>ENA-OQCF01000651-OQCF01000651.1-human-gut-metagenome-genome-assembly--contig:-NODE-651-length-13058-cov-2.423942_pt1 | contig 13058 bp, 17 predicted proteins | sample MGYA00242756_ERZ504573 | MGnify/ENA primary metagenome ERZ504573 (study PRJEB26092, sample SAMD00036240) | human gut metagenome | host: Homo sapiens | study: EMG produced TPA metagenomics assembly of... | reverse complement strand
GAACTGGTTCGTGGATATCTTAGATGGCCGTAAGTTGGAAGGGGTGGTGTACAAGCCTGCCGATTTTGATCCGGCCAAGAAATACCCGATGATTGTGAGTTTCTATGAGCGAAATTCGGAAACTCTGTTTAATTACCGGATGCCGGAACCCCATCGGTCTACCATTGATTATCATCTTTATAACAGTAACGGGTATATTGTGTTCAATCCGGACATACGTTATGTAGACGGTTATCCGGGTGAGAGTTGCTATAACTGTCTGATGCCGGGGGTTGCCATGCTGATAGGCAAAGGTTATATTGACGAGAAAGCCATAGGGGCGCAGGGACATAGTTGGGGCGGTTATCAAGTGGCTTATCTGGCTACACGTACTGATTTGTTTGCGGCTATTGAGTCAGGTGCTCCGGTGGTCAATATGTTCAGTGCCTACGGAGGTATCCGTTGGGGATCGGGGCTGGCACGCTCGTTCCAGTATGAACATACTCAGAGTCGTCTGGGCGGTACGCCTTGGAGTACTCCGTTGCGTTACTTGGAAAACTCTGCTCTGTTCACGATGGACAAGGTACAAACACCTGTTTTAATCATGCATAATGACGCTGACGGACATGTGCCCTGGTATCAGGGAATAGAATATTTTGTGGCAATGAAACGTCTTGGAAAGCCTTGCTGGATGCTGAACTATACAGGCGAACCGCATTGGCCGACAAAGATTGCCAACAAAATAGATTTTCAAAAAACGTATGTTCCAGTTCTTTAATCATTATCTGAAAAAAGAAGCAATGCCTGGATGGATGTCCGATGGGGTTCCGGCTGTAGAACAGCCTTATGAATTAGGATACTGATATTATGTGTTCGGACTGCTATGGAACTCAAGTTGCTCCTACTGTGGATAAAGTAAAAGGATAGTTCCTGAAAAGAGGGAGGAGGTGTGTTAAAACTAAAATGACAGTTCCGAAAAGTTACAGATAGTAATTATAAACTTAAAAGGGTCGTATCAAGCTCTGTCTTGAGTAATGATACGACCCTTTCTTTAGTTTTTTAGGATGTTCAAATTTCAAATTATAAATTCATATTTTCAAAAACTGAATTTTGATCCTTTCTTCTTCTTAGTACAATGCTTTTTTATTCAAACTTACCATAACGGGTAGGCAACAGTTTGCGGTCACCTAATGTATTATCTACCGGGCTACATTGATCCAGAATTTGTTATCACGTACCGATTCGATAGGATAAGCGGCTTTCTCTCGCTGTAGCTGTGATTCCATTCATTGGCCACCACTTCATATTCAGGATGCGGGGCGTTGACCAATACATTATCTTCTTTATCGGCACTGCCATTCTTCACTTCTTGAATTTCCTGCCAGATGGTTTGCATCACAGTGACGAAATTATCCAGTTCCCATAAACTTTCACTTTCAGTCGGTTCAATCATCAATGTTCCATGAACCGGGAAAGAAAGGGTGGGCGCATGATAGCCATAGTCCATCAGACGCTTGGCGATGTCATTTTCGCTGATACCGGTTTCGTCATGCAGATAGCGGCAATCTAAAATCATTTCATGACCCACAAAGCCCGTAGCACCGGTATATACAATGCCGTAGGTATCCTTGAAGCAAGCTGCCAGATAATTGGCGCTCAGAATAGCAGTCTTGGTGGCATTGGTCAGACCTTCGGCGCCCATCATGCAAATATAACCGTAAGTAATAGGCAGGATTCCTGCGCTACCGTATGGAGCTGAAGAAACCTGATTGGCACTGTTACCCCAAACTTGATGTCCCGGAAGGAACGGAACCAGATGTTCGGCTACACAAACGGGACCTACACCTGGACCGCCACCACCGTGAGGGCTGGCAAAAGTCTTATGCAGATTCAAATGGCATACATCAGCACCGATGGTACCCGGATTGGTCAGACCTACCTGTGCATTCATATTTGCACCATCCATGTAAACCTGTGCTCCGCATTTATGAATAATTTTACAAATTTCTGCAATTTCCGGTTCAAAGATACCATGAGTGGACGGATAGGTAATCATTAATGCAGCCAGATCATCCTTGTTGGCTTCTGCTTTTGCACGTAAATCTTCTACGTCTACATTACCTTTATCGTCACAGGCGCAAGTCACCGTGGTATATCCGCATTGAATGGCTGAAGCCGGATTCGTACCGTGGCTGATGCCGGAATTAATATCTTGTTGCGGTGTCCCTGTCCGATACTTTCCAGATAAGCGCGGATGATACGAAGTCCTGTATACTCTCCTGCTGCACCTGAATTAGGTTGCAAAGTGACTCCTGCAAATCCGGTAATAACCTTCAACTGCTCGCTTAAGTTATTAATTAATGTCTGATAGCCTTTTGTTTGATCCTCAGGTGCTAACGGGTGTATAGCCATCCAGCCTAAGTTGCTGAGTGGGAGCATTTCCGAAGCGGCATTCAGTTTCATGGTACAAGAACCCAATGAAATCATGGAATGTGCCAATGAGATATCTTTACGTTCCAAACGTTTGATATAACGCATCATTCGGTTTCAGTATGATACTTGTTGAATACCTCATGGGTGAGGAAGGAAGTACGGCGGCGTAGTTCACGATTCAGTGAGGATGCTTCGGGAATGTCTGTTACTTCTTGAACGGTTTCTTCGGCAGCAATGGAGAAGATGGAAAGTAACAGGTTTACATCTTTCAGGTCGGTGGTTTCATCAATGCTGAAACCTACATCGCCATTATCATAGTAACGGAGGTTTACTTCTTTACTCAATGCGATGGTACGCAGCTTCTGAGCCGAAACATGGTCAGGCAGACTGAAACGCAGGGTGTCAAAGAATAATTCATTATGCTGTACATATCCCAAGCGGGTTAGGGCTTTGTTCAACCAGGTGGTAATGCTATGAATGCGTTTTGCTATATTTTTGATACCTTCCTGCCCATGATAAACGGCATAGAAGCCGGCCATTGTAGCCAGTAATGCCTGTGCGGTGCAGATGTTGGAAGTTGCTTTTTCGCGTTTAATATGTTGCTCACGGGTCTGTAAAGCCATACGGTAGGCCAGTTTGCCATATTTGTCTTTAGACCAGCCGATGATACGTCCCGGCATATTGCGTTTATATTCGTCACGTGTAGCGAAGTAGGCTGCGGACGGACCTCCGTAGAACAAGGGGATACCCAGCGCTGGGTACTTCCGAATACGATGTCTGCTCCCCATTCGCCGGGAGGAACTAACAATGCCAAACTCATGATGTCAGCATCCACGGCTACTTTACAATGGGCGGCATGTGCCTTTTCCACAAACTCACGATAGTCTTCCACGCTACCGCTGGCATTGGGGTATTGAAGGATGCAGGCAAAGATTTCCGGAGTAAATACCAATTCCTTGTAATTTCCTACTTGGATCTTCATGCCTTGCGGAAGGGCGCGGGTCTGGATGACTGCCAGATTCTGTGGGAAAATCTCTTCATCCACAAACAATACGTTGGCTCCGCTTTTTTGTTGGTCGCGGGTGCGAAGTCCATACATCATGGTGGCGGCTTCGGCAGCGGCGGTAGATTCATCCAGCAATGAGCAGTTTGCCAATGGCATGGCTGTGAGGTCGGATATGACAGTCTGGAAGTTCATCAGTGCTTCCAAACGTCCTTGTGAAACTTCGGTTTGATAAGGAGTGTACGAGGTGTACCACACAGGATTCTCGAATACATTGCGTTGAATGACCGCCGGAGTAATACTGTCATACCAACCCATACCTATATAAGAGGTATAAATCTTGTTTTGTGAAGCTAGTTCGGTAATATGCTCTGCAAACTCCCGTTCCGTCATGGGAGCAGCCAGTGGCAGAGGTTCTTTCAAACGGATTTTGGACGGAATTGTTTTGTTAATCAGTTCATCAAGGCTCTTTACGCCAATCTTTTCCAACATAACGGGAAGGTCTTCTTCCTGTATACCGATATGTCGGTCTGCTAATAAATCTGTTTTCATGGTAGTAGTATATAAGTTGAATTTTAAGTTTTATCTTATCGGAAAAAAGGGTTGTTCGCTTTTTCTGCTCCCACAGTGGTCGGGTCTCCATGACCGGGATAGACTACCGTGTCGGGGGGGAGTACAAACAAACGACTGCATATATGCTCGCGAAGTTCGTCGAAGTTACCTCCTGTAAGGTCTGCACGTCCTATACTTCCTTGGAACAATACATCACCGCTGAAGATACAGTGGGCTTCTTTGCAGTAAAAAACAATGCTTCCCGCGAATGACCCGGTACATGGATAGCTTCCAGTTGGGTATTGCCGAAAGTAATGATATCTCCATCAAAGATATATTTTCCTAATGGCACGGGTGCTTCGGGTAATTGGAAACCAAACATACGTGATTGTGCCGGTGCTTGTTCCAGCCAAAATTCATCCGCTTGATTTGCTTCGGCTTTTAGCCCGTATTCTTGCAACAGGAATGGGTTGCCGAAAATATGGTCCAGATGGAGGTGCGTATTCAACAAATGTTTCACTGTCAGGCTATTGCTGTCAATATATCTTTTTAAGGCTTGCTTTTCTTCTTCATAAAAGCAACCGGCATCAATAATGACGGCTTCCTTTGTTTCGTCCGATAGCACGTAGCAGTTTACCGGAAACATATTGAATTCAAATTTCTTTATTTTCATGTTTTTTTTATCTATAATTATAAACCGCTGATGGTTACATAAACCACTTTCTTGGTTTTAAAAAAATCTTCCGTGAATTCATTTTTCAGATCATAAAGCATTGTTTTGTGCTTCACGGGCATTGTTTCTTGATCCAACTCTCCGCCTTTCAGACAAATCAGCCCGTTGGGCAGGGCGTTATGCTGTTCTTGTCTGATGTTTTTACGGATAATTTTTATTAGATCGCCCAAAGGCATGACAGCACGACTTACCACGAAGTCGAATTTCCTTTTTTCTTCTTCGGCGCGGCAATGACGGAAAGTGACATTCTTCAGTCCGATAGCATTGGCTATTTCTGTAGCTACTTTCACTTTCTTTCCGATACTGTCCACCAGATGGAATTGGACTTCAGGGAATAAGATGGCCAAAGGGATACCCGGGAAACCGCCCCCTGTGCCCAAGTCCATAATTTGGGTATCAGGGGTGAAGTTTATCACTTTGGCTATGCCTAGCGAGTGCAATACATGATGTTCGTACAGATTAGTGATATCCTTGCGTGAGATTACATTGATTTTGCTATTCCAATCCGTATATAAATCATACAATGCGGCAAACTGTGTTTTCTGCTGTTCGCTGAGGTTAGGGAAATATTTCAGTATTAATTCCATTCTATACTTAAAATCGTTATTTAATGTATCATATATTTTTCTACCGATGTGTAGGGCAAAGAAAGGGTGATGACTCCTACAGCATAGGGAGCGATATCATATTTGTTATACAGGAAAGATACTTTTTCCTTTTCTAACAAGAAATTGTCGGGTACGTACATATTGGTAGAATTCAAGATGCCTGCATTCTGAAGTCCTTCCAGTGAGGTGATGGAGCTGTCTTCCAGACGGGTAGCCATCTCTGTTATCAGTTTTTCCAGCAACATGTCGCTCATCGGTTTTTCCATCCTGCCATAAATACATCTTTCAAAGCAAGCAGTTTGCCGGTATTCTTTTCGAAGTTCATCCATTTGTTCCATGAGTTGGGATGTGCCCCGCCTGTATATTCAAAAGTTTCTGCAATGAAATTCAGAATACCTTCTTTGCCTTCGCTGAAATGGGTGGTCAGTCCGTATTCATAATTGTACCATGTGGGAAGTTCGTCTTTGGGAGTTCCATTTTTATATCTTCCTGATAGAACTCGTTCACATCTTTGCGGTAGTTGTTAATGTAGGTATTTTTAAAAGAATCTACAGCAACTTCCGGATTCATCCGGATATATTCTTTTCCCAAAACGTGGGCTTGTATGGTACGGTTGATGCGTTGTGCTATGCTATCCGCAGCATCAGATTCTGCTAAATAACTATAATCAATAGTAATCTTACAGGCGGGAGAGACTGTGTCATCTTGTAAATGGGCTTGTTCTTCCACCTTTACAGTCTTTACAGTTTCACTATCAATTTGTTTTTGTCCGTTACATCCCGATAATAAAAAGCAGGATACAAGGCAAGTTGTCATAACAGACAATACGAGATTTCTTTTTTTCATAACTTTTTGTTTATTTGCATGGATTACTTATCCTAACTTTCTCCACAAATATAGAATAACTTCGTGAAATGTCCATCTAAAAAGCGAAAATATATTTATCTGTTTGCAACAAGATTGCATGAACTTTTTGCTAAATTTGTCCGTTGATAAGTATAATAAATAAGTAAAGAAATGAATATGAGCGATATGACAAAAAAACTATATCCCGTTACGGGAATGCATTGTGCGGCATGTGCCGGCAACGTGGAGAAGATTGTAAGGAAGCAAGAAGGCGTGGAAAATGCATCGGTCAATTTGGCGGCGGCTACTTTGGCGGTGACTTATAATCCGGATATTGTGTCTCCGCAACAACTGAAAGAGGCTGTGATGAAAATAGGTTTTGATTTGATAATAGATGAGGATAACTCTGTGCAGGAGCAGGAGGAAGCAGAGCAATCTTATTACGGACAGTTGAAGCGGAAGACTATCGTTGCTTGGATTTTTGCTTTACCGGTAGCTGTTTTGGGGATGTTTCTGATGAATGTTCCGGGAGTAAACTGGTGGATGCTGTTGCTTTCACTTCCTGTTATTTTATATTCGGGGCGTTCTTTCTATATGAATGCCTGGAAACAGACGCTTCAGCGTACCAGTAATATGGATACGTTGGTGGCACTTAGCACCTCCATCGCATTTTTGTTCAGTTTGTTTAATACGTTCTATCCCGAATTTTGGTACAGCCGCGGATTGGAACCTCATGTATATTATGAAGCTGCCACTGTTATAATAGCTTTCGTATTGGTTGGCAAGCTGATGGAAGAGAAAGCAAAAGGAAAAACTTCCACAGCTATTCGTAAACTGATGGGATTACAGCCTCGGACGGCCCGTGTGGTGAAAGACGGCAGGGAAGAGGATATCTTGATAGCCGAACTTCAGGTTGGCGATAAGGTGAGCGTCCGTCCCGGTGAGCAAATTCCGGTGGATGGAGTCATTGTCGGAGGAAACACCTTTATAGATGAGAGCATGATAAGCGGTGAACCTATTCCTGTAGAGAAAAAACAGGGTGATAAGGTGCTGGCCGGCACTATCAATCAGAACGGTGCATTTACTATGACTGCTCAAAAGGTGGGGAAAAATACGGTGTTGGCACAGATTATCCGCATGGTGCAGGAAGCACAGGGGTCTAAAGCTCCGGTCCAGCGTATTGTGGATAAAGTGACGGCGGTTTTTGTTCCTGTTGTCCTTGCTGTGGCTGTTTTTACTTTCCTTGTTTGGATAGTGGCAGGTGGAGCGGATGACTTTTCTTATGCTATGCTTTCAGCAGTGTCTGTTTTGGTTATTGCCTGTCCGTGTGCTTTGGGACTTGCTACTCCCACTGCATTGATGGTAGGAATTGGTAAAGGGGCCGAATCACATATTTTGATAAAGGATGCGGTAGCCTTGGAGCAGATGCGGAAAGTGGATACAGTGGTACTTGATAAAACGGGTACTGTAACTGAGGGGCGCCTGTGGTGACCGGATGGTTGCATGATGCCGGATGGCAGAACGAGCATAAGGGAATTCTGTATGCTGCTGAATTGAAATCGGAACATCCGTTGGCTTTGGCTATTGTCGAGGCTTTGAAAAAGGAAGGTGAGAAGCCGGCACTCATTGATTCTTTTGAGAGTCGGACAGGACGGGGGATTGTGGTGACCCGTGGAAATAAAACTTTTTTGGGCAGGAAGCCATCGGTTACTGAAAGATTTTGGAGCGGGAATTTCCGACTTGTTGAAAGGGATGGTGGAGGATTATGAGAAGAGTGGCAAGAGTCTGGTTTATTTTGGCGAGGGAAATACATTGCTGGCGGTTATAGCATTAGTGACAAAATAAAAGATACTTCCAGACAAGCGGTCAAACAATTGAAGGAGAGTGGAAAGTACATTGTGTTGTTGACTGGTGACGGTCATCTTACTGCACAGAATGTGGCCGGAGAAATTGATGCGAATCGTTTTATTTCGGATGCTTTGCCGGTCGATAAGGAGAATGTTATTAAAGAATTACAAGCTGAAGGAAGAGTCGTAGCTATGGTAGGTGACGGCATTAATGACTCACAGGCGTTGGCACGTGCCGATGTAAGTATTGCAATGGGTAAAGGTACGGATATTGCCATGGATGTAGCGATGGTTACGTTAATGACTTCGGATTTGTTGTTGTTACCCAAAGCTTTTAAACTTTCCCATAAAACTGTACGTTTGATCCATCAGAATCTTTTCTGGGCGTTTATCTATAATTTGATAGGCATTCCGGTGGCGGCAGGTATTCTGTTCCCATTGTATGGTATCTTGCTTAACCCGATGATTGCCAGTGCTGCCATGGCATGTAGTTCTGTCAGTGTAGTGTTGAACAGCTTGAGCCTGAAATTGGAGAAAGTTGTGATTGAATTAAAAATAATAAAAAAAGCAGCCGTGCATAGATTTTTGTTTTTGCATGGCTGCTTTTTCATTTTTTCTATTCTTTTTAGTTTTATAATTCAAAAAAGGATTGTTTTCTTCCTCTTTGTACTTCTATTCGTATTCCGAAGTTCCCATTCTCCGATTTCATTTCGAAAGCTCCGTTGAAATTATTTCTTTCCCAAGGCAATGCGCTTGGATTCCGTACTTTGTTCCCGTCGGCATCATATTCACCGTATGTGGTGATGTGTAATCCGTTTTTCAATTTAAAGGTTGCACTTTGTAAGGTGGGAGGCATTGACATTGTTCCGAATCCATAGATTCCCATTCCCGGATACATGGGGGTAAATACATGGTTGTAAGACCCTCTGTCATAAATGATATTCATATTGGGACGGAATATTTCATTGTAATTCGCAATTGCATTATTGTTGTAAGGCTGATAATAAAGTTGCGGGGCTATCAGAGGGGGAGGGGCCATAATCATGGAACCCATATCCAGCATAAATCCGTTAAAATTCTTGTAACCATCCAATGAAATGGGCGGAATACTATCTGTTACCACTTCGGACTGCGCAAAGGTAGTAGCGGCAATCAGAAACATAGAAATGGATAGAACCAGCTTTTTCATATACTGTTATTTTTTTTGTTCCGGACAAATATAGGGATATTTTCTAAATTCTGTATCGTTTCTGTTTCCTGTGAATAGATCTTTTCAAATACTTTATGAAGTTCTTCCTCATCGGCTATCAGTTGCCTCAACTCCTGCAGATGTGCAGCATTGGCTGATTGAGGTATCCATAATCTTAAATAACCACCTTCAGCATATTTTTCTTTCAAATGTGTCAGAAAACGTATGTATTGTTTTTCTTTGTCCAGTTCGGGATAGTTGGAAAGACCATATTGTACCGTCCGTCTCAAGGTGATGTCCGGATCAATAATGCGGTCGGCCTCCGCTACAATTTTGCCATAAATGCTACGGGGAACATGCTTGTTGGATGCACGGTGATCTTCTACAGCCTCTTTCATAATCAAAATATGTTCTTCAGGGAACCATTGCCTTAACTTCTGGTCTGCCCATAGTATTTTTCCTGAAATGAGATGGTGGAACTCCCGTCCCTCACAGAGTCCCAGGTCATGGTAAGAGGCAATAACATACACCATCATGCGGCTCACATCATAATATTGAGACAAATTGAGGCTTTCTGCTATAACTTTCAATACATGATCTACACGATGTGCTTTGTCAAAACCAGCGTATCGTGGGATAATTTCACTTGCGATATAGTCGCGGAATTCTATTGGAAAATCATTGATGTACGGCAACATATTCTTTCTTTTGATTGACATTGCAAAGTTACTACAAAAAAGTGAAATGCGGAAAGATATAGTGATAGAATTGAGTTACAAGGGTTTTAGTTGAAGTGGCGAAAATTCGTGAAGCCATTACAATCCCTGCCAAAGCCAAATCCTGACGCCGCAACGTTACTTGTTCGTAACCATGCCCGAAAATGCGACAAACGGGTACGGATGACGAAACAAGACGCTAAGGAATAGTGAGTTACCGACAACTCACGCGAAAAATTTGCTTACGGAAAAAGATTGCGCCGTTCCTCCCCGTTTTGCGTACCGACACCGGACTCTTCACCAACTAATTTTGAAACCAAAAAAATTAAGGACGATGAAGAGTACATTTTCAGTAATCTACTATCTCAAGCGTCAGGTAGTGAAAAAAGACGGGACAGTTCCCGTCATGGGACGCATCACGGTGGACGGCAGCCAGACGCAGTTCAGCTGCAAGCTGACTGTCGATCCGAAACTGTGGGACACCAAAGGGGGGACGTGTCACGGGGCAGAAGCACGGCGGCACTCGAAGCGAAACCGTATGCTTGACAAAATGCGGGTACGCATCAACAGACACTATCAGGAAATCATGGAGCGTGACAACTTCGTCACGGCGGAAAAAGGTGAAAAACGCCTTTCTCGGACTGGAAACACCGCTATCACACGCTGATGCAGGTGTTCCGCCAGCACAACGAGGACTATGAGAAACAGGTGGAGGCAGGCATGAAAGCCAAAGGCACACTGGAAAAGTACCGTATCGTTTACAAGCACCTGCAAGAGTTCCTCGACATCCGCTACCATGTGAAGGACATCGCCCTGAAAGAGCTTACCCCGGCTTTCATCTCCGACTTCGAGATGTTCCTGCGCACGGACAAGCACTGTTGCACCAATACCGTCTGGTTGTACGTCTGCCCGCTACGGACGATGGTATTCATCGCCATCAACAACGAGTGGCTGACGCGCGACCCGTTCCGCGAGTATGAAATCAAGAAGGAGGAAACGACACGCAGTTTCCTTACCAAAGAGGAAATCCGCCTGCTGATGGAGGGCAAACTGAAAAACGCCAAACAGGAACTGTACCGTGACCTCTACCTGTTCTGCGCTTTCACCGGATTGTCATTCTCGGATATGCGCAACCTCACGGAAGAGAATATCCGCACCTATTTCGATGAACACGAGTGGATAAACATCAACCGCCAGAAAACGGGCGTGGTGTCCAACATCCGCCTGCTTGACATCGCCAACCGCATAATCGGCAAATACCGTGGACTGTGCGAGAACGGCAGGATATTTCCCGTCCCGCATTACAACACGTGCCTTGCCGGTATCCGTGCCGTCGCCAAGCGTTGCGGCATCACCAAGCATATCACGTGGCATCAGAGCCGCCACACGGCGGCCACAACGGTATTTCTCTCCAACGGCGTACCCATCGAAACGGTCAGTTCTATGCTCGGACACAAGAGCATAAAGACAACGCAGATTTACGCGAAGATAACCAAAGAAAAACTCAATCAAGACATGGAGATCCTTGCGGCAAGGTTGAACGGCATTGAGGAATTTGCAGGTTGTACCATCTAAAAAAGAGAAGCCATGAAGCGTGACATAATCATCATAGAGGACAAGGCGGTCAGCGTAACCGGTAACGAAGTGTGGATGACCGCCACCGAAATCGCCGGACTGTTCCATACGACCGTCCCGGCAGTGAACGCTGCCATCAAAGCAGTCCGCAAGTCGGACGTGCTTAACGACTACGAGTTGTGTCGCTACATGCAGCTTGAAAACGGGCTGTACGCGGACGTGTACGCGCTTGAAATCATCATCCCGGTCGCTTTCCGGCTGAACACCTACAACACCCACCTGTTCCGCACATGCTGGTGGGAAAGGCACTCTCAAAAGATAACCGGCAGGCATACGTGATGTTCATTCAGAACGGAAAGGTCGGGTACTGTTAAAAACAGATTCCCCATAAGACAAGTAAACGGGCAGCACCACAAAAGGTGTCGCCCGTTTACTTTTTCATGCAACCGCCTCACTCCAGCGGCTTGCGGTAGTTCGCTTCCAGCACCTCGCGCAGCCCCGTTTCCGGGTAAAGCACCTTCCCTCCCAAAAGGATAAAAGGCAACACGCGGTTGTTGCGGTATTCCTGCAAGGTGCGTCGGCTCACACGGAGCAGTTCCGCCACCTCGCCGTCCGTCAGGTAACGCTCCCCGTCCAGCGGAGGACGGTAACTTTCCAGAAATGCGGACAGCCATTTAGAGCCTTTGCGCATATCCTGCATCACAGAGGCTATCGGCTCGTCTTCCATCGTAAAAACATCGTTGGTCTCGTTCATCATAACTTCGGATTCAGTGGGTGAATAAATCAAATCATCTGCCATGCGGATAGAGCGTGCCGACAAGCGGTATCAGCCGCTTCACCTCCTCCGGCTTGTAATAGAACCTGCGGTTTATCTGCGAGTAGCCGATAAGCCGCCTGTCGCGCAGCGTCTGCAACGTGCGCGGGCTTATTCTCAACTGCCCGCAGACCTCCTCGCCCGTGAGCCATCTTTCCATGCGCCCCGTGTCGCTTTTGCGCCTCAGGGCGCGACCTTCTCCGAGAGTGCGCCGAATGCCGCCACCATCATCTCGAAAGTCTTTTTCTCGATAGATACTATTTCCATATTCATGCAATTACCGGTTTGCCCGCAAAGGTAACGATGCAGCCCTTAACACGTACCGTTTTCCGCTGAAAGGCTGCCTGTTGCGCCGTTTGACCGGGTTATGGAGCCATCTTCCGTAAAAATCTTACGTGAGTCACGTAGTGAGTTGTTAAAGCCCCTTTTGTTTATTGCCGAATTTTGCCGCAGAAACAAAAAGAAAGGACTGAATATGAAAGTGATAACGATGGAAAGTTCCGTCTTCCGGTCATTGACGGAACAGATAGCGGAGATTGCGGCACACGTCCGTGCCGCCTCCGGCGACAAGAAAGCGGCATCGTCCGACAGGTTGCTCACCACACGCGAGGCGGCGCAGCTGCTTAACGTGAGTACGCACCCTCCAGCGTATGCGCAGCGAGCAACGCATCGTCTATGTCGTGCTTCGCGGTAAATGCCGCTACCGGCAGTCTGAAATACGACGACCTGCTTGATGAGTGTACGTCGAACTGAGGACCGCTGA
>ENA-OQCF01000648-OQCF01000648.1-human-gut-metagenome-genome-assembly--contig:-NODE-648-length-13102-cov-2.315761_pt1 | contig 13102 bp, 10 predicted proteins | sample MGYA00242756_ERZ504573 | MGnify/ENA primary metagenome ERZ504573 (study PRJEB26092, sample SAMD00036240) | human gut metagenome | host: Homo sapiens | study: EMG produced TPA metagenomics assembly of... | reverse complement strand
CCGGGTTGGAATTCCAGGAATGTCTCCAGTAAACGGGATTTCAATTTTCTTCGTTTTGTGAAGATATGATATTTGGTAAAGAGTTCAATATTCTTTATCTGCGATCCACTGAGGAAGAGCATCCGGTGTAGATTTCAGGTTGAAGAGACCACGTTTCGTAGCTTCTTCGATCCATTCGTCTGTATAACCGTTTCCATTAAAGATAACACGTTTATGATCAATAATTGTCTTCTTGATCAGTTCGTGGATTGCATCCTCCATCTTGTCTTCCGGTACATCCTTTAACTGTTCTGCAAACTGGTGAACACACTCAGCAACAGCAGTGTTTAAGATAATGTTCGGGTTTGCAACAGAAGCTTCGGAACCAAGCATACGGAATTCGAATTTGTTACCTGTAAATGCGAATGGTGAAGTACGGTTTCTGTCTGTATTGTCTTTTACGAAATGTGGAAGTACTTTTGCACCGATATCCATCTGGACTGCGCGGCTTCCTGCAAAATATTCGTCATTTTCGATAGATTTTAATACTTCTGTCAGTTCATCACCGAGGAATACGGATACAACAGCAGGCGGAGCCTCGTTTGCACCAAGACGGTGATCATTTCCTGCACTTGCTACAGAAATACGAAGTACATCTGCGTATTCATCAACTGCTTTGATAACAGCTGTCAGGAAAATCAGGAACTGTGTATTTTCAGCAGGTGTTTTTCCCGGATCAAGGATATTTACACCGGCATCTGTAATCATAGACCAGTTGTTGTGTTTACCACTTCCGTTGATTCCCTCAAATGGTTTCTCGTGAAGAAGGCATACAAGTCCGTGCTTGTCGGCAACTTTCTTCATTACTTCCATTGTTAACTGGTTGTGATCAACTGCAACGTTTGTTGTATCGAATACAGGAGCCAGCTCGTGCTGTGCAGGAGCAACTTCGTTATGTTTTGTTTTGGCAGGAATACCAAGTTTCCAGAGCTCTACATCCAGGTCATGCATATAAGCTGCAACACGAGGTTTCAGAGCACCGAAGTAATGATCTTCCATTTCCTGACCCTTAGGAGCAGGAGCACCGATCAATGTACGTCCGCAGAATACAAGGTCTTTTCTCTGCTTGTATAATTCCTTGTCTACCAGGAAGTATTCCTGTTCAGGACCTACAGTTGTATTTACGTGTTTGACATCTTTATTACCTATTATATGGAGAAGTTTTGTAGCTTCTTTATCAAGTGTCTGCATGGAACGAAGGAGAGGAGTCTTTTTATCAAGAGCTTCTCCGCTGTAGGAGCAGAATGCTGTAGGAATGTAAAGGGTTCCGTCTTTGATGAATGCCGGTGATGTCGGATCCCATGCTGTATATCCTCTTGCCTCGAATGTGGCACGAAGACCGCCTGACGGGAAACTGGAAGCATCCGGCTCACCTTTTACAAGTTCTTTACCTGAGAAATCCATGATCACCTGACCATCTCCTGTAGGAGAAATGAAACTGTCATGTTTCTCTGCAGTTACGTTTGTCATTGGCTGGAACCAGTGAGTATAATGAGTGGCGCCGTTCTCGGTAGCCCATTCTTTCATTGCAACAGCAACGGAGTTGGCAACATCAAGTTCAAGGTGTGTACCGCTCTCGATTGTTTTCTTTAATGCTTTGTACATGTCTTTTGGCAGTTTACTTCTCATTACTTTGTCGTTTGAAGACCAGGCTGCCGTACAGTTCAGGGATATTCTGTGCCATATAGGTACTCTCCTTTCGGTTTGCAATATTTTCTGAATATGTGTAGTGCCGCTGCAGATCACCATTGTGACTGCCTGCGGTTTTCGTCTCATAGAAAATTCCTCATCGAACATTTTCTATGAAACGAAAGTTTTATAAAAACGAAAAAGGCGCCCTGGATGCGATCTCTGTAGATCTTTCCAAAGCGCCTTTGCTTTATGTGCTGTACTATAAACGAAATGAAAACAGATGTCAAGCACTTTTTTTGAAAAAATTCAGAAAAAATTTTTGAGATATGGCAAAAAAAAGGATAGGTTGACAAATTTGTTTCTATTATTATAATTTGATTTTGGAACCCGTCAAACATAAGAAAACAATGTCAGCGGGTTTTGAAAGTAAAGTTAAAGTCAGACAAGAGAATACGATCGGAGGAAATCAGATGGCTGGAATAAAAGAAGAGTGCGGCGTCTTTGGAATTTATGATCTGGATGGCGGCAATGTAGTTCCGTCCATATATTATGGACTGACTTCCCTGCAGCACAGAGGACAGGAATCCTGCGGACTTGCAGTTTCTGATACTAAGGGAGAGCGTGGAAATGTGAAGTTTCATAAGGATCTGGGACTTGTAAGTGAAGTTCTCAGACAGGATGTTGTCCGTAAATATGAGGGAGATATTGGTATTGGTCATGTAAGATATTCCACAACAGGAGCTTCTGTTGCAGAGAATGCACAGCCCCTTGTTTTGTCTTATGTAAAGGGAACTCTTGCACTTGCACATAACGGAAATCTGGTTAATACACCGGAACTGAAATGGGAACTGATCCAGAATGGAGCGATTTTCCATACAACTACAGATTCAGAGGTTATTGCGTTCCATATCGCAAGAGAACGTGTGCATTCTAAAACAGTAGAAGAGGCAGTGCTAAAGACTGCAAAGAAGATCAAAGGTGCATATGGTCTGGTAGTTATGAGCCCGAGAAAACTGATCGCAGTCCGCGATCCATATGGACTGAAACCATTGTGTCTCGGTAAAAGAGGAAATGCTTATGTTATTGCTTCTGAGAGCTGTGCTCTGACATCTGTAAGTGCGGAATTTATCCGTGACATTGAGCCGGGTGAGATTCTTACGATCACAAAAGACGGACTGAAGTCAAATAAAGAGCTTGCGTCTGCTGCTGCAAAACGCGCGCATTGTGTGTTTGAGTATATATATTTTGCAAGACTTGACAGTACCATTGATGGGGTGAAGGTCTATGATGCCAGAATCCGCGGCGGTAAATCTCTTGCCAAGTCGTATCCTGTAGAGGCAGATCTTGTAACAGGTGTACCGGAGTCCGGACTCCCTGCTGCAAAGGGATACTCCGAAGCATCAGGAATCCCGTTTGCATTTGCGTTCTATAAAAACAGCTATATTGGAAGAACATTTATCAAACCGACTCAGGAAGAACGTGAGTCCAGCGTTCATCTGAAACTGAGTGTGCTGGAATCTGTTGTAAAAGATAAGAGGATTGTTCTGGTGGATGATTCTATTGTTCGTGGAACAACCATTGCAAACCTGATCCACATGTTAAAAGAGGCGGGAGCAAAGGAAGTGCACGTACGTATCAGTTCACCGCCATTTTTACATCCATGCTATTTCGGAACGGATGTGCCGTCAAATGATCAGCTCATTGCAGCCAGCCACAGCACAGAGGAAATCTGTAAAATGATCGGAGCAGATTCTCTTGGCTACATGCAGACAGATTATCTGGAAGGAATGGCGGGCGGCCTGCCCTTATGTAAGGCATGCTTCGATGGAAATTATCCGATGGAGATTCCGGATTATACAAATGCGGAGTTTGCAGATATTGTGAAGTGTTAAGTCGCAAAAATTCATAAAAAATGCAGAAACCTGTCGATGATATATGGAATCAATCTCACATAATGGTAAAACCAATATAGGATAAAGTCATACATAATGTATAAAATAATGCTGTGAAAACATATATAAACGAATAAAATGCACAATAGAACCCCTGCGCTTTATGAAAATTGGATAAATTTAAAAACTTGACAAATTCTGAAATGTGGAACATAATATGGGCGTCTGATAGAAAAAAACAAAGAATGTTTTCAGAAAGGGTGATCACGATGTCACAGAGTAAAATCAAGTTAAATGCAACTGAAGAGGTGCAGGAATTTGTGAATGCTGCAAGCAGATGTGATTTTGATATTGATGTTTATTACAACAGATTTTTAATTGATGCCAAATCAATCCTTGGTGTACTTAGTCTGGATCTGACCAGAGAACTGACAGTAGACTGCCACGGGGAGAGCCGGGAATTTGATCGTACATTGAAGAAATTTGCAGTTGCATAAATTTTACATTTTTATAACCGAATAATTATCGCAGAGAAGACGGGTCTGGAAGATGAACTTCTACAGATTCGTTTTTTCTGTATTATGACTGTGTTCAGAGTAATTCCATAAAATATAACTGCTTCATAGTTTATCAGAAGGAACTTATTTGATTTGTTTTTGCTTAAAAACGGGAAATTCATTATTGACAAACGAAAAAAAATGTTTTATAGTATAGCATATTTTTAAAGAAAGCCAATTGAACATATTATTATAGAAGATATGATGATCTGACAAAGGCGTCAGATGCAGAATACCAGATGGGTCAAGTGCCCTCTGATAGCTGCATCTGACGCTTTTTTATTAACAAAGGATGATGGAGGAGGAAATCAAAATGGCAGTGAAATACGTATTTGTTACAGGAGGAGTTGTTTCCGGTCTTGGAAAGGGAATCACAGCTGCATCTCTGGGGCGTCTTTTAAAAGCGAGAGGATACCAGGTAACCATGCAGAAGTTTGATCCTTATATCAATATCGACCCCGGAACCATGAACCCGATTCAGCACGGAGAAGTTTTTGTAACAGACGATGGTACAGAGACAGACCTGGATCTGGGACATTATGAGAGATTCATTGATGAGAGTCTTGATAAAAATTCCAATGTGACAACCGGTAAGGTTTACTGGTCTGTTCTTCAGAAAGAACGTCACGGGGATTTCGGCGGGGGTACCGTACAGGTAATTCCTCATATTACAAATGAGATTAAGAGCCGTTTCTACCGCGCTAAATCACCGGAGGAAAACAAGATTGCCATTATCGAGGTGGGAGGAACAGTCGGTGATATTGAAAGCCAACCGTTCCTGGAAGCAATTCGTCAGTTCCAGCTCAATGTGGTACATGACAATGCAATCCTGATCCACGTAACATTAATTCCTTATTTAAAGGCATCTGAAGAACTGAAAACAAAACCTACACAGGCAAGCGTAAAGGAACTTCAGGGAATGGGAATCCAGCCGGATGTACTGGTGTGCAGAAGTGAACATGAGCTGACAGAGGACATTAAAGAAAAAATCGCTTTATTCTGCAATGTACCTGTATCACATGTACTTCAGAACCTGGATGTAGAATATTTATATGAAGCTCCTCTTGCAATGGAAAGAGAGAAGCTTGCAGATGTAGTTCTTTCAAGTCTCCGTCTGGAAAACAGAAAACCGGATTTAAGTGACTGGGAGGAAATGGTAGAAAGTCTGAGAAATCCGAATAAAACAGTAAAGATCGCAATTGTAGGAAAATATACACAGCTTCATGATGCATATCTCAGTGTAGTAGAGGCACTGAAACATGGCGGAATTTCCTGCAGAGCCAAGGTAGAGCTTGACTGGATCGATTCCGAAGAACTGACAGAGAAGAATCTGGATCAGCAGCTTCACAATGTAGATGGTATCCTGGTTCCGGGTGGTTTCGGGAACAGAGGTACAGAAGGAATGATCCTGGCAGCACAGTATGCAAGAGTACATAAGATTCCATATCTTGGAATCTGTCTGGGAATGCAGATGGCAATTGTAGAATTCGCCCGTCATGTACTTGGATACGAAGATGCAAACAGTATTGAATTGAATTCGGAAACTAAACATCCGGTAATTGCATTAATGCCGGATCAGGAAGATATTGAAGATATCGGTGGAACCTTAAGACTTGGAAGTTATCCATGTATCTTGCAGAAGGTTCCAGATCCTATGAATTTTTGGCAAAAAGAAATCCATGAGCGCCACAGACATCGTTATGAAGTAAACAATGCATTCCGTAAAGAACTCCAGGAGAAGGGAATGAATATCGTAGGAACTTCCCCTGATAATCATATTGTAGAGATGATCGAGATCGCAGGGCACCCGTTCTATGTAGGAACTCAGGCCCATCCGGAATTCAAATCCCGCCCGAACCATGCACATCCTTTATTCAGAGGATTCATCCAGGCGGCCGTCGATAAGAAAATAAGCGAAGAACAGCAGCAGAAATAGAAAGGATGAGGAGATTATGAAAGAAGTGAGAGAACAGCAGCAACAGCAAGGTATGTACAGGCCTGAATTTGAGCATGACAACTGCGGTATCGGAGCAGTTGTCAATATCAAAGGCAAGAAAACCCACGATACTGTTGCAAATGCATTAAAGATCGTAGAACATCTGGAGCACCGCGCAGGTAAGGATGCAGAAGGCAAAACCGGTGACGGTGTAGGTATTCTTCTCCAGATTTCCCATAAATTTTTTAAGAAAGCCTGTAAGAAAGAGGGATTTGAGATTGGCGATGAGAGAGAATACGGCATCGCACAGTTTTTCTTCCCACAGCACGAGATCAAACGCGCACAGGCAAAGAAGATGTTTGAAATCATTCTTGAGAAAGAAGGCCTGGAACTTCTTGGATGGCGTCAGGTCCCGGTATTCCCGGAAGTGCTTGGACACAAGGCAAGAGAATGTATGCCATGTATTATGCAGCATTTATCAAAAAGCCGGAAGATGTGGAAAAAGGTCTTCCATTTGACCGTATGCTCTACATTGCAAGACGTGAGTTTGAACAGAGTAATGATAATACTTATGTAGTTTCCATGAGCAGCCGTACCATCGTTTACAAAGGTATGTTCCTGGTTGGACAGCTTCGTACTTTCTTCGAAGACCTCCAGAGCCCGGATTATGAATCAGCCATCGCTATGGTACACTCCCGTTTCAGTACCAACACAAACCCAAGCTGGGAGAGAGCACATCCTAACCGCTTTATGGTACACAACGGTGAGATCAACACCATCCGCGGCAACGCAGATAAGATGCTTGCAAGAGAAGAAAATATGGAATCACCATATCTGGAGGGACAGCTTCATAAAGTGCTCCCTGTTGTAAACAGAAATGGTTCCGACTCTGCAATGCTTGATAATACACTGGAATTCCTGGTAATGAGTGGCATGGAGCTGCCTCTTGCAGTGATGATCACAATCCCTGAACCATGGGCAAACAATGATACTATTTCACAGGCAAAGCGTGATTTCTACCAGTACTATGCAACTATGATGGAGCCATGGGACGGACCTGCATCTATCCTCTTCTCAGACGGTGATGTGATGGGAGCTGTCCTGGACAGAAACGGTCTCCGTCCATCCAGATATTATATTACCTCCGATGGTTATATGATCCTTTCCTCAGAGGTGGGTGTTCTGCCAATCCCGGAAGAGAAAATCGTATTAAAAGAGCGTCTCCATCCTGGAAAAATGCTTCTTGTAGATACTGTAAAGGGAAAAGTAATTGATGACAATGAAACTGAAAGAGGGCTATGCAAAAATGCAGCCATACGGTGAAAGTGATGGATAGTCATCTGGTACAGTTAAAAGACATCAAGATTCCTAACGAAAGACCAGAAGAATATACACCTGAGCAGAGAGCACGTCTGCAGAAAGCATTCGGCTATACTTATGAGCAGTACCGTACTTCCATCAGAAACATGGCGTTAAACGGAGCAGAGAGCATCGGAGCTATGGGTGTGGATACCCCGCTTGCAGTATTTTCCAAACAGAACAGACCATTATTTGACTACTTTAAACAGCTCTTCGCACAGGTTACCAACCCTCCGATCGATGCGATCCGTGAGGAAATCGTTACCAGCACAAGTGTTTATGTAGGCAAAGACGGAAACCTGTTGGAGCAGAAACCGGAAAACTGTCAGGTATTAAAGATTAATAACCCGATCCTGACAAATACAGATATGATGAAGATCAAGAGCTTCAAACATGAGGGCTTCAAGACAGCAGTTGTTTCCACCTTATATTACAAGAGCACCAAGCTTGAGAGAGCTATTGACCGTCTTTTCGTAGAAGTAGATAAAGCATTCCGCGAGGGTGCAAACATCCTTGTTCTTTCAGACAGAGGAGTAGATGAAAACCATATGCCGATTCCGTCACTTCTGGCAGTATCCGCAGTTCATCAGCATCTGGTAAAGACGAAAAAGAGTACCTCCCTTGCAATTATTCTGGAATCCGGTGAGCCAAGAGAAGTACATCACTTTGCAACCTTACTTGGTTACGGTGCAAGTGCCATCAACCCGTACCTTGCCCTTGAGACCATTCATGAACTGATCGACAGCCATATGCTGGAGAAAGACTATTATGCAGCAGTAGATGACTACAATCATGCAGTCATCAGCGGTATTGTAAAGATTGCTTCCAAGATGGGTATTTCCACCATCCAGTCTTATCAGGGATCTCAGATCTTCGAGGCAATCGGTATTTCCTCAGATGTGATCGAGAAATACTTTACTGGTACAGTCAGCCGTGTAAGCGGAATCACTCTGGATGATATTGAAGAAAATGTAGAGAAGCTTCACTCAGAAGCATTTGACCCATTAGGACTTCCTACAGACCTGACTCTGGACAGCGTAGGCGCACACAAGATGAGAAGCCAGGGAGAGGAACATCGTTACAATCCTCAGACTATCCATCTTCTGCAGCAGTCCACATGGACAGGAAGCTACGATCTGTTCAAACAGTACACAGATCTGGTAGATAAAGAAAACCACGGAAACTTAAGAGGACTTCTGGACTTTAAGTTTGCTGAGACTCCGGTTCCACTTGAAGAAGTGGAGAGCGTAGATGATATCGTAAAACGATTTAAGACAGGTGCCATGTCCTATGGTTCCATTTCACAGGAAGCACATGAGACACTGGCAATCGCCATGAACCACCTCCATGGAAAATCCAATACAGGTGAGGGCGGTGAAAGTGACGAAAGACTGGATTCCGCAGGAAGCAGCGATGACAGATGCTCCGCGATCAAACAGGTTGCCAGCGGACGTTTCGGTGTAACCAGCCGTTATCTTGTATCTGCAAGAGAAATCCAGATCAAGATGGCACAGGGTGCAAAACCTGGTGAAGGCGGACATCTTCCTGCAAAGAAGGTATATCCATGGATTGCCAAAACCCGTCATTCTACACCAGGTGTCAGCCTGATCTCCCCGCCACCGCATCACGATATCTATTCTATCGAGGACCTGGCACAGTTAATCTATGACCTTAAGAATGCAAATAAATATGCAGATATTTCTGTTAAACTGGTATCTGAAGCAGGTGTGGGCACAGTTGCAGCAGGTGTTGCCAAAGCAGGTGCGCAGACAATTCTGATCTCCGGTTATGACGGAGGTACAGGTGCAGCTCCAAGAAGTTCTATCCACAATGCAGGACTTCCATGGGAACTGGGACTTGCAGAAACACATCAGACACTGCTTAAAAATGGGCTGAGAAATCGTGTCCGCATTGAGACAGACGGTAAGCTTATGAGTGGTCGTGACGTTGCAATCGCAGCATTGATGGGTGCAGAGGAATTCGGTTTCGCAACAGCTCCTCTTGTAACCATGGGATGTGTAATGATGCGTGTATGTAACCTGGATACCTGCCCGGTTGGTGTGGCAACACAGAACCCTGAACTTCGTAAGAGATTCAAAGGTAAACCGGAATATGTAGAGAATTTCATGCGCTTTATCGCACAGGAATTAAGAGAGTATATGTCTAAACTGGGATTCCGTACAGTCAGCGAAATGGTTGGACGTACAGATCTTCTGGTTCAGACAGACAATGTAGCGGAACCACATCAGGGTAAAGTAGATTTAAGTGCAATCCTGAACAATCCGTTCGCAGGCAAAGACCAGAAAGTTACTTTTGACCCGAAAGCCGTATATAACTTCGAACTGGAAAAGACCATGGATGAAAAGGTTCTGGTTAAGAAATGCGTAAATGCAATCAATAAAGGTCAGAAAACAGAGCTTTCTGTAAACCTGACAAACATTGACCGTACATTCGGAACCATCCTTGGTGCAGAGATCACAAGAAAGAACAAAGACGGACTTGCAGATGACACTATCACTGTACACTGCAACGGTGCCGGCGGACAGAGTTTCGGTGCATTTATTCCGAAAGGTCTGACACTGGAACTGACCGGTGACAGCAACGACTACTTCGGAAAAGGTCTTTCCGGTGGTAAACTGATTCTGAAAGTTCCGGAGAAAGCTGCATATAAAGCAGAAGAGAACATTATCGTAGGTAACGTTGCCCTCTACGGTGCAACCAGCGGTACCGCATTTATCAATGGTGTTGCAGGTGAGCGTTTCGCAGTCCGTAACTCCGGTGCATCCGCAGTTGTAGAAGGCGTGGGAGAGCATGGTTGTGAATATATGACAGGTGGCCGCGTAGTCGTACTTGGTAAGACTGGCAAGAACTTTGCAGCAGGTATGAGTGGCGGTATCGCATATGTACTGGATGTGGATAATGTTCTTTACAAGAACCTGAACAAAGCCATGATTTCCATCGAAAAAGTGGAAAACAAATATGACAAAAAAGAACTTCGCGACCTGATTGAAGCTCATGTAGAAGCAACAGGCTCCAAACTCGGTGCGAAAGTTCTGGCTGACTTTGATTATTATCTGCCGCACTTTAAGAAACTCATTCCGAATGAGTACAAGAAGATGATCACTTTAAGTGCGAAACTGGAAGAAAAAGGTCTGAACAGTCAGCAGGCACAGATGGAAGCGTTCTATGAAAGTATTGGCGCTAAACATTGATAATAATTGAATATATCGTGTGAACTTATCAATGTTGCCCCGTCATCTTTTAGAATAAATAAAAAGGTGGCGTGGGCCATACCATTATTGCCGCAGCAAGTGCGGCGAAGAGGAGGAAATCATGGGCAAACCAACAGGATTTTTAGAATATGAGAGAGAGACGGCAAAAGTTCTGCCGCCAAAGGTCCGCATCGCAAACTTCAAAGAATTCAGGACCCCATTAAATAAAGAGAAACAGAAACTTCAGGGCGCACGCTGCATGGCATGCGGTGTCCCATTCTGCCAGTCAGGTATGATGATCGGCGGTATGGCATCCGGTTGCCCTCTGCACAATCTTGTACCTGAGACGAATGATCTGGTTTATACAGGCAACTGGAAACAGGCATTCTTAAGACTGAGCAAGACACACAGCTTCCCGGAATTTACGTCACGTGTCTGCCCTGCACTCTGCGAAGCAGCCTGCACCTGTAATATAAACGGAGAACCGGTATCCACCAAAGAAAACGAACGTGCGATCATTGAGACAGCCTATGAGAACGGATGGGTAACCCCGCAGATCCCGGAAGTACGTACAGGCAAATCTATAGCAGTCATCGGAAGTGGTCCCTCCGGACTGGCAGCAGCCCAGCAGTTAAACAGACGAGGCCACAGCGTAACTGTATTTGAAAGAAAAGACCGTGTAGGCGGACTTCTCCGTTACGGTATTCCTAACATGAAGCTGGACAAAGCTGTTGTTGACAGAAGAATCCATCTTATGGAAGAAGAGGGAGTTAAATTTGTTACAAATGTAAACGTAGGAAAGGACATCAAAGCAGAAGAACTTCTGAAACAGTTCGACCGCGTCATCCTTGCCTGCGGAGCATCCAATCCACGAGACATTAAAGTTCCGGGACGGGATGCAAAAGGAATTTATTTCGCAGTAGATTTCCTGGGACAGGTAACAAAAGCGTTGTTGGATTCTGATTTTGCCAAAGTTCCATATGAACTTGCCAAAGGAAAAAATGTTCTGGTCATCGGTGGCGGTGATACAGGAAATGACTGTGTGGGAACATCTATCCGTCTGGGTGCCAAATCTGTGATCCAGTTAGAGATGATGCCCAAGCCGCCAGTGGAAAGAACACCATCCAATCCATGGCCGCAGTGGCCGAGAGTCCTCAAAACAGATTATGGCAGGAAGAAGCTATTGCAGTATTCGGACATGACCCACGAGTATACCAGACTACTGTTACAGAATTTATCAAAGATAAAAACGGAAATGTCTGCCAGGCAAAACTCACAAAATTAAAGAGTGAAAAAGATCCAAAGACAGGACGTATGATGATGGTTCCTGTAGAAGGAAGCGAAGAAGTCATCCCTGTAGATGTAGTCCTTATCGCAGCCGGATTCCTTGGCAGTGAGAAATATGTAACAGACGCATTTAAGGTAGCCATCAATGGAAGAACCAATGTAGATACAAAACCAGAGCAGTATCAGACCTCCGTAGACAAAGTCTTCACAGCAGGAGACATGCACAGAGGCCAGTCCCTAGTAGTATGGGCAATCCGCGAGGGCAGGGAAGCTGCAAAGGCGGTAGATGAATCACTGATGGGATATTCCTATCTGTAAAAATAAGATAAAATATGACAAAGGTGCTATTGCCTGACGGAAAAGGACGTCAGGAAGTGGCACCTTTGTTTTTTTGAAGTGATTTTCGGGTGTTTCGGGTATTACAATAATTGTAGTTTAGTTTGAATAAACAAAAATACTTAGTAAACCCAGCGTAGTCCTATCAGCGATTACACGGCGAAGATGTGATTACCACACCGAAAACAAAGAAAAGTAATCGTATGATCAAAATGCCGAAGTTTCTCTGTGAAGAAATGCAGGAATATTTGCAGATGCTTTACGGATTGAAGAAGAAAGACCGAATCTTTACGGTCACAAAGAATATCGTAGAGGTGTATATCTGAATCTGCTTACAAGTGGAAGGTTGAATGATTATTTGGCTGATATAGAAGAACAGGCACAGAAACGCTTTGAAAGGATTGTAGAGCAGATGGCAGAGAGTGAAGGTATTACCGAACAACTTAAAGCAACTGATCAGGTGGCTTGGGTAGGAGAAATGAATAATATTTGGAGTAGAGCAAGAGAGGTTGTGAATGCTGAATTGATTTATAATTAAAAGAGAAGAGATTTTGGATAAATGCTTGACTGTAAACCTTGTTTATAGCTTATTCTTAAGATAAAATATAGTTGCTTGAAAGGAGTGCATAACATGAAAATAAAAGACGTAGAAGAACGAACGTAAGCGCTTAAATTTTAGGTATGATAGAAAAAATCCCCGACTACTTTTCAGTAGCCGGAGCACCTTGACAATTCACATATGATTGATTTGATTCGTTTGCACGACGTTCGATCTCAGCTTTGACGGTTTCGTTCATGGTCGCCAGGAGTTCTAAGTCACCATCGCTTCATCCTATCATCAGCAGTTTTTCC
>ENA-OQCF01000641-OQCF01000641.1-human-gut-metagenome-genome-assembly--contig:-NODE-641-length-13163-cov-1.534443_pt1 | contig 13163 bp, 16 predicted proteins | sample MGYA00242756_ERZ504573 | MGnify/ENA primary metagenome ERZ504573 (study PRJEB26092, sample SAMD00036240) | human gut metagenome | host: Homo sapiens | study: EMG produced TPA metagenomics assembly of... | reverse complement strand
CTGCGATTCCAACTCCGATCGCAGAGCCTGCACCTGCGAGAAGTACTGCGATTGCCGCACCACAAAGTGCATACACGATTCCTAAATTTTCCATAATGCTCATAACTAAGATTCCTCCTTAACATCTACATATTTTGTATCCGGGGTGAACGGATGAAATGCTCTTCCGCCTCCCTCCGTAAAATTTCCGAAAAACTCCACAAACTGCAAACGGTTTGTGTGTACATACGCACCCAAAAGATTGATCGCCAGATTGAGCGTATGACCTGCGATAAAAATTACGACAAATGCGATCACGCCGATCACATTATTCGGAAGCATGCTTCCCATCTGGTTGACAACGGATGCGATAACACCTGTTGCAAGTCCCAGTGCCAGAAGTCTGGAGTATGATAATACATCACTTAACCATCCGGTGATATTATAGATATCATATGCTCCAAGTGCCAGCCGAAGTGCCGGATTCTTGCTCGATCTTCCGGACATCAATAACAATCCGAGTGCCCCGATGATTGCCAGTGCTTTTGACAATGTAACAAGCGCTGCCGGGAACACGATCTTGGTCTGTGCGATTGAAGCAAATATCTCTGACGGAAGTAACATCAGGATCAGTCCGATCAGGAAAATGTACCACAATACGATATCGCAGAAGAAATCCAGTACCTTTCCGTCTTTTAACAACATATATCCCTTGATCCCAAGACCCACGAACAGATGGACCAGTCCGAATGCCATCGAATAAATCAGAAGTCGCATCGGATCATTTAACGGTGCAAACCACAGCGGCTTGATCGTCAGTTCTTTTCCAAAGAATGTGCTCGATACGACGTCTACGACATCTCCGAAATATCCACCGAATAAGATTCCCCATACCATGGTAGAAATTCCACAGTACATGAACATTTTCATAGATTTCCTCATACCGGCACTCATGCGCGGGAATTTCTTAAGGACGATCAGACACACGATTGCGATGATCGCACCATACGCTGCATCTGATAACATCATTCCAAAGAAAAATACATAGAAGAATGACATGATCGCGGTCGGATCGATCTCTCCTTTATGCGGAAGTCCGTAAGACTCCAGGACTCCTTCCACACTTTCCGAAAATCCGTTATTCTTAAGGATCACCGGTGGTTCTTCGTCTTCTTTTAACTCTTCTACATCGATCACACAGTCATATGCATCCCCGATTCCTTTCTGGATCGCCGGTATCGCTTCTTTTGCTGCGTAACCACTGATAATAAATGTACGTCTGGACTGCGGAAGTGTTCCCAGTACTTCGTACTTTTCTGCACGCATCCGGTAATAGTCACCGATGATCTTCAGTTCCTCCCGGTCTTCTGCGTAAGATATGATCTCTCCCCGGATATCTGCAATTGTCTGTTCGATCTGTCTGATCTGTTCTTCCAGTTCTTCTTTCTGCTTTGCCGGAATCTGCTCTGTCGATACAACCGGTCTTGAGAATCCTGCAGTGCGGAGTGTATTCTCCACATCTGCTGCCTGGTCCTTCATACAGAACACGCTTAAGTACACGGCATCTTTATCCTGACTTATAACCGATATATCTACGGCTTCGATCTCCGGATGATCTTCGGCAAGCTTTCCGTAGATCATTTCCAGTGTCGTCTCCGCCGCCATGGTTCCAAGAAGCATTGCCGTCTTTTTCGTGCCCGGATAATTCATCGCAACTTCCAGACTCATCCATGGTGTAAGTGGCTTCTATCTGGGTATTCCGCTTCACAATCTCAGCCTGTGCTTCCGCAATTTTCTTATGATCAGCGATCAGAAGTCCCGCCACTTCCATGACTGCTTCCTGCTTCGCTGCGGCAGCTTCCATCGTCTTTTTATCGATCAGCTCATTTCCTTCCAGACTGGCGAACATGGATTTTTTCTCCGGTGTATACTGATTCAATACATCCAGTGCGTTTTCCGTGATCTGCACCCGTTTCTCGAAGCTTGATTTCGCACTCTGCGTATCCATCTTCTCGAATCCGGCTTCGTCCTGCGCGACCTGATGCATCTCTATCATGCCCATGGACTGCAGTTTTTCCAGAATCGCTTTCCGGTCATGTTTCAATGCGCAGATACTGATTCGCTGCATCTGCAATACTGCCATAACTGTCATTCCCTCCTTTTTTATTTTTTCACGTTCTTACTCTTCCCATATCATCAGAGCAATGCTTTGATGACTGCGGATACCGCCTCCTCTTCTTTTCCCTGAGCCAGTGCTTTTAATGCTTCTGTCTCCTGTTCCGTCTTCTCGGAAGCCTGTTTTTTTAAGACTTCTCCTTCTTCTTTCGCCTGCAAAAGATCTGCTTCTGCCTGTTTCTTTGCATTTGCTACAGCCTGCTCTTTTATCTCTTTTGCCTCTCTGGCAGCTTTTTCAAGGATCTCGGTACACGTTGCATCTGCTTTTCTTATGATCTCATCCGCTTCATTCTCCGTTTCCTTGATGGTCTTAATGGTTTCTTCTACCATTCATCTACCACCTCTCCTTCAAAAAAATACAAAATCTAATTTAAATTATAATCTTATTTCTGCAATTTTACCATACATTTATTACATTTGTTGTAAATTGTATGTCACTTTGATACATTTTTATCATTTTGTCGTTTTATATTTGTGCACTTATTAATAAGTAGAAACGCCTGCCAGTGCCTCCTGTATTTTTTCATATACCTGGTATGAAAATAAGGATATCATCTCATTTTCTCAACGAAAACGGACAATATCCTTATTTTGTCTAAATAATATGGAATTTATACAGATTTGGATTCCTTTTCTTACCAGTGTAATTCGTGAAGATGCCCCTCAGATTCATACCTGCAAATCCGTTCTGTCTGAGTGCTTCGTAAAGCACGATCGCAACCGAGTTGCCGAGGTTCAGCGAACGGATGTCGCCTACCATCGGGATACGCACGCAGTCTTCTTTATGCTCTACCAGAATCTCTTCCGGGATTCCGGCACTTTCTTTTCCGAACATGATGTAGCAGTCCGGTTCATAATTCACTTCTGTATATACCTTCGGTGCTTTTGTCGTTGCCATGTAGATCTTGGCTCCCGGGTTCTTTTCCAGGAAATCATTGTAATCAATATAGGTTCTGACATCCAGATGCTCCCAGTAGTCCATGCCGGCACGTTTTAAGTTCTTTTCATTCAAGCGGAAGCCGAGTGGCTCGATCAAGTGTAATCTGGTGTTGGTGCTACGCAGGTTCTTCCGATATTACCTGTGTTTGCCGGGATTTCTGGTTCGTGTAATACGATGTTTAACATGTTGTGGTCCTCCGTTTTCACTAACTTACTTTTTCAAAATCAAATATTGGATTGCACTGAAAATGCATCCTATTCTTTTTCAAATAAAAATTCTATATAGCTGTATATTTCCGAAAAGTCAATCTGACATTTTCCAGCAAATATCTTCACCGGCACCTGGTCTTCAAAACCATAGATGGCCGGTAACTCATTATGTTCCAAGTCATATACTACAACTTTTTTCTTATCCGGGTCAACCATCCAGTATTCTCTGACTCTTGCAGTAATATATTTTTTCAGTTTTAATCCCATATCTTTTTTTCTTGTAGATGGTGACAATATCTCGATTACCATATCCGGAGCTCCATAGACATGGCTTTGAAGTATCTTCTCTCTATCGCAGCATATCACGACATCCGGCTGTATCATCGTCCTGTCATCTTCATCCAGCTGTACGCTGACCGGTGACGGCAGTACCATACATAATCCTTTGTTCTGCCTAATGTACTCTCTTAATTTGATACTGATCTCAAACTTTTCCAGATATCACCTTCATGATCTGTACCATCTCCATAGATGCGATAAGCTGATATGCTTTCTTTCATCATACCAGGATATGGATTAGAATCAAGTTCCCTCATATATTTTGGCGATATCATGTTTCCAGATGCTTTGCAGTCTCGTCCAAGATTATCTGTAAATATAATATGTTCCATCGGAAATGCTTTTTCCAACTGACAAATTGTGTCATATCTTGGTCTTTTGGTTATTCCGCTGAATATCTTCTGTACCGTTCCCAATGGTACACCGGAACGATCTGATATCTGTTCGCAGCTGAAACCTAATTCTGTTTTCTTCTTTTTCATCTCTTCTACAGTCATAGGATCATCTCCTTCTTCCGAACGCATAACAATCTATATTTCTAATATTGTTTTCCATATTCTTCTAATAATCTGACATACTTCTCTCCACCTGCACTGCTGCGATCGCAACCATCTGCTACTGCAGTCACTACCTGGCGCAGGCTCTTGACTCTTACATCTCCGACAGCATAGACACCTGGTACGTTGGTATGCATGTCTCATCCGTCTTAATGTATCCCTTGTCATCCGTCTCTACTTTATCTGCAAACACGCTGGTATTCGGGATCATACCAATGAATCCAAACAGTCCGAACAGTCCGTCTTTCGGATCGGCTTCTATCTTTGTAAGTTCCCCCGTCTTCACATTCTTCACAGTCATCGTCTGAAGCAGTCCGTCGCCGCCCACTTCTTCGACTACCGAATCCCACAGAAATGTGATCTTCGGATTGGCAAATGCTTTCTCCTGAATAGACTTTGCTGCACGCAGCTCGTCTCTTCTGTGAATGATCGTAACTTTTCTGGCAAATTTTGTAAGATACAGCGCTTCTTCCACCGCTGCATCCCCGCCGCCCGCTACATAGACTTCCAGGTCAGTAAAGAAGTTCGCATCACAGGTTGCACAGTAAGAGATTCCACGTCCCTTGTACTCCTGCTCGCCTTTGCATCCGATCGGTCTTGCATATGCACCGGTTGCAATGATGATATTTTTCGCCTGATAGGTATCTTTTTCGCCTGTCAGGACTTTGATATCTCCGCTCAGTTCTGCATTTGTGATCGTATCACGGACATGTTCTGCGCCGAACTGTTCTGTCTGTTCGTACATTCTGCGTACAAGAGAAACTCCCGTCTCTCCTTCTACGATCTGTCCCGGATAGTTTTCTATTTCGTCTGTGTTGATAATCTGGCCGCCGGCCTGTCCTTTTTCGATGATCAGGGTATCCAGTCTGCTTCTGCCTGCATATAATCCTGCGCTTAATCCCGCCGGACCGGCGCCAAGGATGATTACGTCATATATGTGATCCATGTGTGTGTCCTCTCTTTCTTTTCGTATCTATTTTTAAAATTATTGATCGTATGATTCTATCTTATTTTACATGATTTTAGCTGTTGGCATACCAACAAATTACAATTAAAAATTCCCTTTTTGTTTTTATATTACTTGCTAAAGATATATTTCTATGATATTATAATTATACAAAAAAACAACCGCTCAAAGTGGTTGGCCATATTGAGTAATAGAAATCCACCCAGTCCTGCCAAGACTTTTTAGAGGGTGGGTTTTCTATTTCCTACTGACATATCAAATATATAAAAGTCAGCAGTGATATTATGAACATACCAAATTGCATTAAATCTTTAAAGTCAAAATTTTTATTGTTCATTTACACCACCTCCTATCTATGTATCTTAGGAGGCCTTCCACCCATATTGCGGTTGTTTATAGTAGTATATCACATACGTTTTATTTATTCAATTATTAAATAAACTTCATTATATCTTCCGTAATCTGCTCTTTCGTCAGATGATTCTCTTTCAGAACTTCTGCTACATCATAACGGTCAAGGAACTCTTTCTTCAGTCCGAAGTTCAGAACCTTCATGTCCGAATCTCCGTAGAATCTTGCAATCTTCTCGCCGAATCCGCCATCCAGAATGCCATCTTCCAGAGTGATCACAACATCATGATCTTTCTTAAGCTCTTCCAGAAGTTCTGCATCAATACCTGTAATATAATATGGATTGATCACAGTTGCATCTGTTCCGGTTACTTTCTTAAGCTCTTCGGCAACTTCTTTACCAAGTCCGTAGAATGTTCCAAGTCCAATCACTGCAACCTTAGAACCTTTCTGAGTTACTTCGTATTTGTTCAGATCACCGAAGTCTTTTGTAATCTCTTTTCCTTCTGAGATCACGCTGCCGCCCGGAAGCTTGATTGCTACCGGATACTCATTCTGTTCGATACTCCAGTCGAGCATTGCCAGGTATTCTTCCTTCGTTGTCGGAGCAAGGTATACCAGATTCGGAATATTGGCCATCATCGGGATGTCATATAGTCCAAGGTGTGTCACATCATTCATTCCGTATACCGAACCACAGAATGTTACAATAGTTGCCGGGCTGTTATTAATGCAGAGATCCTGTGCGATCTGGTCATAAGTTCTCTGTACAAATGTACTGTATACTCCATAAACCGGTTTTCCGCCATTTGCAGCGATTCCGGAAGCAAGTGCTACGGCTGTCTCTTCCGCGATACCGACATCTACAAACTGTTTTCCTGCTTCTTTTCTCTTATCTTCTGTGAATCCCATAACAGTCGGTGTTCCGGATGTGATCGCTACCACTACCGGATCTTTTTTCATCTTCTCCAAAAGATAATTCAGGGAAATATCCGAATAGTCTTCTTCTGTCATCTCGTATAACGGTTCACCTGTCTCGATATGAAATGGTCCGTTATAATGCCATACTTCTTTGTTCTGCTCTGCCGGTGCATAACCTTTTCCCTTTAAGGTATTGATATGCACAACAACTGGTTTCTTGCTGTCTTTGACACTCTGGAATGCTTCGATCAGCTCTCCGACGTCATTTCCGTGATCCACGTAAATGTAATCTAATCCCATAGCTTTGAACAGGTTGCATTCTGCCTGTCCGTTTGTCTCACGGAGTAATTTTAAGTTGCCATATAATCCGCCGTGGTTTTCTGCGATGGACATATCATTGTCATTTACAATGATGATCAGATTTCCGTCTAATTCTACTGCATAGTCCAGTCCTTCCAGTGCTTCACCGCCGCTTAAGGAACCGTCACCGATCACTGCGATCACATTTCCTTCTTCCCCTTTCAGGTCTCTTGCTTTTGCAAGTCCACACGCAAGGCTGACGGATGTAGATGTATGACCTACAGTGAAATGATCGTGTACACTTTCATTTGGATTGCTGTAGCCAGACACATCATCGTAATGTTCTTCATAGAGATATGCATCCTTTCTTCCTGTCAGCATCTTGTGCGGATAGGTCTGATGTGATACGTCATATACAATCTTGTCTTTTGGTGACTCGAATACATAATGCAGTGCGATCGTTGCCTCTACCATACCGAAGTTTGGTCCGAAGTGTCCGCCGTGGATACTGGCTCTCTTTAACAGTGCTTCTCTCATCTCACCTGCCATTACGGTCATCTCGTCTACGGTTAATTTCTTTACGTCTTCTGGTCCGTTAATCTTTTCTATATACATGAACTATTCTCCTCCCAGTTTAATACTCCTGTCTTTACTGCTTCTTCGTATTTGGAAATTTTGTGATTCAACCGGTTGATCGCTGACTCTATCTGCGCTTTCTGCTCTTCTAACTTCTCTCTTTCTTCCGAAAGAAGCTGAAGTCTTGCTTCAAATGTCTCGTCGCCCTCCTGATATAATTTTACATACTCGATCAGTGCCTCCACGGGAAGTCCTGCTTTTCTCATACAGATCACAAGCTCCACCCATCCAAGGTCTGATTCCTGATAGTCTCTGATTCCGCCTGCCGTACGTGTTACTTCCGGTATCATGCCGATGCGTTCATAATAACGCAGGGTATCAGCGGAAATGTCATATGTTTCACTTACTTCTTTTATCGTCAATCCAGACACCACCTTTCCGTTCATTACTATAGCACTTGGAGTTCGCTCCAAGTCAAGATTTTTTTCCAAAAATGTAAGAGTAAATTCCGGATTATACAATTCATCCTGTATTTTCTGATATCTGCAGAAGCTGCATAGCAATAACAAAAGCCGTCAGGGAATATAATTCTAATTCATACATTAACATTCCCTGAGGCTTTTCTATTTCTATTATTTCTTTTAAATTCTCTTCAAATCAGCTTCCGTCAACCTTACTTCTGGCTTCTCAGTCTCCCAACAAACCGACTGAGTCTTCCGATCGCTTCTTTCAGATCTTCCAGTGAGTACGCATACGATACACGCAGGAAACCTTCCCCGCTCTCACCAAACGCACTTCCCGGTACGACCGCAACCTTTTCCTCTTCCAGGAACCGCATTGCGAATTCTTCAGAAGTCATACCAAATTCTTTGATACTTGGGAAGATATAGAATGCACCAAACGGCTCGAAGCATTCTAACTTCATCTTTGCAAATTCATTGACCAGATATCTTCGTCTCTGGTTGTATGCATTTCTCATCTGCTGTACTTCATCTTCACAGTGGCGTAAGCCTCGATGGCTGCATACTGGCTGTTGGTCGGCGCACACATGATTGCAAACTGATGGATCTTCAGCATCTGTTCTATGATCACAGATGGTCCGCAGATATAGCCAAGTCTCCATCCTGTCATGGCAAATCCTTTGGAGAATCCGTTGATCACCAGTGTTCTTTCCTTCATTCCCGGAAGGGATGAAATGGACACATGCTCTGTCTTATATGTAAGTTCGGAGTAAATCTCATCCGAAAGTACATACAGATCATGTCTCTTCACAACTTCGGCGATCGGCTCCAGATCTTCTTTTGTCATGATCGATCCGGTCGGGTTATTTGGGAACGGCATTACCAGCATCTTTGTCTTCGGTGTGATCGCTGCTTCCAGTTCTTCTGCCGTCAGCTTGAATTCATTTTTCTGCTGAAGCGGAATCACAACCGGGTTACCGTCTGCCAGAATCGTACAAGGCACATAAGACACATAACTTGGCTGCGGGATCAGGACTTCATCTCCCTGATCCAGCATTGCACGCAGTGCCACCATCGATTCCTTCACTTCCTCCGACCGTCACCATGATCTCATGATCCGGGTCATATTCTACATGGATCTTACGTTCCAGATATTTACTGATCTCAATCTTCAGATCCTTAAGACCTGCATTCGATGTATAGAAAGTCTTGCCCTGTTCCAGGGTGTAGATACCTTCCTCTCTGATTCTCCATGGTGTGTCAAAATCAGGTTCTCCTACACCAAGGGATATTGCGTCCGGCATCTCACTTACCAGGTCAAAGAATTTACGGATTCCAGATGGTTCGATGCCTGTGATTTTCTTAGATAATGGATTTCTCATCATGGTGTTATAAGCATCCTTTCTGGTTTTTTCTGTCCGAACATGATTGTTCCATGGTCTTTATATTTCTTTAATACGAACTGTGTACTGGTTCCTGTGACATCTTCGATCGGTGATAATTTACTTGATACGAACTTGACACTTCCTGTAATGTCTTGCCTTCAATCAGCACCATCATGTCAAAATCACCGGAGATCAGATATACAGCCGATACTTCCGGATAATTACAGATCCGTTCTGCGGTCTTGTCAAATCCTGTGTCACGCTGTGGTGTTACTTTTACTTCGATCAGTGCATTGACATACTCGGTTCCTGTCTTATCCCAGTCGATCAGTGTATGATACCCACAGATGATCTTTGCTCTTTCCATGGCTGAAATCTCATTTGCTACGGTTACTTCATCGGTTCCAAGAAGAACTGCCAGTTCTCCGAGGTCTACCCTGCTATGCTTCTCCAGATACAGGAGTATCTGCTTTCTTAATTCTTCCATCATTCATACCTCCGCTGTAAAGCTTCAAGATCTCATCCGGAGCCGGACGGTCGATATAACGCATCTCTTCTCCATTTCTTAAGATCTTATCGTTATTGTCTGTTGTATGTCCGATTACTGCTGCTGTAATCCCCTGATTGTTCAGCGCATCTGCCAGTACTTCCCCATTGTCAGTCACAGCCAGAAAACTTCCTGTGGATATCATCTGATACGGATTCAGTCGGAAATGTTCGCATACCTCGATCGTTTCCTGTAAAATGCTGATCTTCTTCATATCAAGATCCAGTCCCTGATTAAGTTCCAGTGCAAGATTCCACAGTGCTGCCAAGATTCCGCCATCTGCGACCTGACGTACGACAAATGCGCCCCCGGCTTTTGCGGCTTCGATTTCTTTTTGGAGCAAATATCTGCTGTCTGTATGACTTTATCTGCTTCATGAAAACCGGCGCAAAACGAGTCTTAAGTTCCTGTTCTTTTTCTTCTGTGATCCTGAGCATGCCATCCATTCCCGCATGACCCACGAACACGATGTCCCTGCAGGCTCGTGCGGTTTCCCGGTTCCAGGCTTCTTCCTTCGGTGCCTTTGCAATTCCCGTAACAGTCACTGCGATCACCTGAACTGCCGGATTGGCGGATGCCTGTACCGCAACAAGGTTTATGTTATATTTTTTACATGCTTTTTTCAGAAGTTTTTCGATCTTGTGGATTCTGGATTTGAACACATATTCCGGATAGGCAATCTGTACACTGACGCTTGCAGATGTTTCGTGCGTATCCTGCATATCCTCGTTCTTTATATCTGTGTCTGTTTCCTCGTCTTCTGTTATATCCGGGCAGACAGAAAACACTGTACCTGCGCTGCCAGTGCATTTGCAGTCTGTGCAAGTGCGTGTACACCGATCTGCGGTGATAATCCGTAGACGGTAACTGTTTCACTTATAAGCTGTTCTGTCTGTGTCTCTAACTTCATGCTTGTTACGTTCCCCTTTTATCTTTTATTCTCTTCATTCCCAGCATTCCGTACATTCTTACTATGTCTGCACGATGGCAGCACACTTTTCTTTATATAAGATGCTTATACAAGATACGGAATGATCATCGTTGCCACCATGGCAATGATAACAATAAGTACAACAATTGATACAATTCTTCTTGTTCTTTTATTGTTAAAATTCATTCTTCTACCTTCTTTAATTCTATTCCCGTTACCGATTATCAGTTTTTACGTAAACAGTAACGTATTTCTCTACATTTTATACTCTTTACAATATTTTTGCAAGAAACAATCCTCACATTTCGGACTCCTTGCACTGCAGATCGTACGTCCGAATGTAATGATATGAATATTCCAGAGAATCCAGTAATCCTCCGGCAGTTCCTTCATCAAATCCTGTTCGATCTTGTCCGGATCCTGATTCTTCGTAAGTCCGAGCCGATTGGATATGCGCTTTACATGTGTATCCACGACCACACTCGGCACGTGATAGATATTTCCGCGGATCACATTGCTGTCTTTCTGCCTACTCCCGCCAGACTTAAAAGGTCTTCAAGTTCTGATGGGACTTCTCCGTTATATTTATCCCGGATGTCTTTCATACAGGCTATGATATTCTTCGCTTTATTATGATAGAATCCCGTTGGTTTGATATCCTGTTCTAATTCTTTCAGGTCTGCGTCCGCAAATGCTTCGACAGACGGGTACTTCCGGAACAGATCTTTTGTTACAATATTGACTCTTGCATCGGTACACTGCGCACTTAACATCGTAGCGATCAGAAGCTGCCACGGAGTTTCATAATTCAGATAACAGATAAATTCTGTTCCGTATTTTTCATCCAGAAGTTCCAGGATCTCTCCCGTTCTTTTTTTCATAATTCTATTTCCTTTTTATATTAATACTTATTTTATTCTCACTTTACAGACCCTGGCTTCCTGATTCAGCGGGTTTCTGTTCTGATAATCGAACAGGATATAGGTATCTGCCAATTTAAAATATTCTAAATGCGTCATTTTACGCATCTGATTTCTGTCGTATTTTCCATAATCCGGAAGGTACATATGTGTCTCTTCTTCTTTTTCATAAAATGCTCTCGCCACATTCTTTTCCACCAGATAATCCCCGGCGAATTCCGGACGGCTCTTCGCATTTTCACGAAGATAATAATCATATGTGAGCACTTCCCGGAACAGATCTTCTTTTTCTTTATGATGAAGCCGTATATAATTCAGCAGTATCTCATATCTGGCACTCCGCTTGTGTTGAACGGCGTTATAACCATTGTCTTCGTAATAAGATGCAAGCCGGTCATACATGGTGAATGCAGAATCGTATTCCTTTTCCAGTTCTTCCATCGTATTCGTAAACTGACGGCTGTTATAGTAGACCTCCACCATCTCCTCAATCCCTTTCAGGCGCAGCACATCTTCATAGGAAATCCATTTTGTATACAGTACTTCATACGGTGGGTGCGCTTTATGGACAATGCCGTACTCTTCCTGATGCTCCTGCATAAAGGATCCCTTAAGCACTTTCAGGAATCCCAGCTGGAGCTGCTCCGGTTTTAATGCATAGACATCATCAAAGGAATGTGCGAAGCTTTCCACATCTTCGTACGGAAGGCCGGCGATCAGATCCAGATGTTCGTGCACATTTCCCTTATTCTGAATTCTTCTCACGATTTTAGATACTTTTTCAAAGTCCATAACTCTGTGGATCTCTTTGATCGTCTTCGGATTTGTTGACTGTACACCGATTTCAAGCTGTACCAGTCCCGGGCGCATCTGTTCCAGAAGTTCCAGTTCTTCTTCATTCAGAATATCCGCGGCAATCTCAAAGTGGAAGTTCGTAATGCCATTATCATGCTCCATGATATATTTCCAGATAGCAATGCTGTGGTCGTGTTTGCAGTTGAATGTACGGTCAACAAATTTCACCTGCGGTACTTTGTGGTCAAGGAAAACTGCAGCTCCTTCTTCACCAGTTCTATATCCCTGAAACGCAGACGCTTGTCCACCGATGACAGACAATAGCTGCAGGAGAACGGGCATCCTCTGCTTGTCTCGTAGTAAATGATCTTGTGTTCAAAATCTTCCATATGATCGTAGACAAATGGGACTTCGCTCAGATCCATGATCGGACGCCACGGATTATCGATAATTTTCTCTTTTTCTTCCCGGAAAGTGATTCCGTCCACACCCTTTAACTGGTTATCCACACTCTCCGATTTCTTCCAGGAATTATCCACATTTTTATCCTGATATCCACATACATTTTCTCTTTTTTCGAATTCATTTCGGTATATCCGGCAGATTTCTTTGAAAGTTTTCTCTCCTTCGCCTTTCATCACTCCTTTGACACATGGAAGCCGTCTTAATACTTCTTTTGCATCATAGGAAACCTCCGGCCCGCCAAGCCAGATTTGGCATATCCGGACGCAGCTTTCCGATTTCCAGCACAATTTCTTCTATATAGTCCAAATTCCAGATATAGCAGGAAAGGCAGAGAATATCCGGTTG
>ENA-OQCF01000640-OQCF01000640.1-human-gut-metagenome-genome-assembly--contig:-NODE-640-length-13180-cov-2.571746_pt1 | contig 13180 bp, 15 predicted proteins | sample MGYA00242756_ERZ504573 | MGnify/ENA primary metagenome ERZ504573 (study PRJEB26092, sample SAMD00036240) | human gut metagenome | host: Homo sapiens | study: EMG produced TPA metagenomics assembly of... | reverse complement strand
CAGCATCCAGTATATCTGCGCTTTGGCTTGCATCTGCCGCACCTCGCTCGCCGTATCGGCACTTAGAATTATGCGGTATTGCCCTAAAAATATACGGTAAAACGCGCATGTCTATCTGCGGGCGGCGCGCCATAACAATCAGGCGGCGGGAAACAGAACCCCGACCGGGAAAGGAAAAACAATGAAACGTATTCTGGTCGTAGAAGACGAAGCCAGCATCCGCGAACTTGTGGCACTGAACCTGAAAATGACAGGCTGGGAAGTATTGGAAGCCCCCAGCGCGGAACGTGCGCTGGAGTTGATCCAGAAAAATCCCCCCTGCGATGTAGCGCTGCTGGATATCATGCTGCCGGGCATGGATGGGTTTTCGCTGTGCGAAACCATCCGCCACGGCGACCCGTACATCGGTATTATTATGGCGTCCGCCAAAGGGCAGGAGAGCGATAAGATCCGCGGCCTTTCCATCGGCGCGGATGATTATATCACCAAGCCGTTCTCGGTGTCGGAGCTGATGGCCCGCGTGGAAGCGCTGGCCCGCCGAGTGCGCCGCAGCGCCACTGCAGACGATGAACAGGCAGGCTCCGAGCCGGATCAGCTGGTCAGCGGCCCCTTTGTGCTGGATGAAAAAAGCCGCGTGCTGTACAAATCCGGCAAGCCCATTGACCTGACCCAGGTGGAATTTCAGATCATGGAGCTGTTTTTCCGCAACCCCGGCACTGCCCTGGTGCGCGAAAAGATCCTGGAAGGCGTTTGGGGCAAGGGGTATTTCGGCGATGTCAAGATCGTGGATGTCAACATCCGCCGCCTGCGCATGAAAGTGGAAGATGAACCCAGCAGCCCCCAGCACATTTTGACCGTCTGGGGCTATGGCTACCGCTGGAACGCATAATTACCGCATTTTTATGGAAAGGGGGCTGCCGCCTGTGCAGAGCATTACCCGCCGCTGGCTGCGCGGCAGCCTGCTGATTACCATTTGCATCCTGGCTGCGGCGCTGGGGCTGTTTTTGTATTACAGCCACCAGAATTTGTACGGCGGGGTGCAGCGTGCCATGCAGGCGCGGTTTTCCACCGTGGAGGGACGTTTGCAGGCAACCGGCACCGCCGGCAGCAGCCAGGCAACGTCTGAAAGCCGCAGCCAGTCCCTGCGCCGCACGGTGGAACAGTTTGATGAAAAAGATAAGTTCGAGTTCATGCTGTTGGATTCCTCCGGCGTGGTGCTGGCAACCTCCAGCGGCACCATGAACAAGAATCTGCTGAGCGAGGGCAGGGATTTTTATCAGGCTGTCACCGGCTCCACCGGCAGCGGCATGGTCACTTTCCGCACAGCGGACGGCGAACACGTGATGGCTGTTACCAGCTGGTGCCTTATGCGGCGGGCAATGTGACGGCCATGCGCCTTGTTACCAGCCTGACGCTGGTGGACCGCCAGTGGTACAGCACGCTGATGGTTTCGTTCGGCGTGGCGGCGGTGGTGCTGGGGTTTGCGGTGTTCAGCGGCCTGTTTTTTATCCGCACCATTGTGCGGCCGCTGGGCCAGGTGGAAGCCACCGCCAATCGCATTGCCCACGGCGATTTGACCACCCGCCTGCCGGATGCCCCGTATGACGATGAGATCGGCCGCCTGTGCAAAGCCATCAACCAGATGGCCGAGGACCTGACAAAAACGGAACGGATGAAAAACGAGTTCATCTCCTCTGTCAGCCACGAACTGCGCACTCCGCTGACCAGCATCAAAGGCTGGGTGGAAACCATCGCCAACATCCGTGACCCCGATGACGAAAACTACCGCAAGGGTATTACCATTATCCGCAGTGAGACCGACCGCCTGTATGATATGGTGGAGGAACTGCTGGATTTTTCCCGCCTGCAAAACGGCATCAAGCTGAACTGCGAGGTGCTGGATTTTGTGGCCGAAGCCACCGACGCTGCCCTGTTTGTGGAAGCCCGCATCCGGCAGGAGGGGCTGCACCTTGTATATGACGAACCGCCGGAGCCGTATCCCGTTTGGGCTGACCCCGCCCGCCTGCGCCAGGTGTTTGTCAACGTATTTGATAACGCCATCAAATATTCGCCGCCGGAAGGAACCATTTTCTTTACTCTGACCCGCACCGCCACCACCGTAACGGCCAGCATCCGGGACCAGGGCCGCGGCATTGCGCCGGATGACCTGCAAAACGTAAAGATGAAATTCTTCAAAGCCAAAAACGCCGTGCGTGGTTCCGGCATCGGCCTGGCGGTGGTGGATGAGATCACCAAAGCACTGGGCGGTACGGCGGATATCACCTCAACGTTGGGGCAGGGTACCACCGTTACCATCACCCTGCCCATCTACCACGCTGGTCAGGAACATCTGCACGAGCCGATTTGATCGCAAAAATAAAGGAGAGCCCATGCCGCAAGAACAACGTCCAACTGAAAAATTCCGTACCTCTGTGGGCGGCCAGGCCCTGATGGAGGGCATTATGATGCGCGGCCCTGAAAAAATCTGCTGCGCGGTACGCCGCCCGGACGGCACGATTGATCTGAGCTATTCCGATGTGACCACCCACTGGTACAATAAAGTTCCCCTGGTGCGCGGAGTGTGCAATATGGTGGAAAACCTGATGAACGGGTACAAATACCTGATGCACTCCGCCGATATTGCCATGACGGAAGAGGAAAAAGAGGAAGAAAAGCAGAACGAGAGCAAGCTGGACCGCTGGCTGGACGAACACGCCGGCCCCAAGGTACAAAGTGCGCTGATGACCCTTTCCGCCTGCGCAGGTGTAGTGCTGGCAATTTTTCTGTTTACCTTTCTGCCTACGTTCCTGACGGGGCTGGTGGCAAAAATGATCCCCATGGGGCGCTGGCCGCGGGTCATCTTGGAAGCAGCGCTCAAGCTGGCAATCTTTTTGGGTTACATGTTCCTCTGCACCCGCATGAAGGAAATCCACCGCATGTTCCAGTACCACGGGGCTGAGCACAAAACGATTGCCTGCTATGAGGCAGGTGAGGAATTGACGGTTGCTAACATCCGCAGACATACGCGGTTCCACCCCCGCTGCGGCACCAGTTTTTTGATTCTGGTCATTCTGGTCAGCATTGTGCTGTATGCGGTGCTGCCGTGGAGCGGTACCATGCTGCGCGTGCTGTACAAGCTGGCCATGCTGCCGCTGCTGGTGGGCATCTGTTATGAGATTTTGAAGTGGGCAGGGCGTTCCAACTCGCTGCTGGCACGGGCTGTTTCGGTGCCGGGGCTTTGGCTGCAGCACCTGACGACCTTTGAGCCGGAAGATGACATGATTGAAGTGGCCATCGCCGCCGTTACCCCCGTACTGCCCAAAAAGCCGGAGGACGGCCAATGGTAACGCCGCTTGCCCCACAGCAGCTGGCGGGCATTCTGCCGCGCCAGGCTGTGCGCATGGTGCAGGATGCTCTGCAGGCCGCAGGCTGCCCCGATGCTGATTACGACGCCCGCGAACTGCTGCGCATTGCCGCTGGAAAAGATCCGCGCTTGCTGTTTGACCCGCTTACCCGGCCGCAGGCTGAGTGCCTGGCGGAACTGGCGGCTCAGCGCATGCAGCGGGTGCCGCTGCAATACCTGGCAGGGGAGTGGAACTTTCTGGGGTTGACCTTCAAAGTCGGCCCCGGTGTGCTCTGCCCCCGCGCGGACAGCGAGGTGGTGTGCGAAACTGCCATTGAGCTGTTGCAGCAGATGGGAAAACCTGAGCCCCGGGTGCTGGACCTGTGCGCCGGAACTGGCTGCCTGGGCATTGGCATCCGCCATTTTGTGCCAGGTACCAGCGTGACCTGCGTGGAAAAAAGCCCGCAGGCGCTGCAATACCTGCAAGCCAACGTACATGGCACCGGTGTGCAGGCAAAGGCAGCGGATGTGCTGCAATACTGGCGAGAGCTTATGCCCCAAAGCGTGCAGCTGATCATCTCCAACCCGCCGTACCTGACCGGGGCAGAGATGCAGGCCCTGATGCCGGAGACCGCCCACGAGCCAGCTATGGCGCTGGACGGCGGAACGGATGGGTTGGATTTTTACCGCGCCATTGCCGCCCACTACCGTGATATTGTCGGCCCCGGTGGGTGGCTGGTGTTTGAGATTGGCTGTGCCCAGCGGGCGGATGTGATGGAGATATGCCGCCAAAACGGCTGGCAGCAAGTGCAGGCAAGGAAGGATTACGGCGGCAACGACCGTGTGGTGTACGCCCAACGGGTGAAATAAATCTGATTTTCAACGTTTTGCAGCTGAAATGTGGAAATGCGAAGAAAATTTTGAAAAGATGACAACAAATGGTTGTAATTCGTGCCGCGATTGGTTATAATAATACCTGATAAACGCAGGACGACTATTTGGATAGCGGCGCACCTGCCGTACAAAATAAAAACAGCACCGCAGTTGCCTGTGGTGCATATAGGATACAACGCACGATCGCTCAGATAAGGAGATATAAACTTATGGCAGCAAAAAAGGAAAGTTCATCCAAGCAGCTCCCCACCGGCCGGCAGGGGATAAAAAGGCAGCGCTGGAGACGGCACTGGCCCAGATCGAAAAGCAGTTTGGCAAAGGCGCCGTGATGAAGCTTGGGACCAACGTTGCCATGCAGGTGGATGCCATTTCCACCGGCAGCCTGGGGCTGGACCTGGCGCTGGGCATCGGCGGCCTGCCACGTGGACGCATCATTGAGGTATATGGGCCGGAATCTTCCGGTAAAACCACCCTGGCCCTGCATGTTCTGGCTGAAGCCCAGAAGCTGGGCGGCGAGGTTGCCTTTATCGACGTTGAGCACGCCCTAGATCCCACCTATGCCCGCGCCTTGGCGTTGACATTGACAGCCTGCTGGTCAGCCAGCCGGATACCGGCGAGCAGGCCATGGAAATCTGCGAGCTCTGGTACGCTCCGGCGCGATTGACGCTATTGTTGTGGACTCTGTTGCTGCCATGGTGCCCAAAGCCGAAATTGAAGCGAAATGGGCGATTCCCACGTTGCCTGCAGGCCCGCCTGATGAGCCAGGCTCTGCGTAAGCTGACCGGCATCATCGGCAAAACAAACACCGTCTGCATCTTTATTAACCAGCTGCGCGAAAAAGTCGGTGTGATGTACGGCAACCCTGAAGTGACCACCGGCGGCCGCGCCCTGAAATATTATTCCTCTGTACGTATTGATGTGCGCCGCATTGAGGGCCTGAAGGACGCCAGCGGTTCCTTTATCGGCAACCGTACCCGCGCAAGATCGTCAAGAACAAAGTGGCACCCCCGTTCCGTGAGGCCGAGTTTGACATCATGTTCGGCGAGGGAATCTCCAAACTGGGCGAAATGATCGATCTGGGTGCTAAGCTGGGCATTGTGCAAAAGAGCGGCGCATGGTTCAACTATGGCGATATCCGCCTGGGCCAGGGCCGCGATAACGCCAAGCTCTACCTGAAAGAACACCCTGATGTGGCTGCTGAGATTGAAAAGCAGGTGCGCGAAAATGCGGACCGTCTGCTGGCGGCCGGCAAAAAGGGAACCGTGAAGCCGCTGGAGAAGCCGGCTGTTACCCCCGTTGCTGCTGAAGATGCCCCTGCCGCTCCCATGGCAGATGCACCCAAGACCACCGGCAGCGAGATGGACCTCGACATCATGGTTGACGAATAAGCGATGCCGAAGCTGACACAGGTAAAAGAAACAAAAAGAGGCCGCTATGCGCTGTTCTTTGACGGCGAGTTTGCCTTTTCGCTGGACGCGGACACCTTTGCCATGGCGGGGCTGCATACCGGGGATGAGCTGGAAGAATGGCAGATCCATGACCTGCAGACCAAAAGCGACACCCGCAAGGCTGTGGATAAAGCCATGGACCTGCTGGCCCTGCGGGACCATGCAGCCGGGGAGCTTTATCAAAAGCTCTGCCGCAGCTTTGACCCCCACAGCGCTGCCGCCGCCGTGGCAAAAATGCAGGAGCTGAACCTGCTGGATGACGCCGGTTTTGCCCGCCGCCGTGCGGCGGAGCTGCTGCGCAAGCGCAAGAGCCGCCGTGCAATTCTGGATGATCTGCACGCCAAAGGCATTGACCGCGGCGCGGCCGCCGAAGCGGTGGAAGCTCTGTTTGCCCAAAGCGAGGAGGAAAACCCGGAACTGGCCAATGCCCGCGCACTGGTGGAACGCCACTATGCCGCAAAGCTGGCACAGGGCAAATGGCAGCAGGTAGCTGCCGCTTTGGCACGGCGCGGGTTCTCCCACAGCGTGATCCGCCAGGCATTGGCAGATGCCGAGACAGAAGAAACCGAAGCGTAACACAAAAAAGTACACACCGCAGGGGCAAAAAATGCTCCTGCGGCATTGTGGTATCAATGCACCGAACGGATAGCTTTGCCTGAATTTTGCCCAAGCAAGCGGCAGAGCCCAACATAACATACTGAAAAGAGAGACAGGAACAACCATACATGAATATTGCAATTATTTCCCTTGGATGCCCCAAAAACCAGGTCGATGCTGATGTATTCTGCCACGCGCTGATCAAGGCGGGCCACCAGACGGTTGCGGACCCCGAACAGGCGGACATTATTATTGTCAACACCTGCGGCTTTATCCAGTCCGCTAAAGAGGAAGCCATTGAAAACATTTTGATGGCCTGCCAGTATAAGCAGCAGAACCCCAACCTGAAGGTGATCGTGACCGGCTGCCTGGCTGAGCGCTATAAAACCCAGATTGTGAGCGAAATGCCGGAAGTGGACGCCGTTGTGGGCATTGGCTCCAACGCCGCTCTGCCCGCCATTGTGGAGCGCCTGACCGCCAACGGCGCGGGCCAGGTGGAAAGCTATGGCCCCAAATGCGATATGGAGCTGGGCGGTGCCCGTGTTATCAGCACGCCGCGCCACTATGCTTACCTGAAAATTGCCGAAGGCTGCAACAACCGCTGCCACTACTGCGCCATCCCGCTCATCCGCGGCCCGCTGCGCAGCCGCCCCATTGACGACTGTGTTGCCGAAGCTCGCTGGCTGGCCGGGGAGGGCGTGAAAGAGCTGATCCTGGTGGCGCAGGACCCCACGCTTACGGCGAGGACTGGGGCAAACCCGGCGCAGTTTGCGAACTGTTGGATAAGCTGAACACCATTGAGGGCATCCGCTGGATCCGTGTGCTGTACGCCTACCCGGAGCGTATCTCCGATGAATTCATCGCAGCCCTTGTGCGCAACAATAAGGTTGTGCCGTATCTCGATCTGCCCATCCAGCACTGCGATGACGAGGTGCTGAAAAACATGAACCGCCGCGGCGGCCGCAAAGAAATTGAGGATGCCATCCGCCGCCTGCGCGCGGCCATCCCCAACATCACGCTGCGCACCACCCTGATTGCAGGTTTCCCTGGTGAGACCGAGGAACAGTACAGCGAGCTGTGCGACTTTGTCAAAACCGTCAAGTTTGACGCCTGGGCTGCTTTGCCTATTCCGCCGAAGAAAACACCGTGGCCGCCAAGATGGACAACCAGATTGACGAGGAAGTCAAGCAGCGCCGCGCAGACCACATTATGGAGCTGCAGGCCGAGATCAGCGCGGAAAAGGAAGCAGAAAAGGTCGGCAAGACCTATGAGTGCATCTGCGATGGCGTGGACGATGAAACCGGCATGTACCTGCTGCGCTCCGCAGCAGACTGCCCGGAAATTGATGGCAGCATCATGACCCCGGCAGATACCCCGCTGGAAGCCGGCGCGTTCTATAACGTTACCATCACCGATGCCGATACTTATGATCTTTATGGTTATGCGGAAAGCAAAGTGGAGGAATAAACCATGAATCTGCCTAACAAATTAACGATGATGCGTGTCATCATGGTGCCGTTCTTTATGGTATTTGCTGCCATGAGCCATATGGGCACGCTCCGGTTCAACGCAACGTATGCCTTGATAGCGGGCATTCTGTTTGCTGTGGCCAGCTTTACGGATTTCCTGGATGGCTACCTGGCCCGCAAGAACCACCTGGTAACGGACTTTGGCAAGTTTATGGACCCGCTGGCTGATAAAATGCTCACCACCGCCGCCATTATTTATATGGTGGTGGACGGTGTCTGCTCCCCCGTGGTGCTGGCCATCATCATGTTCCGCGAGTTTGCTGTGGCCGGTGTGCGCATGATTGCGGCAGAATCCGGTACCGTCATTGCCGCAAACATGTGGGGCAAGGTCAAAACCGTGCTGCAGATGGTCACCATCATCTTCTATTACTTTGCCATGGCGCTCGCCCCGGCGGACGGCGTTGGGGTTATCAGCTTTACCACCCAGGTGCTGTGCTGGGCCGTTGCTGCCGTTACCGCACTTTCCGGCTGCATCTACCTGTGCAGAATCGTTCCTGCTTTATGCAGGCAAAATAATGCTGCCCCCTTGCAACCGCTTATCAGGGCGGCTATAATAAATCTGAACGGTTTGCAGGTTTAGCCGCGCCGTACCAGCAAAGTTGGGAAAGGAAGTTCCTGTCCATGCAGATTTTTAATACCATGACCCGCAAAAAGGAAGATTTTATCCCGCAGGAGCCGGGCGTTTATCGCGTTTACGTCTGCGGCCCTACGGTGTATAACTATATCCATATCGGCAATGCGCGCCCCATGATCGTGTTTGACACGCTGCGCCGCTATCTGGAGTACCTTGGTAACAAGGTGCTGTATGTCTCCAATATCACCGATATTGACGATAAACTGATCAAAAAAGGCCAGGAGGACGGCACCACCATGCAGGAGGTTGCCCGCAAGTTCGAGGCCGAGTACATCAAAGATTCTGAGGGCCTGAACGTTAAGGCCCCCACCGTGCGCCCCCGCGCAACCGAGCATATCGGTGAGATCATCAAGATCGTCAAGGACCTGGTCGAATCCGGACATGCTTACGTTGCCCACAACGGCGATGTCTACTTCCGCGTTAAGTCTGATCCCGGTTACGGCAAGCTGAGCCACCTGAACCTGGACGACCTGGAAAGCGGCAACCGCGAACTGCGCAGCCAGATGGATGACGACCTGAAAGAAGACCCCGCAGATTTTGCTGTCTGGAAGGCCGCCAAGCCGGGCGAGCCTTCCTGGAACAGCCCCTGGGGCCAGGGCCGTCCGGGCTGGCACATTGAGTGCAGCGCCATGGCCCGTAAGCACCTGGGCAAGACCATCGACCTGCATGCAGGCGGCCAGGACCTGATCTTCCCCCATCACGAAAACGAGATTGCACAGTCGGAGTGCGCCAACGGCTGCACCTTCAGCCATTACTGGATGCACAACGGCTTTTTGAACATCAACAACCAGAAGATGTCCAAGAGCGCCAACAACTTCTTTACCGTGCGTGAAATTGCCGATAAGTACGGCTATGAGCCGATCCGTTATTTTATGCTCACCGCTGGTTACCGCATGCCGCTGAACTATACGGTGGACCTGATCGAGAGCTGCAAGAACAGCTTGGAGCGCCTGTACACCTGCCGCGATAACCTGGATTTTGCCATCCGCAATGCCCATGGCACTGACACTGCCCTGACTGAAAAGTGCGAAGAAGCACGCAAAAAGTTCAAGACCGCCATGGATGACGACCTGAACACCCCCGATGCTCTGGCCGCCATTTTTGAGTTCGTCAAGGACATCAACACCATGTCCGATGCTGCCGATAAGGCTACATTGGAAAAGGCCGCCGCCACGTTTGACGAGCTGACCGGTGTGCTGGGCCTGATGTACAACCGCAAGGCCGAGGAAGCCCCCGACGAAGTGAAGCAGCTGGTGGAAGAGCGCGCCGCAGCCAAAAAAGGCCAAGGACTTTACCCGCGCCGATGCTCTGCGCGCCAAAATCACTGAGCTGGCTGGAATGTGATGGACACCGCCAAGGGCCCGCAGCTGACCAAGCTATAATTATTACTGCACAATCACGGCAAAACAAAGGAATTGGAAACAGGGAAGCATCTGCCTCTGCTTCCGGTTCCTTATTTTATTGCAGCGGCAAATACGCTGCATTATCTGGAGAGTTCAGAATGACAAATACCAGAACCAAACAGGAAGAGCGAACGCTGTATATTATATTGGCTGCAGCGCTTGCCGCGCGCCTGCTGCTGGCCCTTGTTACTGAAGGCTACACCTATGATATGAGCTGCTTTGTGGCTGGGGGATAAGCTGGCCAGCGAAGGTCCCGCGGCCTTTTACAGCGCCGATTATTTTGCGGACTACCCGCCCGGCTACATCCTTGTGCTGGGGCTGGTCAGCCTGGTGCGCAAGGCGCTCCAACTGAGCTATGAATCCCGCTGGACCTATTTTTTGCTGGCACTGATCCCCGCAATCTGCGATTGTGCCGCCGTGGTGCTGCTGGACCATATCAGCCGCCGGTATATGGGGCAGGGCAGGGCACAGCGCTGCCTGGTGCTGTTTGCGGCGTTCTGCCCGCTGACCTTGTTTGATACCGGCATCTGGAAGCAGATCGATGGGGCTTTTGCGCTGCCGCTGCTGCTCTGCTTCTGGCTGCTGGAAGAGCGCCGCTATCTGCTCGCTGCGGTGCTGTACGGCGTGGCGCTGGCCATCAAGCCGCAGGCACTGTTGGCTGGGCCGGTGCTGGCCGTCTGCTTTTTGGTGGCTATTGCGGATGCCGTGCGGGATGCAAAAGCCCGCTGAAATCGGTCGGCCAGATTTTTGGCGGTGCTGCGCTGGCTTTGCTGCCGCCGCTGCTGGCGGGCCTGCCGTTTTACGGGGCAAAAAATCTGGTGCCGTCCTTGATCGATAAGTACATCACCACGGCGTCTGGCTACCAGTATGCCACCATCAATGCGTTCAACTGGTTTGCAGCGCTGGGCGGCAACTGGCAGGCGCTGGATGCTTGCCCGGTGTTTAACCTGAGCTGGAAAGTGCTGGGCATTTTTAACATCGCTGTTATCACGGTGCTGCTTGTGGTGCTGGCGGTCATCAGCTGGCGGGCGGGGCGGTTTTCCCCGCTGCTGCTGGCAGCGTTTTACACGGTGGGGATTTTTACCTTTGCCCATTGCATGCACGAGCGTTACCTGGTGCTAGGCATGCTGCTGGTACTGCTTGCTGCGGCGCGCTGGAATGACATCCGTCTGTATGGCGCCGGGTTTGGTCTGTCGATAACGGGCTTCTTGAACCTGGAAACTGTGTATACCCTGGTAGGCAGCGATGACGAGTGGCTCAGCAGCGATACCAGCCGCGAGTTTGCCATGGCAGTCGGCTTTGCCGAAACGGCAGCCTTTGTGCTGCTGGCTTTCACCGCGTGGGCCATCTGCCGCCATGGAGCGATTTCTCCACTGGCAAAAGTGGAAACCATCGAAAAAGATAAAACAAAAACAGTGCAGAAAAAGCTGGAACTGTGCACCCTGCGCATTGATCCGCAGCCTGCCTGGACGGCTAAAGAGAAGAAAGCCTTGGCAACGCTGACGTTGATTGTTGCTGTGGTGAGCTTTGCCTACCTTGGCAGCATGAAAGCACCGCAGAACCCTGTGGATGCTACGGACAGCACGGCAACCATCGACTTTACCCCGCAGCAGGACGCGGTGGAAATCTGGGTGTACCCCGGCATTTCCACCGGCGGCAGCCTGCGCATCACGGATGCAGCGGGCAATGAGCTGTACCGGAAGGAACTGAGCTATGCAACGCCGTTCTGCTGGACCAAAACGGCCATCACGGCTCCGGCAGGGCAGACCCTGACCGCAACGATTGAAAATGCGCAGATGTTTGAACTGGCCCTGCGGGATGCCACCGGTGCGCTGGTGCCGGTAACGGGCGGCGATGCCCTGTTTGATGAGCAGAGCGAAGTGCCAGATACCATCAGCCAGCTGAACAGCATGTATTTCGATGAAATCTATCATGGCCGTACTGGATACGAAATGCTGCACCGCATGACGGCATACGAAACCACCCACCCGCCGCTGGGCAAAGATTTTATCATGCTGGGCATTGCTATTTTTGGAATGACAGCCTTTGGCTGGCGCTGTGCCGGAACGCTGTTCGGCGTGATGCTGGTGCCGCTGATGTGGTGCTTTGCCCGCCGTCTGACCCACAAACGCTGGGCCGGGGCCATGGCAGGTGCGCTGATTGCCGCTGGGTTCATGCGATTTTCCCAAAGCCGCATTGCCACAATCGATATTTACGGTACGTTCTTTATCCTGTTAGGCGCATATTTTATGGTATGGTATTGCCAGAGCGTGCTGCAAAACGGCGTAAACGGCTCGCTGCTGCCCATGGCGCTGGGCGGCGTGGCATTTGGGCTTGGGTGTGCATCCAAGTGGACTGGAATTTATGCCGGGGCAGGGCTTGCGGTATTGTACCTGGGTGTGCTGTATGCCCGCTGGAAGCAAAAACAGCCGGGCTTCTGGAAAGAATTCCGGATGGCTGCTGTGGGCGGTGTGGCGTTTTATATCGTTGTGCCGTTCCTGATCTATCTTGCATCCTACCTGCCTTATTGGTGGAAAGACCCTAACTTTGGTTTGCGGGATTGGTGGGATTGCCAAACCTACATGTACTGGTACCATTCCACCCTGAAAGCAACCCACCCGTTTGAAAGCCGCTGGTACACCTGGCTGCTGGACCTGCGCCCAGTGTGGTATTACAAAAATTCTTACCTGGAAGCTGGGCTTCAGGGCAGCATTGCGGGTTTTTATAACCCGGTCATTTGCTGGGCGGGGCTGTTCTACATTTTGCTGCTGCTGTGGCGCCAGGTTTCGGCTCGCGGCACGGCAAAGGGAGCGGGCGTTCTGATCTTGTACGCCAGCCAGCTGCTTTCCTGGATGCTGGTATCGCGCTGCACTTTCATGTACCATTACTTCCCCAGCTCGGTCTTTGCGTTGACGGCCATTGTGCTGGTTTTAACGCAGATGAAGCGGCAGGACCGGCGCCGAAAAAGATTGGCGCGGGGCTGTGCATTGCGGCGCTGGTGTGCTTTGCCTGGTTCTACTCCCGTTCTGTCAGGCTTGCCCGTGCCGACCCTGTGGGCGCAGAGCACCAAGATTTTGCCGAGTTACGGGTTCTATTAAGGCAGTTTACGGGGAGTCTTTTCGGCCTTTTTGAAAAAAAGCTGGCGAAAAACTTTAATTATTTTCACTAAGGCAACACCGCACAATTCCCGCCTAACGGCTCAAGTACCGCTCCGGCGGCTGCGGCACGGCATCTGCGTTGCCAAAATGCTCGATAATGTCGGGTTGCGGTACCCGCATCGTGCTTCGGGGGCAAAAGCCCCTCGCACTCTGCGACCGCTGCCCCTGCTTCGG
>ENA-OQCF01000639-OQCF01000639.1-human-gut-metagenome-genome-assembly--contig:-NODE-639-length-13198-cov-2.628338_pt1 | contig 13198 bp, 13 predicted proteins | sample MGYA00242756_ERZ504573 | MGnify/ENA primary metagenome ERZ504573 (study PRJEB26092, sample SAMD00036240) | human gut metagenome | host: Homo sapiens | study: EMG produced TPA metagenomics assembly of... | reverse complement strand
TTTGCATATCTGTTATTTAACAACGATGTTCACAATCTTCTTTGGTACTACGATTACTTTGGCAATGGTCTTGCCTTCTATCCATTTTTCAGAGCGTTCTTCGGCCAATACAGCAGTCTGGATGGCATCCGATGCCGCATCTGCGGGGAATTCCATGTTGAACCGTGCCTTTCCATTGAAGGAAATGGTGTAGTTGACCGTATCTTCCACCAGGTATTCTTCGTTGCATACTGGCCACTTGGCATCGCATACAGAACCTGCATTGTCCAGAGTCTCCCACAATTCTTCGCATACATGCGGAGCAAAGGGAGCCAGAACGATGATGAACTGGTTCAGAATTTCCTTCTTGCTGCATTTCATCCCGAACAACTCGTTTACACAAATCATGAAAGCACTGATACTTGTGTTGTAAGAGAATTGCTCAATGTCTCCCGTCACTTTCTTAATCAGTTTGTGGAGGATTTCAGTTCTTCCTTGGTGGCAGGTTCATCTGTTACCAGATAATTGTCGTTGCGGTCGTAGAACAGTGACCAGAACTTCTTGATGAAGCGGTGTACACCGTCTATTCCGTTTGTATCCCATGGCTTTGATTGTTCTACCGGGCCGAGGAACATTTCGTACATGCGGAGAGTGTCGGCACCGTATTTGTCGACAATCATATCGGGATTGACAACGTTGAACATGGACTTACTCATCTTTTCCACAGCCCATCCACAGATGTACTTGCCGTCTTCCAGAATAAACTCGGCAGTTGCGTATTCGGGACGCCATGCTTTGAAAGCTTCAAGGTCCAGAACATCATTGGATACGATATTCACATCGACGTGGAGTGGGGTAGTATCGTACTGGTCTTTCAGATTTAGGGACACGAATGTATTGGTATCTTTGATGCGATAGACAAAATTGCTTCGTCCTTGAATCATGCCCTGATTCACCAACTTTTGGAACGGTTCTTCGGCTACGGAGATGCCGAGGTCGTATAGGAATTTGTTCCAGAAACGGGAGTATATCAAGTGACCAGTTGCATGTTCGGTACCGCCTACGTAAAGGTCTACATTGTGCCAGTATTCATCTACTTTCTTATCCACAAGTGCCTGGTTGTTGTGTGGGTCCATGTAGCGCAGATAATAGGCGCTTGAACCGGCAAATCCGGGCATAGTATTGAGTTCCAGTGGGAAGACGGTGGTGTTGTCTATCTTTTCGTTTTCCACAACACATTTGTTCACAATATCCCAAGCCCATTTTGTGGCATGTCCCAATGGAGGTTCACCGGTTTCGGTAGGCAGGAATTTGGCAACTTCGGGTAATTCCAGGGGTAGGGCACTTTCATCAATCATATAAGGCATGTTATCCTTGTAGTAAACCGGGAACGGCTCGCCCCAATAGCGCTGACGTGAGAAAATGGCATCACGCAGACGGAAGTTCACCTTTACACGTCCCAGATTGTGCTCTTTCACATATTTCTTGGTAGCAGCAATCGCTTCTTTGATGGTCAGTCCGTTCAATGAAAGGTCACAATAGGGAGTAACACCTTCTCGTGGAGAGTTGCATACAATACCTTCCTTGGCATCGAAGCTTTCTTCGCTTACATCGCAACCTTCTACCAGCGGGCGGATTTCGAGGCCGAAGTGCTTGGCAAAAGCATAGTCACGGCTGTCGTGTGCAGGCACAGCCATGATGCACCCGTACCATATCCGGCAAGCACATAGTCGCTTATCCAGATGGGTACTGCCTCACCGGTAAAGGGGTTGAGGGCATAGCTTCCGGAGAATACACCGGTAACGCTACGGTCGGTAATACGTTCGCGTTCAGTACGTTTTTTGGTGCGTTCCAGATAAGCGTTTACTTCATCTTTTTGTATGTCGGTGGTAAGTTGTGGTACCAGTTCGCTTTCGGGAGCCAATACCATGAAGGTGACACCGAACATGGTATCTGCACGGGTAGTGAAAATAGTGAATTCCAAATCACTGTCTTTCACTTTGAATTGTATCTCCGCACCTTCACTGCGTCCTATCCAGTTTTTTTGGGTTTCTTTCAAGGATTCGGTCCAATCAATGGTATCGAGTCCATCCAATAAGCGTTGTGCATAGGCAGATACACGGAGACACCATTGGCGCATTTTCTTCTGGATGACAGGGAAACCGCCGCGTTCACTGACACCGTCTATTACTTCGTCATTGGCAAGTACGGTACCAAGTTGCGGACACCAGTTAACCATTGTTTCGCCTAGATAGGCAATACGGTAGTTCATCAGGATTTCCTGCTGTTCTTTTTCACTCTTGGCATTCCATTCTGTGGCGGTAAAACTCAATTCCTCGCCACAAGCCACATTCATTCCTTCAGTACCGGTTTGGCTGAATGCTTCAATCAGTTCCTGGATAGGACGTGCCTGCTTTTTATCGTTGCAGTAGTAACTGTTGAACATTTTGAGGAACGCCCATTGGTCCAATGGTAATATTCCGGTTCGCAGGTACGAATTTCGCGGTTCCAATCGAAAGAGAAACCTATCTTATCTAACTGTTCACGGTATCGGTTGATATTGTTGACGGTCGTAATTGCAGGGTGCTGTCCCGTTTGTATGGCATATTGCTCTGCTGGAAGACCGTAAGCGTCATATCCCATGGGATTCAGTACATTGAAACCTTGCAGTCGTTTGTAGCGGGCGTAAATATCCGAAAGCGATATATCCCAGCGGATGACCTACGTGCAATCCCGCACCGGAGGGGTAGGGGAACATGTTCAGCACATAGAATTTCTTTTTCGTTTCGTCTTCCGTTACTTGGTAGGTTTTGTTTTCCACCCACCTTTTCTGCCATTTCTTTTCAATCTCCCTGAAATTGTATTCCATAGTGGTATTTATTAATATTTTGTTGAAAACATTGTTTATTCCATGGTTAAAACCGGTTAGTATCCGGTTAATATCGGTGCAAAGTTACGGGTTTATTTTCAGATTTGTAGCTAAGTAACATAAAAAACAATGGCAAAGGCTTGATAATTCACTTTTTATTACTTACATTTGTGATGTGCTTTTAAAACTAATTTTTTGTTTGTAATACAAATAATAGCTAAATTAATTCAATAGGATATTTTACTAAAAGATTTTTAGGATATAGCGAAGGATGAAGTCTGGGAAGATTTCATCCTTCGCGTTATTGTGTTGAAGAAGAAAGTCGTATCTTTGCGCAACTTATCGGAAGTGTATGAACGCAATGAAAAATTATACTTATCATATTGTCGCCGTCCTTACGGTAGGTATTTGGGGTCTGACTTTTATTTCAACGAAAGTATTGATTGGGCATAGCCTTTCCCCGCAGGAAATATTCTTGCTTCGTTTCCTGATAGCTTATCTGGCATCTGGTTTATTTCTCCCCGAAAACTGTTTGCTGATAATTGGAAAGATGAATCTTGGCTGTTTTTAGGAGGTATAGCAGGCGGTTCATTTTACTTTTTACGGAAAATACAGCTTTGGAGATTACATTGGCGACGAATGTGGCATTTATTGTCTGTACGGCACCATTGCTCACGACCATTCTTTCTTTGTGGATTTATAAAAAGGAAAAGGCTACCCGTGGATTGATGGCTGGTTCTTTGCTGGCGTTGGTTGGTGTGGCATTGGTGGTTTATAATGGTAGTTTTGTATTAAAGATTTCTCCTTTAGGTGATTTCCTTACTTTACTTGCAGCTTTTTCCTGGGCATTCTATAGTTTAATAATGAGAAAAATGTCCAACTGTTACAGTATAATTTTTATTACCCGTAAGATATTTTTTTATGGGGTATTGACTATTCTTCCTGCATTTCTGATTCATCCCTGGAACTTCGACATTGTCCGTCTTCTCGAGCCGGCTATTTTGTTCAATTTACTTTTCCTGGGTGTATTGGCTTCTTTGATTTGTTTTGTAGTCTGGAACGTAGTCTTAAAACAGCTGGGAACGATAAGAGCTTCCAACTATATTTATCTGAATCCTCTCTTCACTCTGGTAGGTTCTGCTTTTTCTGCTTGGCGAACAGCTTACTATAGTTGCTTTGATTGGGGGCGGTGCTGATATTGGGGAGGAGTATATTTGGGGCGGAAAAAAGTAAAATTCTCCTTTTCTATGATAAAATTCTATCTTTGTCTTCAAAATAATAGGCAAGACGAAACTTCTTTCGGAAGACGAGTCGGTAACCATTAAAACAGTGAAAGGAGTAGGGTTGATATTGATAGAAAATTAATAATGTATTCTTCTATATTGTAATAATTTAGCAGTATATGTACTGCTCTTCTGATTTATTTTCGTTATTTTTGTATAGCAGTATTATGAATATAAATAAGGAGGGTATATGTGTATAAAACGGAAAGTCAATATTTCTTGTCTTGATGTCCGTTTGGGAATCTGCCTGCTGTTGGCTTTTGTGCCGCAGTTGCTTTTTGCGCAGGAAGACAGTGTACGTTTCATTCGTGACAGTATACAGATACAGCCAGAATTCAATGAATCTCTATTCTCTCCTTTTGAGCTTCCCTCTGGAAACTTTGCCCCTTCTTCTATGTTTCATCCGGAACACTCCTATTCTCTGCCCGATTTTTCACTGAAAGAGTCTCTTCGTCTGCCTTATCAGACCAATCCTTCTCTGCTATTTCGGGGAGATTACAGCGCAAGTGGTGTATTAAGACAGTTCCCTCACGGTATGTTATTCGGTTCTGGTGGGCAGACCAGCGTACCGGGTATCGGACGTTTCAACAATGCTTCCCTGGGATATCAGCACGCCTTTAACCAAAGGCTGACGCTTCAGCTTGGCGTAGATGCCATGAAGATAAATATGATTCATTCCACCGGGCAGGCTTTCAGTACTTCGGGAGTTTTGCGGTATCAGCTTCGGACCGTGTAACTTTTAAAGTTTTCGGTTCGTATGCCATAGGAAATCCTTATGGGATGGATACCCACCATTATGGTGCCACCATATCGCTAGATATGTCCGACGTTTTGGGATGGAAGTCGGGGTACAACGTTATTACGATGCTTATCGCGGTCGTTGGGAGACGGTGCCCGTGGTGATTCCTTATTATAAATTAGACAAGTTTAAATTAAGTCTGGACATGGGCGGAATTTTGTATGAGATTCTGCGTAATGTCGTTTTTCCTGATAAAATGAACTCCGGTGGGCCGACACTTGCCCCACCACGTTTTCAGATGCCACCGTTACGATAAAGCAAGTATCAATCCACTTATTTCTCCAGCACCGGGGAACCCTGCCTTCCCCGGTGCCGGAGAAATGGGCAGAGTTTTTTGAATGAAAGAACCGTGGTATTACGAAGACTTTTCCTCCTTTTTATTAGCCTTTTCCAGAGATTCTCATTAAATTTGTGCTCAAACTCAAATAATTCGACGACGAAACGTTACACCATCACTACCTTACTTGTGGCACTGTGGTGTATCAGCTTGTGTGCCCGTACCCAAAAAGCAGTCTATATCGTCATAGACGGAGTTCCTGCCGACCAGATAGAGCGCTTGCACACACCCGCTGTCTTCGACATCGCTTCAAGAGGCGCATATGCCCGGGCATATACCGGTGGAGAAATAGGCACTTACTCGCAAACGCCCATTATATCGGCCATCGGTTACACCAATCTGCTGACAGCCACCTGGCTGAACAAGCATAATGTGGGAGGCAATGACAACCTACAGCCCAATTACAACTATTGGACCATTTTCCGCATCGCCAAGGAGCAGTCGCGTCCGGTGAAGACCGGACTCTACTCGAGCTGGATCGACAACCGTACTGTGCTCATAGGAGAGAGCAAGGAGGAGACAGGCCGCTTGAAGATAGACTACGTCAGTGACGGTTACGATCTCGATAAAGTCCGCTTTCCGCACAAGGAGAAGGATTTGCATGTATTCGACTACGACGAACAAGTATCCAAGGATGCTGCCGAGAGCATCCGCCGGGATGCACCCGACCTCAGTTGGTTTTATCTGTGGTACACCGATGATGCAGGCCATATAGAGGGCAACGGCGAATTCTTCGATGCGTATGTGCGCAAAGCCGACGAGCAGGTGGCACGCGTATGGGAAATTGTGAAGTATCGCGAAGAGCATTTCGATGAAGAGTGGATGGTAGTGGTCACCACCGACCACGGTCGCACTGAAAACGGCTACGGACATGGGAGCCAGTCCGAGCGCGAGCACACCACCTGGATTTCGACCAACGTGCCGGTCAATGCGCATTTCGCAGACCGTAATCTGGCCATAACCGACATAGCTCCGTCTCTCAGCCGCTACCTTGGTTTCGAGGTGCCTTCGGATGTCCTTTGGGAGCAGGATGGCATTCCTTTCATCGGTCGGACAGACATCTGCGACTTGAAGACCATGCCTTATGACGACACCGTGACCTTGTCATGGCGCACTTACGCGGAGTAAGTGCCGGTCACCGTCTACGCTGCTACGACTAATCATTTCAAGACCGGAAGCAAGGACAATTACATCGAGCTTGCCAAGTTGCCCGCCGGCACCACTTCCTATACGGTAAATCTGAAAGAACTTCCCCACTCGAAATTCTATAAATTCGTAGTAGTTGCTCCTCATAATCATTTGAATCGTTGGTTCATGAAATAGAGAAATACCCCTGCTACAAATAGCTGTAGCAGGAGTAAATTCCATAAAGAGAGAGTTCTGATACATACTCGAACTTTTCTAGTTGGAGGTATTATGACATCCTTAATGTATATCTTTTATCCATGGACCTCTGTCCGTGCCAGTTCCACAAATCTTTTTCTGAGTTCTTCCGTATAGAACCGTGTATCTCCCGATTCCAAGTGCCGTTCGTGTTCCAAAGCTGGAAGAAGTAGGCATCATGGCATTGGACGATGTGATCGTGCTGGATGGTGAAGTGCTCTCCCTCCTGCTGCAAGGGTAGTCTGCCCAATAGGGAGTTGTATAGTGACTTTGTTGTCCGCATATCGTCCGTTTCTTTGTCATATAGGGTGAAATACTCGTTTTCCGCATCTTCGAATTGCATCAACAGATACCTTTTCGACTGCTGGATACGGTCTATCCCTGTCACATAATTATCCTGGAAGACGGTTTGTAGGGCAGTGGTTCCGTCACCATCGATATACTGCTGGGGCAGTCACCGGTTTCCGAAATCTACCTTGTACCGTAGGGAGATGCTGTCGTCTTTCAGCTTGTACACTTCGTCGTAAGGATAGAACCACAACAGCGCTTCTTCATCAGTAGGTATCCAGGCTCCATTCCCGTTGCCGTCGTCCGCCTCCTCTTAGAAGGGAAGATGCTTTTCCAGCTTGTCACCCTCCTTCAGGTCCAGTGCGAACAGATGATAACAGCCTTCGTGTGTCCGGTTGCTGTTGGGCAGATAGAGCTTGTCGCCTATGCAGAACAAATCTTCCGTCCATATACCGTCGCTGGTTTTTCGCGCAGGAACCGCCCTTCTGCATCGAAGAAGAAAAACTTGCCCAGGAAATGGTCGAATATCACCATTTCCGTCCCATGTACGGCGAAGCAGGAGATATGGGTGTACTCGCCCGGTCCGTTGCCCACCCGGTGGATGTCGGCTTGCAGCTTGCTGGTGGTGTCGAACACGAACACGCGCTTGCCAAGATTGTCCGCTATATAAATCAGGTCGTTCTGATAGATTAGTTTCGTGACTTCGCCAATCAGGCACTCATTCGTTGCTTCGAGCTGAAACATCAGGATGCTGTCTTCCACCATCGGCGCATAATCCAGCTTGTCGCTGATGTGTTTCCAGTCTATTTGCAGCACCTGGATGCCTGTATTTGCGGGCTTTATCCCGCCGCTGTGCGTGCACCCGGCGAGGACAAGAGCCAACAGATAGAAAATGTATTTTTTTATGTAGCAAAATAATGGTTGATTATACTTATTCCTCGGATACGGATTCGCCGGAACCATACTTCATTGTCTTCCCCTCTTTCGACAAGGAAGGCGGCACTGCTCCTTTCGATACTCCCCGGCGATAATTGGGTTTGCTGCTCATCACGAACCGCAGCTTCACTCCGTTGCGGATATCCTCATACGTCAGGTAGGATTTGTCATGCTTCTTGCCGTTTACGTACAGCTCTTTCACATATACATTCCGTGGAGACCAGTTGTCGGCCTGCATCTCTATCAGCTTGCCGTTGCTCATCTTCACGCTGGCGGCCTCCAGGCAAGGCGAGCCGATGTTGTAGACATTGCTTGAGGGCGCTACCGGATAGAATCCCAGACAGTTGAACAAATACCATGCCGACATTTGTCCGCAGTCGTCATTCCCGCTCAGCGCATCGGGTGTGTTGCCATAGAAGCGGTCTACGATGGCACGCACCCACTGCTGGCATTTCCAAGGCTCTCTTAAGTAATTGTAGAGATAAGCCACATGGTGACAAGGCTCGTTGCCGTGCCAGTAAGCTCCGATACGGCCTTGAATGTCGTGTGCTCCGGGAATATCCTCAGGCAACTCCACGGTGAACAGCTCGTCGAGGCGCTTCTTGAACAACTCCTTTCCTGCCAGATTGATGTACCCTTGCACGTCTTGGGGTACATACCAAGTGTATTGCACTGTGAATCCTTCCGTGATATCGCCCCAGCCGTGCACCGAGCCGGGACCTTGATAGGCTACGGGAGTGAACGGTGTGCGCCACTGGCCCCGGCTGTCGCGTCCGCGCATGTATTTGGTCTCGGGGTCAATCAGTGTCTGGTAGGAGAGGGCACGGTTCAGGAAGTAGCGATAATCCTCTTCCTTGCCCAGCTTGCGGGCTGCCTGTGCGATGCAATAGTCGTCGTAGGCATACTCCAAGGTCTTCGATACCGATTCTGCCTCCTTGTCGAAGGGTACATAGCCCAGTTCGCGATACTCCGGTAGACAGTCGTAGTGGGGATTCATCGCCGTAGTCTTCATGGCTTCGTAGGCGCGCTCGTAGTTGAAGCCCGGCACTTCCTTCACAATCATGTCCGCCAGCACCGATACGGCGTGATAGCCTATCATGCACCACGTCTCGTTGCCGTAGAACGACCAGACGGGCAGCATCCGCTCCACGCTTTTGTCATAGTGTGCCAGCATGGAGTTGGCAATGTCGGCGTTCACGTCCTGATGCACCAGGTTGAACCAGGGATGCAGGGCGCGGTACGTATCCCACAGCGAGAAGACGGTATAGTTCGTAAATCCTTCGGCCTTCTCGATGTTCTTGTCCAGCCCGCGAAAGCTGCCGTCGGCATCCTGGAAGATGAACGGGTGCAGGGCGGCGTGGTAGGCCGAGGTATAGAACGTTTCCTTGGTCTTGCGGTCGGCAGTGAGGTATATTTGCTCAGTTCCTCTTCCCACAACTCTTCGCCCCGGGTTTTCAGGGCATTGAAGGTCAGGCCGTCCAGTTCGCGGAGGTTGCGTGCGGCTCCGTCGGTGCTGACGGCAGAGATGGCGGTCTTCACGGTCACTTCCTCTCCCTCTCGGGTGGCGAAGGAGATGCAGGCCACCAGGTTCTTGCCCCATGCCTCGCGGTCGCTGCGGAAGCGCGAGGTGTTGTAGATTACCGGTTTTCCATCCTGCATGATGCGCAGTCCGTCCAGTTTCTTCGAGAAGGTGGCGGTGAAGTAGACATGGCGTTCGGGCCCCAGCCTTTCACCAGCTTGTAGCCGGTCAGTGTGGAGTCGTTCACCATGCGCAGATTGGCCCATTCGCACGACTGCCACAGCGTATGGTTCAAGTCGATGAGGATAAACGCTTTCTCCGCTTTGGGATAGGTGAAGCGGAACATGCCGCTACGCAGGCCCGAGGTCATTTCGGCCTTCACCCCGTAGTCGTCCAAGTGTACGGTGTAGTAATTGGGCGTGGCCTGTTCGCGTTCGTGCGAGTAGCGCGAGCGGTAGCCTTCGTCGGGATTCTCGGGTGTGCCGGGAGTGAGCTTCGCCTCGCCCGTGCCGGGCATGAAGAGAAAGTCGCCCAGGTCGGGGATGCCCGTACCGCTCAGGTGGGTCAGACTGAAGCCCATCAGCGAGGTGTGGTTATACTTATAGCCCGAGGCCGCATCGTAGAAGCGGTGGTTCGTGTCCGGGCTTATCTGGATACCTCCGAAGGGAATCTGGGCACCGGGATAGACGTTGCCGTAGCCGTCGGTACCCACGAAAGGATTCACGTAATCGATGAGCTTCTCAGATTGGGCGATGCCCGGCGCGGAGAGCGCCAGGCATGCCAGTGTGAATCCTAAAAACTGTTTTTTACCTTTCTTGTCCATTGTTCATAGTCTGTTTGTATGTGTTATGCTTCGATGTCTCCTATGGCCACCTGGTACTCATGCCACAGGTCGTCAATATTGTATTTTTCGCCCAAGACGTGCTTGATGGCACCGTCGAACGACCAGGGCACCACCTCGAGCGTGCTGCGGTTGAACTTGCGCAGGAACTCGGGGTCCTTGTTGTCGCGCAGCCATACGAAGAAGTAGCCCGCTTTCCGGTAACCGTCCATGTAGTTGCCGCCTTTGGGGCGTCCATCAGGACCAAAGCCGCCGTTGGCCACGCGCACAGCATCGGCCATGCCCTCGATGAATGCCCAGACCACGCGTTGGTACCATACGAGCCGATGCCTTGCGGTTCCAGCTGGTAGGCGTGGGTCAGTTCGTGCAGCAGCACGCCGCGGGTCTCGAAGAAGAGTTTTGCGGTATCGGCTTCGGCAAATGATTTTTCGATGTGGCGCGTGCTGTAGAAGATGGTCACGTCACCGTTACTGCCTCCCTTGGCGGAGATGCGTCGATGTCTTCCAGCGTATAGTGGATGTTGTGCACCGGTGCGATGCTGTCTTCGGGCGAGGCATAGAGCGTGGCCAGCACGGTGCGTGCCTGTTCCTTGATGTACGATTCGGCATCGGGAATGATGCGGTGATAGATGTCCGAACCGGCCGATTCGGGTGCTTTGTCTTCGAAGAGGATAGTGCCGACGTTGTAATCGTTCCAGTCGGTCGGTTTGGCTGCAGTTTGTGTATGTTGCTGGCACGCGTAGGTGCCGAAGGCGGCTGCCAGGCAGGCAGTGTAGAGCAGATTTCTTGTTTTCATATCTTTTGAGTTTTTAAGTTGTCGGTTGAAGTTTCGCAAGTTCTTATACTGTTGATAAGCAGTGGCTTCTCAATTCTCCTCCTTTCCGTCCGTCAGTGAGTAAGGCTTCGCGTTGGTGGCGGTGCCTCGGCGCTTGTTGGGCGAAGCGGCCATCTTGAATTCCCATACGCCACCCTCCAATAGGTCGCTGTGGCTGATGTACATGTTGCCGTATTCCTTGCCGTTGATGCGCAGCGACTGCACGTAGCGCTTCTTGTCACTTACACCGGGTGCTTTGATTTCCAGTGTCTTGCCGTTGGGAAGTTCTAGTTTCAGGTAGGGCAGGTAGGGAGCGCCCAGCACATATTGATTCGTACCCGGGCATACGGGATAGAATCCCATCACCGAGAAGAGATACCAGGCCGACATCTGCCCGCAGTCATCGTTGCCGCCCAAGCCGTTGATGTCGTTCCGATACATCTTGTTTAGGATTTCGCGCAGCCAGTACTGCGTCTTCCAGGGTTGCGAGGTCCAGGCGTAGAGGTAGGGCACGTGGTGGCTCGGCTCGTTGCCGTGGACGTAGCCGCCTACAAGGCATTCGGCAGTGATGTCTTCATTGTGCTCATAGTACTTCTCGGGCAGGTGCATGGCGAAGAGTTTGTCCAGCTTCTCCATGAACTGCTTTTCACCTCCCATCACTTGCATCAGTCCCAGCACGTCGTGGGGCACGTGGAAGGAGAAGTTCCAGGAGTTTCCTTCGATGAAGCTTCGCCGTAGGTTTGCAATACGTCGAACTCCTGCTTGAAGGAGCCGTCTGCCAGGCGCGGGCGGCGAAGCCGATGGAAGGATCGTACAGGTTGCGGTAGTTGAGGGCGCGCTTGCGATACACGTCCGCCAGTTCGCGGTGGCCTGCTTTCAGGGCTGCCCGGTAGATGGTGAAGTCATCGTAGGCATACTCCAGCGTACTGGAGGCAGCCGTACCGCTCTTTTCCAAGGGGATGTAGCCCAGTTTTATGTAGTCGGCCACCCCTTCATAGTAGGGCACGGTAGAGGTACTGACCATCGCCTTGAGGCTTCGTCGGTTTCGCCTTTCAAGACGTCCTTTACCAAGGCGTCCGATACGGCCGACACTCCGTGATAGCCGCTCATGCACCAGTTCTCGTTGCCCATCAGGCTCCACACGGGCAACATGCCGTGTACACTCTGCCGGGCGTGGGCAATCATCGACTTCACCATGTCCGCATTGCGGTCGGGCTTCACCAGGTTGAGGAAGGGATGCAGGCGCGGTACGTGTCCCAAAGGGAGAAGATGGTATAGTTGGTGAATCTGTCGGCACGGTGGATGTTGTGGTCGAGTCCGCGGTACTGGCCGTCCACGTCTATGTAGACCGAAGGATTAATCATGGTGTGGTAGAGCGAGGTATAGAACATCGCTTTCTGATCTGCTGTGCCTTCCACGGTGAAGTGGCGCAGTTCGCGGTTCCAGCTTTCGCGGGCTTCGTCGGCCAGCTGTTCGAAGCTCTTGCCGGCGGCTTCGGCGCGCAGGTTCTTCAGGGCGCCTTCGGTGCTGACAGCAGAGAGGGCCACTTTGACTACGAGCTCGCTGTTCTGCCGGGTGTCGAAATGGAAGTAGGAGACGATTTTCCTGCCGGTGATTTCGGGGAAGTTCTTCTCCAGCTTGAAGCGGCGCCAGAAGCCGTTGTACTTCACGGGTTCCAAGTCACGGTAGCCGTAGTCTCGTATGGGCTGCGAGAGGGAGATGGCGAAGTAGGTGTAATTGGTGCGCGCCCATCCGTTGGTAATGCGGTAGCCAGTCAGCAGGGTGTCGTTCTCCACGCGCAGGTTGGCCCAGAGCACTTTGCCGTTGTAGTTGTAGATGCCGTGCGTTAGGTCCAGTACGAGGTGCCCGGCTTCGCCCCAAGGAAGGTGTATTTGTGTATGCCTACCCGTTGCGTGGCGGTGAGCTGGACACGTATGCCATGGTCGGCCAAGGTCACTTCGTAGTATCCGGGCGTAGACTTCTCGGTGGCGTGGTCGTAGCGCGAGCGGTAGCCTCGTTGGGAGTGGCGGCACGTCCGGGAGTGAGTTTCGGGCTGCCGGTGGCGGGCATCAGCAGGATGTCGCCCAGGTCGGAGTGGCCCGTGCCGCTCAGGTGCGTGTGGCTGAAGCGACGATGGTGGAGTCGCTGTAC
>ENA-OQCF01000637-OQCF01000637.1-human-gut-metagenome-genome-assembly--contig:-NODE-637-length-13281-cov-1.957655_pt1 | contig 13281 bp, 14 predicted proteins | sample MGYA00242756_ERZ504573 | MGnify/ENA primary metagenome ERZ504573 (study PRJEB26092, sample SAMD00036240) | human gut metagenome | host: Homo sapiens | study: EMG produced TPA metagenomics assembly of... | reverse complement strand
CAGTCAAGGAGATTTTGATTGTAGTAATTTTCAAGAAATGGACTTGCAGTTTTCGCCGGATGTAGAGCTGGCGACTACAGATATGATTCTCCCGGCAGTACGGTATAATATGGGAATCGGATTCCTGCCAGAAGAATTTGCCGGAGATGATCTGGAATCCGGAAAGGTTTTTGAGATAGATGTAAATGAAACACTTCCGGAGAGAAGCATTATTCTGATCCATGATACAGAATATCCTCAAAGTATTGCATCTAAAGCATTCCAGAAGTTTTTGGCAGAACGGAAAGAACAGAACCGCTGAAATAGAAAAGTCATCAGGAAATCCACATGATGTGAATCCTGATGACTTATTATATTTATAAGGAATTTATCATCTGTTAGACGGATTTATTTATGCCACTCCCAGTTTCGAATCTCTTCCAGATCCTGGCCATATTCAGCAATATACTGTTTGTGCTCAACAAGCTTGTCATTCATCTTCTGGATTAAGAAGGAACCTTTGTTTCCAAGCTGTGGAAGATGCATGATGGCATCCTTTACAAGATTGAAACGGTCAATCTGGTTCTGTACACGCATATCGAATGGTGTAGTAATAGTACCTTCTTCCTGATATCCGTGAACAGAGATATTGTGGTTGTGACGCTCATAAGTAAGCTCATGGATCAGTGTTGGATATCCATGGAATGCAAAGATGACAGGTTTATCTTTTGTGAAGATTGCATCATATTCTGCGTCACTTAAGCCGTGTGGATGTTTGTGGTCAGATTCCAGTTTGAACAGGTCGACAACGTTAACAACACGGATCTTAAGTTCCGGCATTTCATCACGAAGGATAGTAACTGCAGCCATGATCTCAAGTGTAGGTGTATCACCGCAGCAGGCCATAACAACGTCTGGTTCTTCACCACAGTCATTGCTTGCCCACTCCCAGATACCAATACCCTGTGTGCAGTGCTTAACAGCCTGCTCCATGGTCAGCCACTGGCAGCTTGGATGTTTGGAAGCTACAATTGCATTGACATAGTTCTTACTCTTGATGCAGTGATCGAAGCAGGAGAGTAAGCAGTTAGCGTCCGGTGGTAAGTACATACGAACTACGTCTGCTTTCTTATTGGCAATGTGATCCAGGAATCCAGGATCCTGATGAGTAAATCCGTTGTGGTCCTGCTGCCATACGTTGGATGTCAGGATGAAGTTCAGGGATGCGATAGGCTGTCTCCAGGAAAGCTGATTGCAAACTTTCAGCCATTTTGCATGCTGGGCTGCCATGGAGTCAACGATACGGATGAAAGCTTCATAGCTTGCGAAGAAGCCATGACGACCTGTTAACAGGTAACCTTCCAGCCATCCTTCACACATATGCTCACTGAGCATACTGTCCATAATACGTCCGTCTCTTGCGAGGCAGTCATCAGTATCAAGCATTTCTGCGTTCCAGTCACTGTTTCTGATATTCAAATACTTTGTACAGACGGTTGGACATGCTTTCATCTGGTCCAAAGATACGGAAGTTCTTGTTTTCTTCATTCAGTTTGAAGATGTCGCGGATGTATCCGCCAAGTTCGATCATATCCTGAGCTTTTGTTTTGCCAGGCTGTACTTCAATACCGTAATCGCGGAAGTCCGGAAGACGAAGATCTTTCAGAAGAAGTCCGCCATTTGCATGTGGGTTGGCACCGAGACGTGCATTTCCCTTAGGAGCCAGTTCAGCCAGTTCCGGGATCAGGCGTCCGTTTTTATCAAACAGTTCCTGAGGACGATAGCTTTCCAGCCACTCCTTCAGAAGTTCAAGATGTTCCGGCTTTTCCATAGTGATCGGAACCTGATGAGCACGGAAAGAACCTTCAATCTGAAGTCCGTCAACAACCTTAGGACCTGTCCATCCCTTAGGAGTACGAAGGATGATCATTGGCCATACCGGACGTTCCGGATTATTGTTCTCACGGGCGTTCTTCTGGATCGCTTTGATTTCTTCGATTACTGTGTCCATTGTTTCAGCCATCTTCTTGTGCATTGTCATTGGGTCGTCACCTTCAACGAAATATGGTTTCCAGCCACAGCCCTTGAAGAAGCATTCAAGTTCTTCATGAGAAAGACGGGAGAAGATAGTCGGGTTGCTGATCTTATATCCATTTAAGTGAAGAATAGGAAGTACAGCACCGTCTGTGATCGGGTTCAGGAATTTGTTGGACTGCCAGGATGTCGCCAGAGGACCAGTCTCAGCTTCACCATCACCTACAACAGTAGTTGCAATCAGATCCGGGTTGTCAAATACAGCTCCGAAAGCATGAGCGATGGAGTAACCAAGCTCGCCACCTTCATTAATGGAACCAGGTGTTTCCGGTGCGCAGTGGCTTGGGACTCCGCATGGGAAGGAGAACTGTTTGAACATTTTCTTCATACCTTCCTCATCCTGGCTGATGTTAGGATAAACTTCGCTGTAGGAACCTTCCAGATAGGTATTGGCAATCATGAAGTTTCCGCCATGTCCAGGACCGGAAAGCAGGATCATATCAAGGTCATAACGTTTGATGACACGGTTGCAGTGTGCATAAACGAAGTTCTGTCCCGGTACAGTTCCCCAATGACCAACAATTTTTTTCTTGATCTGATCCATAGTTAATGGCTCTCTCAGAAGCGGATTGTCAAGAAGATAGAGCTGTCCGGCAGACAGATAGTTAGCTGCACGCCAGTAAGCATCGATTTTGTCAAGCATTTCCTGATTTAAAGGCTGCTTTTCCAGACATAATTTGTTGTCTTCCATTTTCTTACCTCTTTCTTTGTCTTTGATGTGTATAACTTAAGATGTTGAAGATATCTGTATAAGAAATTTTCTGATGGTAGTTAATGATAAACGTTTCTCAACAGATAAGTTGGAGTGTTACTTTGTTATTTTTTAACTGAACACATCCTATCATATCAGAAATGAAACGTAAAATAGAAATATTGCATTGTAATTATAAGTTTTTGATATGGATAAAAAATAAGCTCCTTCTGATGAAATGCGGAGCAGTTATTCGGTATAGAGCTGCGTAGCGAAGCAGATTGTGAATATCCGCTTGACGACAATTCTCTGAGTGGAAATGAGTGGTGTTTAATATGGAAGATGACGAAAAGAACTAAGCAATGATTAGTAATTTTCACGAAAAAATGGATAACATGAAAGTTGTATTGCAATTTGCACAAAAAATAGATATAATAAAAAAAAACAATTGCGCATAAGGTATAGAAAAACTGCTTATATGTACACTAGAATAAAGTATAGGCGGTAAAAGTGAAGAATGGCGAAGGAGACAAGAATCATGGGAAAAGAGCAGCAGGAATATTAATGCCGATCAGCAGCCTTCCATCAGACTATGGCATCGGATGTTTTTCCAAAAGTGCATATGAATTTGTAGACTGGTTAAAGGAAGCCGGACAGACTTACTGGCAGATTCTGCCATTGGGACCGACCAGCTATGGAGATTCTCCATATCAGTCTTTCTCTACATTTGCAGGTAATCCATATTTTATTGATCTGGATACACTTGTGGAAGAAGGAGTTCTTGATAAGAAAGACTGCGAGAAAGTTAATTGGGGAAAGAAGCCTGATGAGGTAGATTATGAAAAAATCTACAAAGGCCGTTATCCTCTTCTGAGAAAAGCATACGAGAACAGTGATATCAGCAAGAATCCTGACTATCAGAAATTCGTAGCAGAGAACAGCTGGTGGCTGTCAGATTATGCTCTGTTTATGGCAGTAAAAGACCGTTTCGAAGGTGTAGAATGGACCAAATGGGCTGAGGATATCAGACTCCGCTGGAACAATGCCATGGATTATTATCGTGAAGAACTCTATTTTGATATTGAATTCCAGCAGTATATGCAGTTTAAGTTTTATGAGCAGTGGATGAAACTGAAATCCTATGCAAATTCAAAAGGAATCCAGATCATTGGAGATATTCCGATTTATGTTGCAATGGACAGTGCTGATGCATGGGCGCATCCGGAGCTGTTCCAGCTGGATCAGGATAATGTACCACTGGCAGTAGCAGGATGCCCTCCGGATGGATTTTCTGCAACCGGTCAGTTATGGGGAAATCCGTTATATCGCTGGGATTATCACAGAAATACAGGATATCAGTGGTGGATTTCCAGAATGAGTTATTGCTTCAGACTGTATGATGTTGTGCGAATCGATCATTTCCGTGGATTTGATGAATATTTCTCTATTCCATACGGAGATAAAGATGCAAGAGGCGGACACTGGGAAAAGGGTCCCGGAATTGATCTGTTCCGTAAGATCGAACAGGCGCTTGGATGGAAGCAGGTTATCGCAGAGGACTTAGGATATATGACAGATTCTGTACGTCATCTGGTATATGAGAGCGGCTTCCCGGGAATGAAGGTTCTGGAATTTGCGTTTGACTCCAGAGATTCCGGATGTGCCAGTGATTATCTGCCACATAATTATCCGGAGAACTGCGTGGCATATACAGGAACCCATGATAATGAAACTATCGTGGGATGGTGGAAGAGCATCACAGCAGCTGAGAGAAAACTGGCGAGAGATTATCTGTGTGATCATGCAACACCGGAAGAAGAACTGTATAAATGTTTCATTAGTCTGATCATGCGCAGTGCTGCGCGTGTCTGCGTTATCCCAATGCAGGACTATATGGGACTGGACAACAGATTCCGAATGAATAAACCATCTACAGTTGGTACGAACTGGAAGTGGAGAATCAAGAAGAGAGATCTTACAAAGAAACTCCAGAAGGAAATATATGATGTGACACTTCGTTACGGACGTAAGAACTGGGATTAAATACATAATGAAATAATTGGAATAATGACAGCGTTTCGGATATAAATAATATTCGGAACGCTGTTTTTTTAACCGAATCAAGCAGTTATTTGGTTAAAAAAGCAACGAAGTGGTTGGTTTATCTGTTTTGTTTTATCCAGTCAGAGTTATTTGTCAGAGGGAGAAAAAAAGGACAGTTTCGCAAGCTCTTTATTTTTGTATGAAAAAGAAAACATTGAAATTGTTTTGGCGGGCGTACAATTGAAAAAGAAATGCATTGATTTTCGGGCAATGTCTGATAAAATATTAACCAGAAAAAGCAAAAGGATAGATTTTCAGGAGGGAAAATAAATGAACTATAACAGATTAGAAACCAGTCTGATCGATGTGATCAAAGAGGAACAGGCGAAGCTTGGATATATGAAGGAGAAGATCAGCCTTTATTATCCGCTCAGTTCCCTGAATCATTTCTTTGGCAATGAGACGGATGCTGCAGGCATGATGGAGATTTTAAAAGATTTTCCTTCTTATATAGAAGAGAAAATTTGGTGAAGTAGCAGTATCACACAGAGGAGATCGTTTCTGCTTCACTGTTTCGGAAAAAGCTTCCGAATATGTACATAATAATATGAAAGAGAATGAATTTATCAAGGCATTGATCGAACTGGTTGGCAGACATGGATGTACGATAGAGGAAATTAAAGAACTGTTCCATTCTTATTCAGATAAAATCATTACTGAACCAATGGATAACGAGGAGTTTGATGTGATGATCCGCTTTGATGATGGATCAGATCCTTATTATTATTGTTTTAAAGATGAAGGATGCCATATCATTTACCACAGATTTCTGCCGGAAGACTATGCAGATTTTGGATTCTGATAAGAATGAGTGAAAAATTTTCCAACTGTCGGATCGGCAAAAATATATGTGACATTTGCAACAAAAGTATGTTATTTTTTTGTCAAATATCAACAAAAATAAGTCGAAATTCTATATTGACAGATAGTCTCAATAATGGTAATTTTTATTTGATTTAATGTTTTCATTTATAGAAACAGGTAACATTTTATTACATTATTTTACAGGAATAAAATAGATAAAATTGAGTTGACAGTTTGGAGGGAAAGATTAAATGAGAAAAACCAAAATTATCTGTACAATGGGACCGTCTACTGATAAGGGCGATGTTATGGAGCAGCTTGTGAGAGAGGGAATGGACGTAGCACGTTTCAACTTCTCACATGGACCTCACGATGAGCAGAGAGGCCGTATCCAGAAACTGAGAGAACTTCGCAAGAAATATGACAGACCTGTTGCAGCACTTCTTGATACAAAGGGACCGGAGATCAGACTTGGATGCTTCAAGGATGGCAAGGTTTCTCTGGAAGAAGGACAGATTTTTACATTTACAAATAAAGATATTGAAGGAACTAATGAGTGCGTAAGCATTACTTATAAAGAGCTTTATAAGGATGTGCAGCCGGGTGGACATATTCTGGTTGATGATGGACTTGTAGACCTGGAGGTTCAGGACATCTCAGGAAAGGACATTGTCTGCAAGGTTATTAATGCAGGTGTGATTGGCGACAAGAAGGGTGTCAATGTTCCGGGTGCAAACCTGAAGATGCCATTCATCAGTAAAAAAGACCATGATGATCTTCTCTTCGGTATCCAGGAAGGATTTGATTTCGTTGCAGCATCTTTTACACGTACTGCAAACGATATCCGCGAAGTAAGAAAAATCCTGAAAGAAAACGGCGGTGAAGAGATTCAGATCATTGCAAAGATTGAGAACCAGCAGGGCGTTGACAATATCGACGAGATTATTGAAGCAGCAGATGGCATCATGATCGCCAGAGGTGACATGGGTGTTGAGATCCCGCCGGAATATGTACCTGTTATCCAGCAGAAAATCATCCAGAAGTTTACACAGCAGGAAAACCGGTTATTACAGCAACACAGATGCTTGACTCCATGATCTCTCATCCGAGACCAACCCGTGCAGAGGCTACAGACGTTGCCAATGCGATTTTTCAGGGAACAAGTGCAACTATGCTTTCAGGAGAAACCGCAGCTGGTAAATATCCGGTACAGGCACTTCAGATGATGAGCCGTATTGCAGAACATATGGAGCAGAATATTGATTACAATACAATCTTTAAGAAAACAGACAGAAATGAGAATCCGGATATTACAAATGCAATCGCACATGCAACCTGTCTGACCGCAATCGACTTGAAGGCCAGTGCAATCCTTGCAGTGACAAAATCCGGAAGTACAGCTCATATGATGTCCAAACACAGACCAGGATGTCTGATCGGTGCATGTACAAGCTCTGAGAGAGTTCTTCGCCAGCTGAATCTGTCCTGGGGTGTTTACCCGATGCTGATCAAAGAAGAATACAGTTCTGAGATCCTTTGCCTGAGAGCAATCGAAGCAGCACAGAAGCATAAACTTGTAAAAGTTGGCGACACTATTGTATTTGCCGGTGGTGTACCGCTTGGAATTCCGGGAAGAACAAACCTGATCCGCGTCTGCACAGTAGAATAGTGGAGCAGGTTATGAAACGGTTAGTCATAAAAAATAAAAGAAAAATCTGGCTCTGGTTTCTGTTTATCGTGCTTCTGATCCTGGCATGCAGGGCTGCATATGTCACGGGAAATAAGAATATGCAGATAAGAGACGAGGCAGTAGAGGAACAGCAGGTAGAGAATGTAATGGGACAGGATAAAGTGGAGAGATTATGCTGAATCAATTTTCGAGAACTGAGCTTCTTCTTGGAAAAGAAGCGATGGATAAACTGGAGAATGCCCGTGTGGCAGTATTTGGAATCGGAGGAGTTGGAGGTTATGTATGTGAAGCATTGGTCAGAAGCGGCGTAGGGGCCTTTGATCTGATCGATGATGACAAAGTATGCCTGACGAATCTTAACAGACAGATTATTGCCACCAGGAAAACTGTTGGTCAATATAAAACAGAGGTGATGCGGGACAGGATCCTGGACATTAATCCGAAAGCAGATGTGAGAATCCATAACTGTTTTTATCTTCCGGAGAATGCTGCTGATTTCGATTTTAGTGAGTATGATTATGTGGTAGATGCTGTGGACACAGTGACTGCGAAGATTGAACTGATCATGCGTGCAAAAGAGGCAGGGACTCCTATTATCAGCAGTATGGGTGCCGGAAATAAGCTGGATGCCAGTGCATTTCGGGTGGCAGATATCTATAAGACGAAGGTGTGCCCGCTGGCGAAGGTTATGCGCAGAGAGCTGAAGAAGCGTGGTGTGAAAAAACTGAAGGTTGTTTATTCGGAAGAACAGCCGATCAGACCGATTGAAGATATGGCAATCAGCTGCAGGTCGCATTGTATTTGTCCTCCGGGTGCTGCGCATAAGTGTACGGAGCGCAGAGATATTCCGGGCAGTGTGGCGTTTGTGCGTCTGTCGCCGGGCTGATTATTGCAGGAGAGGTTATTAAAGACCTGACTGCAGAGTACAGAAGATAAGAAGTGTTTATTTTGAGATGTGTATGGTGTCAGAAATGGTATGGTGCACATCTTTTTTTGCGGGAAATATTTGGAATCGGATGGGGGTATTACTTTTGGATTTTATAGAATTGTTATAGGGAAAAAGTCAAAAATAATATAAAAAATTTACGGGATTTTCAAAAAGATAATGAAAGAAAAAAAGGAGAGAATCTGTGATACACTGTCATTATTGACGGATAAAAAATCTATTAGAACTGTGGAGATATAGAAGTTTGGTAGGTCAATGTCTGAATGATGTCAGCTTAATAAATTTCAGATTGGAGGATATAACATCGGATGAAAACAAATTACAACAGAACAGTGCAGTTCTGTGCATGGTTTCCTATCTGATGATCGCATTTATCCCGATACCTGCGTTGGGAATCCTTGGATGTGCGGTTTGCGGTCTGTCTGTAGGTATTATGTGGCCGGGAACCTTCAGCATGGCGGCTGCCTCAGTAAAGCGTGGCGGAACAGCCTTGTTTGCTCTCCTTGCCCTTGCTGGAGATGTGGGATGTTCATCCGGACCAACCTATGTGGGATGATTTCAGGAGCACTGAATGATAATCTGAAACTTGGAATCTTTGCGGCACTGATTTTCCCTGTGTTGATGATAATGGGGATTAAGATGATTGGAAGTCTGCAAAAATATGATTGAGATATATTAAAAAGTATGGAACGATTAATTTTTCATATTGATGTAAACAGCGCATTTCTTTCCTGGGAGTCAGCCAGAAGGGTAAGCCAGGGGCTGCCGGATCTCAGGGAGATTCCCTCCTGTGTGGGAGGAGATCCAAAGAAACGGACAGAGTACACACGCTGTTCCCGGACGAAATACCGGAGAAAATGTGGCCACTTCCTGTCCGTAACCTGTTATTTCTGGGAAAAGCCTCCGAGCAGAAGCTTCTGAATCAGGGAATCCGTACTATTGGTGATCTGGCAAGGGAACGGGAAGCAAATGTACAGCTCTGGCTTGGAGAAAAACCAGAGCACAGATGAAAAATGAAGACAGACAGGAAGAATAAAAGCGCAGAGATGATACTTTTTCTCTGCGCTTTTATAGCGGACTGTTATACATATTTCAGAAATTCTTCATCCTGGATCCGGGAAGTATGGATGGCATTTTGGATAGCCTGAGCCATGACTTCTGCGGCGAGAGTTCCTGCCATATTGATATCTACAGAAACATCGCCAATGCTGGCAGCATAGATGGAATCGCCGTCAGCCATAGTTGCTACAGGATTGATGCATCTGGCATAGGCACAGCGGGTCATAGAGGCAATTTTATTCAGTTCAGCCTTTGAAAATGCCCCATTGGTGATCACAGCCCCGATGGTGGTATTGCCGGTAAACTGGTCATGAGGTGTCATAAAGCGGTATAATTCGTGGACACTGTCCAGAAACCCGCTTCTGTCAGGTGTTTTCAGCCCTGCAATTTTCTGACCATTTTGTGGACTGAAGATATCTCCCAGTGCATTGACAACGACAATTGCGGCCATCTGGAAATTTTTCACAGATACAGCGGCAATACCAAGACCTGACTTCATGGATTGTTTCATACCGTAAAGTTTTCCCACAGTTGCACCGGTACCTGCGCCGATATTCCCGGTTCTGGCATCTGTTCCGGCAAATGCCTGACGGCAGGCTTCCTCGCCCATTTTTGCAGTTGGACGTATTTTAGGATCTCCGTAAGAGAGGTCATAGATACAGGACTGGCATACAAGGGGAACCAGTGCTGCACCGGTGTTATAACCGATATTTTGTGATTCCAGATAGTTCATTACACCGTCAGCAGCAGCCAGTCCATAGGCAGAACCTCCGGACAAGACAATGGCATTGATGGGATTGTCGGCAGTGATAGGAGAGGTGAGAGGAGTTTCCCTGGAAGCAGGACCGCCACCGCTGATATCACAGCCAACCTTTGCACCCAGTGGGAAGTAAAGAACGGTTACCCCGGTCTGGGCATTATAATCGGAAGCATGACCGATGCGTAAATTTGAAAGATCTGTAATAGAAATCTCTTTTAATAATGACATAAAAATCTCCTTTGTATTAACCGAATCAGGTAGGGTTCCTGCTTTAAATGTGCCGGATAAAAAAATCCTGACTACAGTGACAATGTAGTCAGGGTTGTTTGGTAAACGGCTGTTCTTTTAAATATTATGCACGTTTCAGTGCCACAGAAAGTGCCTTGGAAACGATGCTTCCCACTACAAAGCAGAAGCCCGCTTCGATCAGTCCCTGAACGCCCACAAAAGCAGCAACGAAGACAACAGGATTGCTTACTCCAAGACTGGAAACAATACCCTGAATGTAATCTGTGTTGTAGAAGAAGAGACATAAAAAGCCCATGAAGAAGAAAGTATTCAGTAACGGGCATGCCAGTGAAGCAACGTAATAGGAAAATTTCTTCGCCGGTGATTTATATAATGCTGCGAAAATAAGTCCTGTGATCCATCCTTCCAGCACACGTGCCACGATACATACAATAAAAGTACCAAATGGATTGATGTTGAAAAGTGCGGCAGCAAAAGCTGAACTTCCTGTGACAGCCATATAGAAGCTGGTTGCACCGAAAGCAAGTCCGCATACAGCACCACCTTTTGGTCCGAGGATGATAGCACCTACAGCTACCGGATGGTGAGAAGAGTGATGGATAAGCCGGGAGTACGAAGGTAGCCCAGCGGGGTAAAGGACATGAGCAGAATAATGGCGATCATCATAGCAACTCTACCATGTAAAGAGTGCTGCTTCTTTTTGCTGCAGCCGTTGTTGTAGTGGTTGTTGTTGTGTTCATATGAATTCTCCTTTTGGTCTGATAAAACGGCGCAATGCGTCCCCTGCTTTTCAGACAGTTTAGAGTATGGGGATCAGGCGTTATGAAAAATATGCATCAGAACAAAAGAAAAATTTCCGGTGTGTAGACGCCTTACAGGTCGCCTCACGAATTTAACCAGACTGTGAAGTGGATGACTTTATCCACCAGACTGTCAGATGTGGAAATCAGATGCATTTTCTTTCGAATAACGCTCCCGTAAACAATAACACATTTGATTAAAAACTGCAATATTTTATAGTATGTTTGAAAATAAATACAGGATATAGAGGTGTTTCTATATCCTGTAAAAAATATTGATTATGAGATTTAGCGTTCCATCATGCTGATGGATTCAATTCCAACGCTTCCACCGCGTACCACTTCAATTCTGTGGAATTCTTCCTTGATCAGTTTAACAACTGCATCATTCTTGGTGGCTGTCTGGACAAATTCCAGAAGCAGGCTGTCTTTGCCGTAGTCAATGACTTTTGCCTGGAAGGTTTCTGCAATCTGAAACAGTTCTGCTTTATCTTCCCTGGAGCAGTTGAAAACCTTGATGTAGAGAATTTCTTTCATTCTGACAAATACATCTGTGAAGTCGATTACCTTGATAACCTCGATCATGCGGTTTAACTATTTTTTGATCTGTTCAAAGGTTTCATCATCGCTGATTGTTGCGATAGTCATTCGGGATACTGTAGGATCCTCGGTGGTTCCTACAGTAAGACTGATCTATCACGAGATATGTAAATGGTTAAGTGAGTTTTGTTAATTAAAATGTACTAAAATGTCGCCTTTTTTGACAAGAAATTATAGAAAATAAACAAAATAACACAATGCAAAAAACAATGCATAAAATAAAAGAATGTCCCTTTGAGGAACATTCTTTTAACGTGTCTGAAGGAAAACTTTTAATTTGGGAAGCTGGTTGTTAAGGATAAGAGTTTCCGGAAACATGAGCTGGTGAACGAATTCTTCGGCATAGGTGAAATCTCCAACATGTTCTTTTCCGTGGCTGTCGCTGGACAAAATAACAGGAAGCTGATATTTCTGACAGAGATACAGGATTCTGGCTGCATTGGCTCTTGTGTCTCCCCGATATCCTCCGGGTGCGAGGGAAGCTTCGTTTATTTCAAAAATAACATTTTCCCGTAAAGCTGCTCTTGCCAGCGTTTCATAATCTACAGGGAAATGTGTATCGTCGCAGTGGCCGAGTATTTTTACAGCAGGATGTTTTATTGCATTGATGTAAGCTTCTGTATTCTGAGATACAGAGCCTGAACGGTAGTTCTGCCGATGCATACTGATGATAGCGTAATCCAGGTTGTTCAGCAGTTCATCTGACAGATCTGTATGTCCTGCACTGTCCAGGATGTTTAGTTCAACTCCGTAAAGAATATCTATGCCGAATCTTTTCTGGGATAAAAAGGAAGCTTCTGAAATAAGAAGAAGTTCCGGAAGCCAGAGTTCCCGGGCCGTGGTCAGAAATCCCAAGGAGTTTCAGTCCTTTTTTGCTGGCTGCTTTTGCCATGTCAGAGATGGTACAGGTGGTTCCGTGACCGCTGGCGATAGAATGTGTGTGGATGTCAGAAAGATACATTGTTTGTCTCCTTTCCAGAGCGGTTTCTATATATGATAAGAGCCTTACGGAAGATGCAAAGCTGCTGTTTGATGGTACATTCGTTATATTCAAGTATGACAGATGAGGATTTAAATGTCAATGAGGAAACAAAATAAAAACAACTGAAATACAACAAAAATCAAATAAAAAGCAACACAAATAAACGGCTGATACATGTTAAATTATGTTGACTTCGGGAAAATGAGAAGGTATAATGGAACTATATGAAAACACGGGGGCTTATTGCTGATCAATGACAGCGATGGCACTGTTTGCTTATGTGTAGACAGTTACTTCATGAGAAAGGAGTAACATGGAAAAATTTCAAACATCAGACATTCCCGGAATTCTCTTATGAATGGCTGGAGGCTGAACTGGATACTGGTATGATTCCACAAACATGGACAGCGAAGAAATCGCTCCTAACCTTTATGACTAATCGATAAGTAAATATCGAGAGGAAATGAATCCTCAGAATTAAGTAAAAGTTACCGGGAACAAATGTGACCGGTAGCGAAATACAG
>ENA-OQCF01000636-OQCF01000636.1-human-gut-metagenome-genome-assembly--contig:-NODE-636-length-13291-cov-1.723260_pt1 | contig 13291 bp, 15 predicted proteins | sample MGYA00242756_ERZ504573 | MGnify/ENA primary metagenome ERZ504573 (study PRJEB26092, sample SAMD00036240) | human gut metagenome | host: Homo sapiens | study: EMG produced TPA metagenomics assembly of... | reverse complement strand
CCGGCTTCTTCACCGCCACCAGCTTGTACACCCCGCCGAACACGGGGTCGGAAGCAGAGGTGATCAGGTTTTCGCCCACGCCGTAGGAGTCGAAGTGTGCGTGCTCGTACAGCTCCATGTTGGCGATCTTCTTTTCGTCCAGACCGTTGGAGGCCACCAGCTTGATGTAGGACTTCCCTGCTGCATCCAGTGCCTTGCGCAGGCGCTTGGAGCCTCGGGCCAGGTCACCGGAGTCGATGCGGGCGCTCTTGACGCGGCGGTTGGGGTCATCAGGATATTTCTCAATGAGGTAGTCGTCCAGCTTGATGAGGTTGGGCAGACCGCTCTCCATGATGTTGTAGGTATCCAGCAGCAGGCTGACGGAATCCGGGTAGGTATCGGCGAAGGCTTGAAGGCATCGAACTCGGTCGGGAAGAACTCGATGAAGCTGTGGGCCACAGTACCCACAGCCTTGACCTCAGAGCCGTACTTCATCTCGGCCAGACAGTTGGCCGTGCCGATGCAGCCGCCCAGAACGGCAGCATAAGCGCCGTCGTTGCCTGCGCTCTCGCCCTGTGCGCGGCGGGTGCCGAACTCCATGACGCTGCGGGGGGTGTGAGTGTTGAGGCCGGTGATGCGGGTGCCTTGGTGGCGATGAGGCTGTGGAAGTTCATGGTCTGGAGCAGGTAGGTCTCGATGAGGATAGCGCCCACGAGGTCGCACTCGATGCGCACCATCTGCACATGGGGGTAGCAGACCGTGCCTTCGGGCAGAGCGTACATATCGCCCTTCCAGCGGTAAGTGCGCAGATACTCGCAGAACTCCTCACTCATGCCCTTGGTGCGCAGCCAGTGGACATCCTGCTCATTGAAGTGGTAGTTCAGCAGGAAACGGGTCAGCTTGCGCTGGCCGGCGCTGATGGAGTAGCCCTGGTTATCCGGGTTCTTGCGGAAGAACATATCAAACACAAGGGTCGTATCCTTAAAGCCGTTCAGAAACAGGCAGTTGGCCATAGTGAATTCGTAAAAATCAACGACCATTGCCGGATTGTCGTAGTCCTCATCCGGGATATACGGCACAACTTTGATCTCGCTCATGAAAAGTTTCCTCTCTTTTTCCGCGCACCCCTGCGGCGGGTGCAGCCAAACAAACTCTGCGCTGCCGCGCGTTCGTCCTGTCATGACAGGATGTTTGTACCACTATAGCATCTTTGGCGGGCAGACGCAAGAGGTTTTGGCAAAAAATGACGACAGAAAGAAAAAATGTTTTTTACGAAATCTTTACCAGCACCTCCGGCAGTGCTCTTCTGTCCTCGGATAAATCACGGGCATCGATGCCGCCCGGATATGCAAAAACACCCGCAGCGCCTTTTCGTGCTGTGGGTGTTTTGATATTTCAGATTCAGCCGTTCATGATGCTGGGGGTAGCATTCTTCAGCACGACGTCGTGGCTGCCGCCCTCAACGATGGAGGTGGAGGAAACGACGGTCAGCTTGGCCTTCTGCTGCAGTTCGGGGATGGAGAGTGCGCCGCAGTTGCACATGGTGCTCTTGACCTTGTACAGGGTGGTCTGGACGCCGTCGGCCAGCGGACCGGCGTAAGGAACATAGCTGTCCACGCCTTCCTCGAAGCTCAGCTTGGTGGAACCGCCGAGGTCGTAGCGCTGCCAGTTGCGGGCGCGGTTGGAGCCTTCGCCCCAATACTCCTTCATATACTGGCCATTGATGCGGACCTTGTTCGTGGGGCTCTCGTCGAAGCGGGCGAAGTAGCGGCCCAGCATGACGAAGTCAGCGCCCATAGCAAGTGCGAGGGTGATGTGGTAGTCGTGGACGATGCCGCCGTCGGAGCAGATGCACATAGATGCCGGTCTCCTTGAAGTACTCGTCACGGGCCTTGGCGACCTCGATGACGGCAGTAGCCTGACCGCGGCCGATGCCCTTGGTCTCACGGGTGATGCAGATGGAGCCGCCGCCGATGCCGATCTTCACGAAGTCAGCGCCAGCCTTTGCGAGGAAGCGGAAGCCCTCGGCATCCACGACGTTACCTGCGCCCACCTTCACGGTGTCGCCGTAGTGCTCGCGGATCCAGCCGATGGTGCGGCTCTGCCACTCGGAGTAGCCCTCAGAGGAGTCGATGCAGAGGACATCCACACCGGCCTCCACCAGAGCAGGCACACGCTGGGCGTAGTCGCGGGTGTTGATGCCGGCACCGACGACGTAGCTCTTGTTCTTGTCCAGCAGCTCGTTGGCATTCTTCTTATGGGAGTCGTAATCCTTGCGGAAGACGATATACTTCAGGTTGCCCTCGGCATCCACCAGAGGCAGGGTGTTGATCTTGTTATCCCAGATGATGTTGTTGCAGTCGTGCAGGGAGGTGTTCTCCGGGGCAGTGACCAGCTTCTCGATGGGGGTCATGAAGGTGGTGACAGGAGCGTCATCGGGGGTGTGGTTGACGCGGTAATCGCGGGAGGCCACGATGCCCAGAAGCTTGCCGTTAGGAGTGCCGTCGGCGGTGATGGCGATGGTGGAGTGGCCGGTGCGGGCTTTCAGCTCCAGCACATCGTGCAGGGTAGCAGCGGGAGCCAGGTTGGAGTCGGAAACGACGTAACCGGCCTTGAAGCTCTTGACGCGGCGAACCATAGCGGCCTCGTTCTCGATGCTCTGGGAGCCGTAGATGAAGGAGACGCCGCCCTGACGGGCCAGCGCGATGGCCAGCTTATCGCCGGAGACCGACTGCATGATGGCGCTGATCATGGGGATATTCATTTCCAGCGGGCAGTTCTCCTCGCCCTTGCGGTACTTGACCAGCGGGGTCTTGAGGCTGACAGCCGTGGGGACATTCTCAGCAGAAGAGTAGCCCGGCACCAGCAGGTACTCGCCAAAGGTACGGGAGGTTCTTCGTAAAAATAAGCCATATTCAAAACTCCTTTTCTCTTAACGCATCCGCAGCGGATCATATCAAACAACATCAAAACAATTTCATGTTTTCGACTTAGGAATTGATTGTATATACTTTACCACAAACCCACGCGGAATACAAACCCCTGCCCCGCCAAACTTTATAAATGTCCTTTGCAGAAAAAACAGGCAAATTGACCTAAGGTCATACTTTCCCTGGCTGTGGGCCGATTTCTCCGGATTTTCGGACGCAAAAAAGCCCGTCTGAAACCAGACGGGCTCTTTTGCACACGAAGCGGAATATCGCCTGTGCGGTGTCGGCCGACAGCTGTGAAGGAGAACAGCCGGAGGAGGATGGCGGACACCCGATATTCCAAAAAACAAGAAGAAAAAGATTTCATGATCCAGAAGGGTCTTGCCCTTTCTGTAACCATATTGTAACTCTTTTGAAGGACTTTTGCAATAGTTTTTTGTAATTTCTTTGTAATTATTTTTGTAAAGATTCTGTGACAGAGCTTCCGAATTCCAGATAGCACTCAAAGGCTGCGTGCTCCTCCCTCCGGCCCAGCAGATACCAGCCGTTTCCTGAGGGGGCATAGAACACCTGCACGGTCTGGCCCATCGGCACTTCACGGTGGTACTTGATGGAAGCGAAGGACAGCGGCGCAGCCTCCACGACCTCCTGCGGCAGGGCGTCACAGGCGATGTCCAGATAGAGGGAGTTGTTGATATGGCCGTTGAGGTCACACATGGAGTAGCTGGCGCGGCGCTCCCCTGCCGCCGTCAGCGGCTGGCTCTTGTGGACGATCTGGGGCAGTTCTTCGGGCAGGTCGTCGTTCTGGAAGTCCGGCATCGTCCAGCCGGGGGTGCGCAGGATGCGCCCTGTCTCAGTGTCCACGATCATCCAGCGGCAGTCCACGAGGGCCAGCTTCTCCCCTGTTTCGCTGGTGATGGTGGTCAGCCGCTTCATCGTGCCTTTCTTGAACGCCTCACAGGCCGTGGTCAGGTTGATCTTCTCCGCACGGCCCGGCATCCGCCAGACCCTGAGGGCCTGCTTGCCCACGAGGAATGCGCTGCGGCGCTCCCTGAAAAAGGCGTGGTCCATGCCGTAAGCCCGGGCATGGTCTGCCGACACCTGCTCCACATACCGGAACAGGGCGCTGGGCTTCAGGCAGCGGCGGAAGTCGCTGTCGCCGTCCAGCACGGTCATCTGCTCCGTATAGCTTCTGTATTCACTCATATTCTTTCCCTTTCCTTATAAAAAGGGGCTGTACGCCTCCGCACAGCCCCCTCAGGTTCAATACATATTGCGCGTTTTCCTGCGCACCTTGCGCCAGATATTGAAGCAGGCCAGAGCCAGCATCGCCGCCAGCAGCATCAGGAACAGATACCCGCTGCCGCCCTCGTCGTAGCTCTTCATCTCGCTCCACTTCACGTCCAGCTCGCTGTTGACTCATCGCTCAGGGCAGTGAACACCTCTTCCTTGGCCGCAATGTCCTCAGAGGGGTACGCGATCTCGCTGTACTTGAGGTCTTCATCCAGAATATCCCACACACAGTGCATGGGGGTGGTGTAGCCGATATACTCGATATTGGTCTTGCCGACGTCCGGTTCACACATGAAGTTGATGAACATCTCTGCAGCTTCCTCATGCTCACTGGTGGCGGGGATGGCCATGCTGTCCACCGACAACACCGTTCCCTCCTCAGGGAACACCCAGGCCAGGTCGGGGTTGTCGTCGATCATGGTGATAGCGTCGCCGGAGTAGTAGACGCCGACGGCCGCCTCGCTGCCGATCATCTTATCGAAGATCTCGTCCATGACATAGGCCTGCACCAGAGGCTTCTGGGCTTTCAGCTCGTCCACCACAGCATCCACCTCCTCCGTGGTCTGGGGGTTGACGCTGCTGCCGCTCTTGAACGCACCGATGGCGTAGGCGTCGCGGCTGTTGTTGAACATCAGGATGTTGCCTGCATACTTCTCGTCCCACAGGTCTGCCCAGCTGGTGGGGGCCTCGTCTACCATCTTTGTATTGTAGATGATGCCAGTGGTGCAGAGGGTGTAAGGCACGGTGTAGGCATTCTCGGGGTCATAGTCCCCGTTGCGGTACTCCTCGTCGATGTTCTGGAAGTTCGGGATGTTGCTGTAGTCCAGCGGCATCAGCATCCCTTCGCTTATCATCTTGGCGACCATGTAGTCCGACGGGATGATGACATCGTAGTTGGCCGCGCCGGACTTGAGCTTGGCGTAGAGGGACTCGTTGGAATCGAAGGTGGTATAGTTGACCTTGATGCCGGTCAGCTTTTCAAAGGCCGCCACCACGTCCACGCTGTCGTCGGAACCGTTGGAGATATACTCGCCCCAGTTGTAGACGTTCAGGGTGACATTCTGGCCCTTGAAGCGGGTCCAGTCGTAGTCATCCGAAACAGAAATGTCCTCTGTGACCTCGATCTGTCCCGCGGCCAGAGCCGACAGCGGCATGGTCAGCGCCAGCACAGCCGTCAGCAGAAGAATGACGAAACGCTTCATTTGACATCTCCCCCTCTCAGTGCGCGCTGGTCGCGGCGGTAGCCGCGGCTCTCCATGGCGTTGGAGATGAGGATGATGCTCAGGATGACCACGAACATGATGGTGGACAGCGCGTAGATCTCCGGGCTGACCTTCTTGCGGGTCATGGAGTAGATGGCGATGGGCAGCGTCTCCACCGTACCGCAGTTGAAGTAGGAGATCATGAAGTCGTCGATGGAGTAGGTCAGGCTGATGAGGAAGCCCGACAGGATGGCCGGGCTGATCTCGGGCAGGATGACCTTGAAAAATGCCTGCCGGGGGTCACAGCCGAGGTCCAGCGCCGCCTCAAACAGCTTGATGTCCAGCTGCTTGAGCTTGGGCGTGACATTGAAGATGACATACGGCACGTTGAATGCGATATGGGCGATGAGCAGCGTGGGAAAGCCCATGATGTTGTCGGGCAGGAAGTCCAGCTCAGACGCAAAGCGCTGGTATGCCACAAAGAGCATCATCAGGGAGATACCGGTGATGATCTCGGGGTTGACCGTGGTGATATAGGTGATATTCGTCACCAGCAGGCGGCTCTTGCGGCCCATGGAGGCGATGCCCAGAGACGCCGCAGTTCCCAGCACGGTGGCGATGACCGCCGAGAACAGTGCCAGATACAGCGACACCCACAGCGCGTGCAGGATGGACTCGTTGTGGAGCAGGCTGGTGTACACTTAAAGGTAAAGCCGGTAAAGAGGGCGTAGCCCTTGCTCTGGTTGAAGCTGAACACGACCATGTACGCGATGGGCAGGTACATGAAGCAGAAGAACAGGATGACGTAGGCGCGCTGCATCAGACGCAGATGTTTCGTTTTCATCAGGACACACCCTCCATCTCATCCTCGTCGAAGCTGGACGTAAAGCTCATGCAGAGCAGCACAATGACCATCAGCACAAGGCTCATGGCAGAGCGACATTGAGGTTGTAGCTGTTGCCGAGGAACTGCATCTCGATCAGATCGCCGATGAGCAGATTGGAACCGCCGCCCAACATACGGCTGATAACGAAGGTGGACACCGCCGGGACGAACACCATCGTGATGCCGGTGCTGATGCCGGGGATGCTCATGGGGATGAGCACCCGGAACAGCGTCTTGGTGGTGGAAGCGCCAGATCCTGCGCTGCCTCCACGATGCTCTGGTCGATTTTGGTCATGCTGGTGTAGAGGGGCAGGATCATATACGGCACATAGTTGTACACCATGCCCAGCACCACAGCGCCGGAGGTATTCAGCATGTTGTAGGGTCCAAGGCCGAAGACGCCCAGAACGGCATTCACAGGACCGTTGATGCTCAGCAGCCCCATCCATGCGTAGGTACGGAGCAGGAAGTTCATCCACATGGGCAGCATCACCAGCATCAGCATGATGTGCTGCTTGTTGACGCGCAGCCGGGAGAGGAAATAGCCCACCGGGAACGCGATGATGAGGCAGATGACGGTGGAGATGAGGGCCAGCAGCAGGCTGCGGGCAAACACCGAGCCATAGCCGCTGACGGTCACCAGATTGTCCAGCGTAAAGCTGCCGGTGGAGTCGGTGAGGGCGTAATACACCACGATGAACAACGGCACCACCGTGAACAGCACCATCCATACAAAGTACGGATAGGCCAGTTTCTTATCGTAAATCTTCATGCGGCCTCACCCCTCCGAACGCGACATGATATGGATCTCGTTGGGGCCGATGCGCATACCGATGGTCTCACCGGGCGTGCAGGCGCGGTAGAATGGATGAGCCACTCGCGGCCCTCGCACTCCACGTGCATCTCGAAGTGGACGCCCTTGAAGATGACGTCATTGACGACGCCCACCAGCTGGCCTTCCACCGGGGAGACCACTTCAATATCTTCGGGGCGGACGACCACCTGTACGCTCTCCTCCCGGGCAAAGCCGCGGTCCACACAGGGGAACTCGACACCCGAAAAGGAGACGAGAAAATCGCGGTGCATCACGCCGTCCACGATGTTGGAGTCACCGATGAAGTCGGCCACAAAGGCGTTCTTCGGCTCGTTGTAGATGTCCTCGGGGGTGCCGATCTGCTGCACCTTGCCGCCGTTCATAACGACGACGGTGTCGGACATGGTCAGGGCCTCTTCCTGGTCGTGGGTGACGTAGATGAAGGTGATGTTCATCTCGCGCTGCAGGCGCTTGAGTTCCAGCTGCATCTCCTTGCGCAGCTTGAGGTCCAGGGCGCCCAGAGGCTCGTCGAGAAGCAGGATCTCCGGCTCATTGACCAGGCTGCGGGCGATGGCCACGCGCTGCTGCTGGCCGCCGGACATCTGGCTGATGCTGCGGCGCTCGAAGCCCTTCAGGCCCACGACTTCCAGCATATCCCGCACCTTGCGGCGGATGGTCTCTTCGTCCATCTTCTTGAGGCGGAGGCCGAAGGCCACATTCTCAAAGACGTTCAGGTGGGGAAACAGCGCGTATTTCTGGAACACGGTGTTCACCGGACGCTTGTAGGGCGGTACGCCCGTGATGTCCTCTCCTTTCAGCAGCACTTTGCCGGATGTCGGCTCCAGAAAACCCGCGATGAGGCGGAGGGTGGTGGTTTTGCCGCAGCCGGAGGATCCCAGCAGCGTCACAAACTCTTTGTCATGGATGTCGAGGTTCAGCCCATCCAGGATGCGCTGACCGTCAAATTCCACTACGATGTCTCGCAGCGAAACGATCACCGAGTTGTTCATTTCTTTCCTATATCCTCCTTGTAACTCAGATACGAAAAAAGACAGGGTATCTGCCCCATCCTCTCGTACCAGGGTGACTTTGAGTCTGATCCCGCAACCATCCCACACCGTCTGAACGGCCTTTTTCGTGTCATACCGCGTCGTTCTCCCTTGCAATCCGTCAGGATTGCTGCGGAAGCCCTCTTTGTCTGACGCAAAAACGCCTCGCCCATCCAATATGTGCTGGCTGTGGGAGCAGACTCATCCCCGCACAACATCCATGACGACCGTAACATTGCGCAGTTATTCTGCCCTGTCTTGTCTATCTTAAACAATCTTTGTCAAAATGTCAATCACTCTGCTGATGTTTGCCGAAACTTTGACTTCGAGGGGGCTTTTCCCACCCAGGTTTTACATCAATTTTGCATATAGCGTTTCCTTATACAGCATAAAAGCACCTACAGTGCAGAACTGCGGGTGCTTTTGGGATAAATTCTCAGGTGTCGGCTTTCAGCTGCCGGGCCGTCAGGCAGAGGGCCTGCACGGTCTGGCCGTCCACGGTGTAGACAGAGCTGTCGCCCGACACCATCATATAATAGCCGTCGGTGCCGATGGCATACGTCAGGGTGACAGTGCCGTCAGCTGTCGTCACCTCTGCTGTCACCAGCGGGGCGTCGAAGCCACAGGAGGAAAGGTCGGCGGCAGTGTTCTGCCCGGTGACATAGCTGGCCAGTGCGGCCAGCAGAGCGTCCGTCTTGTCGGTGTCCAACGCAGCATTCGGTTCATCTGTGAGCTGCCAGACGGGCTGGTAGGTGGTGCTGTCGGCCTCCGTGGGCTGGGATACGGATTGCAGCTTGATCGTCTCGCCGCTTTGGAGGGTATAGCGCACGGCCTCGATGTCCGAGACAGTGATGCCCGCCGGGCTGAACGCCCCAAAGAGCTCCGCCTTCGTCTGCTCCATGCAGCGGAACCTGGCCGCGTCCACGGTATAGACAGCGTCGCCGCCCTCCCTCCGGACGTACACATCCCCGGTGACGGGGTTCTCCGCTCCCACGGTAAGGGTGGTACTCTCCCCCGCCGCCGAAACATTTACAACAAGCCGGGGCGCGTCGAAGCCGTAGTCCTCGCCGGGCTGCGCCTCGAGCTGGCGCCTGGCTTCATGCCTGCCAGCGCGGTGCGGAGGTGCTGCAGGCCGAATCATCCAGATGGTAAGCCGGGTCCTCGGTCAGCGTCCAGCCGTCGTCGGAGGGCCGGAGCGTCAGCGTCTCGCCGCCATACTGGATGGAGACACTTTCCAGCGTGGCGGTGGTCACATCCAGCAGCGGGATGCTGCCGTCCTCGGCCTCGCTGGCGGCTGTTCGGCCTTCTGGTTCGCGTGGGTCAGCAGGGTCAGCGCCGCCCCGGCGGAAAGGACGAACACCAGCAAAACGATGAGGGTAGCTGTTTTGCTTCATGGCTGCCTCCTTACTTGCGGCGTCGCAGCAGCACCACCACTGCGCCACGGCCAGCACAGCCGCCGGGAGGATGAGGACGAACACCAGACCCAGCACAGCGGCGGTGTGGCCCGAGATGGTGATGGGCGCAGCTTCCAGCGCCTTGGACTCCACGAGGGTGGTCCCCTCCTGCCCGGCCAGAGAGGCTGCGCAGCCCTGCAGGAAGGTCACGTTTCCGGGAACAGTCTGGTAGACGGCCTCGTTGTCCATGTTGCCGCAGTTGACCCAGATGAGCTCTGCGCCGGTGCTGTTATCGGAAGCATAGGCTGCCAGCGCAAAGGGGCCGTCGGGGTCGCCGTCTTCCTGCTCGGCGGTGGTCATCTCATAGCCCGCCGCCTTGCTGTAGGAGCTCTCGGTGCTGACCAGCAGGGCTTCCGAAGTGATGCCCTCCGTCTCGGTGATGGTGATGCCCTGCGCCATCTGCAGCAGGACGCGGCGGCTGGTGTCGATGCCGTCCAGTGTACCGCTCTCAGTGTCGGTGGCGTAATCCGGCAGCAGATAGTAGGGGTAACCGTTCAGGTAATGGCCGCTGTCCCCTTCCACCACAAGGCCGGTCGTGCGGGTCAGTCCAAACTCGGCCATCAGGGCGTCAAGGTTCGGGGTGGAGTAATAGCTGTCGGTGGTGAGCATCAGATGTCCGCCATTTTTCAGGTAGGCGCGCAGGGCCGACATCTCATCCACGAGGCCGCCCGCCGATGCAACGTCCTGCTGCGGGTCATTGATGATGAGCAGGTCGCAGTCGTCCGGGATGGTGTCCGTCAGCAGGTCGAGGGGACTGACGGAGAGGTTCTGGCCTTCCAGCGCATCGGTCAGGGTGTCGGTGAGGCGCTGTTCTCCGTGGTTCGTCGTGTAGTAGCGTGGAGCTCTTCGCCGCTGGTGATGCGGTAGATGGCAGCGGTGAGCTTATTTTCGCCGCCGAAGGTCACACTGTAGCTGCCGGTGGTGTAGTAATCGGAGTAGTCATAATCGTAGAGGTCGGACGCCGCCAGCACAGCGCTCTTCTCCCCCGAGACGAGGATGAGACTGCCGTTCTCAGCCGACTGCACGCCGTACTGGGCGGCGAAGGTCGGGTAGACGGCGGGGTCTTTCGTCTCCCACTTGATGTGGCTGCTCTCGGAGGCGTAGCGGTCCAGCAGCTTTGTGATGATGCGTCCTCGCTGCCCGTCTCGGCCAGATAGTAGATGGTGACATCCTGCGTCAGGGCGTGGACGATGTCCTTGGAGCTGTCGCTGAGGGTGTAGAGCCCGGCTTCCGAGAGGTCGAACTCGGTGTACTTCGTCGGGATAGCCCGGACGATGAGGTTGAGCAGGACGGCCAGCACGACCACCAGCACCGTGACCGCCGAGGCATAGATGCCGCTGCGCAGCCGCAGCCGTTCCAGCGGACCTGCGCTCTTTTTCTCAAATTTCTTCATGGTCTTGTCCCCCCTCTCAGTTCCAGCGGCGCTTCTCGATGCCCTGCGCCGTAAAGAAGAGGAAGAGCACCGTCACCGTCAGATAATAAACCAGCGTGGGGATGGAAAAGCTGTTGTTGACGAACTCCTCAAAGGGCGCAAACAGGCAGAGGGCGCTCAAGACAGCACTAAACGCTTCGGTGAGCCATCCGCTGCGCAGCAGGAACAGGGCGCTCAGCCCGGCACAGAGGGCCGCAAAGCAGAAGCAGCCCAGCGTGAAGCTCCGGGTGCGCAGGCCCACCGCAAGGGAGCTCCCGCCGACAGAGCCGTAAAGACCACCAGCGCCACGGCGCTCCCGGCGTTGAACATACTGCGGAGGCTGGGCATCATATAGGCCAGCAGCAGGGCCGAAAAGCCCATGACTGCCGCGATGATCTGGTTCTCCGTGAGGCCGGAGCAGAACTCGCAGACGGCAATGGCCGCACAGCCCAGCAGGAAATAGCACAGCAGCGCGGCGAAATTTGCCCCGCAGGCCGAGGCCGTGCCGCCCAGCAGCCAGAGCACGACGATCATGATGCCGTCGGCCAGACAGGGCAGCGTGAACACGGTGCAGAGGGCCAGATACTTGCCCACCACGATGCCCCACACAGACACCGCTGGTGAGAAGCAGCTGGTCGGTGCGGGCGCGGCGCTCTTCGGCCAGCGAGCGCATGGCCAGCACCGGGAAATAGAGCAGCAGCATGAAGATCGTGCGGTAGAGCGTATAGTAGCCAAAATCCGTCAGGCCGTAACCGAGGTTCAGGGCCAGAAAATAGATGCCGGAAGCCGCCAGCAGAAAGGCCGTGAGCACATAGCCCATCATGCCGTGAAAAAAGCTGCGCAGCTCCCGCTTGTAGATGGCAAGCATCGAATCAGTCCTCCTTTTTATCCGAAGTCTCTTCCGGAGCCGTCAGCTCAAGGAAGAGCTCTTCCAAATCGCGCTCTTCGGTGGCAAGGTCCACGACAGCGGCCAGATGCCCTGCGACAGGATGAGTGCCTTGTCGCAGACGGCCTTCACCTCACTGAGGATGTGGCTGGACAGGATGACCGTGTGGGTGCGGCCCAGCTCCCGGATGAGGCGGCGCAGCTCGATGACCTGCGCCGGGTCGAGGCCCACGGTGGGTTCGTCCAGAATGATGAGCTGCGGACTGCCCAGCAGCGCCTGCGCCACGCCCACCCGCTGGCGGTAGCCCTTCGAGAGGCTGCGGATGAGCCGGGGCAGGACATCTTCCAGACCGGTACGGTGGGCGGCAGACTGCACCTGTGCCGGGCGGTCAGCTTTCTTGACGCCTTTCAGTTCGGCGGCAAAGTCGAGGTACTCGGCCACCGTCATCTCCGGGTAAAGAGGAGGCTGTTCCGGCAGATAACCCACGCAGGCTTTGGCGGCGTCGGCTTCCGCGGGCAGCGGATGGCCCGCCACCGTCACCTGCCCCTCCGTGGCGGCGAGGTAGCCGGTGAGGATGTTCATGATGGTGGACTTACCGGCACCGTTCGGCCCCAGCAGGCCGTAGATGACGCCGTCCTCCACCGTGAAAGAGATGTCGTCCACTGCAAGGCGGCTGCCGTATTTCTTGGTGAGGTGGGATACTTCTATCACAAAAAACGCTCCTTCTCTGCGGGTGTCCCCGGGAATATCTGCATCATTTTAGCCCGAAAATGTGTCAGAAATAAGATAAACCTGTGTGCGTTTCCAAATATTGTTTCTTTTGCGCTGATGCGGCAGTTTTCGCGGCCGGACGCAAAAAGAGCGCCGCTCCCCGCAAAGGGAACGACGCTCTTGGAAGCCTTGTAATTGTTGCAATTACTTACGGCCGAAACGCTTGTTGAAGCGCTCAACACGTCCGCCGGTGTCGACCAGCTTCTGCTTACCAGTGTAGAAAGGATGGCACTTGGAGCAAACTTCGACGTGGATCTCGGGCTTGGTGGAACGAGTCTTGATGACGTTGCCGCATGCGCAGGTGATGGTGCAGTCAACGTAGTTCGGATGGATACCCTGTTTCATTCTTTTCACCTCATTTCTGGTTCTGACTTATTGGGGCCATATTTAATGTATGTGCCCATCACAACCTTCAATATCGGCTACCCCCTCGAGCGGCCTTGGAAACGATTGCTTTAGTATTATATCACTCTCCAAAAAATTGCAAGAGGATATTTTAACTTTTTTTGCACTTTTTTTCTGGAAAGTCCTTCTCTCCGCCCCGGAAAACGAACAAGCCCGGCAGAAAACTCTGCCGGGCCGTTTCTGATTCCTCCAGCCTCACCTGGGAATGGGCG
>ENA-OQCF01000635-OQCF01000635.1-human-gut-metagenome-genome-assembly--contig:-NODE-635-length-13302-cov-2.225047_pt1 | contig 13302 bp, 14 predicted proteins | sample MGYA00242756_ERZ504573 | MGnify/ENA primary metagenome ERZ504573 (study PRJEB26092, sample SAMD00036240) | human gut metagenome | host: Homo sapiens | study: EMG produced TPA metagenomics assembly of... | reverse complement strand
AATTCTTTGGATTACCAACGCTCTGAAAAGTTAGCACGGGAACTTGAAAAGAAATATAATCTTGTTAGCCTTAAAGAAAACGAAAGAACTAAAGAACGATTATCCTCAATATCCGGACAGCGCTACTATTTTGATAATGCTTTGAAAAAAGCACTCAGAAATTATGCTGTTAAAGAAAGGGTGATGAATATTTTATCTTCTTCAGGTGCAGCTGAACTGCTTGCCGACAGATTACAAAAATCAAAACTGAGCAATGAAGAATGGATGTCAGTTCTTGGCAATCATGAATATGATTCAATTCTTTCTATCCTTAAAAAAAGTGGCTTCTTGAAATCTTTATATAAGGATGATCTTTTATCCAGACTTGATAAAGCTTTTGTATCAAGTACCACCTTTCAGGAGTTCAGGGCCAATTTGCAGAAGGAAGGAGTGTATATGCGTCTGACAAGTAAGAAAGACAAGTCCTATTATGTTTATGGTCTGTCCGAAGATTCATTTTATATAAAGGATACATCCTTGCCTCAGAAATTCAGATATGGATATATGAACTTTGATGCAAAGTCAATGTCATACGATGAACAGAAACATTACCTGTTCAATAAACTGAATCTGATACTGAATAAATCAGCTTCTTATGATGAATTTAAGCGTTTATTGAAAGAATCTGGTATAGGTATAAAGGAACATGTGAATAGTAAAGGTATATATGGACTTACTTATTCTGTCATGGATACAGATATTCCATTTGAATTTAAAGCTTCCGATATATCTCGCAAATTTACCTATGCTAATATTCAGAGTCATTTATCCAATGAACCGTTGTTGCATGACAACACGATTCACAGGGTAGGGGAGTGGCGAGATTCTTTAGAACGCGATAATGAATATATGTCACATTCTGCACATCCTTTTATACCAGATATTGATATTACAGGCGGTAACCGGAAAAATAGAGAAGATGATCTTCCGCCATTGAAACGGAAAAAGAAACATAAAAATAATGATTTGTCACTTTAAAAATATCTAATATGAACTTCCAGTCACTTTTCAAAGAATATACTCCAGTAGAGTATGGTTGATTTTTTTCGCCTTTATAGAATCAACAATAGGGGTTATCTCATTTATTGTAATGAAAATAACGTAATTTGCTGTATGGAATTATACGGTTTTACGGATATTTCGGTTATTATGCTGGCTGAATTACTGAAGGTTAATTTAGAAGAATTGGAAGATTGCGAAGAGTTTTCCCTGCCTGTTCGTTGCAGCAGACAACAAATAATAGATTATTTGTTTGATGTTTCGGCAAAAGAAACATATGTGAAACTAAAACATGTATCTGGACTGCATGGCTATTTGCTCAAATCTATACATCAGGATAAATCTGGACTGAATGCCTATCGCAATCTTTTTCAATTTGATCCCGTTAAGGGAACTACAAGACTTTTGTTTGACGATAATCAGTGCCTGGCTTCAATACGCACAGATAAGTCTGGCTCTGTATATATCTGCTGGGATCCTGTCTTGTTCTTTGGTCTGGATAAATCCGGTGATCCAGACTCAACAGGATATTTGCTTTCTTCATCTTCAACTTTGCTGATTGATTATGTTTTGTCAAAAATATCTTGTGATAGAGATATAATAGTAATGGCTGGTAGCAATTATTTAGAGGCTCTGCTTCTTATTTCTTCTCTCGTTACCTCACAAGATCTTTCTTATAAATTATCTGTTAGTTATGATGATATGAATGTGACCATTCAGTTCTTGAACTGGCCTACTCCTCAAAAGATTATTAATTTTATCTCTCAGCTTAATAAGCATATACCAAACGGTTATGAAAAGCTTTCGTGTGTTATGGTAAATAAGAAAATATATTTGCAGGTTCCGGCTATCCGGTCTTATTTAAAACCGTTGCTTTATTTATATTATGATTTGTTGTGTGATGGCTCTTTAAAATTGTCATTATTGAAATCTGATGCTTCCTAATTATTATCTTTGTGCCTATTTTAATGTATTTATTATCAACCTTTATAAATAGCTATATGACAAAATCTGAATTAGTTAAACAAATATCTTATTCTACTGGTATAGATTACGCAACAGCATTAACAGTAGTAGAGGCATTCATGTCTGAAGTAAAATCTTCATTGGCAAATCAGGAACCTGTCTTTCTAAGAGGCTTCGGCAGCTTTATCCTGAAGCATAGAGCAGAGAAAACCGCTCGCAATATTTGCAGAAACACTACATTAATTGTGCCGGAACATGATATACCTGCTTTCAAACCTGCCAAAGAGTTTGTTGCTTCAATAAGTAAATTGAAAAATATTTAATATGGACGGTTTTATACAACTATCCATTTATCTGTATCACAACTATCTGTAGATGGTGTATGATTAGGATAAAATTACACAACTAAATTATTTTATGTTATTTTTGAATTTGTAACATAATCAAAATATGAAAGATCAACTTGCTTTATTAAGAAAATGCATCGTAAATGATATACCGGCTATCGTATTTCAGGGCGATGACAGCTGCACAGTAGAAGTATTGGAAGCAGCCATTGAAATCTACAGAAGGCATGGCGCTTCTCGCGAATTTCTGTATGACTTCCAGAATGTGATTGATGATGTCAAGGCTTATCAGATACAGAATCCGCACAGATTGAAACTGGCTGATATGACTGAGGTTGAGAAAGAACTTCTTCGTAAGGAAATGCTGGAGAAAGGTCTACTGATGAACATAAAACTTACCATGTATTCTGCTGACCTGAGCAGTGAACTGTCATTGCCGTTTGCAGATCAAGGTGTGAGAGCTGGATTTCCTTCACCGGCCCAGGACTACATGACTGACAGCATAGACCTGAACCGGGAACTCATACGTCATCCGGCCACAACATTCTATGCCCGTGCTTCCGGAGATTCAATGAAGGACTGTGGTATTGATGATGGCGACCTGTTGGTTATAGACAAGGCCTTGGAGCCTCAGGACGGTGACATCGTTGTGGCTTTCATCGATGGAGAGTTCACGCTGAAGACTGTGCGCTTTGACGATAAGGAGAAATGTATCTGGCTCGTACCGGCCAACGAGGAATATTCACCCATAAAGATTACTGAAGAGAACAACTACCTGATATGGGGTGTTCTTACTTATAACATAAAGAGACAGCTTAGAAAAGGAAGATGATAGCCCTTGTCGATTGCAATAACTTCTACTGTTCATGCGAGCGCGTGTTCAATCCGCTGCTCCGTGACAAACCTGTCGTTGTTCTGAGTAACAATGACGGCTGTGTCGTGGCCCGAAGCAACGAAGTTAAAGCAATGGGTATCAAGATGGGTACACCTCTCTACCAGATTCGTGAAGTCCTTGAGGCAAACAATGTGGCTGTCTTCAGCTCAAACTACAACCTGTACGGTGACATGAGTCGCCGGGTAATGATGCTGCTGTCCGAGTTCACGCCCGAACTGACCCAGTACTCAATTGATGAAGCGTTCCTGGATCTCTCCGGCTTCGGAGAAGGGGAGAAGTTGGTTTCCTACGGTCACAGGATTGTGAAGACCATCGGAAAGGGTACCGGCATCCCGGTTACGATGGGTATTGCTCCGACAAAGACTCTGGCGAAGGTGGCAAGCCGTTACGGAAAGAAGTACAAGGGATATCAGGGTGTATGCATGATTGATTCTGAGGAAAAGCGCATCAAGGCGCTGCAGGGCTTCGAAATTGGCGATGTCTGGGGTATCGGCCATCGAAGCTTGGATAAGCTGCACTATTACGGTTTAAATACCGCCTGGGATTTCACTCAGAAAAGCGAGAGTTTTGTGCGAAAATAACTTACAATTACCGGTGTACGTACTTGGAAGGAGCTTCGTGGTGAATCCTGCATCGATGTCGAGGAACTGCCACAGAAGAAGAGTATCTGTACCAGCCGAAGTTTCCCTGACTCCGGTCTGTCCGAACTCTCCAGCTTAGAGGAAGCTGTCGCCAACTTTTCTTCCGAATGTGTCCGTAAGCTCCGTATGCAGCACAGCTGCTGCACAGAGATAACAGTATTCGCCTATACCAGCCGTTTCCGTATGGATCTTCCGCAGTACTGCATCAACCGCACCATCCACCTGCAGGTACCGACCAACGACCTTCAGGAACTTGTAAGCACTGCAGTTCGGGCACTCCGCATGGATTTCCGCAAAGAGGGCGGTTATCAGTACAAAAAAGCCGGTGTCATTGTCTGGAACATAGTTCCTGATTCTGCCATCCAAACCAACCTTTTTGACACCATTGACCGTGACAAGCAATCACGCCTGGCCGCCGCCATAGATGCTATCAACCGAAAGAATGGCCACAACACCATAAAGGTAGCTGTCCAGGGCACTACAGATAAGTCATGGCACCTCAAATGCGAACACATCAGCAAGCAGTACACCACCAACCTCGATGATGTCATTCTCGTGAAGTAAAATATGGTGCTGAATGTAGCTTATTTATTTCATAATTACAGCTATAAGTCAATTTTAATATCTACATTTGTATAGTTTGTATAAAAACAATGATATCCTTGTTGAATTTTTATTTCGTAACGAAATCAAAGTTCTTCAGGAGTATAAGGAAAAAGCACATCGGGAACTTAGCCGGGTACGTGATGAACAGAAAACATTCGGGAAAATAAAAGTAAATACAGAATTATGAATCAGTTACACATAACATTAGAAGAGAATTCACCTGCTATTAAATGGGCTAATACACAAGCTGACAGAATAGGGGCAAGAGGACATGTCGGTACTCACTTGGATTGTTATACAACAGTACCAGAGAAGCCTGAATACAATATCACAGCAATGGTTCTTGATTGTCAGAATGAAATGCCCAAAGAGGAAGATATTAAAAGTCTTACCACCCTTGAAAATATGGCTTTACTGTTACATACAGCCAATTTGGAGAGAAACGAATACGGAACGGATATGTATTTCTCCACAGAAACCTTTCTGAGTGAGGAAGTCCTTCATACTATTTTGGAGAAGAAACCGCTTTTTATTATCATCGATTCTCATGGTATAGCGGAGAAAGGAAAGAGACATATAGAATTTGACAAGATTTGTGAAGCTAATGGCTGCCATGTAATAGAAAATGTTGATTTATCATGCATTGGCAATCAAAAGGAAGTTCAGTTGAAAATATTAATCAATATCAATCACCAATCAACGGGCAAACCCTGTGAATTGTATTGTGTGTAGTCCTTTCCCCTGCTTATAACTTTATAAAAGCCTTTGGGGAGCCTAATACCCCTGTATCAAAAATACAGGGGGCAAGGTATCCCTAACGCAAGCATGTATATGTAAAATCACATACCCATTCCAAAACCCCGGCTTCTTTTCCTGGGCTGGTCGAGTTCTTCTTCCAGCTGCTTCTTTCTCTGCGGTGCCTGGTTGATATCTGGAACCTGGAATATTATACTATTTCCCTATTGTTGGTTCTCTTCACGGGCTATTATTTCTTTTTGTCCAATAATGTTTGGGGTAATATATATTTTATTTGCTTTTATCAGATATTCTTCGTAATTTTATAAATTCAGGCAGAGGTTCTGGTAATAGCCTATTACGGAAGACGTGCATGGCTATGGGCGGTTAGGGTAACTTAACCGCTTTTTCTTTTCAAATTTTCTTTGTTAATAGAAAATTTCTGTATCTTTGCTTTGTCATAAGACATAAATAACTTCTTACACTGTCATTCTCATTCATTTCTTCAATTCTTGACAGTAGTAAATCAAAGCACAATTATAATTTAAGTTTATAGCTGCATCTGCAGCCTATCTATCGCACCCTCTCCAGGCTGTGATAGATGTTTCCTCATTTATTCACTTTTCATTAATCATTTAATCAATTTCATTATGGAACAGGTATTAATTGGCCAGAATGCCGGCATTATCTGGCATCTGCTCGAAGGTAAAAATGGTGTAGAAGTATCTCTTTTTAAGAGGGAGTCCAAGCTCTCAGAATCTGAGTTCTGGGCTGCTATCGGATGGTTGTCTAAGGAAGACAAACTTTCCTTCTCTACAGAAAAAGTAGGTAAGAAGACAGTGAAGACATACTCTCTGAAAGACTGATTCATTGTGCGCTCATGCTGTAGGCTTGCTTGATTCCTGATGGAATAGGCAAGTCTTTTTTTTTTACAATAAATTTTATAACACAATACGTTCAAATTATTTAATTTTGATTTTGTGACATAATCAAAATTTACTATTTTTGTCCCAAACCACACAAATTAGCTTATATGGAAAATAAATTTGAACTAGTTGAAAAATATAATATTGATGTGGATGTCTTTATTGAAGAAAACGGTGTAACTCCTGTTGGAAAACTCCCTGACAACCATCTTACCAAAGAGTTTTTTCGCCTATATTTTACTGGACAGATTACAAAGGTCTGGAAGAGATGGCTTTCTGAATGTTGGATGCAAACTCCTTAATCTACAGACCTATATTAGACGGGAACCGCTATATTACAGAACAAGAATTATCAAAAGCTCTCAAAATAACAAAAAGAACACTCATTGAATATAGAATGAATGGTAAATTGCCCTATTACAGAATAGGAGGAAAGATTCTGTATAAGGAACAGGATATTATAGAAATATTGGAAAGAAACAAAGTATTGGCATTTGAATAATATCTCTTAAAACATTAATAATCAAAAGATAAACTTTATAAAATAGCTTGTAGCTACCCCTAAATAATTATATAAATATTTGGAGGAATAGAACCGAACACTTACCTTTGTAAAGTCAAAGGATGATTAACGAGAATCTATCGAAAATTGGTGAATTTGGCATATGGCTGATTCAGTGGTTCGGGGATTTTTCCAAAGATATTAAAGTGCTGTAATTTAGGACTTTGAATAGTATTATTCGATTCCTGGTGGTAAACAGTACGCTGAACTCTACATCAAAAGGACAAGAGGATTTTGTAGATTTGAAAACTATATCAACTACTTCATATTTTTTAATTTCAATATACTTTGAACTCTTTACTCTATTTAAGGAGGCAAAAGCATGTATTGATATAGTAACAGAGATTATCAGGATAAAGTAAAATTTCAGTTTCATAGACCTGTGTTCTTCATAAAAAAATCCCGTATAGGTCCTATAGAACCATATACGGAATATATAACCCCCAAAAAATCATCAATTCATATTTTGTAAATATCTATTGTCGACTATTCTTTCAAGCTCTTTTTTAAGTTTAGCAGCCACCTCAGGATTCTTGTCAATCACATTCACTGATTCACTCCTGTCGCCATTCAACTTAAATAACTGATCCTTTGGACTATTCCCCAACTCTGTATTAGTCTGTACATTCAAAGCAGGAGCATTATTTCTAGGAATAAACTTCCATTCGCCATCTGTTATGCCAAGGAAGTTCTGAATATTCTGTGTTACAAAATATTCTTTACCCTTTTCCGATTTACCCAACCATGCATCAAGAAGATTCTCACTGTCAGGCGCTGCACCATCAGGTAAAGTTACACCAGTCATTGCAGCAAATGAAGCAAACCAGTCCAATTGAGACATAAGCAAATCGTTAACACCTGGTTTAACGTGATTTTTCCATCTCAAGATACATGGAATACGTGTGCCAGCCTCATAGTTACTGTACTTGCCACCTCTCAAGTCGCCTGCAGCTTATGGTCGCCAAGTAATTCCACAGCCTGATCCTTATAACCATCATCTATCACCGGACCGTTATCACTTGAAAGGACGACAATTGTATTTTCGTCAATACCTAATCTTTCCAGAGTCTTCATAACTTCGCCTACACCCCAGTCAAAAGACAACAAAGCATCACCGCGGAGACCGTGTCCGCTTTTTCCGACAAATCTTTCATGCGGATCACGAGGTACATGAATATCATTTGTAGCCAGATACAGGAACCAAGGTTTATCCGAAGCCGACTTTTCTTCAATAAATCTTACGGCATTGGCAATGATACTGTCCTGAATATCCTGATCTCTCCATAATGCAGATTTACCTCCTCTCATATATCCAATACGTGAAATACCGTTTACGATACTCATATCATGTCCGTGAGAAGGATGAAGTCTTAGCAACTCTGGATTGTCTTTTCCGGTAGGCTCGCCAGGGAAATTCTTGGTATAACTAACCTCTACGGGATCATCTGGTGATAATCCTAAAGCTCTTCCGTTTTCAATCCAAATACAAGGAACACGGTCAGCTGTCGCAGCCATTATATGCGAGAATTCAAACCCGATATCGCTTGGATTTGGAGAAACCAATCCATTCCAGTCCTGCTGACCAGCCTTATCACCAAGACCAAGATGCCACTTACCGATGACACCTGTCGAATATCCTGCATCAACAAACATATCAGCCATAGTATATATGTTTGGCTTGATAATCATAGCTGCATCACCTGCCGCTATCCCGGTACCTTTCTTTCTCCACGGATACTCACCAGTGAGCATTCCATATCTTGATGGTGTACTTGTAGATGCACCACAGTGGGCATTTGTAAACATTATACCCTCAGATGCCAGTTTCTCCACATTTGGAGTAATAATCGATTTTCCGCCATAACAGCTCAAATCACCGTAACCGATATCGTCGGCATAAATAAACAATACATTAGGTTTCTTATTCACTTCTGCAGCGTCTTTTTTCCCTCCGCATGAAGACAGCACTGCTGCGGCAATTGCCGGATAAAAAAATAAATCAGTTCTCATATGTTTTTTCTATATAGGTTTATAAATTCGTTTCATCATCATTAACTGTAACCTCCAAAAATATAACTCTTCTGTTTTCTGTAACAGTTCTATCTCCAACGTAATACATTTACCTTTAAGTCCTTCATACATGCAAACTGCGAAATATGCCCGATGCCATAAGGTATCAGCTTACGGCACTTTTCTAAGCTTAACTTACCATTCTCAACAATTAATATAGGTCTTATACCATGAATTTGCGCAGTAGGTTCATCAGGAGATAATAAATTATAGACAGAATCAACAATGGTACGAATGCTATCATCTACAAAACAAGTCCTATTTTCGAAAGGAATATTAATATCTTCATCTTCAGACGATTTCTCCGAACACGAAAAAATAAATTGGTAGAAAAAATAAAAGTTTATTCATAATTAGTTTTAAGTTTTTATATGAACACAAAAATATAATTAACCTACCAGACTAGTCGTAGATATTTCTTTCGAAATTAGGGGGTATTTTTATTTTATTCTATCCCTTTTTAAGATAATCTCCTTCTGCTTTTTAGTCAATTCCCTTCGATATAACTCTTCCAAAGAAAAAGGAACATCATTCTTTTTCATTTCCGGATCATTGAAATCAATACTCAAATCACAGTCGAACCGCAATAAAATACTTCTTCTGTTTCGACCCCACAAATTATAATGGGAAATACCCCATGTTATGCCATTAGCAAACGGTACATCCGTAAAGGCATCCGGGTCATAAAGTCCTGAAGCAATTGGCATCATGGCACAAATACTTGCAACCTTGAAATTCTTGCCATCCTCTGAATATTGAATAGTATTATTTTCATGCCCGTCTTTAGCCATAATCGAGGCTATCCCCTGCTTGAAACGGAAAAACTGAGTCTCATGTCCGGAACTGATAATCGGGTTCAATTCATATTTTTTGAATGGTCCCATAGGATTATCAGCTATGGCAAGACCCTGAGAGCGGATTAAACCGCCATTATCCTTTCCGTTATAATCCGATTTATAATATAGATATATTTTCCCTTTATAAACCAATGGTTGAGGGTCATGAATAGAAAATTGATCCCAATCACCGGGTTCACCGTTTGGAATAATGATTTCATTTACGGGAGTCCATGGTCCGTCAGGCGAATCGGCATACGACATTGCAACTGGGCAGTCATCACGACCGGTACTTCCGCTCATTACAGAAAAGGCCTGATAATATAAATAATACTTGCCTTTCCAGACCAATACATCCGGAGTTGCAACCGACCTCCACCCAAGTTCCGGTTTCTTCGGGCGATGTACAGCTATCCCCTGTTCTTCCCAATGAAAACCATCTTTACTTGTGGCATATGCAATATCACACAAGTCCCAATCCACAGACGGAATAGTATCATTAGCAAGCTTTGTCCCTACAAAGGTTGTTGGAGTGCAACGCTTGGTGTACCACATATAGTATTTACCGTTTACCTTAATAATTCTTGAAGGGTCTCTTCGTGTTACTGTCCCATCATCATTATGATAGTCAAAGCCTGTAAGCGGTGAGTACTTGAAGTTCGTGTATAATTCATTCAACTGTGGAGTTGCAGCTCCGTAATTATCATACACTCTGTTCATAGCGCAACTCATCTTGAAAGTTGGCTTTCTTTAGGCATAACATAAGGGAATGGATTCTGTGCAAACAAGTCTGCAGAAACTCCTATCAATACTGATACTAAAAGCTTTACTCTCATACTATAAAAATATTAATAAAAAAAATCAATTACGAATATATTGATAAATTACCAAACCTAACATAGGTAAATTTAAAAGTAGATAGTATGTATTTTAAAATTAAAGATTTTTTTCTTCTTTATCTTAGACTAGAAGTATTCAGTCTACATACATAGTATTGATACTATCATCAAGAAGATCATTCTTTTCACACAATCCGCCGGTCCAGGTCTCATCAGCAGTCCACAAATCCCATATGATATTCAGTTCTAGAGTAAAATCCTGTTTTGATACCACATTTCCTGTAGGTTCACCATTCAAGTAAAATTGAATATTGTTGGCATCTTTCCACCACACTCCAATTCTTTGGAACTTTTCATTCCATTTCACTCCTTTTGCCGGATTTCCGTCAGAGAGTTTCCTGTTATCGAAGTTACCGTTATTTCTTTCTGTAACACCATTCTTGACAACAAAGTATTGCGAATACATAGTATAAGGACGTGTATTCTTCCTGTGCCTTAATAGAAGGTTTTGAGTTATGCTCACACATGTCTATCTCATCCCTGTCATTACTGTTGCCATTATTCATCCAGAAAGTACTGAAAGCCGAAATATGTGCGGTACGCATATAACATTCTGTGTACATCGGATATGAAATTCTCGTATTCGACATAACCCTAGAAGTCTTAAACCACCTTTCCTTGCCATCGTCAAGTGTAGCCTTGATCCAAAGGCAAACCGTTATCTACTCCCGAGTTCTCCGGCAACCATCTGTACCGGTACGTCATAATTCCATAATGACCTGTGCCATTTTGTAGCATCCCAGTAATCAAACTCATCCGAAAGGCTTTCCACCTTTTCCCATTTAAAACCTTCCGGAACCTCCGGAAGGTTTTGCGCATTACAAACAAAATTTGCTGAAAACATCAGCGACAAAAATGATAGTAAGGTCTTCATCATATACCTCTAATATTATTTGAAAAATTAAAAATCTGCATAGTAACTGTACTTACGTGACCGCCATTATCTGGGAACTTTAACGAGATAGTATTATTTCCCTTAAGAATGCTGTAGTCCACAGGCACTTCAATAACACCGAAGAAAGAAGCACGGTCTTTCTGAACGTCACCCCTGAAATTATCCGGGATATCAACTTTCTTACCGTTTACTAAAAGTTCAGGCAGCAACGACAAACCATGATTTCTGCCAAGTCCAAGACGGATAACGGCCTCACCATATTCGGTCTTCTTGACATTATTTATATTGAAAACCAGTTCTTTGCCAGCAGCAATCTCTTTAAGGTAATCCGTTGCATAATATTTCACCTCCTCCATCGTTTCGTTTATTTTCACTTTTCTGTCGAAATTATAGCAAATGACGCATGTTGCCTCAGTTTCTAAAGTAAAGTGGTCAAGACTCTTTGCATCGTATACATCAAGCATAGGTACTCCGTCTTTCCCACCTTTAAGGTACAGATGTCTGACTTCTATACTTTTTGCATCCTTAGATGTTCCGTTTACAGAAAGATTCAAATCTACTGGTTTGAAATCCAGATTGTTTATAATGAAATACACATTCTTCCCGTCTACATATGCATCACACATAATGTCAGGATTATCACAGTTTGTTTCAACCCTTGTACCTTCACATCCTTCCAGAGCTGATAAAACTTTATAAGTTCAGAGTAAACATATTCTCCGGTAAAGCTTTCAGGCTCGTTTTCTCTTCTCAGCATTCTCGCTGTATGTGCAAGACCCGTTTTGGGATTATATCCCCACTCAGATTTGAGCATGGCAAAAGGCATGGCATAACATATATTATCGGTCCTTTCCATAAACTGCATAAGCATCGAGTTGGTCGATTTCAGTCGCAGCCAGTCGCGATATGGCGACCATGGCTTCCTGTTGTAATCATGCGTCTGCGCACTGTATTCCGAAATCATAAGAGGTTTAACCTCACCAAGCTTTATCATACTGTACTGCTCAATCATATCCATTGTGGCCTCCATGTTACTGCCTTTTCTGTACATCTGTTTACCATCTTTACATGGAAAATCGTATAAATGAATAGTAAAGAAATCCATATCCTTTCCGGCAATATCAATAAACTGTTTCCATCTGGCATTCCATCTTCCGAAATTCTGGAGTTCAAAATCAGGGAAGGCAGTGCAATAACCTCCCACTTTCATATCAGGATTAAACTTTTTCACCTGTGCGGCAATAGTAGAGTGGAATTCAAATAATTTGGTTATACTTGACTTTGGAGCTTTCGGCTTATCATAAATATCCCACAAAGGCTCATTAATTACCTCACAGAACCCAGGCTTAGGTTCACCACTTTCTCCTCCTTCACCAAAATACTCCTTAATATACCTGCCATAAAATTCACCCGAAGCTGTTCCGAAAGGCTCATCTTCAGTATCCTTCTGCGATAAAGCCCATCCTTTCAGCGTTTTAGTTCCGTCAGGATAAAAAGGAGAGAACTGATTACAAAGAATCAGATTACTGTATTTCTCGTAAGGATGTACCTTTGTGTTCTGAACATACCGTTTCTTATTCTGGCTACATAGTCTAGCCAAATCATCTGGGTCGGCAAAACCTGGTCTTTCGGGATCCTCCTTAACATTGCGAAGCACAGTCTTGATCATACCTGTTTCACGCCCCACATACACATCATATTTTCTTATAAGGTCATCACGTAAATCAGCAATCTTATTTGCACTATCCCAATAATTCTCATTTATTGTAGCATGGAAATTTATAAACTTAGGACGGTTAAACTCTGTTACATCCCCAAGCTTATGTTTTACATTCAAATTCAATTGCACATGAGTCTGTGCAGAAGCGGCTAAATGAACAGCCATA
>ENA-OQCF01000634-OQCF01000634.1-human-gut-metagenome-genome-assembly--contig:-NODE-634-length-13303-cov-2.064967_pt1 | contig 13303 bp, 24 predicted proteins | sample MGYA00242756_ERZ504573 | MGnify/ENA primary metagenome ERZ504573 (study PRJEB26092, sample SAMD00036240) | human gut metagenome | host: Homo sapiens | study: EMG produced TPA metagenomics assembly of... | reverse complement strand
CTCTGCCTTAGCAAAAAACTCAGAAAGTGTGATTTGAAAAGGCATCGCAGATCTTTACAAGCGAAGGAATGGTCGGGATCGCATTGTCATTATACCATGTAGAAATGGTGGACGGTTTCAGCTCGGCGTGAGCCGCTAAATCGTATAGCGACCAGTTGCGTTCTTTACGGTAGGCGGTTATGGTATTAAGAATGTTATCCACCGCCACTCCTCACTTTCGTACAATAAACTTTTTCGCTTATTATACCGTACTACGCAGAAAATTATAATCCTTTTTGCCGTATAAAAAGTACGGAGTTTTGGAGTGGTGAGAGCATTGACTCCCCGTCCACATATAGCGTTTAAGGGGTGAAAGAGTATTGCCATTTCGAGACAGGAAGAATATACTTATATTAAGTTAAATTCCAATACTAGATGGAGGGACTATTATGGCTAGACCAAAAGGAAGCAAGAATGCAGTGCGTACTAAGAAAGCAAATATTGACTATGCGGCTATTGTTGCTGAAAAGACCGCAGCCAAGGAACAAATTGAAACCGAGATCGCCGCGCTATCTGACAATATCAGCGTACTGAAAGAACAGTTGAAAAGCAAAAAATCCGCTTTGAAGGTTGCAGTAAAGGAACTTTCTAAAGCAGAGGCAAAAAAGGTTGCAGCCGAAAAAAAGGCCGCTGAAGAATCTAAGAAAGCTGAAGCAGAATCTGTATTGAAAAAGCTGCTTGCCAGCGGTATGTCTGCCGACGACATTATCGCCAAGCTCCAGTAAACTATTATGGGAGCCAGCAAACGAGTTTGTCCGAACTGTGGTCGCAAAATGAAGCAGCAGTTCATTGGCCTGTTCCACTGCAAATGCGGCACAAGCTGGCGGCGTGATATAGGATTCTTTGAGCGCACTCCAGACATGGTGTTCTCACTGGAACGCAAAAAAGTCGGAAATAAGGTCAAGCAGCTTCCGATGATTCATCACAAATAAGCAAGACCACCAGCCGTTTTTTCGACTGGTGGTCTTTTTGCGCTCGATCCTCTGTAATGCCAAGATATTGGTCAATCTCCATGATACCTTCTCCACTGACCTCTACCAGATCTTCAAAGGGCACCCCGGTGTCGCCCACCTGCAAGGTGCGGAACACCGGTCGATGCGGTCTACCCTTCCGGTCAGGGTGATGTAGTTGCCCACCGCCGGAACCTCCGGGTGGGCGGTATCCTCTTTGAAATACCGCACTGTGATGGTCATGCCTTTCGTGACTTTCATCAGCTTATCGGACAGAGCCGACATTTCTTCCTCGGTCAGAATGCGCTTGGTCACACGTTCAGTGCGCTGTTTTTTTGCGGCAAGCTGCTCATCATGCGCCGAAACCAAATTATTTCGGATGTGTTTTTACAGTTGAATTTCATGGAGCAGCGAGGCAGCGGCATCGACCGGATTCTCAACTCTTACGCTGAAGTCGCCCAAAATCCGGTGTTTTACTCGGATTCTGACATCTTCCTGGTTACGCTGCTCAACTGAATGGAAATGATCGAGTCCCCTCAAGTATGGAGTCTACCAGTTCGTCAAGATAAAAATTGGATTCAGTGTTTTCGACCAGCCCGATATGGGGCTTGTCCTGAGGGTGAGCAGCGATAGCGGCCATCGGGATTTGACTTCGTCCTCCTTAGACTTTTCAAGCCAGGCCAAAAGTTCATCCTCTAAGAGACTTGAGCATGGCTACGGGTTGATATTTGCTTTTTCTTTTGCAGAAGTGGATGGGCTGCCGGTCTGTTCAGCAGAAATACCTGCCATCGATCTATCCGAGCGCCCCTGCTATTATAAAGGTGCTGGCCGGATGAAAGGCTCCTATATCCGGGTAGGCGATGCAGACTTGCCGATGACCGATTATGAATTGTACAGCTATGAAGCCTTCCGCAAGCATCTGCATGACGATGAGCGCCCCATCCAGCGGGCCAGCCTGTCCACAGCCCAGGTGGCTTGTATGGACGAACCACCGTGGAAGAGCTGGGACATTCCCGGCCTGATCTGCGGAATCCGGCTTTGGCTGTGATGGCGGATACCCTGACCGACGCTGAAAATCGCTATTCTGGTATTCCCACCATACGGCGGGAAATGGCGGCCTATAGCTTGCCTGAGCCGCTGTTTGAAAACCGTCGCGGAGAATTTGTGGTGACTCTCCGTCATTCCATGGAGCCGGCAGAACCGAGTTGTGATGGGGCACAGACGGACTTGCTTTCCTATTGTACAGTTCCGCGCACCCGGCAGGAAATTGCTGCCTTTTTGGGAATTAAGATGGCCTCCTATGCTATCCGCCAGTATGTACTGCCGCTGGTGGAAACAGGCAAACTGAAGATGACGATCCTGGATCGCCCGGGCAGCCCCGGGCAAACTTATTACAAGGCCTGAGTTTTCGGGCAAAGCAAAATTACAGCCTGCCAGTCATATTGGACCGGCAGGCTGTTTGCTTGAACGAGGTGTTTTTATAATGCCTCTGAGGCAGCGATAGTGATTGCCTCGCTTCTTGGATCACTTTTTCATGGGACCCGATGATGTACTGGTTTATTTGTCCCTTCATCTTTTTCTGGAGAGAAGGGAAACAGTCAAGATGGCCCCCACCAGCTTCATCTGGAGAATCCGCTTTTTCTGCTTCTGGGGGAAATCATAGATGCCGTGGGCCTTGTAGAACTTGTGGTCTGCCTTCATCAGCCTTTGCTTGACGGATACTGTAAAGCTGAATCTGGATTTTGTCGACCGGTGGTCATGCTGGATTTGACGGCCTGCATCCCGGGAAAGTTTGAGTTTGACAGAATACTGACGGGTGTGTTACAATAAATCTGATTAGAACAAATGGTGCAGGGAGGGCTGTAGGATGAATAATGTGAAAATGATGGGCTCCCTGTTGGACCGTCTGCTCAGCTATGTGAGCTCGGCGCCGGAACGGGACGCAAACTACGACATAGCAGTGGCACTGCTGCGGAATTACTCCCAGCTGAAGGGGCTGGCCCTCAGCCAGATCGCAGACCTGTGTTATACTTCCAACGCATCCATCTCCCGCTTTTGTCGGTTTCTGGGCATGGACAATTTCAAGGAGTTTCAGTCCTGGATGGAACGGGATTTTACCATGCGGACCGACTATTCCCGCCAGTTCTATACTATGCTCCACAACAACCAAGAAACTGCCATCAGCGCCTACAGGGACGCTCTGATCGGCAATATCTACACCACCATTGCCCCCGAAAATGCCCAGGTGATCCCCGACATTGTCAAGACGCTCCACGACTGCGGCAAAGCCGCCTACTTCTCTCACCACTTCCTGTGGGACATCGGCCACTACTTCCAGAGCAAAATGATGATGATGGGCCGCTATGTGGAGCTGTTCATGGACTATGCCACCCAGCTGGAATGCGCCCGCAGCCTAACCGAAAAAGGACTTTGCCATCATCTGCAGTGTGGGCGGCAGCTATCTGACCCGATACCCCGACATCTGCAACGCTATCCTGTCCAGCGGGTGCAAGATGCTGATCATCACCCAAAACCTGGCCAGCCCCTATCTCAACACCGCAGACTTCATCCTCCAGTGCGGCACGACCAATCGCAATGATGTGGGCAAATATGCGGCGCTGATGGCCAACGACCTGATTCTGATGGGGTATTTGCGAGCCTACGACAAAGCATTTCAATAAGGAATACCATTTTAAAGACCGCAGTTGCGCATAGCGCACCGCGGTCTTTTTTGCGGTCTGCACAAAAAACGGCTGAAACTTTTTTCGATCTTTCAAAAACTGAAAAAGAAAATCAGCTCCTGAAACAGAGCAAATGCATTTGAAACCAAATTGTATTCCATACATGTTATAATTTTGGTGCAAGATGACTGAAATTGCAGAAGTGAAAAGCCGTCTTTCCACAGTCTATGTGTTTGGAAGAAAAAACAGATGAGCGGATTGCAAAGAAAGGAGATCAATCAGATGAGAAAATGGAACAAACGACTTTTGTCCTGGTGCCTGCTGGCAGCCCTGCTGCTGTCGATGAGTGGGTGCCAGCAGGGCAACACCACCTCCAGTGCTGTGTCGTCGCAGGCTGTATCCTCGGCTGCAGCGTCCAGCGAGGAAACAACGGAGGGCCCGGTCGAGACCTATCACGATATGCCGGTCCAGACCCTGGATCTGGACCCAAGCGACCCCGATTACTACCAGAAAGCTCTGGAAACAGAACTCTATAACTACAAGTTGATCCGCAACGTGCCCACGGCCTATCAGGCTGAAAGCTGGGATGCCTATACCGCAACGGCCAACACCCTGCTGAACATCGACCCGGACAACATCAACGATGTCTCCAAGAGTATGATTGACAATGCGGTGGCCCAGCGGGAAGCACTGGTTCAGGATGCACCGGCAGCGACTGTATGTGGTACATCTGGGGGATGCACCGGCCACAGCCGAGACGGTGGAGGTCTCCGACTTTACCGCCGAGAGCTATGACAACGCCGATATGAAACCCTTCCTGGTGCCCTATCTGGTGGAGGACCAGTCGGCAGCCAAGGGCAATATGATTGTGATTGCTGGCGGCGGTTATTCTTCCCGCGGCAACGCCATGGAAGGCTATCCCATCGCCGAGGCCTTCCAGGATTTGGCTACAACGCCTATGTGCTCCAGCGACGGGTGGCCCCCTACAGCAGGAAGATACCTGGCTGGATATGCAGCGGGCTGTCCGGTATCTGCGATATAATGCCGACAGCCTGGGACTGGGCGGTATGGACTGTATCGCCGCCAGCGGCTTCTCGGGCGGTTCGGGCACCATCCTGGGAGAAGTGGCCAACCTGTATGGCGATGTTCAGCCACCCTGTATGATGCAGATTATGCCTCCGACGCAGTGGATCAGATGAGCGCTGATCTGGATGTGGTCTGCCCCCTGTACGGCCCCCAGTATGACGGAGAGCATACCAGCGACTACGCGGGCCTGGTCACCGAAAATCCCAATTTGCCCGCCATGTTCCTGGCTGTGGGTGAAAACGACGCCACCGGCGCCATGCCCGACATTTGGACTCTGGCCAATTCGGTCCGGGGCAAGACAGTGGTGGAAGTTCACACCTTTGCCGAGGTAGGCCACGGCTTTGGCGCCGGCCTGCAAGGCACTACTTCCACCTATTGGATTCCCATGCAGACACCTTCATTGACCTGGTGATGGGTCGCGGTGAGGCCGGCGTCGGCGAGGCGGCAGAAATCCCCGAGGGCTATACCAGGTGCAGCAGTATACCTTTGAGGGCGGTTTCGGCAAGGCAGATGTGACCTGCGCCGTGGACGATGCAAAGACCAAAGTGTATATGACGTTTGTGGCCTTTGACCAGCAGCAGGTGGTGGAAGGCGTGCTGAACGACGGCATCATTACCGTCACCTATGACCAGTCCGGTTTTATGACCAATGACGCCCAGGCCATCTACAATGCCGCTGACCAGAACAACTGGCAGCCTGTGGCATGATGGGCCAAAGGCAAGTGAACTGCAAATCGGCCGTGTGAAAAAACGGCTTCGGGAAACCTGCGGGAGGTGATGGTTTTCGGCCCTGCATGACCTGTGGTATGCAAATCTCAGATACAAGGAGGAATTGTTATGAAAAACAAGAGCGTCAAAACCATGGTGGCAAGCGTCCTGGCAGTCGGGCTGATGATGGGTATCCCGGCGTCCGCCTTTGCGGTCAGCCCCGGGGGTATGTCTGTTCCCTCTGCCCAGTCGGTGGATTCCAGCGAAAACTGCGCCCAGATCCTGGACTGGCTGGGCATCCAGATCCCCCGGCATTTCGACAGTCAGGCCCCTTACAAAATCAACACCCTGTCTGAATCCGACCCCAACTACTGGCAGGCTGAGTGGGAAACCCAGGTTTACAACTACAAGATGGTCCGCAACTATCCCACCCTGTACACCCAAGATGCCTGGGATGCGGCCCAAAGCGCAGGCACCGTCATGATGGGCCTTCATCCCGAATCCCTGACCGACGCCAACAAACAGCAGATCCTGGAAGCCCGTGATGCCATTGCCGCCCTGGCTGACCATCAGCTCAAGCCTTACAGCGACGGCATCAACGGCGAAGTGATCTACCTGTGGGGCGACGATATGCCTGTCACCACCCTGGCGGAGGATTTGCAGTTCCCTCTGGTGAACTACGAGGGTGAGTCGGTCTACGACAACGCCGATTTCCAGCCATTCCTGATCCCTTACCTGTTGGATGATCCCAGCTCGGCCAAAGGTACCATCATTGTCGCCTCCGGCGGCGGCAACACCAGCCGCAGCAACCCGGTGGAGGCCTACGCCGTCTGCCCCGAGTTCAACAAGCTGGGTTACAACTGCTTTTTGCTCCAGCGCCGGGTGGCGCCTTATAACAATGACGACATCGTCATGGATATGCAGCGGGCTGTCCGTATGGTAAAATATTATTCTGACCAGTGGGGCATTGACCTGGAGGGTTCGCTACTGGCTGTGTCCGGCTACTCGGGCAGCGGCGGCAACATCCGCACCATGCTGAAAAAATTTTACGGCAACATCACCCCCAGCCAGTTTGACCCTGACTACGTCTGCGACGCCGTGGACGCCGTCAACAGCGATGTGGACGTGGCCCATCTGATCTACTCGGGCGCCCCTATTGAAACGGAGAACCCCAACCTGCCCCATATGTTCATCGCCGTGGGTGCTGACGACCAGTGGGAAGGCAGCCTGGAGCTGTTCAAACAGACCTATGACCTGGGCCTGGACCCCGAACTCCATGTCTACGGTCTGAACGGCCACGGCTTCGGCGCCGGCATGGAGGGCACCTCTTCCATGACCTGGATGGAGACCTGCGACCTGTACATGCAGAAGGTGATGGCTATGCCGAGATTCCCTTCACCGGCGAGATCCCTGCTGAGTACACCCTGACTCAGCAGATCCATGTCAACTGGTTCCCCATCGGCGATGACGTGACGGTGAACGTCTACACCACTGCCGACGGCGGCAAGTGCCTGTTCACCTTCTTCGGATGGGGTGAAAATATCATGGTGGAAGGCCTGCTGATCGGCGGCCATGTGGCCAGCGTGACCTACGACAGCGTGGGTTACTTCGGCCAAGATGCCGCAAGATGTGGGATCTGGTAGACCCTGCAGCCTGGGTTCCTGTCAACTGAAAAACGGCATGCTGTCCACGGGCCTGAATACCCTCGTCAGGTGAACGGCTGAGCCACAGAAAACCCAGCGCCCCGGGAGCATTTGGCTTCCCGGGCGCTGGGTTTCGTGCGGTCAAATTGTACAAAAACCAGCAAAAATGTTTTTCTGCTTTTCAAAACGTGAAATGGAAACGGCCACCCTGAAAGGCTGGAGCTGTGCTTGTAACCAAATCAAATGCCGAATGTGATATACTTTTGGTGCAAGAAGGAAAAGCGAATCTGCAGAGCTGCTACCTTCCCAAAGCGTTCGTTTCAAGAAAGAAGGAGGAATCTTCCATGACGGAGACAAAGAAAAATCCCATCGGGCGGTTCATTGAGAACACACTGGTGCCCATCTCCACCGCATTCGCCCAGAACCGATACGTCCGCTGCATCGGCACAGGCTCCCAAAACCTGATGGCCATCATCATGATCGGCGCAGTGTTCAATCTGTTGAACAGCATCCAGATTGACCCCTACCAGAGCTTCATCCAGGCGACAGGAATCGCAGCCTTCCTGAACGCGTCTACAATGCCTGCATGAACTTCATGGGCGTGTTCATGGTGTTCAGTGTGGGCTACGCCGGGGCTAAGATTTTCGGCCACGATGAGATGGCCTTCAACAACGGCCTTATGTCCTGATGTCCTACCTGATCATGGTGCCCGTGGCCACCAACGAGGTCGGCAGTACCGTCGTCGTCCTGGACTACCTGGGCAGCCACGGCGTATTCCTGGCCTTCATCCTGGGCATCATGGCCACCAAGATCAACATTGCCTGGTGGAGCGGAACATCACCATCAAAATGCCTGCCGGCGTCCCTGAGAACGTCACCCAGTGCTTCACTTCCATCATCCCCGGGGCTGCTATCGCCCTGGTGTCCAGCCTGCTGCGGGGCCTGTTCACCCTGACCCCCTGGGGCAACGTCATCGACGCCGTCTACGCCCTGCTCCAGACCCCTCTGGCCAACATCACCGGCAGCTGGGCGGCTTTATCATCCTGCTGCTGCTGGCTCAGATCCTCTGGTTCTTCGGCGTCCACGGCTCCTACACCGTGCTGGCTATCCTCTACCCTCTCGTGGTTCACTTACCTGCCCGAAAACACCGCTGCCGCTGCAGCCGGCCTGCCCATCCCCCACATGTGGAACACCTCCATGTACGACTTCGCCTGCAACGGCGGCTGCGGCTGCACCCTGGGCCTGGTGATCGTCATGTTCCTGTTTGCCAAGTCCAAGCGCTACAAGGAATTTTCCAAGATCGTCCTGCCCTGCGGCATCTTCAATATCAACGAGCCCCTGGTCTACGGCATGCCCCTGATGCTGAACTTCACCATGCTGATCCCCTTCATCGTCACCCCCATCCTCTCCCTGGTCTTTGCATGGGCCGCCATCACCCTGGGCCTGATGCCCTGCCCCACCGGCCTGATCGGCATGAACACCATGCCCATCTTCATCTACGGTGTGATCCAGGGTTCCTGGAAGATCGGCATCTATCAGATCTTGATGACCATCATGAGCGCCGCCATCTGGTATCCCTTCTTCAAGGCCGCTGACAACCAGGCTGTGGCCGAGGAAAAGGCCGGCGCAGTCGCTGAGCAGTCCGAGGAATAAGAAACAAAAACAATAAATCCGAGCTTTGCATTGCTGATTGATACGGAGGTACCCAACTATGACGAAAATTGTTCTTCTGTGCGCTGCTGGCATGAGCACCAGCGCTCTGGTCCGCAAGATGAAAGACGCAGCCAAGGCCGAGGGCTATGAATGCGATATTTCGGCCCACTCGGTGTCTGAGGCCAAGAATTATAAGAGCGCTGACATGATCCTGCTGGGACCCAGTCCGCTACCGCCTGAAAGAGGTCCAGGCTGAGCTGCCGAACAACAAGGTGGAAGTCATCGACATGAAGGACTACGGTATGATGAACGGCAAGGCCGTTCTGGACCACGTCCGCAAGGTGCTGGAGGGCTGAGCCATGGCAATTTCCGTGGAAGAAGCCCGGGCCATGACTGAGGAGCAGCTGCAGGAGACCATTACCGAGATCGCCTTTGAAATCATCGCCAACGTAGGTACGCCCGGGGGATGTACATCGAAGCAATTCAGGAAGCCAAGGCGGGAAATTTTGGTCGGGCCAAAGAACTGATGGCAGAAGGAAAGGAAACCTTCGTGCTGGGGCACCACGGCCACGCCGACCTGCTGGAGTGGCAGGGCCAGGGGCTGACCTGGAAGACCAATATCTTCCTGATGCACGCCGAGGACCAGCTGATGGCTGCCGATACCTTCGAGACCATCGCCAGCGAGTTCATAGAAGTACACCAGGAACTGCAGGAGCTGAAATCCCGTGACGGAAGAGGTTAAGACCATGAAATATCTGCTGATTCGCGCCGATGATCTCGGCTACTCGGAAGGGGTAAATTACGGTATTGCGGCGACCGTAGCTGCCGGGCTGGTGCGCTCTGTGGGCGTCATGACTAACATGCCAGCTGCCGTCCACGGTCTGGGGCTGCTGCATGGCCATTCCCTATGCCTGGGTCAGCACACCAACATCTGTGTGGGCCGGCCCCTCACCGACCCTTCCTGCATTCCCAGCTTGTGACCCACCCCAGTAAGGGGAACTTCAAGCCCAGTTGCGCCTACCGGAGCGGCCAAAGCCGGTCAGGACTTTGTGGTTCTGGAGGAGGTCATTGAGGAGATTGAGGCTCAATACCGCCAGTTCAAGGCCCTTACCGGGCGGGAGCCGGATTACTTTGAGGGACACGCAGTGGCCAGCGCAAATTTCTTCAAGGGACTGGAGATTGTTGCCCAACGCCACGGCCTGCCCTACTTTGCTATGAGCCGTCCCGGCGAGGCAGTAATCTTCCGGAATACCCGGGTCTATGCCTATATGCCCAGGGACTTCAAGGTCTATGAGGCCGACCCCTTCACCGGGGTCCAGGATGCAGTGGCCCACGCCCATGAGGGAGCCTGCGACTTGATGGTCTTCCATCCGGGATACATCGATGCTTACTTGTTGGATCATTCTACCATGACCACCCCCCGGGTGCGAGAGGCCGCCATGCTCTGCCGGCCCGAGGTTCGTGCCTGGCTGGAGCAGCAGGACATTCATCTTGTCACTTACAACGATCTGACTTGAAGCAGGAGAACATAAAAATGACAGACAACAAAAAAATAGCCGAGCAGGTCCTGAGAGCGGTGGGCGGAGCGGCCAACCTGAAGGACGCCACCCACTGCATGACCCGCCTCCGCCTGTATCTAAAGGACGACAGCGTCCCCAAAGATGACGAAGTGAAGAAGATCTCTGGCGTGCTGGGGGTTGTCCGCGGCGGCCAGCAATATCAAATCATCATTGGCACCAATGTGCCCAAAGTGTACGAGGAACTGTGCAAGCTGGCAGGCATCAGCGCCAACGCCGCCGTCAAGGATGATGCGGCCGCCGCTGAGGATGCCGCCATCACCAAGCGGAAGCTGACCCCCAAGCAGGTGGGTAAGAATATCATGGGCTATCTGGCAGGCTGTATGACCCCCATGATCCCGGTGCTGCTGGCCGGAGGCTTGTTCCGTGCTGTTCAACTCTATCTTTGGCCCCGACTTGTTGGGACTGTACACCCTGGAAAGCCACTTATATATCCTGTTTGATTTCTTGTACGATGCGGCGTTTTACTTTATGCCTATTCTGGTGGGTTACAATGCCGCCAAACAGCTGGGCGTCAACGGTATGCTGGGTTCTTTCATCGGCAGTGTTCTAATGGTGCCCGATTTCGCGGCTTTTGCCACCAACGGTCAAACGTTCACGGTCTTTGGCATCCCTGCTACCGTGACCAATTACGCCCAAACTGTTCTGCCTGTTATGCTGTCGGTGCCCCTGTTCTGCCTGATTTATAAACTTGTCAAAAAGTTCATGCCCGACCTGCTGACGAGCGTTTTTACCCCGTTCTTCAGCCTGATTATTTCCATGCCCTTTATCCTCTGCCTGCTGGCACCTCTGGGTACCATTGTGGGTAATGCCATCAGCGGCGGTCTTGCCTGGTTTGGCATGACCACCGGCTGGTTCGGCGTGGCTGTCATCGCCGCTCTGTGGGAGTTCCTGGTTATGAGCGGTATGCACCTGGCTCTGATGATGCCCATGATGGCCGATTTCTTCGAGACCGGCATCATCAGCGGCCCCATGAATGCGGGCAACTTTGCGACTTGGGCATGCTTCGGTGTGGCTCTGGGCGCAGCGCTCCGCCTGAAAAACAAGGATGACCGCAGTACATCCTTTGCAGCCTTCGCTTCCGGCATTCTGGCGGCGTCACCGAACCCACTCTGTATGGCATCTGCTTCCGCTTTACCCGTTGCTTTGTAACGATGGCCGTTGGCGGCTTTGTGGGCGGCGCCATCGCCGGCATATTCGACCTCAAGGGATATGCAATGACCTCCCCCAACTTCCTGTCTCTGCTGGGCTATGTGGGCGGCACCAACGCCAACATCGCCATTGGCGTGGTAGCTTCCTTCTCTTCCCTGATTGTAGCAGCAGTCCTGACTTATTTGTTTGGCTTTTCCAAAAAAGATTTGGAGAGCGTTTGACTGCGTGATACCATAAAATCAAAAAGGCTGGTGTTATCGACTTGACGAAACAAATGATTTTCCCCACCAATTTCCTCTGGGGCGCGTCTACCAGCGCCTTTCAGGTAGAGGGCGGTTACAACGAAGGCGGCAAGGGCGTTGCCACCACCGACCTGGGGGCACGCCGCCCCGGCATCGCCGACAACAAAGTGGCCGCAGACCATTACCACCACTGGAAAGAGGACGTGGACCTAATGGCCGAGCTGGGCTTGAAGGTTTACCGGATGGGCTTTTCCTGGAGCCGGATCATGCCGGACGCCTCGGGCCAGTCCAACCCCGAGGGCCTGGCCTTCTATGACAAGCTAATCGACTACCTGCTGGAAAAGGGGATTGAGCCCCTGGTGACGCTGTATCACTTTGAATGTCCCCAGGCCCTGGTGGACGCCTTCGGCGGCTGGCTGGACCGGCAGATGATCGACGCATATCTGCGGTACGCGAGGTGTGCTTCACCCACTTCAAAGGCCGGGTCAAGCGGTGGGTCACCGTCAATGAACAGCTGATCGCCACCGCCGCCGGCATCATGAACGGCAACTTTGAGCAGGACAAGCAGAAGAACCTGCAGAACATCTACCAGATGAGCTATCATGTCTCGCTGGCCGAGCACAAAGCCATGGCCCTGCTACGGCAGATCGACCCTGCCGCCCAGGTCGGGCCGGTGTGCGCCATCCAGGTGGTGTATCCCCACAGCAGCCGGGCAGAAGATGTGCTGGCAGCTGAAAATGCCGAGGAGCTGATGGAGTTTTACCTGCTGGACTTGAGCGTCCGGGGGGAATATCCCCCTATGTGGCCAGCTACCTGAAATCCACGGCCTCTATCCTGCCACTCAGCCCGAGGACGCCGCAGTGCTGAAATCTTCGACCCCCGATTTCATCGGCATCAATTACTATTTCAGCATCTGCGTCAAGGCCAAGGAGGTCCTGTCAACTATAACCAGCCCCCCTTCTGGGTGTCGGATGCCTTTGACATCTGCGACAACCCCTATCTGAAAACCACCGAGTGGATGGACAAGGGCATCGACCCCACGGGCCTGCAGATCGGGATGCGGAAGGTGTACAACCGCTATCGCCTGCCCATGATTGTCACCGAAAACGGCATGGCTTACAGTGAGACTCTGGGCCCCGACGGCTGCATCCATGACCCCTACCGGATTGAGTACTTAAAGGAGCACATTGAGCAGATCGGCATCATGATTGATGAGGGCCTGCCGGTGTTCGGCTACTGCCCCTGGAGCTTTGTGGATGTAGTGTCCAGCCATCAGGGCTTTGCCAAGCGGTATGGCCTGGTGTATGTGGACCGCACCGAGACCGACCCCAAGCAGTGCGCCCGGGTCAAGAAAGACAGCTTCTACTGGTACCAGAATGTAATCCGGACGAACGGAGTGGAGCTCCTTCAGGAATAGTGGATTTGATGAGGGTACAGTCCGGCTTCCGTTTTAGCACTGTGCCTGCTATAATAATCTCAGCAGATTAAAAAATGCAGGAGTAATCAGATGACATTAGAAGAATTATATAAACGTATTGATTTACAGCCGGAAATGAGAGAAAAATTATGTATTA
>ENA-OQCF01000633-OQCF01000633.1-human-gut-metagenome-genome-assembly--contig:-NODE-633-length-13304-cov-3.305608_pt1 | contig 13304 bp, 17 predicted proteins | sample MGYA00242756_ERZ504573 | MGnify/ENA primary metagenome ERZ504573 (study PRJEB26092, sample SAMD00036240) | human gut metagenome | host: Homo sapiens | study: EMG produced TPA metagenomics assembly of... | reverse complement strand
GTTTTTTTGAAAGTAACTTAGGGGGATTGAATATTATGTTGAGGGATTTAAAGCCAACCGATAATGTAGGTGGTTTCGATGTCAGACCCGGCAACTTTCTTTTAAACGGTGCAACAACCGTTTCCGGCGGTGTGAACTTTACTATTCATTCGGTTTATGCCGTTGAGTGTACATTGCTTTTATTCAGACCTTATGCAAAATTTCCGTATGCAAGGCTCAGATTTCCGGATTCTTACAAAATCGGCAACACCTATTCAATGCTCGTGTTCGGTCTTGATGAGATTGATTTTGAGTATGCATATTCCTTTGACGGTCCGTATGAACCCGAAAAAGGAATTATTTTTGATAAAAAGAAATACATTCTTGACCCATACGCAAAGGCTGTAATCGGTCAGAGCGGCTGGGGTAAAAAACAGGAGCATGAGGGTGTTTATAAGGCAAGAGTTGTAAACAGCGACTATGACTGGGGCAACTGCACTCAGCCGAAGCTTCCGTTTGAAGAGCTTATTATTTATGAATTGCATGTAAGAGGCTTTACTCAGGACGGCTCCTCAGGCGTTAAAAACAAAGGCACATTCGCAGGTATCCGTGAAAAAATCCCCTATCTTAAAGAACTGGGCATCAATGCCGTTGAAATGATGCCTATTTTTGAGTTTGACGAAATGGGCTCGTATCGTAATTATGACGATCGTCAGCTCTACGATTACTGGGGCTATAACACCGTATGTTTTTTTGCTCCGAACACAAGCTATGAGAGCGACCACGAGCATCATCACGAAGGCAGAGAGCTTAAACAGCTTGTTCGTGAGCTTCACGAAAACGGAATTGAAGTTATCCTTGATGTTGTGTTCAACCACACGGCAGAGGGCAATGAAATGGGACCGTATTTCTCGTTCAAGGGCATTGACAACAACATTTACTATATGCTCACTCCGGACGGAAAGTATTACAATTTCAGCGGTTGCGGCAATGTTCTCAACTGTAATCAGCCGATTGTGCAGCAGTTTATACTTGACTGTCTGCGTTATTGGGTAACAGAATACCGCATTGACGGTTTCCGTTTTGACCTTGCATCAATTTTGGGAAGAAACGAGGACGGTACTCCTATGGATAAGCCTCCGCTTCTCAAAAGCCTTGCGTTTGATCCGATTCTCGGCGGAGTAAAGCTTATTGCAGAGGCATGGGACGCAGGCGGACTTTATCAGGTCGGCAGTTTTCCGTCATGGAACAGATGGGCTGAATGGAACGGAAGATACCGTGACGACCTCAGAAGATTTCTTAAAGGCGACAACCACCTTGCATGGGATGCGGCTCAGAGAATTACAGGCTCAAGAGATTTGTATGACCCTACCTACAGGGGCTACAATGCGTCGGTAAACTTTCTTACCTGTCATGACGGATTTACTCTTTATGATATGTATTCATACAACGAAAAGCACAATCTTGAAAACGGCTGGAACAATACTGACGGCGCTAATGACAACAACAGCTGGAACTGCGGTGCAGAGGGCGAAACCGATGATTACAACATTAACAATCTTCGTATAAAAATGGTTAAAAATGCCTTTGCAACTCTTATGTGCAGTCAGGGTCCTGCTCTTTTCCTTGCAGGCGATGAATTTTGCAACACTCAGTTCGGCAACAACAATGCTTACTGTCAGGACAACATTATCTCATGGCTTGACTGGACAAGAAAAGAAAAGCATAAGGATGTATTTGAATTTTTTAAATATATGATTGCTTTCAGAAAGAGATTCCACATTATCACAGACAGCAGAGGCAAGTCAACATGCAGTTATCCGCCTGTCAGCATCCATTCAAATGTTGCGTGGAGTGCCAAATATTACGATGATACAAGAATGATTGGTATTATGTATGCCGGTGCAAGTCTTAAACAACAAGGGCTTGACGAGTTTGTTTACTTTGGCGTCAATGCTTATTGGGATTATGTAAATGTTGAGCTTCCCGACCTTCCCGAAGGATACCACTGGAAACTTTATGTCAACACAGGCAACGAGCCTCAGGATGTAATCCTTGAGGACAGAAATGTTATTCTCTATGACAAACGAATTAATATGGCAGGCAGAAGTGTCATTGTTGCTGTCGGAGAAAGATATTAATAAGGACAATTTCTTTGTTTAAGAAAACCACCCCTGCACGAAAATGTGTGGGGGCTTCATGTTTTTATAGGTTTAGGATTGTTGTAGAAATTGCATAAATAAGAAGTTTATTCCTTGAAATATCGGTGAAAAGTTTGTATAATTAAAGTTACAGTATTTTTAAGGAGAATATTTATGCAAAGAGAAAATTTTAAGTCGAGGACAGGTTTTCTCCTTGTAAGTGCAGGCTGTGCGATTGGCATAGGCAATGTCTGGCGCTTTCCGTATGTTACGGGCGAAAACGGCGGCGGATTGTTCGTGCTTTTTTATCTTGCATTTCTTGTGCTTATGGGAATTCCCGTTCTGACAATGGAGCTTGCAGTCGGCAGAGCAAGCAGAAAAAGTGCCGTATTAAGCTATAAAACACTTGAAAAGCCAAAGAGCAAATGGCATATTCACGGCTGGCTGTGTATGATAGGCTGTTACATTTTGATGATGTTCTACACGCCTGTTTCGGCTTGGATGTTAGATTACTTCTATAAATTTGCAACGGGAACATTTAAAAGCGGAATGAACTCAGAACAGGTTTCGGGAGTGTTTAACAACCTTATGGCATCGCCTGTTGAGATGATTATATGGCTTGCGATAATCGTTGTATTCGGATTTTTTTGTATGCAGTCGAGGACTTCAAAAAGGCATTGAAAAGGTCAGCAAGGTTATGATGGTTGCGTTGCTTGCACTGATTATTATTCTTGCAATCAACAGTATGATGCTTTCAAATGCGGGAGAAGGCTTGAGCTTTTATCTTGTTCCCGATTTCGGAAAGGTTAAAGATGTAGGACTCGGCAAGGTAATCACCTCTGCAATGAGTCAGGCGTTTTTCACACTCGGACTCGGAATCGCATCAATGGAAATTTTCGGCAGTTATATGAACAAAGACCGCACGCTTTACGGTGAGGCTGTTCAGATTTGTGCATTGGACACTTTTGTTGCAATTGTTGCCGGACTTATCATCTTCCCTGCTTGCTTTTCATTTGGTGTTCAGCCCGACCAAGGACCTGCACTTATTTTTGTAACACTTCCGAATGTTTTCGTAAATATGACGGGCGGTCGGATTTGGGGTACGCTTTTCTTTCTGTTTATGACATTTGCAAGCTTTTCAACGGTTATTGCCGTGTTTGAAAACCTTGTTGCTTTTCTTACCGACACATTCGGCATGAGCAGAACAAAGGCGTCAATTATCAACGGAATTATTATGTTCTTTGCGTGTCTGCCGTGTATTTTCGGATTCAACATTTGGAGCGACTTCAATATTCTCGGCAAGGGTGTGCTTGACCTTGAGGACTTCGTTGTCAGCAACCTTCTTCTTCCGATTGGCGCAATGGTTTACCTCCTGTTCTGCACAACAAAATTCGGCTGGGGCTTTGACAATTACTTTGAAGAATGTAACACGGGTAAAGGTCTTAAACTTTCAAGAGTACTGAAGCCGTACCTTAAATACGCACTCCCCGTGCTGATTGTTATTGTGTTCGTTCAAGGCTTTATCGGGTAGGATTAGCAATCCCCTACGGCTCAAATTGTGCAAATTTGTACAATGTTACATTCCTATAAAATAACATATAAAACTAAAAACTGTACAACCATATTCGGCTGTACAGTTTTTTGTTATCTTGTGTTACCTTTTAGACGTGGATTTGTTTTTGTAACATAACCGTCAAACCAGTTGCTACACTTACGCTCGGGCATAGTATGCTTTTGATATTGCAAACTATCTGCACGAATCGGGAAAGCCGACAACCAACTCGGCTATTTACGGTTACAAGAAAGACCCGAACAACAAAAATCATTGGCTGATTGATGAGGAAGCGGCTACAGTCGTCCGCAGAATTTTCCATTTCACAATAGAAGGCTGCGGACCTTATGACATAGCCCGCACGCTGTTTGATGACAAGGTTGAAACCCCGGCTGTTTACTTTACAAAAAAGGAATTGGAATAAGGAAAAACAAAAAGGAGTTTACCCACCCGTTCAGTTGGAGCGGATATGTTGTCCGCAGTATTCTTGCAAAACAGGAATACTGCGGAGACACCGTAAATTTCCGTACGCACAAGGAATCATATAAGGACAAAAGCTCAGTGAAAAATCCGCAGGAGAACTGGCTGATATTCAATGACACGCACGAAGCAATCATTGACCGAGAAACTTGGGAGCTTGCTCAGAAACTGACAAAAACGCCGAGACGTGTTGACACCACCGGAGTGGCGAATCCGCTGACGGGTCTTGTTTATTGTGCCGATTGCGGTGCAAAGATGTATAACCACCGATTTTTCCGAGCTTACTACGCCGATGATAAATGAGTTTATCGACAAAATTTTAGTTCACGCTCCGTATTATATTGACGGAGAACGTATGCAGGAGGTTGAAATCTATCTCAATTTCATCGGCAAGTTTGAAATTCCTCAACCTCAGCTGAGCGAGGAAGAAATTAAGCGGCAGAAGCAGCTGAAACAGCCCGTCTAAAAAGCAGGGAATGCTATCAGTTGATAAAGGCGAGAAAACACAAGGTTGGCGAGCCGTTTTCACTTAGCTGCAAGGGCTGTGACAAGGTATTTGAATCCAAGCACAGCAATGCTTTGCTAAGATTGTGCAGGCTCAGTCAACAGATCACCACCAACCTGCGTGAAAGGCTGATAATCATCAACTATCATATTCGACACACTCAAACCGGCAAGTGGAGCATAACGGATTATTCAAAGTCTGTAAAGGAAACTTTGGCGCGGTATAAAGCCGCCGTAAAGCAGATAAACGAAAAGAAAAATGAACGGAAGGGACTTCAAAATGAAAAGAAATCCACTTCCGTTTTTAATATCGCCGCACAGTGAGATTGACGGCAAACTGAATGATGAAATCAATGTGCAAGCTGCCCGTGAATATGCCCGCCGCCGTTGCAACCAAACTCAGACGAGAAATACAATGCGGCACGAACACAAGAGAAAAAACAATAGTTTACCGTTAAAAGGAAATTTAAATATTTTTTCAAGCTTGAACAAGAAACGGATTACGACACCTTGCTGTATTGCAGTTTTGCGTTAATCAGATTTTCGTCATGATTATACAACGAGGCAACTTTTCAATGTCCAAGTAATTCAGCACTAATTATGCTAAACCAACATTGTTATTTATTTGACCAATTTAAATATCTTGAATTTAATTAAATTTGACTTCTGACATTATTTTTTGAGGATATAAAGATGATACCAAATAATACGTTCTGTTTCTAATATCGGTGGAATCATAATTGAGAAATTGTTCAGAAGAGATAGGAACGGGTGCAATAAACGTTTTTTGTTCACCTTTTGAAAGTTTAATATACATTCCACAATCATTGTAATACATAACGAGCGGGTAATAAAATTGTAATGAAAAAGCACCTGATTCAATATGAAAAGCTGTTAAATCAACAGTTATTTCATCATCTGTTGTATTGGAAATTATAATTTTTATTAAGCCAAGATTCAAATCTTCACTTTTCAAATAGTCAGAATTTTCTTCCAAATATTCTGATAAATCATCATCATTCATAATGTCCATACGCTTAAGCATGTATGTATCTGTTATAGTGAATTTTGCATTTTGACAAACAAATGAATCGCCCATTTTATATACAACTTTTTCGTTTTGCGGATATTTTGAATTGATACTAAAAAACCTAATGACACCACATATACATAATACTGTTACAATAAGGAGCGTTACAATAACTTTTAAATTATTTTTCTTTCTCATAAAGACTATCTCTCCTGATGATTTTACCCTGCGCTAATTCTATAGTTTCGTCGCAAAGAGCGTTAATCTGATTTTTGTCATGACATGACAGCAACACAACTCTATCGGGAACTTTTGCGGACAAAATCATTTTTTTGACATTTTCACATGAAGCTTCATCCAACGCATTAAAAGGTTCATCTAAAACAAGTATTTGAGGGTCTTCCATCATCGCTGCTGCTATTCCAAGTTTTTGTTTCATACCAAGTGAATATTTTCGGAAACTCTTCTTTTCGTTTGGGTCAAGCCCTACCATTCTCATAGTATCCACTATTTTTTTATCGTCTATTTTCTTTTGTATTTGAGCGAGAATCTTCAAATTTTGAAAACCGGAGTACTCAGAAATGAACCCCGGATTTTCAATTAAAGCCCCAACACTATCAGGAAACGATATGTCTTTTCCTATGATTTTGTTATTTATTTTTACAAAACCACTGGTAGGTAAAATCAGTCCGCAAATTGCACGCATAAGCATAGTTTTCCCCGAACCGTTCTTACCTACAAAACCGTAAATTTTTCCTCCGGAAAGTGATAAATTTATATTTTCCAGTACAAGATTTTTTGATAACTTTTTTGTATAATTACAAATTTCTATATTCATAAATCTCTCCTACTTTAAATAATGTTTTTTCTTTTGATAATTGGCAAGCCTAAAAATAAACATATAACGATTATTAAAAAGGCAACCTCCAGTTCTGTATATATTGATATATTATTTATGGCGCAAAAATCAGTTCTTATCAACATTGAAAAGTTAAACGGCAAAAATTCGCTGCAATAAAACACAGATGTGGTCATAAGGCAGACTATCATCAAAAACGCGACAACAGGTCCAAATGTAATACTGATAATTGCATCAAATGTCATGTGACAAGTTGTAATCATCCAAGGTAACAGTACTGAGGAAATGAAAATTTCTGTCATACTTTTTCCATAAGTGCTTAGCTCCAAAAATTCTTCAGTTATTAAACTGTTTTGAGTTAATGAAAAATTACCGGAAAACAATGTAAAAGCTGTCGAAATTACAAAAAACAGTAAATAGTACAAAGTTGAAGAAACAACACACCAAACTATTTTACTCAACCACCATAAATATCGGGATTTTACCCGCAAAATAAAGGTATCGGCACTTGTCTGCAAATCGTTTGTAATGTATAATCCCACAAACAAATAAGGAAGTACATTAAAAGAAAACCACGTTATGGGAATATCTACACCCTTATTTGCCTCCGGATCAAAAGGGTCACATCCGGCAAAAACATTCATAAAAAAATCCAGAACACCGCAGTCTACAACCGAATTATAATCACTAAAATATAAGCTAATATTATGCCAATACACGAAATCAATAAATATGAACAGCAACGCAGCAAAAATAAAAAATTTACGATTATGTATGATTCCCTCTGTTATATCATGCGAAAGCAAACGAAAAAAAAAGACGAACTTTCAATTTAAAAAATCCTTTCTTTTCATGAACAATAAATTTAGTACGAATACTATAATTGTCCCAAAAATCAAGAGCCAAAAGTCAATATTCCAATCACCATCAAATGAAACTGCAATACATGTTGTGACCGTCACTAAGAACGGAAATACTTTGTTTATTATACAGCCAAAAGCACATATTAATTCAGAAAAAAAATATTGTAGGAATTAAAAGACATACAAAAGTTTTCATCACTACTTTTGCAAAGCCTACATTGCTTATGCATCCTTCACACAGATAATAATAGCTTTCATATGAATTCCAATTAATTACTGTTCGTGAAAAAAATCTCGACATACCAAGAACTGCGACGAGGAATAAAATGCAAAAAGCCACAGAAAAAGCAAGAACTTTCAAACTATTTCTGACAACCAATGTATTTCTAAATCTAAAGCGAAATATAGGCATTTGTAAAGTTACTGTTTTTTTCGGAAAATATCGTTGAAAGTAATGCGGCGGTTGGTACAAAAAAGATAGTTGTCGTGTGACCCCCGGCGGCTTCCACAAAATCTGCCATACATATGTTGTCTGTTATATCCATCATATTTTTTTTTAAAAAAGCAAAAAAGTAAAACAATACAAAACTGCAGAGTAAACAGAAAACAACCAAATATTTAAAATATGTCATTGCAACAAAAGTTTTTCTACACGCTTTAAAAAACATCTTTTTTCGCTCCAATAAAATAATACGGAAAAAATGAAAGGCAAAAGAAAATCAAAAATAAAATTGTTACAGAAAAGGTAGTCCCACTTTCACTTGTAGTCGTGACAAGATTTCTGATACTGTAGGCATCAAATCCCAACATTTCAAGACAAAATGATGAAAAAATGTAAATGAAAAAAGGAAAAACAAAAGTCACAAATTTTCTGTTTAAAAAGAATGTAATAAACAATGACAAACTTGCTGTTACTCCCGAAAACAAAAATGTGATAAAAATATATATCGATGTATATAATAACGGTTGCACATAAAATAAATCAGCCCACTTATACGCAGGATATATGTTAGTAAATGTATAAGATGCTTCAGGAAGCATTGTCGGTAAAAATATTGAAGAAATGAGAAAACTAAGAACCATTGGAATAGCAACCACGCAACCACCACTTACGAAAACAGCTATGTATTTTGCCACAAGATAATATTTTTTCTTGGCACGAACGCACACATTCCTTGCATATCCCCTGTTTATATCATCATAAAAGGAACTACCAAATGGCAAAGTGGCGAGAATTGGAATAGCCATATAAAAAATGTTTTGCTGAAGATAGATATTATGACATGCCAATCCAGTTTGTATATGAAATTTCAAAAAATCCCATTAAATTTTCATCATTTAAAAATTCAGAATTCAACTGCACACAGTATGGTATTCTTTCAATCGAATACCATGTTACCAATGCTAATGAAATTAGCAAAGAAATTAAAAACAGCCTGTTTTTAAAACTTCTTTTCAGTTCGAATTTAATCATTCTTTGCATTTTATCATTCTCCATTTATTATTTTTCGGATTTGATGACTTGCATAGTTCCTTCTCCTAAAGGATTGCCTGAGAGCACTGTCATCAAATAAAGTTGGTCTTTGTACTCATTAAGTTGTTTGTCCTCAGCAACATATGCTACATTAACATTCAATTTTTTACCGGGTTCAAGTTTTTCTACAAAATAATTTTTTGAAGTCTTTTTCTCACTTGAATTAAAACTTCGTGCTTCGTTATATCCACCGTCTGTACCAAAATGCAAAAGTAAGCTGTTCAATGATACCTCCACATTTTCATTTCCTTTATTCATCATTGTAATGTTAAGCACTACATATGAATATTCATTTGTAATATTTCCTTGGCTATCTTTAATTTCATCCCAGTCCTCAAATGTGTCAAATTCGGGAAGTTCTGCTTTGTTTTTTGAAATGCTTATATCATTTAATTTAACATAAATGCTTGTTCTATCGTCGTACATAGTATCGTATTCAGCACCTTCCTCAAGCAGAACACAACTTTTTGAGCCCAACGCTGAATTTTCTGTGGAAGAGATATTACTTCCATTTGCAACCTGTGTGTTTTTTGCATCAGCATTAGTGTATATATCGTTGATGTCAATAATATCATTTTTTATCAAGTATAAGATGGAAACTATTATAGATGAAGCACAGATGATAATCAAAATAATTACGGTTGTTATTTTTTTATTCAATATATAAACACCTCTATAAGCAACTCCCTACCGCAGTCTAAAAGTCATGCTCTGCGCGCATATATAAAGTCAAAACTTCATTAAAAGGCACAGAGCATAACTTACAAAGCCACAAATATTTTATATGCTGTCAGGACTCCATGCTATGTGGTAACTCACAGCTTCCTTATTCATAATGTAGCCCAAAGTAGCATATTTATAGCCGTCTTCTTTAACATAGTTAGGCAAATAATAATATGTACCCTTTGGTAAATTTTTCATATTCTTAGTTGCCCCATTATAGCTCCATGAACGTAATATCTGTCTACAGTTTTTACGGAGGAAGTATTCTTATTATTTGTACGCTGAACCCAAGCACTCAGAGAACCTCCTGATGTGCTCTTGTTTTCGCACCAAACAGATGTATAATCTTTCTTCTCACGCCAAATAGATCTGCACGGAGTACCTCCGTTGTTACTTCTCGCACTAATGTTGATAATTGTATCTGAAACATTACCGGCAGAGAATACTGAAAAAGTAAGAGCAGACATCAAAGAAAGAACGACCATACCCAACACAATCATCTTTTTTACTTTCTTCATCTTTTACCTCCTGTTAATAAAAATGTTAATAAAAAATTAAAAGTTTTCAAAATTTGAAATATTAAAACACCGGACTCATCTCATCTCTATTGTAGAATATAGTGGTTCAGTTGTCAAGACAAAAATCTAATCATTTTATAATGAACTGAACCGATATAGTAGAAGTGGTCTTTCATAATATTTATTATCCTGTTTGATAGGTTTTGGAGCAACTACAACCTGTTTACCTGTGATTGTTTCCACCACTTCAATAAAGCTATAACCTTTAACCTCAATTAGATAATTGAGAGCTGTTGTACCTCCAATCCCACGAGAAAACCACATCCATTTTCCGTTTGAAATTTTCAAGCTATCGTGTGTTCGTGTGGTGTAATTGTTCTTATCAAGTCTTACAAGTTCGTGTGGCTCAAAGTTTTTAAGAATGGTTAGCAAGTTCATTTTCTTTGCTTCAAGCACTACTTTAGGGTCTATATATGGCACTTATTCATACCTCCATTTCTGTTATTTTATCGCAAAAAGAAAAGCCAAGAAATTTTTATTTCTTGACTTAACTCTTTTGCGTATTATTAAATTGCTTTGTTATTGCGAATATCATTGATTATCTTTGCAATGTTACAAGTTACCTGTCCTGAGCATTGGTGGATATCTTCATTAATTTTGCATTCTTCAACGATTGCAAAATCAACTTGCTTAACCAGTTCTCCTATAGATTTATTTTTCTTTGGATTAATACCAAACACCTGAGTAAACAAATTTCTTATATATCTTTGATTTCCTACCTTTTCGTTAGAAATTATCTCCTTTTCATTTGGTTTAATATATTTCTCATAAGCATCTTTATAATGCAAAAGTAAAAACAATTCAAATGCAGGATTAGATATACCAAGTATATTATTATTTTCTCCAAATGCTACAACTTCATCAAAATCCTTAACTTTTTCTTCGAAAATATCTGCATCAAAAACGATAATCATCCTATCCATTTCAGCATCAAAAGATATATCTGAGTTAAGTTTTTGCTCCTCGGCAAACTCTATAAGTCTTCTGGGGAAAGATATATTCTTATCTTGTTGAGTCTTTTCGAGAAAGCGAATATCAATATTAGGATTAATTCCCAATTCTTTTTTATAGTCAACCAGCTTTTCGAAATACCACGTTTCAGTATTTGCACCTTCACAAATAAAGAAATACTTTCTATAAGGCTCTATAGCCTCATTTGTGTCGCTCTTTCTTTGATTCCAATTATAATAACTTCTTACCGGTGCCATATATTTATTCCTCCGTCAAATCAAAATTAGAAAACACAGGAATTGCACCATAACGCCCCTCAAGATAAGCTTTGCTCAATGTTTTATCATATCTTTCTTTGAACTTATCCAACGAATAAACATTACTTGTGTTATTTCCATCTCTTTCAACAAACCATATTTCATCACGTCTAAAAAGCTTTTGCTCCATAATAGATGCTTCGTGGGTTGTAAACAACAACTGAGTTTTATGGCCTTTATGGAAATTCATAAAAAGCTCAAGAAAATGTTCTGTAAGTTTTGGATGAAGACTTCTTTCTAATTCATCAACAACATAAATAATGTCATCGTTTTTGTTAAGTAACATATCGAGTAAATCGAAAATTCTTCTTGTACCATCTGATTCTTCATCGAAATTAAAATCATAAAATGATTTTCCATGATAGAGTTTCAAAGTAGATACAATCGGTTCATCGTCATCCAAAGTAACAGTAAAAAAGCTTTTGTCAGTTCTCATGGTCATTCGTGCCGAAGAATATAATGACTTGTGAGCCATCTTGTTTCGTATGTCCTTCATAACTAAATCAAAAACCTTAGCCGGTAAAGCTTTTCTAAATTCCTCAAAATCAGTTTTTTCAACTCTAACTTTATCAATACCAGTATCAAAGGTTTTTATTAATTTATTGATTAACTCTAAGGATGTTTCATCATTATAATATTGAAAGTTATCAAAAGAAGTATTAGGCTTAACGATAATTATGTTTTGTGATAACCAACTATAAACCTCCTTGAAGAAAACCAGCTTGGAGTCTTCAGAATATTTTTTGTTTCTATTCATTTCCGTAAGAAACAAAATTGATTCATTACCATCAAAATCATCAGTATATGTTTTGAATTTTGCTTCATCAATTTTGTTTAATTTTACATCTTCGCCCAAGTGTGGAAATTTTTCTTCTTCATTTCTTTCAAATAAACATTTTGCATTACCATTTTGATAAAGCTCATATAACCACTCAGATGTGATTCTTCGTTGATTTAATAAAGCCGTAAAACCATAAGCATAGAATTTATCACCAATCGTGAACTGAATTTCAAACGAGCTATTCTTATTTATATTTTCTTCCTTACATTTACAAAACCATTTTGTAGCTACCATAGGAATTGTATCATTAAGCGTACTTTTCAAAAACCAAAAAAAATCAATAAGATTAGATTTACCTGCCGCATTAGCACCATAGATTACTGCGTATTTAAGTATATTCGTACTTTTAATTTTAACCCTATGATCAGTGCCTTTTTGAATTTTTGTAGAAGAAATCATAGTCATCTCTGTTGGTTCAGAAAACGATTTAAAATTCTCAACTGTCACTTTAATAAGCATTATCAATCTCTCCTTCTTATTTAATATTGTAAAGGAGAATTACAAAAAAGTCAATATGTATCCGTTTATTTGGAGAAATTTTCTCTAAATGACCTATTTATCTCGACAAACTTAACCATAGAGCGATTGTTTTTGATGAATTTTACATTTCATCTTGTTCGCTTTCTTTTCTTGTATCTTGTTTTCGATTCACCCTCATCAGGCTCACCTGTAACAATCTCATTTTCTTTTTACAACTATCACCTCTTCTTAATTTTTACTAAAAATTGTTTTTATCACCTCACTTTGGTTATACGGTGAATATGTTATTGGTTTAGCATATATTTTTTGCATAGTGTTATTATATATCACATTATGCAAAGTTGTAAATATAATTTTGAACGTTGTTTTATTTTTTGTAAAATCTGGCAATATAAAATACTTATATTTATACAAATTACCTGTTAATAGACTTTTACGACCTAAATTTGGGTATAAAAAAGAGCCTACTGGC
>ENA-OQCF01000632-OQCF01000632.1-human-gut-metagenome-genome-assembly--contig:-NODE-632-length-13312-cov-1.550474_pt1 | contig 13312 bp, 21 predicted proteins | sample MGYA00242756_ERZ504573 | MGnify/ENA primary metagenome ERZ504573 (study PRJEB26092, sample SAMD00036240) | human gut metagenome | host: Homo sapiens | study: EMG produced TPA metagenomics assembly of... | reverse complement strand
CGGAAATGCTTTGTAGTCTTGAAGTTGACTACATCGCCGCAATACTCCTGCCGCGTGAGGATATGGGTCAAGGTGACTTTGTTTCCACTTGTAGCGGTTATCCTCATTGAGCGCCTTGTTTTTACACGTTCCCCGTCCCCGGTCTTTCATGTAGAAGTAGGTAGGATTTGCTCCTGCGTCAGATATACGGCGATTTGGTTGCGGTTCTTCCCGCCGATAAACAGACGGAAAATAAGGCGCACAACCTCGGCGGCTTCCTCGTCGATTATCCAAAAATCCTTGTTGTCCGGGTCTTTCATATAGCCGTAGGGGGCTTCGGTGGCAATCGGCTTTCCGCTCATGCCCTTCGTTTTAATGCCGGTCTTTACTTTCTTGCTGATGTCCTTTGCGTACCACTCCGACATGATGTTGATAAAGGGCGCAAACTCCAATGTGTCGGGCTTCTCGCTGTCTATCCCGTTGTTGACCGCGATAAAGCGCACATTGTTCCGTCTGAATATCTCCATAGCGTTGCCAACTTGGAGATAGTCGCGCCCCCAGCGCGTCAGGTCTTTCATAATGCAGACACCGATTTTTCCGTTTTCTACATCGTCCATCATGCGGGAATAGGCAGAACGGTCAAAAAATCTGCCGCTTTCGTCATCGTCAATGTAGTGCCGGATATTGGTTAAGTGCTGTCCTCTGGCATAGTTCTCCAAAAAGATTTTTTGGTTCTGTATGCTGTTGCTCTCACCGCCGTCCCTGTCCTCGTCGCCCACGGAAAGGCGGGAGTAAAGGGCGGTAATTTTGCTATAATCAGTCATGTGCATAACCTCCTGTGCGTCCATGTAGGTGTCCTTTACACTTAAAATTATGCACTCCAGCGGGCGCTCCCGTATTCCACATCCTTCCGGTACTTTTTGGCATTTTTCCCTTTCACATAGACCACCAGACGGACCAGCGCAGCGCCGATCAGCCCAACCAGCCAGTCAACCGCCGCGCCGGGCATAGAAGTCTGAAAGGCCAGGGTAAAGCCATCCGCCAGCCCCAGCAGCTTTGTAGAAGCGTCAACACCGGGGGCCAGCCGCACCGCTTCGCCAACCTTGGCAAAGAACCAAAGGAATATGAGATAAGGAAGGTTGGGCAGCACATACTTTTTCAGAATATCCGTCACCTTCATCGTTCCGGCCCTCCATGTTCCTTGTTCTTGACGGGATCGCGGGCCATCTTCCTTGCCATCTCTCTGAATTTCGATAGCTGGGAGAGAAGGGACGGCCTGTTTTCACGCTTTACCGTCTTTTGCGTATATTTCTTAAAAGCGGCTTCAATGGCATCGGCTTGACTGGCCTTAAAGTACACGGTCCACTTAGGCGGGGAAACACTGACATCCTTCTCCACATGGTAACGGACCTTATATTTTTTCGCGTACCGCTCAAAAGATCGAATCCGGTCCTCAACCTCGATCTTATGGCGTCCGGCGTCTGTGCCGTAAGGCGGCGCATACTGTTCCGGCCCACTTTCGGGGTGTTGCGCTCTTTTTCAATCTTTCGCAAGGCGGCGGCAACAGCAGCCCGCATGACACGGCCCGTCAGCTTCGTGGCCTGGACCGTTACGGATATGGATTTCCGTTCAAGTTCTTCCTGCAATCACATCCTCCTTTCACAATTATAATATGTAGAAAATCATCTGGCCTCCGTTTGGAGGGCTTGCTGCCGGGGCGTCTTTTCAAAGTCTTTGGCCGCCTGCGCCACCTGCACACGGGCATGGTCGAGGAACATCTTTAACATGGAACGGGGAGAATCCCTTTCCACCAGCTCACCGGTCATGCCGCGGCACTCGTCAGGCAGGTATTCCTCCATATCTTTTAAAGCTGTCTCATGACTGCTGATAAAGCCCCAGCAGCTATCTTCCAGCTCGCCATCTTTATACAGTTCATAACCATAAGCCTCGCCACGAAGGTAGGAATCGTAATATTCCACCTCGCCGCGCATACAATCCTCAGCTTTCTTCCGGGTGGCGGCAGTAAAGGATTTGCCGCCAAACTCCGGAGGGCATCTTCTTTGGAGCGTAGATCCAGCCAACCTGCCCGCTGTCCCAGGGACAGGAAAAACCCGTGGTATTCATGGTAATGCCGCTGTGGTCGTAAAGATACAGCGGCAGCATAAGGTATTTTTGCGAGATCACCTTCATCAGCCGTTCATCCACCTCGCGCTCATAGGCAGCAGAATCGAAAGGGGCTTTGATTTTGTAATTCATCAGGTCCAGCGCCCGCTCATAGCGGTGGGCGCCCCGTTCATCATTACCCACGGTTTTCAGGTACAGATCCCGGAGAAAATCATCTTTGTCTATGTAATTATGATGGTCGCCCAAACTATACTGCCGGTGAAAGCAGACCATTTTCCCAAAATTGTCATCCTCACGGGGATTAGACGGGGAATCGTCCTGCTGGACCACCAGCACATACGGGCCGCGTGTCGCTGTCAGCATCATTGACCTCCTTCCTAAAGCTCCGGCCCGGATTTGTGGGGCGGCTTTTGTGTCATCTCTTTATCTTCTGGTGAAGGAACCGGCTGCTTGACGGCAAGGATTTTGCCGCCGATCCGCACAAAGGACTCCGGCGCCAGAAATTGCTCCTTATATTTTTCCATAAGTTCAGGCGAGAGATCTGAAAAATTTTCCTCATCCAGTCCTGTGATAAGAAAGTTACCGGTAATGATGTCGTAAATCTCGCCGGTATCATCCCGCAGCGCACGGTTCAAAGGCAGCCCCATAAGTTTTCCATCCTCATTACAGATCAGGCCACAGGGTCCTCATAGGGGTACACCGCCTGAATATAGCCATCACCGCAGCCTGCAAAGATCTCAGCCCCGGCTCGATGTCTGCCTCCTGGGGAATTTTCCCCGGTTCAACCATTAAAACCTTCATCTGTGAATATCCTCCTTTTTCTTATCAGGCGCCTTTGGCGGCGTCGCTTTTTCCTGCTTCTTTGCATCCGAGAGCTTTTCCAGCACCGAAGCCCGTTGTGGCTTGCCTGAATCACGCCCAGGCGCAGTGACAGTTTTTTCGGGTTCTTGTCCTTCCACGGAATATCCCGGCAAAAGAGCGCCGTGTACGGTAAAATGCCGTCTGTATTGCTCTGGGACCGGAGGGGAAATCTCTGTAAACAAATGCGAGTAGGCTTTCTTCCGGCCTTCCAGATACTTCATGGCGGCGCCTTTATCTGTATAGCGTTTCTGACTCTGCCCGGCAATTCTTTCTCCATACCCCTTCTTAGGGGAATTTACATAAACATCCCAGGTGACATACCAGGCAACCGGCACACTCTGTTTCGTTTCCCGATCATATTTCGTATCTTCCCAAACGCTGCAAGTCATCTTATAAACACGGTTGCTGATTTCTTCGCCATCCCGCCAGTTATCCTTTGATTGCCACTGATTAGATGTATGAGCAACCTCCGGGGTCCGCAGATATTCCAGCGCCCGGTTGATGGTCTGTGTCGCCGCCGCCTGCTGTTCCCATTGCTTTGCCGCAGCCAAAAACGATCTCATAGGCTTTTTGCTCACCATCAATGCTTCCCTGGCACATGGCCTCCAAACTTTCCGTGCCCATGGCGATCAAAGCAGAAATATCTACATTTTCGCAGGAAACACTATGTTCCACTTTTAATTCATATCCGGGTTTTAAGTCATCACCATAACGATAAACACGGTAATCCTTATTTTCTTCCAATCTTTCACCTCCATCAAAGTTCCGGCTCATGGGTCTTATTTTGTTTTGGTGCTGCTGGCGTTTTGCTCTGCTCTTTAGTAGCGGCAAGCTGTCCTAAAATAGAAGGCTTCTCCCGCCAAAGAGGGAAAGCTGTTCTACATCCGTGATAACCGGCATGGAATCCATACGAGAAGGCGTAGGTTCGGCACTGGCCGAGTTTCCTCCAATGTCTGCGGGTGATCGGAATGGGTGAGAAAATGCTCCCGCTTTAGGTCCGCAAAAACTTCATCAAAAACAGCATTGATGGCCTTGCGTTCCTCGCCCTCCGGGAAGGCTTTCAGAATTTCTATTTCTCCATCCTTGCCGGTGGCAAAAGTAGCGGCGCTGTCTGCGTGGCCCGCCAGGTAATCCGAAATTTCAGGCGCCAGCTTGTCTTTGATATAGCAGGCGAAAGCTCTGGCGGTCATCTCCGTATTGCTTTCCCAATAGCCGCCGTCCTTTTCGCACTCTTTGCCCATACGGATAGAGTTTTTATAGAAATCCGTTTCTACACGACCAATCTGCGGAGGTTCCTGTGTCTGCATCCCGGACAGCATACGCTCGAAAATCTCCAGCCGGTCACGCTCACTCTTAGGAATCACCCGCCCGGTAACAGATTTCTTGAAATCATTTAACTGTTCCACAGAGCCGGGGACACCCAAAAGAAATTCTTCCCGAAGAACCGCATAAGCCTCCATGTGCATCTCGTCATTTGCCACCCGTTTAAGCGGGGTAAGCACCGCCGAATCCAGCCAGCTTGCCGCATTTTTCCGGGTACGCTCCACCTGCGCCTCTGTCCGGGCCGCGGCCTGCTCCGGTGTTTCCGGCTTATATTTCATGGTTTCAATCAGTTTTTTGAATGGCTCATACAGGTGAGAATGTTCAGAAAGAAATCCCTTTGCTCCCATTTTCACGCCCAGGTAATCATCAAGACCATGCCACCACTCATGGGCCAGCGAACCGGCCCCGTGCATCTTGGTAAGGTTGATGACCTTCCGCAGCGGTTCATAGTGGGCGGCGGCATTTCCGCTGCCGCGGGCGCAAAGGCAATCGAGAGCGTTCCCTGGTAGGAAATATCCTTTTCACTGATCTGCAGGACAGCCGCCAGGTCTTTAAGAGCGTCAAACCCCATATTCAGGGAAGCACGCCGGTCATTCTGCGTCATCCAGTTTCCAAACTCGCCACCCCGGAAAGCAAAGGCGTCAAGATAATCCTGCCCGATCACATCCCGCTTTCCGCGGTAATCCGGGCCAGTACGCCGGACGCGGGAAAGCTGCTGCGGTACAAACCGCTGTTTTCCGCTGGCTCCGCGCTGCCGGGCAAGATCCTGTACCCATTTCAGGGCTTCCTCACGGGTGGCAAAATTCGTTTTCAGGATCGTATAGCCCTTCGTGACATAGTAGGTATCGGGAAGCCAGTCATTATTTTTCGAGTAGGTCCTTTTTCCGTCATTGAACCGAATATCGTACCCGCGGGGAACCTTTTGCTCGGCAGGGACGCCAAACTGCTTTTTTACAGCCTCCCGAACGATTTTCCGGTCAAAGTCCTGCATCCCACGGAAATATAGGGCATTTACCAGCTTATCGGTGATTACCGGGTTATCCCGCCCCTTCTGGGTGGCCCGGATATACCCGCCGCCGATCCCGTGAGAAATACGCTCACAGTAACCGCCGCCGATGATAAGAGACTCAAACACGCCCATAGCCTCCTGAACCGTCTGAACCTTTTCAACGGCTTCCTGCACCTGACGGACGGTTGCAATGTACTCTTTCTGCCGCGCCAGACGCTTCTCCGGTGTATCATCAGAACGCAGATAACGCGGGGAGGCGTTCAGGCTGTCACGCACAACTTTCCGAAAGTACAGAATATCCACCGGGACGCCGGATTGAATCAAGGCATTATAATCCGGCTTTTTCCAGACATTATCTTTTTTTACATACTTATCGGCCTCGCGCTCGTTCATCCCCAACAGATCATCCACATACAGGCCGCGGGCTGCCCAAAGGTCCTTTTTGGCGCCGCCGATCTTTTCACCGAAATCTTCATGTACGATTTCTTTCGCCATTTAACTCCACCTCCTTTATCAGCGAGAGTATATATTTTTTGCTTCCGGCACATTAGAAAAAGCGCATGGCCTTCCAGACAGATAGGCCAGCGCCCGGTTCCATTCAGATATAGGATATAAATGGTTATCCATTTCAAGCATGATCCCGAAAGCGGGGAGCGTACACCAAAGCCGCAGATCCGAAATGAACACATCCAGCCGGTCAGCAAGGGTGTCAAGCAATCCCATTGCCATGACACCTACCGTTCCGCTTTACTTACAGCAGGCACAGCTTTTTTCGCTGGCGGCTGCACCTTCTCGCCATTTTCCTGCATAGCCCTTAAAACGGAGGGCCTGCGTTCAGCGGATTCCTGCAAGCGGGTTACACTGTCAATGGCTTTTTCAATGCTCTTTTGGGCGGCGGTCATGCAGGCACGATCCGCTTTATAGGGAGCCGCAATCACCTTAGAAAGCCTGCCGGGGCTTTTGACCTCTGCCACCGGTTCTTTGCCCACCAGGGCGCGGCCCATGTTTTTTCAAATGCCTGCCCGCCTGATGGTATTCAGCGGAAAGGGTCTGGATCTTGGAAACAGCGTTATCGTCAATACGAATACTGTTATCAATCGCTTTCCTGATCCCTTCCAGCATGGGTTTGACATGGAAAAACCGGGAAAGGCCATCCAGGGCAGAAGTGCCGCGCTCTTTGAAAGCCGAAAGAGCTTTCTGGCAGCCTTCGATAATGTGATCTTTCAGCTCCGCCAGCTTTTGGCGCATATTGGATATATTATCCTCCAGCGACTTACAGCTCTTTTGGAGCACAGCTTTCAGAGAGCGGTTCTGCACCTGTTGAAGCTCCTGGCGCATAGTTTTCAATTCCTCTACGGCCTCGGCCAACCGGCTTTCCAGCTCGCCGACATGGGCAACCATTTCAGCAAAATCCTTGCCGCTGGGGGAAGGGTTCTCTTTCAGGACGGCCAGCAATTCCTTCACATACTCATTTTCCACAAGAAGCTGTTTGTTCCTTCGCTTCACTCGTCTGGCGTCCTCCTTTCTCCGGGCAGCTTTCCCCGGCAATCTTACTTACGATTTCCGGCCCGGATTCATAAATCTGCATCAGCCTCCGGGCCATGCTGCAGGGACGGGCCGCACCCGTTGTCCAGAGGCGCACCGTGAAGGGGTGACATTCATCAGCAGAGCGAAGGCTTTTTCATTGGTTTCCAGCTTTTTCATCAAAGCCTTAACCATGGACGGGCTGTACTCCGGGCAGCGGGCAGCCCCGGCGATTACCTGAATCGCGGATTTGTCGTTATTCATTGGGTTTTCCTCCTAAATTGAAACAGCCGCCTGTTTCTGGCGGCTGGCGTGTTTTTTCTTCGCGGATCGCTTGAAGCGTGCGCTGTAATTTCTCATTGTAGTCTTTCCCGCTGCGGGGAGGATTGACAGACACCCGGATTTTTGAAAACCTCTGGTCTGATTTCAGCAGTGCCTTGATTTTCCGGGCGTTGACCCGGCCCGCAAGGTCATTATCCAAATAGAGGCAACGCGGGTGATCTCCGGGTGGCGCTCCAGGAAAGCGACCAGGGCCACAGAGGAAGTCCCACCCAGGGAAAGCCGGTAGCCATTCCATTGCCAACCCTCCAGCTTTTGAAGCGCAGCATGGGAGAGGGCGTCAATCGGAGCCTCAAAAACCGCCAGATGGCGGCTGCCCGGCTGATCCGGCGGGTAGCAGAAGCTAAACCGCTTATCACTGCCGCTGATGTCCTTTTTCAAGTCACCTGCAATTCCGCGGACGCAGGCAAACCGGCCCGTACCGGTATCATCCCGGCCAACAAAAACGCAAACCGCCTCGTTGTTATAGCGGGACTCATAGAATAGGCCCAACTGCATACACCGTCTGATGATGTCCGAATGGATCCCCGGCGTTGGAGATAAGAAACAGCAAAGGTGGCACAGCGTTTCCCCCTGGGGAGGCGGAAGGGCTTTTTCTCCACCGGTTTCCGCTGTTCCCGGCTGCCGGAAGCTGTATAATGAGAAACAGTAGGGGTGCCGCAGCCTGTCAGCCGTTCCACAGCCTCTACAAAGCTGTACCCGCGAATTTCCATGAGGTAATCCACGGCATTGATCTTTCGTCCACGGCTGTTCCAGTACCAGTAATTTTTACTCGCCACATAAACCAGGCTGTCATGCTCATTATGACGATAATTGGCGCCTTCCTGTTTCAGCACACCGCTTTCGTGAGAAAGTAGATAAGCCAGCAGATCAACTTCCCGTGCCTGGTCGATCTGTTCCTGACTTAACTTCGGCATAATTTCAGCGTTTCATGGATTTTCATGGCGCTCGGCCTCCTTTCTGAGATATTTTCTCTATTTCCAAACAGCCCTCTCTCTATCCGTAAAGATCGTGGTTGACTTCGGCCCGGTAATAACTGTCCATGGTAGCCGGGGCGTTATAGAGAGCCGCCAGCAGGTAAGACTTGATATTTCGCACCTTGGTCGTGTTGTTATCCAGACAGTCAAACACATACTCCACATGAGAGAAGTTCACTTTCAGGAAGCGGCTTTTTACCACCTCACGGGGGTAGTCATCACCGGCAATGCGGATATATGGCCGCTGGGGGAGGACCGTCTGCAACATCAGCTCAACCAGCTCGTCCACACGCTCATACCCATACCGGTGGACAAGAGCCTCAAATTCAATATTTTCTTTGATAATCTCCCGGTAGGTATCTATCCTATCAATCCTATCCCTATCCATCTCCGCGTTACCATCAGGCGTTCCTCCAGAGGCCGGATTAGATTGATTGATGGATATTTGATATATCCGTAATTGATTTTTCAGTAATTGATTCTTGTATATTTAATTGGGCGGGTTTTTCCTGTTCAGGTTTTCCCAAAACAGGTTTTACCTGTCTTGGATTTACCTGTCTTGGATTTTCCCGTTTAGGTGGCAGAATAGCGTCCTGCTCATCAGGAAGCACAGGTTTCTCATGGATGACATACTCAATATCGCCCAGCCTGCCATGCGCGTCACGGAGCCGCTGCCGGGTAAGATACCCTTGCTTTTCCAGCTCCTTGATCGCACTGCTGATAGAATCCACCCCATCTTTACAGATATGGGCCAGCCCCTTAGTCGTATAGTCCCAATTATCAGGCAAGGACAACATCAACGACAGCAGCCCCTTTGCCTTCAAAGACAGCGACACATTCCGAAGATGGTGATTGGACATGACCGTAAAATCTTTTGTTCTTTTCAACTCTGAACACTGCCATTTGACATCCTCCTTCCTGGCAAGTCTTTATACTGAGCAGCAGCTACAAATCTCTGTCTTTATGGTCGTAATTCAAATAGCCATTGTGTACCTTGGCATGGTTCTTTAGTTTGATAAAGCCGCATTCCTGATTCTCCAACGCTTTCTGATACCCTTCATCCGTGAGAAACAGGCGCATCTTATCGCCTTTATAGCCGACAGGGGATTCAAAAGAAAGCACATCAAAGACAACCATGTGGCGTACCTGCGGGTCAAACCGCTCCAGGGCCATAATGTCATGGCCTTTCAGTTTTTCAGCGCCGGATTGCTGCCGGGCCAATGCAATTCGCTCGCCCATAGTGCGAGGGTAAGGCAGGTGGTAGTTCTTCTGGATGTCCTTCACCAGATCCATGCACTGTTCATCCGACAGAACCCGCAGCTTTGCCATGAGGCCCCGCACCATATCACGCTGCTCCGGGTTACGGGTAAAACGGGCTGTCATATACAGTTCATCCAGCACTTTGGCCTGGCAGTCGCCGTCAACCTGAAACAACTGCCTTTTTTCTTCTTCGTTAAGTTCCATGTGAATTTCCTCCTTCTGAAAATGGGCGCAAAAAAAAAAAGAGCGCCCATCAGATCAGATGAAAACGCTCTTTGGCTTCCAGCATTACGCCAGTGATATTTATGTGGGTTGGAGTTGATTAAGAATCGCTCCAATATCTCCATTGATACAAATTGACTTCTTTTTTATTTCATCAGGGCAAAAGCCTCTCCGTAATTCAAACAGGCATACACCGCATCTTCCCACTCGTATGCCATCCGCCAGAAGCTATACTTGACTATCGTTGGCGTATTGAAGCAACGGCTGCTTCTAAAAACAGCACTCTCATGTTTTGGTGTCTGTGGAGAAAATCAGAATATCGCTGTGCTGCCTGGTGCCAGCCTTCATCCTCCACAAAAGTGTCATCAGCCCGAAGATTCATACTCATAGGTTTTCCGCACTTCGGACAGTGGGGAACCAATTCAGAGGGAACCTCCATTTTAGGCACAATCCCTTCCGGTAAATTTATCTCACCGTTTTCAGCGATCATATAGCCTTGTGCTTCAATCATTTTATGAATAATCTCTGCATTGTCATAAGTTTCCTTATGGCAAGGTACACTGCACTGAAACAACCCATAATCCCCTTGCGTATAAAACAGGCGGTGCTTGTCAAATCCAGCTTTTTGAAAACAGTGGTCCACATTGGTTGTCAGGACAAAATAATCTTTATCCTTTACCAAATCATAAAGCTCTCTGTAAACAGGCTTCGGAGCATCCATATACCGGTTAATATAAATATACCGGCTCCAATACGACCAATGTTCTTCCAGCGTGTCATACGGATAAAAGCCTCCGGAATACATGTCCTTGAAGTGATACTTGGAAGCAAAATCACCGAAGTATTTTTCAAACCGCTCACCAGTATAAACCAATCCAGCAGAAGTAGATAGTCCGGCTCCGGCACCAATGATTATGGCATCCGCACTGGCGATTGCTTCGTGCAATTTATTGATACCATCTGGGGTATCTCCCGATTTGGGTACTCTCCAGCCGAACATTATGCACACCGCCTTTCCTTAATATTTGAATTATTAACGAATTGGCATAGAATCTGTTGTTTTGTCGTGATTGTTTTTGGTTTCAAACTGGCGCTCAATACACATAACACCGGTTATTGTTGTAGATTCCAATACATACAGCAAGAGTTTGTTTAAAAGTTGGAAAACTTAATAAAATTATTTTTTTATTCCTGACTTTGATTTTACGATGAAGTTATGTCGTGGACATTTCCCCTGTAATAACTAATACAAATCATTTGAGCAGATAATCTACCCTATTATCGCAATATTAGAGATGAGGGTGGTAAAGCTTAGTGCATGATATGAACAAAGATATGGAATTGTCAAAATACAGATTTTGCCTTGCAAAGGAGGGGACTTGACCGTCCCCTCCTTCCTCTGTGCTCTGAATACCGTTCGGCATACAGTGATCCATTCCTCTTCCCGCCGCAGATGCTCCCGATACGGGAATGCTAGTTCAGCTGACCGGATCCCCGCAGACACTGTGCTTTCATGGGATCCGTGCCGTAAATACACAGATCCGGACGAAAGGCTGCGATTGCTGGTAACAGTTCAGCTGGCTGAACGGTAACGATTGCTGACAGATTCTGTGATTCTTATATTGTGTCAACAGGGAAAAAGTATTAAAATCTTTATATATCAGACCTTCCGCGGCGAGGAGGCAGCTGTCCGCGGGGAGTGAAAAAGAAGGCAGCTGTTCAGCTGACTGAACGGCTGCAAAAGAAAGGATTATCTGTTATGAAAAAGTTGTGTTCTGATTTCTGGTCGGAGCTGAAGGGATCTGCTTCCAGGTTCTCCGCATTTGCCGGAAGTCACAAAGGTGTGATCGGGGTTCTGACTCTTGGTTCTGTTGTTTTTGTATGGAGTCCGGATTTTTTATTACGATTTCTCCATCGACAGCGAAGCGGCTCTTTCTTCGCAGCAGGAGCTTCTGGATTCCTGGCTGACCATTGACCGTTTTGGTCTTGTGTTTACGAAAAAGCTGTTTCTGATGAATACTTTTATCCCCTATGTATCTAATTTTCTGATGATTCTTGCCCTTGGATTCTCAGCATTTTTCTTCGACTTCTGTGTGAAGGAATGGAAAGGGGAGGACCGCTGCTACCGGCTGTTCTATTATATTTTCCCGGCCGCATATGTCAGCGCTCCCTGTCTGGCGGAACAGTTTTTCTTTACGCTTCAGTCCTTTGAGATCGCCTGGGCCGGACTGCTCTGTATCGCTGCGGTTTACTGTTTCAGCCGCTGGCTGTTCTGGAGGGAAAGTTTCCTGTGGATTGCTCCCTCTCTCATCTTCATGGTCTGGGCTTTCGGTTCCTATCAGCCTTCGCCGGGATGTTTATCTCTGTGGCTCTGGTCTCATTCCTGCTGGCTTACCAGAATCCTTCGGTGCAGCTGCGGGGAAAATATCCATGGCTGCTCTGCTGCGTCAAATATATTGCCGTGTTCTGTATCGGCCTTGCGCTTTATGTCCTTGCCGGAAAAGTTGTCCGGCTGTATTACGGCATTGATGCAACAGATTATGTAAACAATATGTTTCTGTGGAAGACCATCGGATTCCGGGCGGCTCTGAGAAATGTTCTGTCTGACTGCGCCCGGATTTATCTGGGAAACTGGTCGGTGTTCTTCCACTGGATGTTCACGCCGGCTATGGTGATCTGCGGCGTTCTGCTCCTGAGCCGCGGACGTAACATGAAGCGGACCGGTTTTCCGCTGTATGTTACGGCGCTGATTCTTCTGGCGCTGTCTCCCACATTCCTCTCTGTTGTGGGCGGAACGCACCAGCCGCTGCGCGGACAGCTTGCATATGTCTTTGTATTTGCCTTTTTCCTGGCGGGCATCACAACGTTTACAAAGAAATCACTGGCCGTTCTCTGCTGTCTTATCAGTGTCTTTGTGACGCTCCGTCAGGGCCAGAGTATGACGCAGCTTTTCCATACGGCGTTTGTCACCTATAATCAGGACAAAGACCTGGCGTCTTCCATCTATGAGCGGATCGAACAGATTGCTGCGGACAGCGGAATGGCAGACTACCCGGTTGTGTTTGTCGGAAGCAGAAGCGCAAATCTGACCGACGGCGCGCAGAAAGGAGAGATGATCGGCGTTTCATTTTTCGAGTGGGATGCGTCAAGCTACTGTGGTTCCACCGGACGTATCATCGGCTTCTGCGATACGCTGGGATACGATATGGAACTCCCCACTCCTGAGGAAGCGGCGTTCGCGCAGGCGCAGGCTGCCTCCATGCCGGTATGGCCCGCCACAGGAAGCGTTCAGGCAGTGAATGGAATCATGATTATCCGGTTATCCTGACGAGCGGCATTGGCCGATACGAAAGCGGAAAGAAAACTCCTGTACGATACATGTTTCTGAATGTATACGGCAAAACCCTCTCTCATTTCTTTTGTGTCTCAGAAATAAGAAATATCAGACACATCGGAAAATAAGAGAGGGTTTTCTTTGCTTTTTCCGCACAAAAAGCACCGTCCCCGCAGCTCACGCGTCTGCAAAAACAGTGCTTTTAGTGCGCCTTAGAGCGTCGACCTGAACCAATGACGAATTAAGAGTACTAACATTGCATCTACGACTAAGCCATAAGGCCGTAAAACCGTATAAACCTTTTTAATGATTTCCTCTACCTCGAATGGACGAGAACATTAATTATTAATGATCGTCGAC
>ENA-OQCF01000631-OQCF01000631.1-human-gut-metagenome-genome-assembly--contig:-NODE-631-length-13321-cov-6.742686_pt1 | contig 13321 bp, 11 predicted proteins | sample MGYA00242756_ERZ504573 | MGnify/ENA primary metagenome ERZ504573 (study PRJEB26092, sample SAMD00036240) | human gut metagenome | host: Homo sapiens | study: EMG produced TPA metagenomics assembly of... | reverse complement strand
AGTCATGTTCACATCTCAGCGCAGAGCTTGCATGGGCGCTCAGCTGTTTACACACAAGTTTCGGCGAGCTTTCAAGAAGACGCAGTTCAAGGACAAGGTCATGCAAAGCAACGCGACAACATCAACGCAGGTCTTTTCACATATCCCGTACTCATGGCTGCGACATTCTTCTCTATCAGGCTGACAAAGTGCCTGTCGGTGCAGACCAGAAACAGCACATTGAAATTACAAGAAACATTGCAGAGCGTTTTTAACGGTATTTACGGCAATGTGTTTAAGATTCCGGACGGTTTCATCCCAAAGAACGGTGCAAGGGTTATGAGTCTTCAGGACCCGACAAGAAAGATGAGCAAGTCCGATGAAAATGTCAACGGCTGTGTACATCTTCTTGATGCACCCGAGGTTATAATGAAGAAGTTCAAGAGAGCCGTTACGGACAGCGAGGCAAAGGTTCGCTATGCGGAGGGCAAAGACGGTGTAAATAACCTTATGGCGATTTACAGCGCAGTTACAGGTCTTTCATATGAGCAGATTGAAAGGGATTTTGACGGCAAGGGCTACGGCGATTTCAAGACAGCTGTAGGCGAGGCAGTTGTTGAAGAACTCAAACCGATTCGTGAACGCTACGAAAAGCTTGTTGCAGACAAAGCATACCTTGAAAGCTGTTACAGAAAAGCCGATGAAATTGCCCTTAAAATCAGCAGCCGCACAATGGGCAAGGTTATGAAGAAAATCGGTTTTATTTAAACCCGAACAGGAATTTTCTCTATGACAAAAGCAGAAAGCAAAGTCATTGACTTTATAAAAAAACACATTCTTTTATTTTTACTCGTTGCGGTAACGATTATTGCAATTTTCCTCAGAGTCTGCGGAATAGATTTTCAAAGCGATGATTTCAACAGCTTTTTAAATTCGTGGTGGAGCATAATCAAGCTGAATGATTTTACAGGGCTTGCAACTCAGGTGGGCAACTACAACATTCCGTATCAAATCATAATCTATCTTATGACTCTTTTGCCGCTAAATGCTCTGTATGCGTACAAAATCGTATCAATAATATTCGATTTTGTACTTGCAATTTCAACCGCAATGCTTGTTTATTCGTTTGCAAAGAATAACCGACGGCTCAAAGCGATACTCACCTACTCAGCCGTACTTCTTTCGGCAACGGTGATTTTTAACTCATCGTTTTGGGCGCAGTGCGATTCAATTTACACCTCGTTTATAATCCTTGCAATCCTGTTTTTGCACAAAGACAAGCCGATTGTATCGTTTGTGTTCATCGGCATTGCGTTTGCATTCAAGCTGCAGACCGTATTCATCATTCCTGTTCTGCTTTATTACTGGATTTCGACAAAGAAGATTTCGATTCTGCATTTCTTTATAATCCCTGCAGTTGATGTGATAATGTGCCTGCCTGCAATTATTATGGGCAGACCGTTTATTGATATCATCACAATATATGCGGAACAGACCGACTACGGAAAGCTTATTCAGATGAACTGTCCGAACTTTTATGCACTCATATGTGACGGAAACGATATGACATATTATTATCTGTTCAAGCAGTTTTCGGTCTTTCTGACAATTGCCGTACTCGGAATTATGATGTGCATTATCATATATAAAAAGGTTGATTTGAAAAACCTTGAAACTTTTCTTCTGACAACAGCGTGGACTGTGTTCACCTGTATCATGTTCCTTTCGTCAATGCACGAACGCTACGGTTATCTGCTTGACATTATTTTAATTGTCTATGCGGCAGTAAGTGCAAAGCATTTGTGGATTCCGATTGTGTCAACGCTTATAAGCCTGAGAGGCTATTGCTACTATCTGTTCTCCTACGAGCTTATAAGCCTTAAATTTACGGCAATCATCTACACCGCACTTTATGTTTATATAACATTCTTGCTCGTAAAAACAATTTTCAAAATTAAATCCTCTGATAAATTGCCAAAAGAGTCGATTTTAAATTGATATTTTTAATATTTAACAGACTAAACAAAATCCGAAACCCTTTGAAATAGGTTTCGGATTTTGCTTTTTGTATGATTATAAAATAAATTACTTCTTGCTTTCAAGCCACATATCAAGGGCTTTTTCGTAGACATCAATGCTTGTGATTCCGAGATTCATAATGAATGTGTGATACTCCTTTGCGTCAAAGCTTGAGCCAAGCTCGCTTTCGGCTGTTTCACGCATATCAATCATCTTGAGGTAGCCTACGGTATAGGGGAGAAAGTAACCCGGATTTGAACGGGCAAGGTCATACGCCTCTTTTGTTGCGGCTGTAACGCTCTCATTGTCAGCCGAACCGAGTGCCGTTGACATATACTCCTTGACTTTATCGTAATCCCAGCCGTTGTAGTTCACACCGACATCGACCATGGAGTAAAGAATATAGCCGAGAATATCATTTGCGTAGATAAGCTTCTTAATGCCATCGCTTGTATCAAGGTAATCAAGCGTACATTTTGAAGCATACTGCGCCCAACCCTCGGTTGCGCCGATAAAGCTTAAAATCTTGCGTACATTCGGGATATCCTTGTTTGCATTTGATGCGGTAAACTGATAAAGATGACCCGGATAGCCTTCGTGGGCAAGGGTTGTGTACATCTGAGTCATACCCTTATTTGCAAAATCGGGATTTATCTTGATAATATTAACGCTTGTATCGTCAATTCGTCCCTGAACATAGTACGCTCCCACATTGTCGCTCTTTGCGGAATCGCTCATATAATCTGCCGTGTAAGAGGTTGTAACTGGAGTCGGAAAGTCCTCCTCAATATTCTCAATCAAAAATTCAAGCACCTCATCGGCGTCCTTAAAGTCGGGTTTGTATTCCTGAAATTTGCTCAAGTCATCCTGCGAAACATTGCTCATGCTCATTCCAACCTTTGTAAAGCTGTTTGTAAGGTATGACTTAAGCTCCTCGGGAGTCATGCTGCTGCTTGTTTTGTCTTTGACAATTGCCGAATAATACTTTTTGCCGATTTTGCCGTAACCGCAAAGACCTTCTTCGTTTTTGCCTGACTTTTTGAGACTTTCAAGTGCTGAATTTGCTGATTTCAAAGCAGGAATGTAGTATTCTTCAAAATACTTTTTATTGGTTTCGACAACAGTCTTTTTCTCGGAATCGCTAAGACCGAGTGACTTTATTCTCGACTCAAACTCGTCAACAAGCACGGACTTGTCATTCTTAATATGCTTTTCGCACTCGTCAATTGACTGCTGTGCGATATCTTCAGCCATAAAGTAACCGTCCTCAGCCTGTTTCCTTGTGAACTCTATGCACTCGTCCATATAGCGTTTTGTGTCCTTCAAAACAGCAAGGTAAAGGTCGGTATCATCCTTTTCATAGAAAGTAAACTCGGACAGGGTGGTAAAGAGATTTGCAACAATTCCCGACTGCGGTGCAAAAATGCTCTGCAATTCTGTTGTACCCTCATATGAAAGCTGAATTTCAAAGTAGCTTTCAAGGGTGTCATAGGTCTGCTTTTGAGAAGAAGTAAGTCCCGAACGGTCAAACTCCTCCAAATCCGTTTTTGCCTCTTTCAGTTCATCAAAGGATTCTTTTGTATCTTCATCGGACACATGACCGAGGTATAGTCCTCCTCGTCATATTTCAGACCGTAGTCCGACGGATTTGAAATGTCAAAATGTGCGGTAAGAGCGTCATCCTCAAGTTCTTCCGAAAACAAATCGTCACAATATTTATCAAACTGAATTTGTGCGTCCGTTTTGGTTGGTTCTGTGTCAGAGTCAAAGTCACAGGCACAAACAGAAAACGCCATAACGGCACACAACATAACAGCAAGCGTACCCTTGAGTGACTTTTTATTTATAATTTTCTTCATTTTGTCCTCCGTTAAAATTGTTGTTTACCAAAGTATAACATATTATCGTGCTGTTATTCAATGATTATTTTTCATTTTACCCTTTTCCGCAGTAACCGTGGCAACGCTCAACAGGCATTGCCGTTCTTTTTCAACAATTGTTGAAAACTATGTGGAAAATGTGTATAATAATTAACATCGTCCAATTGCATTTTTGTAAATTGTAACCATTTGTAATTATTTGTAATTTTCTCTGTAGGGGCGTTCATTGGACGCCCGCCTTGATGAAATATTATGTCCATACACATATGTTTTGATATAACATAAATTGTGTATTCAAATTTGCACGAATTGGGTACGGCGGCTCGCCGTAATTTTTAATTTACAAATGCTTTATCGCTTCGCTTAAATCCGTACACAAAAAATCAATCATCGGTTTGATTTCGTCTGTGGGTTCGAGCAAATCGGGAACCATAACTGTGGTCATACCTGCGGCATGGGCAGATTTTATGCCGTTAATGCTGTCCTCAAACGCAACGCAGTCCACCGGCTCAAGCCCGAGCTTCTTTGCGGCAATCAGAAAAACCTCGGGATCGGGCTTGCCGTTTTTAACATCATCACCGCACACGAATGCGTCAAATTTATCATAGAGATTGATTTTCTTCATCAGCGCAAGAGCCGTCTGTGACGAGGTTGAAGTTGCGAGCGAAATTTTACAGCCGACTGATTTTAAATAATCAAAAATTTCGTACAAGCCTTTTTTTACAGACACACCGTTCTTTTCGATACGCTTAAAATAGCGGATTCTCGACTCCGCCTTGTAAGCAGGATAGTCAAAATCATCGCCGTAAACCGACTTGTAATATTCGCAGGAATCCTCACGGCGAAGTCCGATTGTCTTTTTGAAAATGTCGAGATTAAACTCTTTGCCGTCCTCATCAAGCATTTCCTGCCAGATTGAATAAACAAGCCTTTCGCTGTCAATCATAAGCCCGTCCATATCAAAAACTGCGCCCTTAAACATAAAACCGCCCCTTTTTTCGCTTTTAAGTCTGTATATAATAGCATATTTTACAAAAAAAGACAAATCGGTTGTAATTGCGACAAAGTTATGATACAATCGTTTGAATGGTCTGTGAAAAATATAAATTTGAGGGTAAGGAAGTTTTATGGCAACATCAATTTATGCAAAACCTATCAAAGCAAAAACGATTCTGAAGTTTACTCTGCCAACCGTTCTTATGATGATTTTTATGTCACTTTACACGGTTGTTGACGGAATCGTTGTTGCGAACTGTGTCGGAAGTGACGCATTGTCCGCAATCAATATTGTGTATCCGTTCACGCTCGTATTTATGGCTGTGGGCTTAATGTTTTCAACAGGCTCAAATGCTATAATCGCAAAGAAAATGGGAGAAGGCAAACAGGAGGAGGCAAACCGACTTATGTCCGGTGTTGCAATCACGGCAACGGTCATTTCTGTTATCATTGCTGTGCTGTTCACAATTTTTGCCGAACCCATGTACATGATGTTCGGCTCAAACGAAAAAATTCTCCCCTACTGCATTGACTACGGCAGCGTTATGATTCCGTACGGCTTTGTAATGTGCTGGCAGATGCTCAACCAATCGTACCTTGTAACAGCGGACAAGCCACATATCATGCTTGTTTTCTCGATACTGTCGGGGTGCACAAACATTGTGCTTGACATTCTTTTTATGGCTGTGTGGGATTTTGGAATAATCGGAGCAGGACTCGGCACCATCATCGGAATGGCTGTGGGTGCAATTCCGCTTTTGCTCTTTTTCAACAAGAAGCAGACTCTGCACTTTGGCAAGCCTGAATTTAAGGTCAGTGAAATCCTCTTTGCAATGGCAAACGGCTCGTCCGAGGCTGTAACAAATCTTTCAACAGCCGTTACAACAGCGCTGTTCAACATTCAGATGATGCACTTTGCAGGTGCAAAAGGCGTTGCGGCTATAAGTGCTATTTTGTACATTCACTTTATTTTCACAGCGGTTTCGTTCGGATTCACTTCGGGAGTTTCACCCGTCATCAGCTTTAACTACGGCGCACAAAATCACGAAAAACTGCAAAAGCTGTTCAAATTATGCATAAAAATCACGCTGATAATTTCGGTTGCAATGATTACGGCATCTGAATTTTTTGCGGAACCGCTTGTCGGAATTTTCTCGGCAGGCGACGAAAAAATCCAGCAGATTGCACTCAGCGGATTCAGAATTTTTGCAATAAATTATCTGTTGTGCGGAATGAATATTTTTGCATCGGGACTTTTCACCGCACTCAACAACGGCAAGATTTCAGCCGTGATTTCAGTTGCAAGAACGCTTGTTTTCGAGTGTGCCGCAATGCTGATTTTGCCGATGTTTATAGGCATAAACGGTGTATGGTCGGCATTGCCCGTTGCAGAATTGTGTGCCGTTGCAATTTCCGTAACATTTATAATTGCCAATGCAAAAAAATATCATTTGGTAAAAGTTTAATATATAGCGATACGTAGCGGCGATCAGTGATCGCCATTTGATTTGGCTGCAAAGCCAAATCAACCATACACCAATATTTTGAAATACGGTCGAACCGATTTTGCAATCGTTTCGATTGGCGTTCACTGAACGCCGCTACATATTTGGATTCACACCAAACAAAAAGTCCGAACATTTTGCGTGTTCGGACTTTTTTCATAGATTAAATTTTCAACGATTAAATTTTAATTAAAATCAGATTGCACGAACTCTGATTACGCCGTCAACTGCTGCGATTTTTGCAAGGTCATCTGCACCGGCGCCTGCAACATCAATAATTGTGTAAGCATAGTCGCCACGGCTCTTTGAAAGCATATTTTCAACATTGCCGCTGATCTGTGTGAGAACCTTCTTGAGAAGCTCGGGAACATTCTTGTGAGCAACGCAGAAACGGGTATCGTCAGCATTTGTTCTTGCAAGTGAAATTGCAGGATAGTTTACGGAGTTGATGATGTTACCGTTCTCGAGGTACTCCTTAACCTGATCACAAGCCATAACAGCACAATTTTCTTCACTTTCGGGAGTTGATGCACCGAGGTGTGGGAGGCAGATAATATTCTCTTCACCGAGGATATCGTCTGTTCCGAAGTCTGTAACATACTTAGCAACCTTGCCGCTCTTAACAGCCTCAAGAACTGCTGTTGAATTAACAAGACCGTCACGGCTGAAATTGAGAATACGAACACCGTCTTTCATCTTGGCAATCATATCGGCATCAACCATATCTCTTGTGTCGTCAGTAAGCGGAACATGGATTGTGAGGTAGTCGCAATTTACCATAACATCTTCTGCGCTCTTCATGAGCTTAACTGTAGGAGCAAGCTTGAGAGCGTTGCCAACAGACATAAACGGGTCAAAGCCGATTACATTCATACCGAGAGCAACAGCGGCATTTGCAACAAGAATACCGATTGCTCCAAGACCGATAACACCGAGAGTCTTACCCTTGATTTCGGGACCGACAAACTGACTCTTGCCCTTTTCAACCATCTTACCGACAGCTGCACCGTTGCCCTTGAGAGTCTTTGCCCATTCATAACCCTCAATAATCTTACGGTTTGAAAGAAGAAGTCCTGCGATAACAAGCTCCTTAACAGCGTTTGCGTTAGCACCCGGTGTATTGAAAACAACAATACCCTGCTCACTGCACTTATCCTTCGGAATGTTGTTTGTGCCTGCGCCTGCTCTTGCAATTGCAAGAAGGTTATCGGCAAATTCCATATCGTGCATTGCGGCACTTCTTACAAGAACTGCGTCAGGGTTCTGAACATCGTCACCGTATTTATAGTTATCGCCGAGACGGCTTGTGCCGATAGCGGCGATTTTGTTTAATGTAAGAATGTTATACATCAAAATCAATCCTTTTTAATTTTTTATTTTAAGAATTTACAATAACAGGCGAACAGCGTTCGCCCGTCATATCATAATATTCAATAATTACTTGTTTTCAGCCTCGAACTTCTTCATAAACTCAACGAGTTTTTCAACGCCCTCATAAGGCATAGCGTTGTAAATTGAAGCTCTCATACCGCCGACTGTGCGATGACCCTTGATATTAACAAGACCGTTTTCAGTAGCCTCTTTAACGAATTTAGCGTCAAGGTCAGCGTCACCTGTAACGAACGGAACATTCATAAGTGAACGATCCTCGGGAACAACAGTACCCTTGAAAAGCTCTGAAGAATCAAGGAAACCGTAGAGAAGGTCAGCCTTCTTCTTGTTGATTTCATACATCTTATCAAGACCGCCAACCTCGTTCTTAATCCACTCAAGAACAAGCTTTGCGATGTAGATTGTGTAGCAAGGCGGTGTGTTGAACATTGAACCGTTGTCAGCGTGAGTTTTCCAGTTAAGCATTGTAGGAGTGATATCCATAGCGTTGCCGATAAGATCCTCACGAACGATAACAACTGTAAGACCTGCCGGAGCCATGTTCTTCTGTGCGCCTGCATAGAGAACGCCGAACTTTGAAACATCAATCGGTCTTGAAAGAATACAGGAAGAAATATCTGCAACGAGCGGAACATCACCTGTGTCGGGAAGCTCGTGATAAACAGTGCCGTAAATTGTGTTGTTCATGCAGATGTAGAAATAGTCAGCGTCCTTTGTGAATGTTGAAGGATCAAGCTTTGGAATGTATGTGAAGGTCTTGTCAGCCGATGAAGCAACAACATTAGCCTGACCGTAACGGGCAGCCTCTGCATGAGCTTTTTTAGCCCACTGACCTGTGATAACATAATCAGCCTTACCGCTCTTTGTCATAAGGTTCATAGGGATAGCCGCAAACTGTGTTGACGCACCGCCCTGAAGGAAAAGAACCTTGTAGTTGTCAGGAATGTTCATAACCTCTCTCAAAAGAGCCTCGGCACCCTCGATGATTGTACCGTAAATTTTTGAGCGGTGTGACATTTCCATAACGCTCTGACCACTGCCTTCGTAGTCAAGCATTTCTGCCGCTGCTTTTTTAAGCACAGACTCAGGCAGCATTGAAGGACCTGCCGAAAAATTATATACTCTTGCCATTTCTGATATCTCCCTTTTTAAAGAAAATTTAAAAATATAGTTGTAAAAATAAATACACTTAAATTATACGCTTTTAGCACGCTAAAGTCAATAAATTCATTGCACTAAAGCATAAAAATCGAAAAATTTCGTGATTCTGTTGTGCAAATGAATCAGCCAAGCTTAATTTTGCCAATGCAACCAACGATTTCATCTCTCATACGCTCAGCCTCTTTACGAGCGGCAACGGCAAAATCATCTTCTGTAAGTCCCTGCTTTTTCCATGCACACATAATGCCGCGGCTTGAGTTGATGATTGCACCAAGACCGTTTTCGTCAAATGCGTTTTTAACATCATTAGCACCGCCGCCCTGAGCACCGTAACCGGGAACAAGGAAGAATGTGTGCGGAAGTTTTGCTCTCATTTCACCGAGCTGTTCGGGATATGTTGCACCCACAACTGCACCTACTGCCGAATAGCCGTGCTTACCCATAAGGTCTTCGCCCCAGCCTTCGCACATCTTGCCCATATGCTCATAAATGCTCTCATTTGTTTCAAGCTTCATATCCTGAAGTTCACCCGAGCTTGGGTTTGAAGTCTTTACAAGCACAAAAATGCCTTTGTCGTCCGAATCGCAAATTTTTGCAAGCGGCTTGATACCGTCTGTTCCGAGGTAGCCGTTTACCGTGAGTGCGTCTGCACCGAATGCGTCAATACTTTCGCCTGCAACATCTGTATGACCGAGGTGTGCCGTAGCATATGCCTCCATAGTTGTGCCGATATCGTTACGCTTGCCGTCTGTGATAACGAACATACCCTTTGACTTTGCATAAGCAATTGTGTCACAAAGAGCCTTAACACCCTGCCAGCCGTACATTTCATAATATGCAGCCTGTGGCTTTACGGCAGGAACAATATCATAAAGTGCGTCAATAAGCGCCTTGTTAAATTCAAAAAGCGCAGCAGCCGCACCCTCAAGCGTCTTGCCATACTTTTCAAAGCATTTTGTTTTGATTGATTCGGGAACATAGTCAAGCTTAGGATCAAGACCTGCAACCGTAGGATTCTGCATTTTTACAATATTTTCGATAAGTCTGTCAAATGCCATAGTGATTCTCCTCATTTTTTATAAATAGGTTGTTGCCATTCTGTAGGGGCGATCATCGGTCGCCCGTTTGATGTGAATTTATGTTTGTTAAAAATTATTTGATATCATCAATGTTGCGTATCCCTTTGTAGCGGCGAACCGTGTTCGCCAATCAAATCGTGTGCAAACACGATTTGAACAAACGCAATGTTGTTTTAAAATCATATCCCGTTAAAATAAAGCGTTTGTATTTTTAACCAAAACAACATATTTTAATGAACAAATAAATAGCAATTATTCGTTTTGGTTTTGCAACCAAAACGATTGGCGAACACGGTTCGCCGCTACAGTATATCATTATCTTTGTTTCATTTATATGATTTGTTTTGACAACAATTTCGCACTATTACTTCGGGCGGATAATATCCGCCCCTACGGGTTTCATCTGCAACGCAGATTTCATTGTCATAATCTTAGCTGTTGATAATATCATAAAGTTCATTTGAGAACTTGTAATAATCCTGTCTGTCCTCTTTTACGAACTGAATTGCAGGACGGGGATGTGTGTTGTACTGACCTGTGAGAAGGTACGGAATATCGTAACCCCACTTAACGCCCTCAGCCTTAAACTTGTGGGTGTACTCCTCAATGATTTTGAGAATAGGAGCAACCTGATACTTCGGGTTCTTGAGGAAACCGAGAAGAAGTTCAAGCGCACAGTTGCCTGCGCCTCTGCCCATGCCGTCAACGGTTGCGTCAAGGTAGCTGACGCCCTGAGTCATAGCCTCGATTGTGTTGGCAAAAGCAAGCTGCTGGTTGTTGTGAGCGTGAATACCGACCGACTTGCCGTGCTTGTCGGCAATTGAGCAGTAAAGGTCTGCAAGTCGTCTTGACTCCTCGGGATAGAGTGCGCCGTAGCTGTCAACAATGTAGAAAGCGTTTACGGGAGTTTTGCCGAGAGTTTCAAGAGCCGCTGTAATATCCTCGGTTCTTGCCTTTGAAACAGCCATAATATTGATTGTTGTTTCGTAGCCCTTCTTTGCAGCGTCCTCAATCATTTCAACAGCCGCAGGAATTGCGTTGATGTATGTTGCAATTCTGATGAGGTCAATCGGGCTGTCCTTCTTTGCGATAATATCCTTCTTAAAATCTGTTCTGCCGACATCAGCCATAACAGCGATTTTAAGAGGAGTCTTGTTGTCGCCTACAATTTTTCTGATATCTGCATCGTTACAGAATTTCCACTTACCGAAATCTTCTTCGTTAAAGATTTCCTTTGATGCCTTGTAGCCGAATTCCATATAATCAACACCGGCTTTAACATTTGCATTGTAAAGAGCTTGATAAATTTGTCGTCAAATCTGAAATCGTTACAAAGACCGCCGTCACGGATTGTTGCATCTACTACTCTGATATCCTGTCTTACCGACAGGAGGTCACCCTTCTGTGCCATAATTTTACTCCTTTATGTCAAATAAATTTTCTGTTTATTTACCGACAGTCATTGACTGCCATTTTAACCGATTGGCGAACACGGTTCGTCGCTACAGTATATCATTATCTTTGTTTCATTTATATAATTTGTTTTAACAACAATTTCGCACTATTACTTGCGGGCGGATAATATCCGCCCCTACGGGTTTTATTTGCTCAATCTTCAAAAACTACCTTACCGCCGAGGATTGTCTTTTTGACTTTACCAGTGAGGGTTCTGCCCTTGAACGGGGTGTTTTTGCTTTTGCCGTGAAGTTTATTAACATCAACTGTCCATTCTTCATCGGGATTTATAAGAACAACATCGGCATTTGCACCGACTGAAAGAGTGCCTGCGTTGATTTTCAAAATCCTTGCAGGATTAACGCTCATCTTCTCAACAAGCTGTGAAAGCGTCATTCTGCCTGTCTTAACAAGGTATGTGTTGCAGACCGCAAACGAGGTTTCCATGCCGATTGAACCGTTGGGGGCTTTTACAAAATCAGCCTTTTCCTCGGGTGTGTGCGGTGCGTGGTCGGTTGCTATGGCATCAAGCGTACCGTCGCAAAGCCCGTTGATAATCTCGTCAACATCAGCCTGAGTCCTGAGAGGCGGATTCATTCTGTAATCAGCGTCACCTCTTAAAAGCTCCCTGTCTGTGAGCGAAACATAATGCGGAGCGGTTTCGGCGGTCACCTTAACACCTCTCCTTTTGGCATCACGGATAAGTGCAACGCTTGTTTTGGTGCTGACATGGCAGATATGAATAGGCTCGTTAAGAGCGGCGGCAAGTGCAATTTCTCTTGCAGTTCCGCAGTCCTCGGCACCGGCAGGGATTCCCTTGACTCCGAGCTTTTCCGAAACCTCGCCCTCGTTAATTTTACCGCCGTCGGCAAGAAACAAGTCCTCGCAATGTGCGACAATTGTCATGCCGAGCTTTGGAGCTTTTTTCATTGCGTCACTCAAATACTTTGTGTTTTCAACAGGTCTGCCGTCATCGGTAAGTGCTATTGCACCTGCACTTTTCACAGCGTCAATGTCTGTGGGGTCTTCGCTTTTAAGCCCCTTGGTAACGCTTGCCGCAACATAAACACGGCTGTCGGCGTCTTTAGCTTTGTCAAGAATATACTTTACAATTTCGGGGCTGTCGGTTGTGGGGTTGGTGTTAGGCATTGCAAGCAGGCTTGTAACACCGCCTGCGGCAGCCGCCTTGCATCCCGTGATAATATCCTCTTTGTGAGTCTGACCGGGATCACGAAGATGCACATGCATATCAACAAATCCCGGAACGGCACAAAGACCGTCTGCGTCAATAATCTCTCCGTCTGATGTAATGCCGCTGCCGATTTCGGCAATCACACCGTCCTTTATGAGAATATCTGTTTTTTCGTTAAGCTTGTCGGCAGGGGAAACAACCACTGCGTTTTTAATTAGCATTTCCATGTTTTTTCCTCCGTTAAGAAAAGAAATTATCTTCTCTTGTTTCTGTTTGCAGGGTGGCGATTCTGCTGGGGGGCGGCGGTCGGTTCTGCTGTGAACCTGAACAAGTCCGTCACTCTCGCCTCTTTCGGCACGCATTCTTGCACGCTCTGCCTTTTGTCTTCTCTCTCTCTTCTCTCTTCCTCTGCCTTTTTGCGTTTGGCAATTGCACGCTTATGCTTTATCATTATTGAAACATTCTTGCAGAAATATCCGCAGTGAATGCCAAAATTCTTAACTCCGCCTGCAAAGCTCCTGAGAGCGTTACCGATGTTTTTGCCTACATTGGCAAGGACCTCTTCCGTTGACCGTTTATCATTCGGTTCACCCTCGGTTTTCTTTATTATTCTCTTTTTCAAGAGCGTTCTGCTTTACGGTTTCTGCTTTTCTTTCAACCTCG
>ENA-OQCF01000629-OQCF01000629.1-human-gut-metagenome-genome-assembly--contig:-NODE-629-length-13360-cov-1.655936_pt1 | contig 13360 bp, 22 predicted proteins | sample MGYA00242756_ERZ504573 | MGnify/ENA primary metagenome ERZ504573 (study PRJEB26092, sample SAMD00036240) | human gut metagenome | host: Homo sapiens | study: EMG produced TPA metagenomics assembly of... | reverse complement strand
AAAGAAATCAGATCTTTTCACCTTTTCAAGGCGTTAAACTGTTTCCAATAATTGGCCATGTAAAAGCATCAGCATATTATGATTCTACTTTGAGGGAATAGCCACTTTTTCTAAGCTGCAATCGGTTTCTTTCTTTGCACAGCTCCGGTCTATCACCAGAGAGATTGAACAATATGGTATAGGGATAGTTTTCAATACCGGTCATTGGGATTACAATTCCTTCGGCAAATATCCTGTCGCCGCTTTCGTTTGTGGTAAACTCCATCGCTAAATCATCTGAAAGATGATTTGCCTGCTTCCAGTCCTCCAGCAACAAAATGTCACCAAGGAGAAAATAATTAACAAGATCGTTTAATACTTCCGTAAACCTATATATCATCCATTATGCCTCCCTTACAATCCTGTCCGCTGCCAGCCGTTCAGCCGCTCCTGCACCGCGTCAATCATCCAACCATCGCCCACGCGCTTCATGAGAAAGCGGCGGTCAAAGCTGGTATTTTTCTCTCTTGGTGTAGATGTAGAGCTTATTCTTAGTGATCTGCTCCGCGTCAAGGAATTCTTCCCCGTTGTAGGTGCCCTGGGCGCTGTATGAGAGGGCCAGAGGCCGATAGCCCAGACGGGGCTTTTCGCTCACATACTTCTCCCAGATCGCCAGCAGGCGGGGCACAGCCTCGGCATCTTCAAACCCAACCTGCTCCATGTACTGCTCCCATTCTGTCATTTCGGCAAAGAAAGCGGACAACACACTGCGGCATTCCGACGCTGCCTGCTCATCCAGCTGGACGGGCTTTTTGGCCTTTTCCCGCTGGAGCTGGGAGAAGTGTTCCATCTGCTCCTTGGTAAATTGCACATGGGCCACCGGCTTGATGTAGTTGTTGCCGGCGACAGCCAGTAGTCCATCATAAGTAACAGCAGTGTGGTCGATCCAGATATGAGAGAGCTTGGGGATGGAGGCTGCCTGGAGCAGACCGGCATCATCCAGCCAGTGTGGTCAAGGGTCAGCAGGTCCAGCTTACAGCCTTGCAGGGCGGACAGGCCGCTGCCGTCGATCCCGGCGTTCCCGGTCAGCAGCAGGATGCGCAGCTTGGGCATGGCGGAAAAAACGGGGAAACAGGCGTCGGTGAGGGTGCCGTTTTCCACGCCGAAGTTGACCATGCTTTTATGCCCGGCAAAGGGGGCCAGCAGTTCATCCGTCACCGGATACCCTTTCACATGGAAGCCCACCAGGGTGTAACCGGCCAACCGCTCCATGATCTCTGCGGTCAGCTTCGGAATATCAAATTTCTTTTCTCCATCTAAAGTTAGGACACCGTTTTCCCAATCCGCTGTTCGTGTCCGTTTTGGCCATTCCATAGTTTACTCCTTACTCTTGCGCTCTATCTATTACCATTCTCCACCCGGATGTCTGCACCCGGATAACAGGACGGAAAAAGTCATAGTTATTGTGAATCTTGTTATCTTCCCGAACCTCCGGTTTACAGTGAGGGGAACAGGGTAAATATCCAAGCAAAGGACCCATGCCACCGCAGACATTGCAGCCACCGTCACCGCCGCAGGTGGTCAATGTTTTCCCGTCTACCAACTCTCGCTTATAGGGGTCGTAGGCAATAGACAGACCAAAGAAGTTAGCCTGCTCCATGTCGTATGGCTTGCCTGATCTTCCTCGCTTTCAAAGTGATGCAGTTTCATCTTGTGGTCCAGTCCATCCCCCCAGGGAAACAGGGTGCGGCATCCGCCTCCGCACAGATAGCCCACTCATCCGGCGTGGGAAGGCTGGCTGCCAGCTCCCACAACAGGGACAGCTGAAGCTCTGGGTAGGTCATTGGATGGCACAGCCACGCTCGCCAGCTATCACCATTGCGTTCAAAGCGGACAGTTTCATGTATCTCAAAACTCTGGCTATTCTGGCCCGCCCACTTCTGCAAGTTCTCCAGCCAGTCGGGGTGGGCGGTGATGCGAGGGTCGTTCATAGGTACGCTTTCCCAGCCGATCTCCTCCAGCTTTCTGCCCACAAACATGGGGCCGATGGTCACCTGGCGTACTGGGGTCATACCCTGCCGGAGAAATTCCTCCGCAGTGCCCTCATATTCGATTTCCGCAAACATATCCGCCAGTTCCTCTTGGTTGGCCTTGTCCATCCCTTGGACAAAGCCCTCCCAGCCAAGAATCACGGTATCACCTGGGACAAAGACAAACTCCCGGCCACCTTTTTCAAACAGGCCGGTGGTGCAGCTTTGTCCCCAGCGGGAAAAGGCGTACAGTTCTTTGAATGTCAAATTATAACGAGTCGCCAGCGTCTGCATCAGCCAGAGCTTATCGGACAGTTTTAATGTATCAAATTGTGGGCGAAATAAATTCTCGTTCATAACAAGACCTCTTTCAATTTGCTCCGGCAGACTGTGATTCCTTTTCCACAAGGCGAACCGCCTCCGTCAACAGCTTGGGAAGCTGATTTGTTTCTGTCGTTTCATACTGCTGGACTGGATTCGCCCAATCGAAGTTATGAATGACAGAAATGATGTATCTGTCCTGATACCAGCCCATATCCAGCAGAAAGCAGTTCGGATATTCCACTTGCAGCATATCTTCTTTTCGCGTGGCATCCAGAAAAATGACCTTTCCAGTGTCAAAATCCATCTTTGACCAGACTTGCACGGCAAAATTCCTCCTCACGATTCTCCGAAATGCTCCAGGTACAACTTCCGCACGGAATAGGGACCAACAAGGGTCGTTTCCTTTCGGCCATCCCAGGAATACACATGAATTTCGCCTTCATCCCCAATGTACCGCTGTTCCTCAAAGGGTGCGGGAAAGGGGAAGCTTTCTACAATGCTCCAATCAATCTTGGGCTTCAGCCCATCAAACTCCTCGCGCTTGAGCCTTTTGAAATTGAACACCAAGGCCGCTCCAATTCCATCGAAAAGCAAATCTGCGTATTCTCTGGGGGTAATATTCTCGCTCACATTGGCAGCTTTGATGTCCACATTCAGAACCTTGTCGCCGCAGTTTGTCCATATTTTATTGGGAGAGAACCAGGTAGTCCGATCTTTGCCGCCTGCAAAGTCCTCGCGGAAATAGCTTCTGTTGGCGCTGTCCATCTCGACCCCTTCCCGAAGCAAGCCGTTGTATGAGGAAAGCGGAAAATATCGGTGTTTTGCCGGGTCAAATTGGCCAAACGCAATGTCCAACAGATACTCATGCTTCTCACTACGCATAAGCTTGTGTGGCTTCACAATGTTTTCTTCGATGAACTCCAAATGTACTCATCCACATGAATAGATACACGAGGGCGACTGAATAATGTGATTTTGTAGTGATCCTCTCTGTCCATTCTCTCCGTATTGAACCAAATACGATGAATTTTAACCATAGTTATCCCCTCGCATGATTTCTGCCAACGACACTTCTGTTTTCGCCTAAAAAAGCAGTTCACCGAAAAACAGCCTGAGAGTCACGGCAGATAATGTTTCAAGCTGTGGCTTGCTGAGAGGAGTGTAGTGAAGGACAATTTCTCCATACAACTCCGTGTTGATGTGGTGTTCTTCCAGATACCGCAGAACCTTTCGGTTGTTCCGCACGATATTTAGACGAAACCTGGTATTATCAAGGGCATATTCAAAACAGTCCGGGTCAATCAACTGACCATTGGCTGGATCATTCATTTCCAAGCGGAGTGCTTCCGCGCCGGTCTTGCGGGAGAGTGTAAAGTAACCATCCTCCAGTTCAAAGAACAGGCAGGACAGTCCTTCCTCATTGTCCAGCTCCCAAGTCATTCTTTTTGCAAATAATTCCATCATTTTACCTCAGACTGCGTTCCAGTCGCACAACATTTCATTCTGCGTGACCCGGCGCAGTTCGTCCCGTACCTCCATTAGAGCAAAACCCAGCAGGTTTTGCCCCCGCCACTTCATCGGGTCCTGCGCCTCGGGGGAGCTGGCTGCGAGACGAATACCCCAGATGTTATCATAGGGACTGGCCTCCGCCAGCACACTATCTCCGGTGGAGAGGAGAAATTCCCGCAGGTTGCGGTTCTGGCTGAATTTGCACCAGTTGCCATTCAATACAATGGCGTATTTGAACTTGTCCCATACCTTCTGGTCAAACCCCCGCACCTTGCGGCCCAGGGCCTTGATCTGTTTCGGGTCGCTGCATTTCAAAATTTGCTCCCGAATCTCCTGATCGCCGAACAGTTCCGCCTTGCCTGCCATCATATACTGCTCCATACAAAGATAGGTATTGGCAACGGACCAGAAATCCTCCATCCACCACTGGCTGAGACAGCTTTTTGTCAGCTGGCCGTCCTCGGCAGGCTGATGGCCCCAGAACAGGCACAGTTCCTGCTTTCTCCCCATGGAAAATTCCTGCTGGAGCCACTGGCGAGTGTACTTAGGGCTTCCTTCTGGTTGCCACGCATTCACCCAGAAGTCCCCATGTTCCAGCACTTCGCTGCTATCTTCCTCATCCCACCAGCTTCCAGGTCACCGGCTCGGGAAAGAGGGTGCGGTATTCTGTCCGCTCATCCGGGGAGAGGGTGTCCAGCCAATCGCCAAATCGGTATATGTAATCCTCCCCATAGCCCATGCGCCAGCCAATGGAGTATCGCTCGATCTCCCGGTGGGCCAGCCAAGGGGGAGGCATTATTTTCTTTTCCTGTAATGCCATATCATTTTCCCTCGTCTCACAGCAATTAAATTCTTCTTTTCCTACTTTTTTTTGAAAAGCATACTCAGCCCCCATAACTACTCCAAGGTCATTCCACAAAGAACCAGCTTGTTTTTCCCATCGCTGAGAAATGCCCGGTTTCCCCATACATCCAGCACATGGAAGGAAGCGTATCCACGGGGCATGGCAAGGTCGATCAGCACCAAATCCGAAAGGCGCAGCACCTTTTGTTTACCCTTCCAGTCATCATTCTTAAAAATGGGAGATAGGATCAGGCAAGTCCTGTCACCGGAGAATTTTCCGCGCATCCCGTGTTTTCCGGGCAGGCGGCTTAAATTATCTTTGCCCCACAGTTTCTTTTTGAATAGTCCGTTTTCCTCCAGTTCCAGATACCAATAGCAGCCCATGAGAGAAGGCCCGCCGGATTGATGGTGCTGCTTTCCAAAAAAGGCATAAAACTGTCCATTCTGTTCCAGTTATGGAGCCAATCACAGGATAGTTGTAGTGAAAGTCTGCCTGGGCAAAATTGCCGCCAGCTCGCTCTACCGCCGCCAAATGGGTCTGTCGGTTCCTGCTTTGCTGTATACGCAAGAGCCGCTTTCTGCCCAGTGTGCAGTCATGGTTTCAAAGTCTACTGTCAGGCTGGTAAAACTGTTGGTCGCATCAGCGGAGTTGTCCACTCGGCACACAATAGGGAAAACGCCCTGCTTCCGGTGACTGCCACCGGCTTGGGAATACCCTGGGCACACCAGTTATCCATGGGGATCGGAATCCACTCTCCATCCATCTGCGGCATCCACCAAAGGGATTTACTGGCCGGGCAAACCAACAGTATTCCTCTGTCGCATGAGAGCAAGACAGGATCTTCCCAAACATCTTGCTGCTCTTTCGGCTCCGGGCTGGGAATCCACCTGGAAACTTCGCCTTTGACCCACAAAACGCCGCTGCACTTTTGCACGAAATGATAGGTCCAAAACACAATTTCATCCTCGCTGCGGGCTACCATACCTTTGCATCCAGTCGGGCTGTATTTGAAGGAAGTTCCCGTCAGTTCAAATTCCTCGAACTCCCAGTTCTTTATCACTTTTAGTTTCGCTTTCATGCTTTCACCTCACAGCAAGTCTACCTTGATACCGCACCGTTCCAGAACGGGCAGCACCTGTTCCGGCTTGGAGGACATGAGGGTAATATGTTTGAGATTGGGGAACTGGCGCAGTTCCGCCTCAGTAATGGTATTAAGATCAAAGGCTCCATCCTCGCCATCCCAGAACGGACAGAGTTGGGTATAAATCTCGCTGCCGCCATCCATCTCGATCTCTGTAATCTCTGGAGCCAGCCGCGCCGGGACAGGGTATTTCTCCAGCCACTTCCGAATCTCTGGGATGGGTTCATACCCTTCCGCGTCAATGTCGATCTTGCGTCGGCTATACTCTCTGGCAAACTCATGTGCATCCAGTTTAGGAGCCAGTAAGCCTTTCTCGTACATCAGGACTTCCATAACCGCCAGCTTGAAGTTGAAGCTGGTAAAGGTGAGCACTGGTTCAGTCGGCTTGGATAATTTGTATTTCTGTACTTTCGCCGCCTTATTCTCTGGCTCTTTCCAGCTAATCTGTACCATAGCGGAGAGGGCCTCCAGCTTTGCTTTCTGCGCTGATTGCTCCTCTGGAACAGGACCCGGCAAGCGGGTATAAACGGTAAAGCCGCCTAATTTGAGGGTATGGGCAAATCCGGCGAAATCCTTCCAGCTGGCCTCTCGGTAGTCCTTGGACCCGATCCAAACCGCTCCGTCAAATGTCTGCCGAACCGCATACTCTCCCTGTGCCGCTACCCGGACACCAAGGGTTTTGATGGTCTGCTCATCTTCATCTAACCAGCCCTGGAGTCCAAGCTCGTCCCACAAAGCAAGTGCCTGGGTATAGGGATTCTCTCGGCCAGTCAGGGGGCTTTTCCGTGTTCCATTTTGCAGGACAATGCGGGCAGGCCCCAACTTTTCCGCCAGCTGCGACAGGGTAAACGGCGGCGTAAATACCGACCCCAGAATGGTCAGGCTGTCTTTTTTGAGAATGATTTTTCGCTCTGTGGCCTTGGGCGGTAGGAAGATGGGCAGATTCGGGTACATTTCTTTGTACTCCCGCCATTCCAGCTTTTTGGGCTTGTTTGCCGTCCGAAGGAAGCCCCAGAAGTCGATGGGATAACGAAATACCGGCCCAACCCTGTCCCGCCGGGTGACGATGACCACCGTGCCATCGGTGAGTATTCCAATGTGCTGCATTTTCTCCCCGCCGAACATTTCCGGACGGATACGCAGCACTTCACGGGTGTTCATGTTGATGAGCTGGGCAAAGTCATCGGAGAGGATTTCGCCGTTTCCCTGCACCAGCAGCCAGTCCCCGGTAAACCAGTGTAGTTTCAGCCCCTCGCCCATTCCGGGCAGGGGGGCGATGCGGCATCGCCCGGTGTCCATGTCCAGTTCCAGCAGGCATTCTTCCATCCGCCCCTTGCCACTGACTGCATGGATCATGGTAATGCGGCCTGTGCCGGGAACGGGAACGGCCTCGGAGAGATGGTCGTATCCATCCAGAGAGAAGGTGTGTTTTGTTACCTTGCCGTTTTCCCAGCGGTAAATCTGCCCCTTGTACCACTCGTTGGAAAAGTAGACCCGGCCCAGACCGTCTGTCGTAATGCCGCAATGGTATTTGGTGCTCCATCCATCTTCCGGCAGAGTCCAGTTTTTCACATCCTGACAGGTGCCCCGGTCTGTCAGTTCAATCCGTGTAGCGTTGGTGGGATCACCCACCAGAGGGAATGGTCAGCCCAGCACAGGGTCTGGGGTGGACCGTCATATCCAATGGGGGACGGTTCGGCCAGTTAAGCGTGGCTGGATTCTTGCTCAATAATGCTCGGCCAATAGTCCCGCTGCCAGCGGCCCTGGACGCGGCATAGAGTCCATTTTCTGCGGAATAAGTGAGGCACCCAAGATGCGGCAAACTGTGGGCGCGGGTCACCTGGGGCGGACGCTGGCGCAGATCGGCCACACAGCCGTTTTTCCATTCTTCTGCATCCTGGTTTTTCCATTCGCCCGCCGCAAAATCACCCGCCAGGGAGTTGAAGAAATAATCGTACTCATCCTGAAGTATGTATTCCTCGCAGGGCATTAGCTTTCCAGGGTCCTGCTCCTTGGCATGGTCGCCCATTTTCGTCCTTGCTGTTTCATCAGGTGACAATATTGCCCCTGCTTTTTGCAGTAGCGTTCCCATTCGCTGCGTTCTTCCTCTGGGATCAAGGCAAACAGATACTCGTCCTCATCATCCAGGTTATACAGCGCCCAGCCGAAGGCAGACAGCTCCTGCCCCAATGCCGCCGCCCCTTTTTCATGGGATAGCTTCATATACTGAACGCCAACGGCATCAAAGCGTTCATCCAGCAGCGCCGGGACCTGCGCGCCCCATTTTTCTCGCAGTTCCGCCAGAGTGTCCTGTACGGCTCCGTCAAATTTCAGAATGTCCAGCGCATCGGATATGATTTGTGCCCAGTCTGGCATGAAAGTACCCCCTTTTTAGTGCCTCAAAGTTTGCTGCTCAGCCGCTTGACTGGCGCAGACATTACATCTGGAAAATGCTTACACAGAATCTCTGTGAATAAGGTCATTGCAAGAAAACGGCTTGAGATTACCTGCTGCAATCTCAAAATATTGAGAATAGCCCCAATCCAACTCATCTTCTCCGCACCAAAAGTTGAGAAGTTCTGCCCCCAGATCCATCCGCTGACTGGATAGGGATTTCCATGGAATCTGTGACCGCAGATACTCCTGAACCTCTCTGAGCTGTTCTGTGGCAATGTGCTGATGGGCATAATCCTGCACATTCTTGAAATAGGTATCCAATTCTATGTAGCTGGGAAAGAGGCTGCTGCAATCAATCTTGGAAAATATCTCCGCCATACAGAGAATGCGCCGCCGGTGAAAATCCTCCATTTCCCGCTCCAAAGCCTCGGCCTGAATCATTTCGTGTTTCTCTCTACAGGCATAGGCTTTATTTTCTGGTACCTGGAACGCTTCATCTACTTTCTTGGCTATGGTAAACATCTGGATTTCATCGGTATTCTTGCGCTTCCGCAGATCATCCCAACTGCCTCGTTCCAATTTATCCTCTTTTGAATAACAAACAGAGCATATCGCCTGTGCCGGATCAATTTCTCTCGTCAAACAGTAAGGACAAAGAATTTTCGCATTCTCACACAATCTGATCGGCTCCTTTATATTATTCCATGTCCGCTTCTATTTCTTCCGCTTCCGACAAGCCATATACATCCGTTGGCGTATCCCCTGAAAACTCAACCATAAGTCCAAATGGCTCCCCCACAGGAAGGGTACAAATCTCAAAGTGCAGGCCCCATTCTGTCTCATCATAAAACAGAAATTGCGGCTGCTCGGCGGGAATCTCCGTTTCAGGGAATGGAGCGCGCTGCAATCCAAACTTCTCAGGGCTTTTACCAATCTGCGCCTGAATCTCATGCTCCGCTTTTGAAAGATACTCCCGCCAGTTTTGAAGCACAGAACGGATAAAATCCAGGTTTGCCGACCGGAGTTCAGATGTGTTCAAAATAATGGAAAACAGGATCTCTGTGTCTGCGATTCTTCCAGTCCAGCAGTGGATGGTCCCTGGTCCTTTCTGAAAGGTCAGTGCTCCCAATCCCAAATCGGAATGTTCAAAAAACTGTTCCATATCATTCTTGCCCCAATCCCCAGGTTACAGCGACAGCCATGTGGTCAAAGCACTAATTTCCTCCCGCAGCAATGCGGATTTCCCAGCGGCGGCAAAGGCTTTTTGGATACTGCCATAGCGCCGCCCGGAGCGGTCTACCAGCTGGAGTGCGGCTGCCTCCAAATCGGGAATCGCCATCACAGCATCTGCCAGCGCCTGGCGGAGAGTTTATCCCCAATCAGAGAGGCGGCAAAGTAGCGCAAATGGCTGTGAGAAAGGGCGGACAAATCGCTGAGTTTATGCAGTTCATAGAGTTTCAGGCATAAAGGGAAGGAAGCCCATCCAGAGCCGGTAGTTTCTGCACATCTGGTAGTGACTGGAGATAGAGTTTTTGAAGCCGGATCGCCGGAGTCAGGAAAGGGGTGAGATCTTCCGTTTTCCGCATTTCCTCCAAATGGAGATTGGTAATGTTGGAGAGAAGCGGGGTGATGTCGCCATTCTTTTCCCCACGCAGGTGGAGAACACGCAGGCCAGGGAGAGAAACATTGTCCCAGGAAACAGGGGCCGACAGCCATAGGGACAGTGTATGAAGCTGCTTTAGCCCGGAGAGAACTTCTACACCCTCACACTTTTCCATTAGGGTCAGTTCCTCCAGATTGGGATAATCCCGCAGGAGGGACAGATTCACCTTCCGCTCTCCCGTCACAGATAGGCACCGTACCGCATCCGGCTTTCGCCCATTCAGATCAATCTTTTCTCCGCCGCGCCAGAAAACTGCGGTGCAATATGCCTGTTCCATGTTGCGTTCTCTCCTTATTCTTCTGTGTTATTCAAACTTGGTATCCGGTCTTTGGAAATATACAACATGGTCTACATCTTCCATGTATTCCAGCATTTCATCTGTACTATGTTGAATCTTGTATTTCAGTTCGTTCTCTGTCAGAGGAATCACCTGATAAAAACCGACCCAACTTCCATCTGAGAGCTTACAGACGGCAGCACCCTCCGGCGCATCCTGTACGCCTAAAAGAACACACCCTGCCAGCAATGTATTATCTGCGTATGGTGTTCCGTTTTGAATAGAATGCCCATAGCCCAGCCAAGTGCTTTCTATGATTGGAAATCTTGCTAAATAGCGAAGCAGCTCTACTGGCCAATTTTCTTGGCTTTCCTTACTTTCAGGGTTCCACTCAGGCGGAAGGCACATCATCAGTTCTATCCGAGAGGGAAGGCCATCCTCTTGATATTCACTTGGGATCTTCATCGAAAACGCACCCATGCCTGTGGTTACCAAAGTATAATAGTTGTGTTCCTCATGGGGCGGAATGATGGAGACATCAACATGAATATCTTCGCTGAAAAACTCATGAACCACTGTTGTGGCTTTTCCAAAATTTTTTTTCGATATGGTTGTCCAATCGTTCAAGTTCATCGGGACTATATAACGCAGGATTCTCCAAATACTTTCCAGTAATCATTGATCACACACCTTACTTCTTTTCTCGGCTTACATCATCAACACCAGTAATCATCAAATTCTTACCAAAACAGTCCTATTGTACTCATGCCAGTTCCGCATCCAAAATCTGCACCTGTTTTCCTTTATCATTCACATAGTAAAGTGCAATGTAGTCAATGCCGTCCCGTTTGACCTGCTCCCAGGGCATCCGCTCACCGTTAACCAGTTCCACGGTATCAGCCTCGTCTACCTCGAAGCTCTCTTTTTCATCCTCATAGTCGATATTGTAGCCCAGTTCCAGCACCAACTTGGAGGCGGGGATCTCATACCGCTTGAGGGGGCGGTGCGCCAGCTGAGCTGGATTGTGTTCATCGCAGAACATATTATCATAACCATGCTGCCCACCGTCGAAGATGACGAACTCCTCGCCGCTCTCTGGGTCGCGGGCTTCCGACCATCGTCCGGGGGCCTCGGCCTCCATCTATGATATAGAATTGGGACTCTCCCTTCACTGTGAGCAAATCTCCGTAATACCACACTTCCAGCAGTTCATTTCCGGCAGAGGAGCAGAGGGTCACGGTGGGCAGGCGCTTTTGTTTCCGTTCTTTGACATGGCCCTCCAGCCAGATAGGGATTTGGGGAAAGGAATCCCGTTTCTTCTTTTTTCGTGGTGATGCCTGTGCATCGTTCAACGGCTCCATATCCAGAATGATGATCCATCCGCTATAATCGCTGTACTTCATTGTGGTATTCGCCCGGATATAATCCTCCCCCCAGAGGGCCACATCCGCCTTACTATACCAGGTAGTCTGTGTTACACCATCCTCATTGGTAACATCGCAGCAGAGGTAATCTTCTGCTTTCCCGTTTCTCAACGCTATCATACGAAGAATTTCGGTATCTTCCGGGGTGACTTCACGAAAGTTCAATTTTAATGCCATAGGGGAGCCTCCCTGTATTAAAAGGTGTCGTAGCCAACCTTCGGACTTGGCACGAACTGCTCGTCAAAGGACACATTGAGATAGAGTTCCCCAGCCGGAGAGTCCCCAGTATCATAGCAGAGGGAAAATGTCCCGTAACAGCCGGATTTGTCTATCGTAATGTCGGTCAGGGCCAGACCAGGGATGTCCTCATCATCGGGGAATTCTTTCTGTAAGATTTCATGGGCCTGCCGGTCCAGCTCATCCAGTTCCTGAGCTAATCGTTCCCAGAAGGGCATGGCCAGAATCTCTGCCTCGGTATAATCATTGCAGTTGATATGCAGTTCCTTATCTGCATCTGCCCGGTGAGCCGTGAAGTAGACCCCGCAACTCATTACCTCCCAGTTATCCGCATTCCATAAAGATAAGAGTTGATCTTTTGTCATTTGTGTTCTCTCCTTATTCCTCAAACTCTCCCTCAATCATTCCATTAAGATATTTTCCGGGATCAGCAATAAATTCCTCCCATTTGGCTAACGGATGAAACTCCTTATGCTCAATGTCCAGATACCAGAGTTTCTTATCTCTGGGACTCCACAGCAGCAAATAGTCGCTGTAATTGTCCATTTTCGCCATAAGGGAGAGCAACTTTTTCCGTTTCCAGGTCATCTCCTGTACATCCATGTAGGGGTACAGTTCCGCCCATTTCACCAGTTCCCGCTCTGGAAATTCCAGACGCAAGGGGCCGGTCTTTAAGTATTCCACCAGCTTGGCAGGCAGCTTGTAAGGCGTGAGTTGACGCGCCTTTTCCTGTTCGTTATGCCATTCCTCCGGCTCCAGAGCTTTTAAGTAGGCGGCCATTTCCTGATTTTTGTTCTGTACTGCCACGGTGTAGGGCCGGTCACCGTATTTATCCGGGATGGTGATGTCTGCACCCTGTTCCACAAGCCAGCGCACCATAGAAAAATCGTTGTGCCGTGCAGCTTCAGTGACAGGAGTCGAAGCGTAGGGAAACACCATATCTGGCTTGTGATAGTTGATGTCCGCCCCGTTTTGAATCAGATACTCCACCAGCAGCTGATTTCCATGCTCGCCATACTGCGCAGGCTTCACCGCCGTATTGTTTCAAATCCATGCCCATCCTTTTCAAAATGGGGAGTACATTAGGCTCATCCCGATCCATCAAGTGGAGAAACAGCCTGCATATATCCCTTTGTGTTGCGGGATTCTGACTCCCACATCTACCAAAAAGGAAAACAGGGTCAGGTCTTGACTGCGCAGGGAACCACAAAGCAATTCTTCCGGGTTATGGGTCAAATCTGCTCCGCATTCGATCAGGAGCTGTACCATGTCCATCCGATTTTCCAGTACAGCCAATTCCAGCGGAGAGGCTTCGTCATCCCGCGGCCAATCTCCAATCATTACCTGATAGCATTGTGGCTCATTGGGAGAATGCCCTGCGTGAAGCAGGGAACGAATCACCTCTATGTCACCACTTTTGATGGCAGCCATCATGGGAGGTACATTTGAATAGCTTACTTCACTCATCCGAATCCTCCTGACATTCTATTGAAAATTTCCGAATATCCGTTCCTTTAGTTCCTCCGGAGCTGCTT
>ENA-OQCF01000628-OQCF01000628.1-human-gut-metagenome-genome-assembly--contig:-NODE-628-length-13377-cov-2.371321_pt1 | contig 13377 bp, 16 predicted proteins | sample MGYA00242756_ERZ504573 | MGnify/ENA primary metagenome ERZ504573 (study PRJEB26092, sample SAMD00036240) | human gut metagenome | host: Homo sapiens | study: EMG produced TPA metagenomics assembly of... | reverse complement strand
AAAAAAGCGACATAGTTGAAACCTATTGAAAAAACATCATATAGATCTGACATATAAAAAGTTTTACCTATGAATACAAGTCCAGAGATTCAACAAAGTACTAAAATTAGCAGTCATTCTAGGAGATTTAGTCATTCTGAATGTACTTTTCATCTCATTTAATTCAATATGGAACGAGTTGTTTGGGGAAAGAACCTGTAGCGGCACTTTACCCCAAATTCTGACTCTGTTCAGTGTATGCTATTTTGCATGCACTATTTCAGGAGGTGTCATACTGCATCGTCGGGGAGCCCGTGCCGACCAAATTGTATTCCGGGTACTCCGCAACGTGTTCTATTTCTCTTTTTTATCGACCGGACTGATGGTATTATCCGAGCTTGAAATATATTCCAAACGCTTTTTTATCTATTATTTCATTCTGCTCATCCTCTGTATCACTGTCTATCGCCTGCTTTTCCGTTTCTGCATACAGCTATACAGAAGCCATGGAGGAAATTTCCGTACCGTCCTCTATTTGGGAAGCACCGAAAATATAGCCGAGCTGTACCATGAAATGAGCTCCGACGCTACCACCGGCTACCGGGTACTGGGCTACTTCGACACCACCCCCAATGCCAAATTCCCCGCCAGTTGTACCTATCTGGGAAAACCGGAGCAAGTTATCAGTTACCTGGCACAGCACAAGGTGAACCAGCTTTACTGCTGCCTGCCCTCGGCATTGAGCGAACAGATCGTGCCGGTCATCAACTATTGCGAGAACAACCTGATACATTTCTACAGCGTGCCCAATGTACGCAACTACCTGCGCCACCGCATGCACTTTGAAATGATAGGCAGCGTGCCCATCCTCAGCATCCGCAAGGAGCCCTTGGGGAAAATAGAGAACAGAATGTTGAAACGCATATTCGATGTAATCTTCTCACTGCTCTTTTTATGCACATTATTCCCTATTATATTCCTTATTGTAGGAGTGACCATCAAAATCACTTCTCCGGGTCCCATATTCTTCCGTCAGAAACGTAATGGATTGAACAACAAAGAATTCTGGTGCTATAAATTCCGTTCCATGAAAGTAAACAAGGAATCGGACACCTTACAGGCCACCCTCAACGATCCCAGAAAAACCAAATTCGGCGATTTCATGCGCCGGACCAATATTGACGAACTTCCGCAATTCATCAATGTATTGCTGGGAGATATGTCCATTGTAGGGCCACGCCCCCACATGTTGAAACACACGGAAGAATATTCCAAGATAATCAATAAATACATGGTCCGCCATTTCATCAAGCCCGGTATCACGGGATGGGCGCAGGTGACCGGTTTCCGTGGCGAAACCCGCGAACTGGAAGACATGGAAGGACGTGTGAAAGCCGATATATGGTACATGGAGCACTGGTCTTTCCTGCTCGACCTTTATATTATGTACAAAACCGTGGCAAACGCGCTGCACAAAGACAAGCAAGCTTATTAAAACAAGACCTGAAAACTGAAAAATTTTAAAATAACAGAGAGCCAAAAAAAATGAGAAGATTAAAGTTGACCCTATTCGCGCTGGTTTCCCTGCTGCTATGCAGTTGCAGCGCCTACAAAAAGGTACCCTACCTGCAAGGTTCCGAGTACCTGAACATGGCAAATGTCCAAACACCCCTGTATGATGCACACATCATGCCCAAAGATTTGCTGACCATCACGGTAAACACCAGTGACCCCGATGCCGCCATTCCTTTTAACCTGACGGTAGCCACCCCCATCACGGCAAACAGCAAAAGCCTTACCAGCCAACCATCCCTGCAACAGTATCTGGTAGACAATAACGGGAACATTGATTTCCCGGTCTTGGGCACACTGCACATCGGCGGCCTCACCAAAAGCCAGGCGGAAAACATGATAAAGGAAAAACTGAAAACCTATATCAAGGAAAACCCCATTGTGAATGTACGCATGGCAAACTACAAAATCTCCGTGATGGGAGAAGTTGCCAAACCCGGCACATTCACCATCACCAATGAAAAAGTAAATATCATGGAAGCGCTCGCCATGGCGGGAGACATGACCGTATACGGACAACGCAACAAAGTGAAACTGATCCGTGAAGACGCGCAAGGCAACCGCCGGGTGATTCCGCTGAACCTGAACGATGCCGACATCATCGTATCTCCTTACTACTATCTCCAGCAGAACGATGTGGTGTATGTCACCCCCAATAAGACCAAAGCCAAGAATGCAAGTATCAGCAACAGCACCACCATCTGGTTCTCGGTAGTAGGAACTCTGGTCGCACTGGCCAGCCTGATAGTAACCATTGCCAAATAAACAGAATTATGAAAGAAGACTTATACGACGACCTTTATCTGGAAGAAAAAGAAGAAAAGACCGATTTCAAAGCGATTCTTTTCAAATACGCCATCCATTGGCCCTGGTTCGTGGCATGCACCTGCTGTGCATGGCGGGAGCCTGGCTCTATTTGCGTTATACCCCGCCGGTGTACAACATCTCGGCATCCGTTATCATCAAGGACAATGACAAGAACAGCAAAGCAAGCAGCGGCATGGCTGACCTGGAAGACCTGGGCTTCTATTCCTCCATCAACAACTTGACAATGAAGTGGAAATCCTGCAATCGCGCACGCTTATCAAAAAAGTGGTGGAAGAACTGGATCTTTACATCAGCTATGCCACGAAGAGCAGTTTCCATGACATCGAACTTTACAAAAAGTTCCCCTGTGAAAGTATGGATTACCCCCGAAGAAGCCCAGAAACTGCCCGCCCCCGCGCGTCTTCACCTGACCTTGCAGCCGGGCAACAAGCTGAATGTGAAACTCCGGATAGGAGAAGAGGAATACAACAAGCAGTTCGACAAGCTGCCCGCCTTGCTGACCACCCCGTCGGGCACGTTCAGCTTTACCCCTAAAGATTCCACAACCGTCCAAAGCACGCAGGAAATCATGCTACGGTTTCTTCCCCCGCAGTGTGGCAAACACTTACCGGGGAGCATTGAGCATAGAGCCTACTTCCAAATCCACCACTATCGCACAGATCTCTGTCAAGAGCACGCATACGCAGCGCGGCATGGATTTCATCAACAAGCTGGTGGAAGTCTACAACCGGGATGCCAACGATGACAAAAACGAAGTGGCTACCAAGACCGCGGAATTTATTGATGAACGTATCAAAATCATCAACGGCGAACTGGGAACCACGGAACAGGAACTGGAAACCTTCAAGCGCGATGCCGGACTCACCGACTTGAAAAGCGATGCCCAACTGGCATTGAGTGAAAACTCAGAATACGAAAAGAAACGTGCCGAAAACAGCACCCAGCTCCGGTTGGTACAATTCCTGGCCGGCTATGCCAACAATCCGGATCATGCCTACGAAGTACTTCCGGTCAATGTGGGCCTGACAGATACCGGACTGACCGAACTGATCAACCGCTACAACGAGATGCTGCTGGAACGCAAGCGCCTGCTCCGCTCCTCTCAGGAAAACAACCCGGTGGTAGTCAATCTGGATGCCAGCATCCGCGCCATGCGCAGCAATGTGCTGACCACCATCAACAGCGTACAAAGAGGTTTGGCCATCACCCAGGCGGATCTGGAACGTCAGGCAGGCAAATATGCCGGACGCATCACCAATGCTCCGGGACAGGAACGCCAGCTGGTCAGCATCTCGCGCCAGCAGGAAATCAAAGCCGGCCTTTACCTGATGCTGCTGCAAAAGCGTGAAGAAAACGCCATCACTCTGGCATCTACCGCCAACAACGCCCGCATGGTGGACGAAGCACTGGCAGATGCCATCCCCGTATCTCCCAAAGGGAAGATGATTTATCTGGTAGCACTGATTCTGGGAATCGCCCTGCCGGTAGTTGTCATCTATATCATCGAACTCTTAAAATACAAGATAGAGGGCCGCGCCGATGTGGAAAAAATCACCTCCCTTCCCATTGTGGGCGATGTACCCCTGTCGGAAGATAAAGGAAAAGAAGAAAGCATTGTAGTACACGAAAACCAAAACGACCTGATGGCCGAAACCTTCCGTAATGTACGCACCAATGTACTTTATATGATGAGGAGCGACGAGAAAGTCATATTGGTTACCTCCACCACCACAGGAGAAGGCAAAACCTTTATCGCTTCCAATCTGGCTGTCAGTCTGGCTTTATTAGGAAAGAAAATCGTGATCGTGGGGCTTGACATCCGCAAGCCGAGTCTGAACAAAGCTTTCAACTTATCACACAGGGAACAAGGCATCAGCCAGTTCCTCGCCAATCCGGAACATACCGACCTGATGTCGCTGGTACAAGTTTCACGCATCAATGCCAACTTGTCCATTCTGCCCGGAGGTCCTATTCCTCCCAACCCGACCGAACTGGTGGCACGTGAATCTTTGTCTCAGGCTATCGACATACTGAAAAAGCATTTTGACTATATCATTCTGGATACCGCCCCCATCGGCATGGTGACCGATACCCTGCTGATTTCGCGCGTAGCCAACGCCAGCATCTATGTGTGCCGGGCAGACTACACCCACAAGGCAGATTATACTTTAATCAACGAACTGAGCGAACAGAAAAAACTGCCCAACCTATGTACCCTTATCAACGGACTGGACATGAAGAAAAAGAAGTACGGATATTACTATGGATACGGCAAGTATGGCAAGTATTACGGATACGGTAAAAAATACGGTTATGGCTATGGATATGGCACTGAAAATGTAAATAAAAAGTAATTTCAAAAGTAATTACATAATAACATAAGACTAATTCTCTTTCCAATGTGTTAATATTTTAACAAATTCAGAAGAAAATTAGTCTTATTACGTTTTAATATATAAATATTATTTACTATATTTTTCTTTCGAAACATCAAAACAGGGACACTGTTTCACCCATTCCTCAGGCTCTATCTCGCCATTTCCGTTCAAATCCGGACTTAAATCCCGATGACCGCAAACTTTGCAACCGGGATAATCCACCAGCAACGTCCTGACCAGTACACGCAACGAATGTTTCTGCCACACCGTCCGCGTATCCTCCGGCCTGCCCCGCTCACTGATTCCCCCCTCATAGCATATCCCGATACTCTGTGCATTATACCCACGCGCATGCGCCCCGATTTTCTCTATGGGACGGGTTGTTTTTATATCCCCGTTCTTGCGGATATAAAAAATGATATCCGGGCCCGTTCATTCCACGCCTGCGGTGGCACACCTCCAAATCCTGTTCGGTAAAGTCCCTGTCCGCCTTTGTGGCGGAACAGTGGACAACAATCAGATTAATCACTCTCATCCCCCTATGCACGAGCTGATTCCTACTACACCCGCAATAGCCGTAGCTACTGCAATCACCACTTTCAAAATAGTGCTCCAGACAGATTTACCTTTCATTTCTACAGTTTTTTTTTAATTTAAACACTTGTCCGCCATCTACTTTAAGCAGGCTTTTGCTCCCCTTTCGTTTTCACCGGCAATTTATCCACTTTCGTATATTTCAGTGCTGCCAGAATACCGCTTAGCGCAATACCCGGACGGAAATTGATACGCGCTTTTCTAATCATCGACACATCATACGTATCCTCCGTTTCCGCACCTCTTCCGCTCAGCCCTATCTGGAAAGTGCCCAGATCGGCAAGCCTTACAATCTCACCCCCTTCCAGAGCCTCCATAATCACATCCTCCAAGGCAACAAGCACAGCCATAACATCCGCACGCGTCACCGTACAGGTTTTCTGAATACGATCCGCCATTCGCGAATCTCTACATGGCCATTGGCCTGAGCTTGTGCATAAAACTTAGGCACTGCATCCTGATCAAGCGGATTATTACGCTTTACTACCGAATAAGAAACTGTTCTTCCCATACTTTTTCAAATTAAAAAATTAAAACTTGCAAATTAAGAAACACACTGGCAATCAACCGTTAACCACTAAGCCGGCTATGATTGACTTTGATTACACTACAAAGATACGATGAAGCGGAAGCCTGTGTAGACATTTGTAGAGAAGCGTAGGAGATTGTCGGGAAATGTCGAGAATAACTTACAGAGAGAGTAGGAAAACAAGGACATTTTGCGTATCTTTACCCTATAATCAAAACGATAAAAGAACATGAACCAAGAAGAAAAAGCATTCATTATCAGAGCGTATGACAAAGCGGAACTGGCAGAACTATACAGCCCGGGGCGAACTGCCGCGGCAGCCCTGCAAACCCTGTATCGCTGGATGCGGAGAAACATGCTGCTACAGGAAGAATTGAACGAAGCGGGCTACAACAAATTCCGCCACAGCTTTCTGAAGCATGAAGTGGCAATCATAGTGAGGCATCTGGGAGAACCTTAGGACATACGCTTCCCAAAGAACCTGTTGTTTACATCGAAAGAACCTTGTTGTTTTTTTAAAATCCCCTGTTGTTTTACCGGAAAGATCCTGTTGTTTTTTGAAAACAACAGGATCTTTTTCACCTGCATTTAAGGCTCACAAGGCTCAGGGCTCACTTAGGCGGTTTTCTGAGCCAAGACTTGCCGGTCTTTCTATACTTACCATCCTCTTTCTCAACGATTTGATAATACACCAAACGCAACAAATAACGTTTCACGGATGCTGTAGGCAACCCGGCTTCATTGGCAGCCGCCATCAGCTCCGAATAGGTGAACTCGCGCGGCATTTTTTCAAGACAGGACGCAGTTTGAAAAAAGCCTTTACCGGCCTGATTCTTCCGGCAGTATCATCCATGGAAGTGGAAAGCAGCAAACTGTGTTCCAGCAACACATCCACTATCTGCATTGCCGTATGGAAATCCTCATCCGAACACTTCCACTCCGATGTATTCCATTGCGGCTCACACTTACGCAATGCAGTCAGCACCATGGCAATACGAGACATCATCAGTCCGTGGCGCAGCACAATGGCACCCGGAGAATCATCATCTTCCGCCACTACCTCACGCAGATACGTTCTGAAACGCTCCGTATGCTCTTTCCATTGTTCCTCGGTGAAAACCACCTCGGTAGGCGATCCGGAGAGAAAGATAAACATACGCAGCAGCTCCTCGCCCATCCCTTTGAAATAAGCGCGCATATCCAGCCGGGCCTTGCCGGGGTTTGCCGACTTATACTCCCAGGGGGCCTGTCCCACATAGAAAGCCACACGGCTGTACATTCCATTCTCCAGCGAAGAAATAAATTTATGCAACTGGGCGGGAGTACCCGAAGCGCATAATGCCAGATGAGGGTCACTCACAACAACAAGCCGGTGATCCGTCTTGAAATAAGAAGACACCTCCTCGTGCTGGGAGGCGGCACGCATCACATCATCATGTTTTCCATACTCCTGGTGCATGGCAGAACTTATCATGTCCAGCTCGGAGGCATTCATCACCAAGCCGACCGCTCCACCCGCCTCCAAAGCCAGTATCAACTGGCTTTTCGAAATATTGGGAGCCACCTTCAGGATGCGTTCCACCGGCATCTCCGGGCATTGGTCCAAATCGGGAACCCTCTTTTCCTGAGCGGCAAGCCGTTCCTCCAGATTCCACTTCAGCAGCTTCTGCCGGTACTCACGCTCATCCTTCCTGTTCAATTCATCGTAATACTCCTGAATGGCTGCGGGCAGAATTGCCGCCAGCTGCATCACCCCCTTTCCTCTGCCCGAACCGGCCAAAGCCACCAGATAGAGATCGGCGGAATAAACCATTCCTCCATAATTCATCCTCACCCCCGGCAGCAACCGCTGATGTTGGTAATCATGGAGAGCAACAGAATATCCCTCTCGCGCTTGTTGCGACGTGCGTCAACCCACGCTTCAAAAAAGTCGGGCAAACGGTCGAACAGTTCATCCGGAAGACACGGAACTTCACGACGCAACTTGTCAGCCTCAAGTTTCTCTAACTCAGCCTCTTCCTCCCCCTCATTGGGCTCAGAATACCGCATAGGTGAGCCCTGAGCCTTGTGAGCCCTGAAAGCAGGTGTTTCGGGCCCCTTGTTCATGTCGGCATACCGGTATCCGGAGTCTATGCGCGGAGGTATATCCCCGGCGGCACACCCCATACCCGCCAGCCTTTCCACCGCCAGCGTTTTCAGCCGTGCCAACTCTTCCTCGCCCACTCCTTTATAGCGGGCGATGCGTCCCAGCTTCAACAAAAACTCATTCTTTTTGCCATCCACAAAGGGATTCTGCTCCAGGAACTCGTTGAAGAATGTGTGCAGCATGCCCGAAGCCGCAACGGGAGGCCCGGACGCACCTGCCGGGGTCTTCACTTTCAGCTCCGCCAGAATCTCCCCCACCCTGTCGGGATGCTCCGTCACAAAGCGCCGCCAGGGAAAAACTTCGGTATCCGGACGAAAAAAAGCCTCCGGATCATACGATGCAAAGCAAGGACGGGTGGGATTCTTGCAACTCATGTCACAGGGAAAGGCAAGAAGCTGCGCCACGTGCCATGCCACCAATGCGTATGCCAGACGATACTCGTCCACACTCTCCGCTTCCACACGCACCACCAGTTTCAGCCCGTCGTACGAAACGCTGCGCCATGCCGCCTTCACCCAAGGAGTGTCCTTCAAGACCTGCAAGAACTCAGACACACGGCCGTTACATTTATCCACATCCAGCATGGCGTCCCCGCTCCACTGCTTCAGATTGGTTTCGGCATGACTCCCATCGCAACGCCCGGCTATCACCAGCGCGGCCAGTTTTCTCTTTAACTTCTTGGCCTCTGTCTCCCTGCCCGAAGCCTTCAGGCGCTGATACTCTTCTACTTGCACCTTCCAGCGTTCGCCACGCAGAAGCTTCACAAACTCTTCCAATGTCATATCCACGGCATGTTCATCGAACACCGAGAAATAGAAAGAGCATAAATCGGTATAAACCATTCATGTATGAATTTAAATTATCAAAAGGAGGGCATTTCCCTCCACCATGAAAGCAAAAGTATATTGCAAACCCATACAATCAAAAGTTAAAATTGTACACTTACCCAATGTAAAGCACTGATTTACAACACCCAATTTATGATACAAGTGTACAAATAACCGGGAGACTTCCTTTTAATGTCTTTTCACATTTTTGCTCCTTATTTCCTTTCTTTTCCTCTTTTTCTTCTCTTTCCGTTCTTTCTTCTTCTTTTCCTCCTTTTTCCGCAGAAACTCGTCTATATCAGCCAACATACTTTTGCACATGCGCTTCAGAACTCTCATTTCCTCATCAGTGTAGCCTTCACCGGACAGGCGATATCCGGCCATGATTTTTTCCAACTCTTGAAGGAAGCTCAATCTGCCACTATTTTTCTTATAAATCTTGATTTTTCCACAATGTTAATATCATTTAAAATATAAAAAGCACAAAAGTATAAATAAATACGTCATTCTTGTTAATTTTTTCATTTTTTGCGAACAAATAGCTTGTTATCGTAAAAAATGTCTATATTTGCATCAGAATTTAACGACAAGCTTACCTGGGAATGACACAGGTAACAGCGTAGCGTGCTCAAGAGGCATCATTTCTTTCATTTTTTAGAACATCTAACATTACTTTTCCTTCCTCCGAATATGAAAAAATGGCTAGTGGCGTATGTCCGCCTTCACCACGAAAAGAAGACGGCCGAACGGCTGACCGCAATGAACATAGAGAACTTCCTGCCTGTACAAGAAGAAATCCGCCAATGGACTTACCGGAAAAAGAAAATAAAACGGGTGGTTATCCCCATGATGATTTTTGTCCATGTAGATGCGGCGGAACGTTCACAGGTGCTCACGTTGTCGGCCATCAGCCGGTATATGGTGCTGCACGGCGAACATACTCCGGCGGTGATTCCGGACGAACAGATGGAACGGTTCAAATTTATGCTGGATTATTCGGACGAGGCGGTGGAGATGTGTACCGCGCCATTGGCTCCGGGAGAATTGATACGGGTGGTTAAAGGTCCGCTAAAGGGTCTGGAAGGAGAACTGGTGGAAGTGGATGGAAAAGCGAAAGTGGTGGTAAGACTGGATTTGCTGGGATGTGCTGGGGTTGATATGCCGGTGGGGTTTGTGGAGAAGATGAAATAAGGAGGGCGGACGCTAGGAAATGTGGAGGGGAATTTGTAGCTTTGCGGTAAGAAAGGAGAATAAAGGCATGCGTTTGCAATCTAAAGAAATACAGACCATCATCCAAATAGCCAAAGATATTTATGGTGAAACAGTGCAGGTATATCTCTTCGGTTCCCGTCTGAATGACGAAAAGCGCGGAGGAGATATTGATTTATTAGTCCGCAGCACGGGAGAAAAGAAGGGTGTATTGGCACGCATCCGCATGACCGCACGCTTGAAACTGCATTTGGGCGACCAAAAGATTGACGTCATCGGTGACCATGAGGATTCACCGGTAGTGCAGGAAGCTCTGAAAAACGGAATACAACTGATATGACAGAAAAGAAAATTCACAGAATTATTCTTTGCTTGAAACGGATGTTACCGTCATTTTGAATGAACTGTTTTCCAAAAGTGCCTTCAAAGGCAACAGACACGCTTGAGGTGTGATACAGGCTATTCTTTCCCGAAACTTTTTTCTATAACATAAACTTCGTAACAAAGTTATCGAGAGGAAGCAAACGCATTTAGAAGTTCACCGTTAAATAAGATTTTCTCTACCATCTACTAATTTATAAAAAAGCAGTCGCTCGATCTGTGACCGTATGAAAAAGAGGTAAGGTTCATATCCTATCTTGGGTCGAATATAGAATTCCATAAAGAAATGGTTAATATTAAACAAGATTCATTCGTTGGTAAATGAAACCTGACCCATCCTGTAAGAGAAACTTAATTGGAAGAAATTTTCTAAATTCATATTGTTGACTATTAGCTCATTAAAAATAACATTTTTTCTTGAAATCAGAAAGATATCTATTAAACAAATAGAAGAAAAACTTTTAAAATAAACATTCCATCCATCAATGTCTGACAATTTTAACAAAAATCGCTTAGCTAAAAACACCATTTTACTTTATGTACGTATGCTGTTTACGATGTGGTTAAATTTGTATACCACACGTTTAACACTTGCCAATCTTGGTGTAGAGGATATGGGAATCTATGGTGTCGTTGGTAGTATTGTCAGTATGTTCGCTGTTTTCAGTGGTGGAATGGGCAATGCCGTACAACGTTTTCTGACCTATGAAATAGGACGTGATAACGGTGATCCAAATAAAGTATTTTGTTCTTGCTTAAATGTCATATTCTTATTGTCCGGAATCATATTTATACTACTTGAGGTCGGAGGTCTATGGTTTCTACATACCAAAATAAACATACCAGCGGAAAGTATGGATGCAGCCCAATGGGTGTTTCAAATATCAGTACTCACTTGTATAGTCAATCTTATAAGTATTCCTTATAATTCACTAATCGTAGCACATGAAAAAATGAATGCTTTTGCTGCTATCAGTATTCTTCAAGTAATCTTAACATGTGCTTCAGCCTATTGCCTTAGTTACTTTCCTACCGGCCGTTTATTAATCTATGCTATATTGATGGCAACAATAAGCATATTAATAAGAATAGCTTATCAGATATATTGCCATCGCAAATTTCCGGAAGTCCATTACCATATGATTATAGACAAAAACCAAATAATGCAAATTGCAAATTTGCCGGTATATCCTCTGCTTCCGGTGCTTTGCAGGTTCTTTCGTCACAAGGGTTTATCCTCGTTATCAATCTTACATTCGGGGTGGCTATTAACGCTGTATATACAATTTCAATGCAATTGAAAAACTCAGTTCTGTCATTTGCTCAAAATTTGCAACGTGCCATTGCTCCACAAATAACAAAAACATATGCCAATGGTGAGCTGGATATACATAAAAAGCTTGTCTATGCAGGAAGTAAATTTCAAGTATTTCTTATTTTTTTTATAATGATACCATTTCTTTTTCAAACGGAATATATCATGCACCTCTGGCTAGGTAATGTGCCACCATATGCTGTGACTTATGCACAATGCACCATATTTCTGAGTCTTACCTATGCTTCTTTTGAAACAATACGAACAGCAGTATATGCAACCGGTAATATTACTAAATTTATGATATGGCCCGAAGCTATATATTTATTAGTTTTGCCTATCAGCTACTATGCCGGCATAATAACCAATGATCCTAATGCCCTGATAATAGCAATGGTATTGTATGAAATATTTGTTTGTACAATACGAGTATGGATAGCATCAAAAGTTTCAATCATAAGAATAAATGAACTGCTTAAAAAAGTAATCAAACCTTGCTTCTGCGTAGCAGTACCAGCATTGTTATATGCAAAATAATTACATTGTTTATTCCACAGACTATTTGGGGGCTAATCTCGATTCTCTGTTTAAACAGCATTTCATTAAGTTTAATCATTATAATAATCGGATTAAGCAAACAAGAAAAAAATATGATAAGTACATTCTTGAAGAATAAAATGAAATAAATAGGACAATAACATATATACTTTCTGATTATTGCCAATTAGTACCAACAATTTTAGAATCAACTCCTTTTTTTTGACTTATTTCAAACGGAATCAACTTTAAGATAGACTCCATATGATCATATGTCAAAATTAAGTTTATAAAACAAAGATATTATGCCGTTAATAAACGAATATTTAATCTTACTATTCCTATATATAGTTACATGTTTATGGGTAATACAAAAATATTATAAACGAAAATTAAGGTGTATTTCAAGTTCCTTTTATTTTTAGTTTAGCCAGTGTACTAATGATGACCCCCAATTTTGTGTAATCATCTATAATACACATTATGATCCTAATTTATTATGGGATTTAACTTATTGTATGATAACATCAACATTAGCACTCTCTTTTGGATGGGATAAAGCGCAAGATTCCTCAATATATTCTTGTAGAGATATTGATTTAGTAAAATCCAAAAATACTTTTTTGCACTCTTCCTAATAGGTTTATATTGTGCAATACAAAGTTATCTCCAAGTAGTAGCTCATTTTCTCTCTGACCAAAGTGATATTAGAACTAATCATACTTATCAAATACTCCTATTCTTTATGTTATATTTTGATATAGGAATGTTTTATGCTTTAACATATATCATCAGAGGGAAAAAAGCATCTAAAATTATCTATTTCATTTTAATCATAAGCAGCATTTATTACCTCTATATCATACTAATGTTAGCAAGACGAACTCTTGTTGTAAAACTTTTTATGTCACTAGGGATATTAGTTGCAATGTTAAAACCACGATGGCAAAAAGCTATTAAAATAATTATTATCCTATTTTTTACAACTGGAACAATATACCAAGCTAGTATAGCTTTAATACGAGGAAATCTTCGTGACAATAAAGAAGAAAAAGAGCAAATAGATATATGGGAAAATTATA
>ENA-OQCF01000627-OQCF01000627.1-human-gut-metagenome-genome-assembly--contig:-NODE-627-length-13411-cov-2.132565_pt1 | contig 13411 bp, 13 predicted proteins | sample MGYA00242756_ERZ504573 | MGnify/ENA primary metagenome ERZ504573 (study PRJEB26092, sample SAMD00036240) | human gut metagenome | host: Homo sapiens | study: EMG produced TPA metagenomics assembly of... | reverse complement strand
GAAAACTATCCACCGGTTAATAAAAATATTCATTTTAATTTTGCCAAATTGAAAAACATTCATAGCTTTGCAAATGCGTTTGTTAACAATAAGTACAAACTTCTACAATTTTACTTATTTGTAACTAATCCTAAGAGATACAACACTGTGGAAAAGAAAAATTATTCTTATGACGAAGCCTACGGAGAATCTTTAAAATACTTCCAAGGCGACGAGTTGGCTGCCAGAGTTTGGGTAAACAAATATGCAGTCAAAGATTCTTTCGGAAATATTTACGAAAAGTCTCCGGAAGACATGCATTGGCGAATAGCCAATGAGATAGCCCGCATTGAGGCCAAGTACCCCAATCCATTAAGTTCAGAGGAACTTTTTCGGCTTACTCGACCACTTCAAGTACATTGTTCCGCAAGGAAGCCCGATGACCGGAATCGGGAACAACTATCAGGTAGCCTCTCTGTCCAACTGCTTTGTTATCGGTGTGGACGGCGAAGCGGATTCTTATGGTGCCATCTTCAAGATAGACGAAGAACAAGTACAGCTGATGAAACGCCGTGGCGGCGTGGGACACGACTTATCCCATATCCGTCCGAAAGGTTCACCGGTAAAGAACTCGGCACTGACCTCCACTGGCTTGGTCCCCTTCATGGAACGCTATTCAAACTCTACACGCGAAGTGGCTCAAGATGGACGCCGCGGCGCACTGATGCTCAGCGTATCCATCAAACACCCCGACTCGGAAGCCTTCATCGATGCCAAGATGACTGAGGGCAAAGTGACCGGAGCCAACGTTTCCGTAAAACTGACCGACGACTTCATGCAGGCCGCCATCGAAGGCAAACCATATACACAGCAATATCCGATTGACGCCACAGAGCCGGCATTTCAAAAAGACATTGACGCATCCGCATTATGGAAAAAGATTGTGCACAATGCATGGAAATCGGCAGAACCCGGTGTATTGTTCTGGGATACCATATTAAAGGAATCCGTGCCCGACTGCTATGCAGACCTGGGCTACCGTACCGTATCCACCAATCCATGCGGCGAAATTCCACTGTGCCCGTACGACTCCTGCCGTCTGCTCGCCATCAACCTTTACTCATACGTGGTCAATCCGTTCAAGCCGGACGCCTACTTTGACTTTGAGCTATTCAAGAAGCATGTAGCTTTGGCCCAACGCATCATGGACGACATCATCGACCTTGAGCTGGAAAAGATAGAACGCATCATGAGCAAGATAGATGCCGACCCCGAAAGTGAAGACGTGAAACATACAGAACGCGTTTTGTGGCAGAAGATTTACAAGAAAAGCGCCCAAGGCCGCCGTACCGGTGTAGGCATCACGGCAGAAGGCGACATGCTTGCCGCCCTGGGATTGCGTTATGGTACTGAAGAAGCAACCGAGTTTTCGGAGAAGTACACAAGACGGTGGCACTCAACGCCTATCGCTCATCCATAGAAATGGCCAAAGAACGCGGCGCATTCGAGGTATACGATACAGAACGCGAAAAGAACAATCCGTTCATCAACCGCCTGCGCGAAGCCGACCCGGAAATGTACGAGGAGATGAAGAAGTACGGACGCCGCAACATTGCCTGTCTGACCATCGCCCCGACCGGAACCACCAGCCTGATGACCCAAACCACCTCCGGTATCGAGCCCGTATTCCTGCCCGTGTACAAGCGCCGCCGCAAAGTGAATCCCAACGATACGAACGTCCATGTGGACTTCATCGACGAAACCGGGGATGCCTTTGAAGAATATATCGTGTTCCACCCCAAGTTCGTGACTTGGATGGAAGCACAAGGATACAACCCCGCCAAACGCTACACGCAGGAAGAAGTGGATGCCCTGGTAGAGAAATCACCTTATTATAAAGCAACCTCCAACGACGTGGACTGGCTGATGAAAGTCAAGATGCAGGGACGTATCCAAAAATGGGTGGATCACTCTATCAGCGTAACCATCAACCTGCCGAATAACGTAGACGAAGACCTCGTGAACCGTCTGTATGTAGAAGCATGGAAATCCGGCTGCAAGGGCTGTACGGTTTACCGCGACGGTTCGCGTTCCGGTGTACTCATCTCTACCAAGAGCGACAAAAAGTCTGAGCTTCCCCCGTGCAAACCGCCTACGGTCGTTGAAACACGTCCCAGAATATTGGATGCAGACGTTGTCCGCTCCAGAACAACAAGGAGAAATGGGTGGCATTCGTCGGCTTGCTGGACAATCATCCCTACGAGATATTCACCGGTGTGCTGGACGATGACGAAGGCATCATCCTGCCGAAGAATGTGGTGTCGGGCCACATCATCAAGAATGTGGATGAGCACGGAAACAAGCGTTACGACTTCCAGTTCGAGAACAAGCGCGGATACAAAGTTACCATCGAGGGTCTGTCCGAGAAGTTCAACAAAGAGTATTGGAACTATGCCAAGCTGATTTCCGGTGTATTGCGCTATCGCATGCCTATCGAGCAGGTCATCAAGCTGGTAGGTTCACTGCAACTGGACAGCGAAAACATCAACACCTGGAAGAACGGTGTGGAACGCGCCCTGAAGAAATACATTCAGGACGGCACGGAAGCCAAAGGCAAGAAATGCCCCAACTGCGGCAACGAAACACTGGTTTACCAAGAAGGTTGCCTCATCTGCAAGACGTGCGGAGCTTCCCGCTGTGGATAATCCCACGGCAAGCACAAACGTTTGCATAGGAATTTAAATGACTTAGATAACGGTAGCTGCATGATTATGAGGAATAATTTCTATACTTGCATAATCATTGCAGCTATTGCTATTTCTAAATCTAATATAATATGACACTAATATTCAATATCGAGTATCGCACCAGCTGGGGTGAAGAAGTCAGAGTCCTGGGTTCCATCCCGGAACTTGGCAACAACCAGCCCGACAAAGCCACACCCCTGCACACTGTAGACGGCATTCACTGGACCGCGGAAGTGGATATCCAGATTCCCGGCAATGGAAGCGTCGAATACAGTTACCACATCTATCAAGATGGCAGAACCATACGGACAGAGTGGAACAGCCTGCCACGCATCCTGCACGTTGCAGACAATCCGAAGAAAGTTTACCGCATAGAAGATTGTTGGAAGAATCTGCCCGAGCAGCAGTATTTTTATACATCCGCTTTCACAGAATCCCTGCTGGCGCATCGCGAACGCAGTGCCGCCCCGAAAAGCTACAAAAAGGGGTTGCTGATAAAGGCGTACGCCCCTGCATAGACAATGACCACTGCCTGGCACTTTGCGGAAACCAGAAGGCGCTGGGTGACTGGAACCCGGACAAAGCTGCCTTATGAGCGACATCGACTTCCCCGAATGGCAGGTAGAAGTGGATGCCGGTAAAATCAGCTTCCCGCTGGAGTATAAATTCGTCCTTTACAACAAGAAAGAGCGCCGTGCCGTGGCCTGGGAGAACAATCCCAACCGCTATATGGCCGACCCGCAGATAGCCGCCAACGAAACGCTGGCTGTCGGCGACCGTTATGTATACTTCAATCTTCCCGCATGGAAAGGTTCCGGAGTAGCCGTACCCGTATTCTCCCTACGCTCCGAGAAAAGCTTCGGTGTAGGCGATTTCGGCGACTTGAAGCGCATGATTGACTGGGCAGTTGCCACCAATCAGAAGGCGGTGCAGATTCTGCCCATCAACGACACTACCATGACGCATACCTGGACAGACTCCTACCCTTACAGTAGCATCTCCATCTATGCCTTCCATCCCATGTACGCCGACCTGAAGCAGTTGGGCAGCTTGAAGGACAAGAAGGTGATGGCCGAATTCAACAAACGCCAGAAGGAACTGAATGCCCTGCCCACCGTGGACTACGAAGCTGTGAACAAGACAAAGTGGGAATACTTCCACCTCATCTTCAAGCAGGAAGGGGAAAAGGTGCTGGCATCGGATGCTTTCCGTAATTTCTACGAAGCCAACAAGGAATGGTTGCAGCCATATGCCGTCTTCAGCTACCTGCGTGATGCCTACAAGACCCCGAATTTCCACGAGTGGCCCAAGTATGCCACCTACGATGCCAAGGAGATAGAGATATTGTGCCGGCCGGACTCTGCCGACTATCCGCATATCGCCATCTACTACTACATCCAGTTCAATCTGCACCTGCAACTGCTTGCCGCCACCGAACATGCGCGCGCCAACGGTGTAGTGCTGAAAGGCGACATCCCCATCGGCATCAGCCGCAACAGTGTGGAAGCCTGGAAGGAACCCCACTACTTCAACTTGAACGGCCAAGCCGGCGCACCGCCCGATGACTTTTCCGTAAACGGGCAAAACTGGGGCTTTCCCACCTACAACTGGGATGTCATGGAGAAAGATGGCTATGCCTGGTGGATGAAGCGTTTCCACAAAATGGCGGAATACTTCGATGCCTACCGCATAGACCACATCCTCGGCTTCTTCCGCATTTGGGAGATACCGATGCACGCCGTACACGGGCTGTTGGGACAATTCGTCCCTGCCCTGCCCATGACGCGTGAGGAGATAGAAAGCTACGGGCTGGCATTCCGCGAAGACTTCTTCCTGAAGCCCTATATCCATGAGTACTTCCTCGGACAAATCTTCGGCCCGCATACAGACTATGTGAAACAGACCTTCATAGAGCCGACAGACACGTGGGAGGTTTACCGCATGCGTCCCGAGTTCGACACCCAGCGCAAGGTGGAAGCCTACTTTGTCGGAAAAACGGACGATGACAGCATCTGGATTCGTGACGGGCTTTACGCCCTTATCAGCGATGTGCTGTTCGTGCCCGACCGCAACAATCCGCACGAATACCATCCGCGCATCGGCGTGCAGCACGACTACATCTACCGCGCACTGAACGATTGGGAGAAGGCTGCCTTCAACCGGCTGTATGACCAGTACTACTATCATCGCCACAACGACTTCTGGGGACAGCAAGCCATGAAGAAACTGCCGCAACTGACACAGTCCACGCGCATGCTGGTATGCGGTGAGGACTTAGGCATGATTCCCGATTGCGTGGCATGGGTGATGAACGACCTGCGTATCCTTTCCCTGGAGATACAACGTATGCCGAAAGATCCGAAACAAGAATTCGGCCACACAGACTGGTATCCGTACCGTTCGGTCTGCACCATCTCCACGCACGACATGTCTACCCTGCGCGGCTGGTGGGAAGAAGACTTACAACAGACGCAGCGTTACTACAACACCATGCTCGGACACTACGGTGCCGCACCGGCAACGGCCACGCCGGAGCTCTGCGAAGAAGTGGTTCGCAATCACCTCCATAGCAACTCCATCCTCTGCATCCTCTCCCTGCAAGACTGGATGTCCATGGACGGCAAATGGCGCAACCCGAACGTGCAGGAAGAACGCATCAATATTCCTGCCAACCCGCGGCACTACTGGCGCTGGCGCATGCACCTGACACTGGAACAACTGATGAAGCAGAAAGCCTGAACGAGAAAATAAGGAGCATGATAGAAAGCACCGGAAGATAAGAAAGGATTCTTAGCAAAGTATTATTTTAGGCACGGATTACATGGACAATCACGGATAATATTGAAAGCAACCGTGATAACCCGCATAATTCCGTGCCTAAAATAGTTCGATAAGTTTATTCCGACCCTCACATAATTGTATTCTATAAAAAACAATTTCGCGCTATTTTTATATTTTACAGAATACAATCCGCAACCTGAATCGTAATAACCGGATACTGATTTGCCCGTACCACAAAATATCAGTAAGTTTGCAGAAAACAATCTACAAGTAATGACCAGTTATATTTTCCTTGACACGCTTCGCTTCTTCGCCCATCACGGCGTGGGCGAACAAGAAACCGTGGTAGGCAATGAGTTTAACCCGTCAGCCTGCGCCTGCAAGTTGATATCCGGCGTGCGGCAGAAACGGACGACGTAGCCGACACCGTGAGCTATGCCGATGTACATACAGCTGTGAAGGCAGAGATGGACATTCCTTCCAAACTATTGGAACATGTATGCGGGCGAATTATAAACCGATTGTTCCACGACTTCCCGCAGATAGAAGAGATAACCCTCAAGCTGGCAAAGCGCAATCCACCGATGGGCGCGGATATAGAGGCTGCAGGAGTGGAGATATGCCAACGCCGCGGAGAATGACAGATTGCCGAATCACCCCATTCACTATTGATACACAGACACTTCCCACTGCAAAGACACTGCATGCTTTTTGCAGTGGCGCTGCAAACGGTTTGCAGTAACACTGCACATATATTTGCAGTAGTACTGCAATAGCTTTGCAGTGACGCTGCAACAGATATGCAGTAGCACTGCAAAATGTATACAGAAGTTCTGCAGTGAGCATGCAGCAACTTTTCTGCCGTAGAATACGACCATTGATACCAATATTCCGTACCTTTGCCCCATCATCAACAAAAAGTCAATGAGAAACGCTATACAACGACTGGCATTACTCCCCATCGTCGCTCTCTTCCTGCTACCGGCCGCTTGCTATCAAATACAGCTCCGAGTTTCATTGGAGAAATGCCCTCTACCTGCCACCCCTTACGACTTTACAAACCCATACAACTATGCAGACTTCAGAAGGAATGAACTATTGAAAATAAACCTCACAGAGTTCCGCTTCCCCTACCAATACCTCAACGACATAGAATGGGCAGATTCACCAACACCATTATTGTGCAACTCTATGACTTCAAACGGCAAGGGTGGGCTATCGCACCAGTGTGGGCTGTCCATGAACGAAGGGTAGCGATAGATTAAGAATGCCCAGTAGAACCGAGTTTCATCCTTATTTTTGCCGTTTCCGCTTCTTTGCCGATTCCACCGCTTCGGCCACCACCGGCTTATTTGCAAACCGCTTGGTGTAGTTGCTGTAATCGGGAACAGTGCGTTCATACGTCGGGTCGACAAACAACGGGCTGGAAATGATATGGTCTGCCGTACTGCGGTTGCAGCAGAACACGATGTTCTCCACACCGGCAAGGCGGGTCAACGCCTTCACATCCGTATCGTGCGGCTGAAGGGTCATCGGGTCGGTGAAAAAGAAAAGATAGTCAATCTCTCCGTCCACAATGCGCGAGCCCATCTGCTGGTCACCGCCCAAAGGACCGGATTTAAGGATAGTGAAATCCCACTCCACATCAGGATGTTTCTCCCGGAGGGCTTCGAGGATAAGGGTACCCGTGGTGCCCGTACAATAGAATTTATGCCCCATCAGCAATTCCGAGTTCCACAGTACCCACTCGATGAGGTCTTTCTTCATGCGTCGTGTGCCACTAATCCGATTTTTCTAACTAGTTTTTCCATAATTCAAAACCTTTAATAGATTGAACAATTATAAAAGGCAACAGTTCCTACAATTGGGAAAAGAATTTCTTTCCATGCAGATAAAACTGCGCCAATATACTGTTTTTTGTCCGTTCCGGTATTACGGCAAGCGTAGTTTTTTCAGATTCTCTTTGCGGGACGCTGCTAATGAAGTGCGGAGGGAGTGGTAGGCACGGCGCGCACGGAATACGGCCAAAGCATTGGGTAACTGGCCTTTCAGCATGAAACTGAACGCAGCCACATAATCGAGCACCGCACGTACACGCATCACGGACGCCAAGTCCTCCTGCGGCAGATTCTTATAAAGCATGACAAGGTTATTACGAAAATTGAGGAAGGTCTTGCGCGGATTCTCCTTCTTCAAAGTGGCCCCTCCCACATGAAATACCACACTCTGCGGTATACATGCCAACTGTCTGCCACGGGCACGAAGCCGCCAACATAAATCTATCTCCTCCATGTGGGCAAAAAAAAACGTCCGTCCAGCCCACCCGCTTCCCGGTAGTCTGCCAGACGGATGAACAGAGCCGCCCCCGTAGCCCAGAAAATGGGTATCACCGTGTCGTATTGCCCCTTGTCCTCTTCTACCACGCCCATGATACGGCCGCGGCAGAAGGGATAGCCATAGCGGTCGATGAAACCTCCCGCAGCTCCGGCATACTCAAACTGCCCCTTGTTACGCCAACTGCGTATCTTCGGCTGGCAAGCGGCCGTCTCCGGATAGGCATCCATATACTCTGCCAACGGGACAAGCCAGTGCTCGGTGACCTCTACATCGGAATTGAGCAGCACTACATATTCTGCCTCCACTTGCTTCAATGCTAGATTGTATCCGTCGGCAAAACCGTGGTTCTCTTCCAGCAGAATCAAGTGCACAGAAGGAAACTCGCGACGGAGCATTGCCACGGAGGCATCCGTAGAGCCATTGTCCGCCACATACACCACAGCACCATCCGCCTCCGAAAAACGCACAACAGAGGGAAGGAAGGAACGGAGCATATCACATCCGTTCCAATTCAATATGACAACAGCAATCTTATCCATGTTGCACAGATTCTTTTCGTTTATTTTTCCAGCGTTTATGAGACCAGAACCAATAAGCCGGTTCGCGCCGGATGGTCTGCTCCAGACGACGGGCGAAGCACTCGGTTATCTCGCCATCCGCCGTCTGCTTGGGAGTTTCGGTAACCAAATCGAAGAGCACTTTGCAATATCCCCTGGATGTCCGTTCCAATTCACAATAAAAGACGGGGAAGTCCATCAGCTTGGCAATGCGCTCGGCGCCATCCATGAACACGGTGTCCTGATTCAAGAAAGTGGTCCAATAATGGGCCTCGCTGCGGTTGGGCGACTGGTCTGTAATCAGGCCGATGGCTATCCGCCTGCCTTCACGGCGAAGCTTTATCACTTCGCGTGCCGTGGAATGTTTCGCCACATTGTATCCTCCGAACCGGGCGCGGATATGCTTAAACATCTCGTCCAGATACTTATTGCTTAGCGGTTTGTACACCTGCACCGGGATGTCGCCCGGATGCATGATGGCCCCCATGCCTATAATCCACTCAAAATTGGCATAATGGGGAATCAACAGTACAATGCTCCATGCTTCTCTATCATGGCAAGGTATTCTTCCTTATTATCATACTTCATCCGGCGGCAGAGCTCCTCGAAAGACATGCGCAGCATCTTCACCTCTTCCAGCATATAGTCGCAGATATAATGGTAGAACTTGCGCTCTATCTCCATCAATTCGGTTTCCGACTTCTCCGGAAAGGAATTGCGAAGGTTGCGGCGAACGACTTTCTTCCGATAATGCACGACGTGGCGCATCAGGAAGTACAGCCCGTCGGACAACACATAAAGCGCCCGGAAAGGCAGAAGTGCCACAAGCCACATGCCCGCATAAGTCAGCCAATAGACAATTTTTGATTTCACTTCGTCAGTTATGAGTTATAAGTTATGAGTTATTTGTTGCAAAGGCGGCATTCCTCATTCTATTGCTCCCAAGAGTGCAGTGCCGTCGGCATTGAAATCGCCCAGGCGCACAGACACGAGCTGGTTGTCCAAGGCAGCATCATGAGGGACTTCCACACGGATATAATTGGGAGTGAAGCCGTGCATCGGCAGTCCGGGTTTGGGACGTTCCAGCAACACCGGCATCGTCTGCCCGATATGGCGCGCATAAAAAGCACGGGTCTTTTCGTCCGAAAGCTCCAGCAATTGCTGGCTCCTGCGGTGCTTTTCTTCGGGTGCCACCACGTGGTCTATCTTCAAGGCCTGCGTGCCGGGACGCTCCGAATAGCTGAAGACATGGAGCTGCGTCACGTCCAGGCTCTTGATAAACTCATAAGCCTGCCCGAAATACTCCTCCGTCTCTCCACGGGTACCCACAATCACGTCTACCCCTATAAAGGAATCGGGCATCACTTCCTTTATCTTCTTTATCTTCGAGGCAAACAAGGCGGTATCGTAACGGCGTCGCATCAGCTTCAGCACCTCGTCACTGCCCGACTGCAGCGGTATATGGAAATGAGGCATGAAACGCCGGGAACGGGACACGTATTCTATGATTTCATCTGTCAGCAGATTCGGCTCGATGGAGGATATGCGGTAACGCTCAATGCCTTCCACCTCGTCCAGCGCCTTCACCAAATCGAAGAAAGTCTCACCGGTAGACTTGCCGAAGTCTCCGATATTGACACCGGTCAATACAATTTCCTTTCCACCTTCGGCAGCCGCCTGGCTGGCCTGCTCCACCATAGAAGCAATGCTGCCGTTACGGCTACGTCCGCGGGCAAAGGGAATGGTGCAATAGGAACAATAATAATCGCAGCCGTCCTGCACTTTCAGGAAGAAACGGGTCCGGTCGCCACGCGAACAAGACGGGGCAAACGAACGTATATCCTTCAAAGCGGAAGTGTAGGCCTCGCCGGTCTCGTGCTTCTGCAGATTGCCCAAGTAGTGAAGCAAGTCCTTCTTCTGCTCGGCTCCCAGCACGACGTCCACACCTTCTATCTTTGCCACCGTCTCCGGTTTCAGCTGGGCATAGCAACCGGTCACCACGACAAATGCACCCGGATGTTGCTTCACCAGTTTGTGGATGGCCTGGCGGCACTTCTTGTCCGCCACTTCCGTCACCGAGCAGGTATTCACTACACAAATATCCGCTTTCTCACCCTTGCGCGCCGTACGTACGCCCGCTTCCCGCAAAATTTTACCGATAGTAGAGGTCTCCGAGAAGTTCAGTTTGCACCCCAACGTATAGTAAACCGCCGTCTTATCTTGAAATATATTGGTATCTATCATGAGCTTATAAACACATTTATGCTGCAAATATATACATTATTAATCTATTTTTCCTACTTTTGCACACTCAACTAAAATTTGTGCAATGATACAAGAGAACTTTATCAAACTATACGAGCATAGTTTCCGCGAGAATTGGGACCTCCCCTGCTATACCAACTATGGAGAAAACGAGAGCTATACTTATGGCGAAGTGGCACAAGAAATAGCCAGACTGCACCTTATTTTCAAGTACTGCCAACTGCGCCGCGGCGACAAGATAGCCGTCATCGGCAAGAACAATGCCCGCTGGTGCATCGCCTATATGGCCACCATCACCTACGGCGGTATCGTAGTCCCCATTCTGCAAGACTTCAACCCCAATGATGTCCATCATATCGTAAACCACTCCGAATCGACGTTCCTCTTCACCAGCGATGCCATTTGGGAACATCTGGAAGAAGAACGGCTTACCGGAATTCGCGGTGTGTTCTCGCTGAGCGACTTCCGCTGTCTGTATCAGCGGGACGGCGAAACCATCCAGCGTTTCCTCAAGCATCTGGGCGATGAAATGGAAGCGACCTACCCGAACGGGTTCCGCAAGGAAGACATCGTTTACACGGACCTTTCCAACGACAAGGTCATGCTGCTGAATTATACCTCGGGCACCACCGGATTCAGTAAGGGCGTCATGCTGACGGGAAACAACCTGGCCGGCAACGTCACCTTCGGTATACGTACCGAGCTGCTGAAGAAAGGGGACAAAGTGCTCTCTTTCCTGCCTTTGGCACATGCATACGGCTGCGCATTCGATTTCCTTACCGCCACGGCCGTCGGCACACACGTCACACTGTTGGGAAAAGTGCCTTCCCCAAAGATTCTGATGAAAGCTTTCGAGGAAGTGAAACCCAACCTGATTATCACCGTCCCCCTTGTCATTGAAAAGATATACAAGAATGTCATACAGCCCATCATCAACAAAAAGACCATGAAATGGGCGCTCAGCATTCCCTTGCTCGACGGACAGATATACGGGCAAATCCGCAAGAAACTGATTGACGCACTGGGCGGACGTTTCAAGGAAGTCATCATAGGAGGCGCAGCCATGAACCCGGAAGTGAAGAATTCTTCCACCGCATCAAGTTCCCCTTCACCATCGGCTACGGCATGACTGAATGTGCCCCTCTCATCAGCTATGCTCCCTGGAATGAATTCGTCCCGACTTCCTCCGGACGGGTACTCGACATCATGGAAGCCCGTATCTGCAAGGAAAACCCGGACGACAAACTCGGCGAAATACAAGTACGTGGCGAGAACGTGATGACGGGTTATTACAAAAACCCCGAAGCCACCAAAGAAGTCTTCACCGAAGACGGATGGCTTCGCACCGGCGACTTGGGTACACTGGACGACGACAACAACCTATACATACGCGGACGCAGCAAGACCATGATTCTCAGTTCCAGTGGACAGAATATCTTCCCCGAAGAGATAGAAGCACGGCTCAACAACATGCCTTTCGTCCTGGAAAGTCTTGTCATCGAACGGAATAAAAGACTGGTGGCACTGGTTTATGCCGACTATGAAGCCTTGGATTCTTTAGGGTTGAACCAGCCGGACAACCTCAAAACCATTATGGATGAGAATCTCAAAAATCTGAATAATAGTGTGGCAGCCTATGAAAAAGTAAGCCAAATCCAACTTTATCCAACAGAATTTGAGAAAACGCCCAAAAGAAGTATCAAGAGATACTTATACAACAGCATTGCCGAAGATTAATATGTTGTAAAACATATAGAATAGGGATAAAAACAGCCGAAGCTCCAAAAAAAATATAAAAAAAAGTTGGGGTTTCGAAGAACAACATAATTCAAAAAGTTACAATAACCTTTGCAAACGTTTTAATAAAGCAATTTGATTGATATTACGTTTTAAAAGTAAAGAAAATGAAAAAATTAGTTTTGATGGCTGCAGCTATCGTAGCAGTATCTTTCGCATCTTGTGGCAATAAAGCAGCTAACGCTGAACAAGCAACTGCAGATTCTATCCGTATCGCTGACTCAATCGCAGCTGTAGAAGCAGCAGCAGCTGAAGCCGCAGCAGCAGCCGCAGCAGCTGACACTGTAGCAGTAGATAGCGCAGCTGTTGTAGCTGAATAATTTCAGTACAACACTCGAGAGAATTGAAAGTCTGACGTGCATACAAGCACACCAGACTTTTTTTATGCCCTATCCTCTCATTCTTTTCCCTTCCAATTGTTAAGTCTTGGTCTTATTTCACAAAAAAGGGTATAATATGGCAGATAAATGATAAAGTATAGTGCATATACCAAATAAAAAACGTTACTTTGCATCAACAAAACAATAAGAGGTTTATTACGATCTGCGTTTCATTATGTCTCTCCTCGATTAACCACATTGAGAATTTTCATTTCTGACTACAACTTCCTAAGACTCCTTTATTGAATTATTAATTTTTTATTTTTGTATTTTATGAATATGTACATTGGAAACCTTAGCTACAACGTTAGGGAATCAGATTTGAGACAAGTAATGGAAGAGTATGGAACAGTAGAATCAGTAAAACTGATTATGGACCGTAATACAAACAGATCAAAAGGTTTTGCCTTCGTAGAGATGCCCGAAGCTGCTGAAGCCCAACAAGCAATCAACAAACTGAATGGAGCAGAATATGTAGGCCGCCAGATGGTAGTAAAAGAAGCATTGCCAAGAAACTAAAAATTATTGACTGACAATAAGCAAGGCATATCATTAATAATAAGATATG
>ENA-OQCF01000624-OQCF01000624.1-human-gut-metagenome-genome-assembly--contig:-NODE-624-length-13423-cov-2.097022_pt1 | contig 13423 bp, 11 predicted proteins | sample MGYA00242756_ERZ504573 | MGnify/ENA primary metagenome ERZ504573 (study PRJEB26092, sample SAMD00036240) | human gut metagenome | host: Homo sapiens | study: EMG produced TPA metagenomics assembly of... | reverse complement strand
TTCTTAAACAGACCCCACGTCTTATTCTTACACAATTTAATTACAAAATAAGGAATAGCATAAAGAGCTCCGGAAAGATATATAATGAACATTATTGCTATAGCACTCATCCATTCGGGATTTCCCTGTGTTACAACAGCCTCTGTAATAGGAGCATTACCTACAGCGTTTGCCCAGACTGAAACCTGTAGCTAAAAAGACCACCTATAAGAGCTATGAATATTCCTCGCAAAGTCTTGCCAGACGAAAGTTGTTCCATTGAATCTTTATGTTCCGAACTTTCTTTTCGAAGTATACCGGCACGCCCGTTTGATACTACTCCTATAAGAATGATTATAAGACCTATTATTATATACCATAAAGCATTTTCAGAAGGCAATCCGTCGACAATGAATGGCAAAATAGAACCTACCAATATTACAGAACCTATAAATATTGAGAAACCCAATGAAACTCCTATATAATCTATTGCCTTGCTCCATAGCTGCACTCCCATTCCCCAAAGAAAAGATGTCAGTACCATGAGATAAAGTACATTCGAAGGCAATGATGCGAGAACATCACAAAAATTGTCTATCAATAAAAATGAAGACACCAAAGGCATTACTATCAATGCCAGGAAAAAAAACAGAAACCAGGTATTCTCATATTTATAACCTTTAATATATTTCTCAGGCAAAGCATACAAGCCCAACATAATTCCGGCTCCTACAGCCCATAATATTCCATTTATCATAATCTTATTCTGTTAAAAATTAAATTTAAATATTGTATGACTCTCAAATTTCTCACCCCTGTCGGTAAAAACCTTATTTGCATCTTTTAAATTAGGACCATTAGGTACTCTATGTGTCTCACAACAAAAGGCACAGTACTTACCATATTTCTCACTTTCATTCTTTGTAATGAAGACGAAGTATATTTGGCTGTATACAGGAGCATTCCTTCTTCTGTCGTCAGAACTTCCATACTTACATTACTAGAAGGGCAATTAATCTCGGCAACCTTCTCCGGAACATCAGTAAATCCCTTATCAAACATATAGAAGTGCTCAAAACCATCATTTATCTCATTATGAACCTGACCTATATTCCTTGAACTACGAAGGTCGACGCTGCTGCCAGATATGTAAATAATATTCTTTTCTACACTGCCTGAAGGATTCATTGGCAATACATTACTTGCTGCAACATATGCATTATGGCCTTCTACATTCTCCATAAATCCCGAAAGATTGAAATATGTATGGTTAGTCATGGATAGTGGTGTACGCTTATCTGTATCCGCTTCATATCTGAAACTTAATTCGTTATTATTATTAAGAGCAATGATAACAACCGCTGTTACATTACCAGGGAACCCCTGATCACCATCGGGAGAGAAATACTTCAATGTTATAGAGCTTTCATTTTCAAAGCTATCGCATCCGATAACACCCCATACTTTTTTATCAAAACCCTGCACACCTCCATGAAGGCAATGGGTATTGTTTACATTTGCTGAAAGTTTCACGTCATCATAGGACGCATTTTGAATGGTGGCGCAATAACGGCCAATTGTAGCTCCGAAATAAGGTGCATTAGAAAGAAACTCATCGGAAAAATAGCCTTCGAGGGTGTCAAAACCACAAACTATATTCCTTTTATTTCCATTACCAACAGGCAATAAGACAGACGTAACAGTTGCTCCATAATTCATTACAGAGACTTCTACACCATTATCATTAACAAGTGTATATAATGTGATTTCCATTCCTTCGACGGAGCCAAATCTCTCTTTTCGTATTTTCATATATCATAGTTTTAAAGTTATTAAGTTATATTCTTTTGATAACACCAATGAGGTTATATCAAATATAATGTTTGATATAGCCTCATTGAGAAAAGAAGATATTAAAGCTTCTTGTATGGTTCAAGCATTTCCCAGTTGAACTCTACTCCAATACCCGGTTCATCTGACGCTATAGCCATACAATCCTGAACTACCAGCGGACGACGCGTATAACGGTCTATCGGAAAACTATGGACTTCTATCCAACCGGCATGTCTCTGTGATGATACAAGACTTACATGCAGTTCCTGCATTCCATGCGAACATACAGTTACGTTGTGTTCTTCAGCAAGTTTGGCTGCTTGAAGCCATCCTGTTATACCTCCACAGTTTGATGCATCAGGCTGAACATATTTCAGTTTGGACTGTTCCATAGCATATTCAAACTCGTGTATGGTGTGAAGATTCTCACCCATGGCAAGAGGCATGCCTGTTGCATCAGTGATTTGAGCGTAGCCTTTATAGTTGTCAGGAATTGTAGGCTCTTCAAACCAGGTTATATCGTATTGCTTGATACGGTTTGCCATATCAATTGCCTGCTCTACTGTCATGGAATAATTTGCATCAACCATAAATGTAATGTCAGGTCCGATAAACTCTCTTACAGCCTTGATTCTTTCAACATCTTCATCAGGATTTTCGCGACCAATCTTTATTTTAACACCATTGAAACCTGCTTTCAGATAGCCATCGATATTCTTCAGAAGTTTGTCCAAAGGGAACAGAAGGTCTATTCCTCCACAATATGCCTTACATTTGTTTGAAGCTCCACCAGCCATCTTCCATAATGGCTGACCGGCATGCTTACATCTTAAATCCCATAAAGCTATATCAACTGCAGAAATTGCGAATGAAGCAATACCACCTCTACCAACATAATGAATATGCCATTGCATCATGTCGTAAAGCTCTTCTATATTGTCTGCATCCTTTCCTATAAGTGCAGGAATCAGGTCATTGTCAATCATGGCCTTGATTGAATAGCCTCCTTTACCACCGGTATAGGTATAACCAGTGCCTTCACTTCCGTCTTCTAATTTTATTGTCGCTGTTATTAGCTCAAAATAGAAATGATTTCCATGCTTTGCATCGGCAAGTACCTCATCCAATGGTACTTGAAACAATTGCGTTTTAACAGACTTAATAATATGTGACATCTTATTATTCTTTATAACGGATATAGAATGTTTTCTTCTCAAGATACTGTTCGAAACCATACTTGCCATCTTCACCGGCAGCTCCACTCAGCTTGTAGCCATTGTGGAATCCCTGATGCAATTCACCATGAGGACGGTTTACGTAAATTTCTCCGAACTCAAGATCGGTATTTAACTTCATGACACGGTTAAGATCATTAGTAAATACCATAGCGGCCAAACCGTATTCGCAATCGTTAGCATAATTGATTACTTCATCATAGTCGGAGAATTTCAGAACAGGGAGTATAGTCCGAAAGACTCTTCGTGTACGATTGTCATATTTTGTTTCACATCAGTAAGAACTGTAGGTTCAAACCAGTTACCTTTCTGGAATTGCTCACCTTCAGGAACTTTACCTCCACATGCCAGTGTCGCTCCTTCTTTCAAACTGATTTCTACAAGCTGTTTCATGTGTTCAAGCTCATTCTTGTTGACCTTTGGTCCCATATCAGATGTTGGATCGAATGGGTCGCCAACCTTAATCGCTTTAACTTTTTCCATGAATTTAGCCATAAATTCATCATATATCGACTCGTGAAGATACAGGCGTTCATTACATGTACAAACCTGACCACAATTATCAAAACGAGAAGAAAGTGCCGCATCAACAGCCGCATCAATATCAGCATCATCGAATACGATGAAAGGTGCCTTTCCTCCCAACTCCAACTGAACATGGATAATATTCTTAGCCGCAGAACGGTAAATGGCCTGACCTGCCGGAGTACTACCAGTCATAGTGACCATTTTGGTAATAGGATTTTCAACCAAAGCTGTACCCATAACTCTACCTGAACCGGTAATAATATTGAGAACGCCATCAGGAACACCAGCCTTTTTGGCCATCTCACCCAACATCAATGTTGCAATAGGGGTTTCAGTAGTAGGTTTTACAACAATTGTATTACCAGCTACAAGAGCAGGACCTATCTTTCTGCCTGCCAAAGCCAATGGGAAATTCCATGCTGTAATTGCCACTACCACACCACGCGGAATTTTCTGAATCATAAGATGTTCATTAGGATTATCTGAAGGGACAATATCGCCTTCTATCCTTCTTGCCCATTCACATGCATATGCAATAAAAGAACAACAAACATCAACTTCAAACTGAGCAACCTTGAACAGTTTTCCTTGCTCTGTAGAAATCATTCTGGCAAGTTCTTCCTTATTTTTCTTTATTTCTTCAATAAAGGCATAAAGTATTTCGGCTCTTCTTCTGGCTGTTAGTTTTGCCCATGATTTCTGAGCTGCCTGTGCTGCCTGTAAAGCAAGATCGGCATCTTTCTCATCACCGTTTGCAACCATTCCGACAACTGAGTCGTCCGAAGGATTATAAACTTCAGTATATTTTCCATTTAATGGTGCGACCCACGCACCATTAATATATTGCTGATATGTCTTCATAAGTATTTTCAAAAAAATAGTATTTATAACAATATTATCTACCCATCCAGGCCACCGTCAACCAGCATGATTGTTCCATGCATATAAGCAGAAGCTTCTGAGCAAAGGAATACCACCGGACCACCGAAATCTTCAGGAGTACCCCAACGTCCGGCAGGTATACGAGTAAGAATCTGCTCAGAACGTACTGAATCTGCACGCAAAGCAGCTGTATTGTCGGTAGCAATATAACCAGGAGCAATAGCGTTTACATTTACACCTTTACCAGCCCATTCATTAGCAAAAGCCATAGTCAACTGACCAACAGCACCTTTACTTGCAGCATAACCCGGTACATTTATACCTCCCTGGAAGGTCAACAAAGAAGCTGTAAATACAATTTTACCATTGCCTCTTGCCACCATATCCTTTCCGATTTCACGTGTCAGAATAAACTGAGCTGTTTCATTTGTAGCAATAACCTTATCCCACATCTCGTCAGGGTGTTCGCTGCCGGTTTGCGCAATATAGTACCTGCATTATTAATCAAAATATCAATTACAGGGAAATCAGCCTTAACTTTATTGATAAAATCATACAATGCGTCTCTGTCGCTAAAGTCACAAGTGTATCCTTTAAAGTTACGACCCAAAGCCTTAACTTCTTTTTCAACTTCGCTACCTTTTGGCTCCAATGAAGCACTAACACCGATAATATCAGCACCTGCAGCAGCCAAAGCTACTGCCATACCTTTACCTATTCCTCTTTTACAACCTGTTACAAGAGCTGTCTTGCCCTTCAAACTGAATTTATTTAAAAAGTCCATATTATTATTTAGTTTAAAATCATTAATAATGTAATTTGTCACTTGTTAATTTATTATTTACCCTTGGCAGTCTACCAAATATTTCATTCCACTAGGATTGCTTACGATTTCTTCGAATAATGACTGTATATTTGTCAAAGGCTGAACATTAGAGATGATGTTTTCCAACGGAAGAACTTTCTGATTAACCAAATCAATAGCTTTTTCATAATCTTCATATTCATAAACACGAGCTCCCATGAATGTAAGTTCACGCCAGAACATCATCTTCAAGTCTACAGGTCTTGGTTGAGCATGTATAGCAACACCTACTATACGGGCACGCAAACCGGCAATTTCTGTCATAGCGTTAACCGTACTCTGAACACCGGCAACCTCAAAGACGACATCAGCCAAAGAACCGTTGCTTATTTTCTTGACATATTCCAACAGGTCTTGTTCAGCTGGACTGATTACATCAAATCCCATCTCTTTAAGAAGCTTTATTCTTACAGGATTAACTTCAGAAACAACAATCTTTGCACCTGTTGTTTTTGCTACCATTGCCACCAAAGCTCCGATTGGACCACCCCCTAAAACTACGGCAACTTCACCGGCTTTCAATCCGCTACGACGAACATCATGACAAGCTACAGCCAAAGGTTCAATTAAGGCTGCAAGTTTCAGGTCGATATCATCCGGAAGTTTGTGTAAAGTGAACGCCATAATGTTCCAATACTGCTGCAACGCACCTTCGCTATCAATACCAATAAATTTAAGTTTTTTACAGATATGGCTCCAACCTTTATCAGAAGCATCTTCAAGACGATTATCGAGAGGGCGAACAACTACTTTATCACCTACTTTATATCCTTCTACACCTTCCCCTATAGCATCAATTACTCCTGACATTTCGTGACCGATAGTCTGCGGGATAGAAACACGGCTATCCATATTACCATGAAAGATGTGAACATCACTTCCACATATACCACAATAAGCGACCTTAATTCTAACTTCGCCTTTAGCAGGTGCAATTAATTCCTTTTCTTTTACAGTGAAGGTTTTATTTCCTTCATAATAACTTGCTTTCATTTCTTTATAATTTAAAACATTTAACTATTTAGCTTTTCCAAAACCTTTGGCTACAGGAACTTCAATTTCACTATTATAATTCTGTCCATCTGTCTGAATCATGGCAGGATAATATCGGTAATAATTTCCGTTAGTATATTTGTGCAATGACTTGGACATCTTTTTATTCATTTCATTAAACTGTTTTAGTAGCTTCAGCCTGATCGCCAATCAAGAAGAAATATTTATTTGTTGAGATTTCTTTACCGCCCTTGTCTGTCAGTGTGAGTCCAACATGGAACATCTTCTTAACTGTAGACAGAACATTATAACTGATATCAGTGAGTTTAAATGCACAATTCTCGCCTATCTTACTTACCTTGTAGTCAGCCTCTTTAAGAACATTACCCACATCGTCTTTTATACGGATAGTAACATTTGAGTTCTTATATTCTTTATAAAGGTCGTTAACTATCCATATTGCACCTTTGAAGCTTTCATCATTATGCCATCTGCGCCTTGTGAAATCAAGACATACAAGCAATGGCTGATAGGCTCTCTTAACAAAATCGTACGATCTCTTAGGCTGTTGGTAGGCATCTACAATACCCCACTTCATGTCAGGCCAGTAAGTTATCCAATGACAAAGGGCTATTCCGCTAAGTCTTGGTTTCTGACGTCGGAAGAACTCTACACCATTCTGGAATATTACACCTTGAGCATCCTGAGTAGCATCTACAAACTCCTGCAATGTCCCATTGGAACGTTCTTCACCGAATGTATCGAAGTTTTGCATCTTAAGCTTATCCAAATCAGCCCAATGATGTCCCCAGCTCAATCCGGGAGGCCACATCTCAGCTTCAGGAATGAATTTCTTGAGACTCTCTACATTGGTACGGAGGTTATGGCAAACTCCGGTACGATAGGGTAATCCTGCTTTCTGTACCAATCCTCCATCAGCCATCGGCCCATTGAATAGAAATACGCCAATGCATGGGTTGCCTCCTTAGGTTTATAACCGGCCTCTTGCGAAGCGGCACATGTTAGAGGAGAATCGGGGACATAAGGCAATGGAAGATAATGCTGAAGGGTATCACCCAATTGCAACAGAAAGTCATTGGCAAACTTAACATCTCTGGTTCTCAAGAAATATTCCTCGCCTCCTTCCATCATTATGAGCGATGATGATTACGACGTTCTATTGCTACACTCTTGGCTACCTGCAATACTTTCTCTACATAGGATTTTTCCATTGGAATATTACCGGAACCCAATGGCAACATATCCTGCCATACCGTTAGACCTAATGAATCGCATATCTCATAAAATTCAGGTATTTCAGGATTATGCCAGCCAAATATTCTGATATTATTCAAATTGGCTTCCTTGGCCAAAACAAGAAGTTTCTCGTATGTTCCGGGAGCTGTACGACCCACAAATATATTTGGTGTGCCTCCCCAGCATGCTGAACGGATAAAAACAGGTTTACCATTTATAACTGTTGTACGTGGAAAACTTACATCAACACCCTTCTTAAAACCTGGATTCCATGCCGAGGTTACCTCTCTGATACCAAACTTAACCTCCTTATAATCGTGTCTCACACTTCCGTTTTGAGCGGAAACTCTGGCTATGTACAGATTCTGCTTACCCATATCCCATGGCCACCACAATTCAGGTTTGCCAACATGGAAATTCTTCTTATACATATGTTTGCCGGGAGGTACTGTCTGTTTGAACTTGACCAGAATAGGTTTCGACTCAAAATTATATCCCTGCACAGAAGCTGTTATATCCATCGACATTGGTTCGCTTGAAGTATTTTCAAGCATTATCTCCATATCCACATCAGCACTAGAGTTCTTGTTTATCCTGGTACGGGCATAAACATCGTCTATCCTAACCTTACCGGATGTCACAAGTCTCACAGGACGCCAAATTCCGAATGGAATCAGGTCTCGCCAATAGTCGCCGAACCATGGAGTCTTCAAACCGCCAAGTTCTGTATTGATATGAGTAGGAGGATTAAGCTTGACAGTAAGCATATTAGCACCGCGGCGCGCATCCTTACCTATTCTTAAGTAGTCTGTTACTTCAAAATTGAATTTCTCGAACGCTCCGTCATGCCTTCCCAAATAATGTCCGTTGAGCCAGACATCGCAGCTATAGTCAACACCGTCGAATTCAAGACGGATATACTTGTTCTTTACATCCTCTGTAACATAAAACTGTGCTGCATACCACCATTCATAGTGCTGAACCCACTGTGCTTTAACTGAGTTCCTGCCAAAATAAGGATCGTCTATGGCTCCGGCTTTCCACAAATCAGTGTAAACATCGCCGGGAACTTTAGCAGGATTCCAAACCAATGTCTCAATATCCTCAGGGAAAATTTTATGGATTCCCTGCTTTTCACCTTCACCAGGACGCATCATCTTCATTTTCCAATTATAACCGCTCAAGTCTTTAACAAGCTGGTTGTTCATTGAAAATGATTCGAAGCCCGGCTGCGCATTTGAATATGCAATACCAAGCATAATCAAAAGCGCAGACAAGATATTTCTCTTCATAAGCTATTATTTTCGCTTTGTTGATTCACCAATTGCAGTATGAGTCTGTTTAGTCCATGTTTCAAAACGCATAATGCATTGATAATTATAGGTAATGTATTGATGAGTCAATCCCCAACGCAATATTTCAGTAGGTTCCTTATCATTATCAGCACTTCTGTTCAGACCAATAGCATGAGGTGCTCCTGGTATAACGGACATTATCTCGAAGTTTATGCCGTCTGGCGACCACTGCAAGGTATTCTTTTCCGGTCCGTCTGTTGTAATCAAAGATGCTATACCTCCTTTATAAGGCCATACACATATCTCGTGTCCACTATTGCTTATAGGATTATACTCTGATTTGGTATAAGGACCAAGTGGATTATCGGCTATAGCTACACCATGTTTGATTTCTCTACCTCCCCAGGTAATTTCCTCACCCATTCTTTCACCTTTATAATAAAGATAGAATTTACCATTGTATGGTATGATACATGGATCATGCACTTTATGACTGTCAAAGTCACCTTTAGCTTTTACTTTAAATCTATTATCCTCTTCTCCTTCCCAAACGCCATTGTCGGATGGGGTAAGAACCGGCTTATCAGTCTTTTCCCACGGACCATCAGGAGAATCAGCCCATGCCATAGCAACATTTTCCTTAACTCTAACTGTGTATGGCGATTTAACAGTCTGGTAACAAAGATAATACTTACCATTCCACTGCATAACTTCAGGAGTGAAAACCGATCTGTCATCGTATGCTCCTTTTTCACCTCTTTTAACAGCCACACCTTCTTCTTTCCAGGTAATACCATCCTTACTTGTGGCATACCATATATCGCATCTGTCCCATGGAAAAACCTTTTCATTTTCAACATCCCCGGCAAATCCCTGAGTTTCACCATAACTTTTTGAATACCATACATAGTACTTGTCTCCAACCTTAATCATAGCACTTGGGTCGCGTCTAACTATACCTTCCTCATAAGCCAAATCACCTTTTAAAGGCATCATCTTATATTCAAAGAACCACGAATTGTCACGCTGCGGCCATTCCATGGCACGTTTCATCGCAGCACTTAATTTATTTCCTTTGGGTATTCCCAAAGAATCCGCTTTACGCTGGTCATAAGCACTATCATCAGTAGACACTGTAGCAGAAGGCTGGTTTACACAGGAGGCAAACAACGCTATACCTCCCACTATTGTTAATACATTCTTCAGTAACATAATTATTATAATTAAATCATTTAACTTCAACCTTTAAATCATTTGAACTAATACTGCCAGAATTTGCATTGATGTTCAGAATGCCGGCCTTGTCCGTAGCCTGCAACACTAGCAATGCTCTTCCTTTATAGGTTTTTACTGTATTTGATTTATAGTTTAAAACATTCAGATGATCGCCATTTTCCACACCCAATAATCTGTAATTGCCACCAATATTAAATGTTATTTCCTTTTCTTCCCAAGAAATATTTCTTCCGTTCCTATCAATCAATTGTGCAGTAACATGTATCACATCCGTATTATTAGCATCAACTGCAACCTTATCAACTGATAGCTTAATTGAATTTGTTTCTTTGGTGGTATAAATTGCAGAAGTTGTTTTCTTACCGTTCTTTTTACCTTTAGCAACTATATTTCCATCTTTAAAATCTACCGACCACTTATAGATATGATCCTCAAAATCTTTCAGGAAGCGTTTTCCTAAGGATTTGCCATTCTGGAATAGTTCTATCTCATCGCAGTTTGAATATATCTCCACAACAACTTTTTCACCTTTAGTATAATTCCAATGACTGTTTACATCCTCCCAAACCCAAAGTCGTTGAGTCCAAGGCTTTTTAGGATCCTTTATCAGTAAACTTTCCATCCTTTTCAACATAAGAAGACTTGTTGGCTGTCTGAGAATAGATAGCAATAAATGGCGCATCAGTCCAAAGTGATTTCATCATATGGAAAGAAGGTTTTTCAAATCCTGCCAAATCAAGCAGTCCACATCCGATAGCTCTTTGTGGCCATTCTCTACCTTTTGTTCCAACTTCTCCTAAATAATCTACACCTGTCCATATAAACATACCAGGGATATAGTCACGTTCGATAACCGCTTTCCATTCATGCCACTGACCGAGATTTTCAGTACCCATTGCAGGTTTGTCAGGATAATTCTTGTGGGCATAATCATACATTACTCTTCTATAGCTGAATCCGGCTACATCAAGAGCATCAATATATCCTGTCTCATAACTTATAGAAGGAAGTATACAATTAGCTGTTACCGGACGAGTTGTGTCCATCTCACGAGTCCATGCTGCCAGTTTCTTCGCTGTGCGACCAATATCATAAGTCTGCTTAGGCTGTTTAGCCCACTCTTCCCTGATTCTCTGAGTTGAATAAGGAGGCTGGTTCCAGAAATATCCACCACCGGCATCTGCACTAAAGAAACCTGTTGACTCCTTACATCCTTTATAAGTCCATTCTATTTCATTACCAATACTCCACTGAAATATACATGGGTGATTTCTACTTCTAAGCATTACATTCTTAAGGTCTCGTTCGGCCCATTCCTGAAAATATTCGCAGTATCCTCTTGTTATATAATCAATGGACTGTTCATCCATGTTTAATCGCTTATCTTTTGGATAATCCCATTCATCAAAAAAATTCTTCCTGAACAAGAAATCCCATTTCATCACAAAGCTCCAGGAAAGCATCTGCACCAGGATTATGCGACAAACGAATGGCATTACAACCACCATCTTTTAAAGTCTGTAATCGTCTTCTCCAAACATCTTCAACCAATGCAGCTCCAATCATACTTGCATCATGATGAAGACAAACACCTTTAATCTTCATGTTCTTTCCGTTGAGGAAAAATCCTTTTTTTAGCATCAAACTTTATACTTCTAATACCAAAAGGAGTTTCTTTTGTATCAACAACGTTACCATCTACAAGAATTTCGCTCTTTGCAAGATACATTGAAGGAGAATCAACATCCCAAAGGGAAGGATTTGATATTTCTACCGACTGGTTGATTTTCATTTCCTTTCCTGCCTCTATCAAAAAAGATGTCAGTTTCTCGCCTACTTTCTTATTTTTGGAGTCAAAATAAGAAGTTCTTACTTCACCTGCTCTTGGTCCGGAATAGTCGTTCTTGACCCTTACCTCAATATTTACGGTTGCTCTTTCAGAGGAAACTACAGGTGTAGTTACAAAAGTTCCCCAAACAGGAATATGCAACTTATCAGTAAATATCAACTGAGTTTCTCTATAAATACCCGAACCGGTATACCATCTGCTGTCTGCATATCTGGAATGGTCAATTCTGACAGAAATTCTGTTTTCTTGTCCTTTCGGATTCAAATAATCTGAAATGTCATAAAAGAATGGAGAGTATCCATATGGATGGAATCCTAATTTTCTACCATTTATCCAATATTCAGAATTATTGTACACCCCATCAAAAACTATATAGCATTTCTTATCAACGAAATTGTCGGGTGTATCAAATGTTTTACTATACCAACCAATTCCACCTTTAAGGAAACCGGTGCAACCTTCCGCTGTAGACTCAAAAGGAAGATCAACACTCCAATCATGGGGCAGATTCACTGTTTTCCACGAAGACGGATTATAGTTTACAAATGAATAACAGGCAGAATCAGAAAGTGTAAACTTCCACCCGTTATTGAAATCGGAATTATTATTTAACGCATAAGCGTTGGTAAAAAGACTGGTCAGAAGAAGACTGACAGTTACTAAATGTTTTCTCATGGTTTTAAAATTGAACATTAGTATTTGATTTTCTGATGCAAATAAAAAATAAAGTATTGATATGGATGATGGGAGAAATATTAAAAAAACATGGTGTTTTTATATGCATGGTATTTAAAAACCAGAAATAATGTAAATGAGAACAGTAATTACTATATAATATTGTGCTTAAAAAAATTACATCCTAATTGGACAGGATACAAAACCAATTCAACAATAATTTCGCAGTCATAAAAATGATTTCTAACAATCCTAGTAGAATTCAAATTATTAATGCGAAAATTTTTTATAATCAATCTATTCTATCATATCGCATAAGTTACTCAGAAAGAAAATATACCTATCATTAATAATTTAGGTTTCTGTAAACTTTGTACTTCATCCCAAGTAATCTTCTCTTACTCCCACCACCCCTTTAAGGTATGTCGCTAAAGTTCCTTATCTACCCAGAGTATAATCGGTATAACTCGTTTTTCTATTGTCTTTCATTGGTCTTTTCTGCTGTCCGCTTCCTCATTTATCGGTGTTCCCCCATCTAAGAGCCTTTCTTTTTATACGGCAAAGGTATATGGTCGTGGTGGAAATGAAAGAGTTCCGGCCTGCAGCCTTTGCCCTGAAAAAAAATAACGATGTTGTCTGCGACTGCCCCAACATTTTTTTCGTTCAAAACTTTTCTAATTCCACTCGCCCGTACCTAAAGAAGCCGTAAAAAAAAGGCTCAAACTCAGATGGGGAATGATTCTCAATCTAAAAAAAAAGTCAGCGGACAAAAGACCAAACCAAGACAAAGGTTTTC
>ENA-OQCF01000623-OQCF01000623.1-human-gut-metagenome-genome-assembly--contig:-NODE-623-length-13423-cov-3.013688_pt1 | contig 13423 bp, 22 predicted proteins | sample MGYA00242756_ERZ504573 | MGnify/ENA primary metagenome ERZ504573 (study PRJEB26092, sample SAMD00036240) | human gut metagenome | host: Homo sapiens | study: EMG produced TPA metagenomics assembly of... | reverse complement strand
CACCGGCGTCGTGCTGGCCACCAGCGGCCCCGGTGCCACGAACCTCGTCACCGGCATTGCCACAGCCTACATGGACAGCGTGCCGATGGTCGCTTTCACCGGCAACGTCGCCACAACGCTGCTGGGCAAGGACTCCTTCCAGGAGGCCTACATTGAGGGCATTACGATGCCCATCACGAAGCACAACTACACGGTGCGCCGGGTCGAGGACCTGGCCGACACGATGCGCGCGGCTTTCCGCATTGCGCAGTCGGGCCGCAAGGGTCCCGTCCTCGTCGATATTCCCAAGGACATCACGGCTGCCTCCTGTGAGTTCACCCCCAAGGCTCCCGAGCTCATCCGCACCGTGACCCGGTATAATGAGGAGGACGTCAAAAAGGCCGCTCAGATGATCAACGCGTCGGAGCGCCCGATCGTCTACTTCGGCGGCGGCGTCCGCAGCGCGGCGGGCTGCCAGCCCCTGCGCGATTTGCTGGAAAAGACCGGCATGCCCGCCACCTACACCCTGATGGCCGCCGGTGTCCTCAGCTACGGTGAGCCGCACAACTTAGGGCTGCTGGGTATGCACGGCTGCTACGCCGCCAACAAAGCCATTGACGAGGCCGATTTGGTCATTGCCGTGGGCACACGGTTCAGTGACCGCGTGGCGCTGAACCCCGACAGCTTCGCCAAGCGCGCGAAAATCATCCAGATCGACATTGACCCCAGCGAGCTGGGCAAGAATGTGGACGTCGATTTAACCTGACCGGCGACGCCAGCTACATTTTGCAGGCCATTCTGCCCTACGTCGAAAAGACCGAGCACAAGCTCTGGATGGAGCAGATCCGCGGCTGGCAGAAGAACGACTACAAGCCCGCGGACAGCGACACCGAGCTGAAGCCGCACCAGATCATCGATGAGATCTGCAATCAGGCAGGCCCCGAGGCCGTTTACGTCACCGACGTCGGCCAGCACCAGATGTGGGCGGCGCAGTATCTGCACCACACGAAATCCCGCGGTTTCCTGACCAGCGGCGGTCTGGGCACAATGGGCTTCGGCTACGGCGCGGCCATCGGCGCACAGATGGCGCTGGGCAGGGATGCCCGCGTCGTCATGCTGACGGGCGACGGCTCATTCCACATGAACCTGAACGAGGCCTGCACTGCCGTCAGCTACGACCTGCCCATCATCACGGTAATTTTCAACAATCAGGTGCTCGGCATGGTGCGCCAGTGGCAGACGACCTTCTACGAGAAGCGCTACTCCGACACAGACCCGCACCGCAAGACCGACTTTGTCAAGCTGGCCGAGGGCTTCGGGGCCAAAGGCTACCGCGCTGCGACGCCCGCCGAGTTCAAGGCGGCGTTCGCCGACGCGATGAAGCAGAAGGGCCCGAGTTGGATTGACTGCCGCATCGGCAAGGACGAAAAGGTCCTGCCGATGATCCCCGGCGGCGGCACCGTCAACGACATCATCATGGAATGAGGTGACACGCATGGAACAGAACAACAACACCCGGCGGGTCATCAGCCTGCTGGTTGACAACAGCAACGGCGTTCTGGCGCGCATTTCCAGCCTGCTCTGCCGCCGCGGCTTCAACATCGACAGCCTGACGGTATCCGCCACGAATGACCCCGCGGTCAGCCGCATCACGGTCACACTGCGCGGCACCGAACAGGCGCTGAACCAGCTGATTTTACAGACCGAGCGCCTTGAGGTCACCCGACAGATCTTTGAGCTGGACCCTGACAAGAGCCTGCAGCGCGAGCTGCTGCTTTTAAAGGTAGAGTGCGACAACCAGAACCGCGCCGAGCTGCGGGAAATTTCCAGCATTTACAAGGCAAAGATCATCGACCTGTCGCCCGACAGCATGATTTTTGAACTGACCGGCAAGCCGGATAAGATTGATGCCTTTTTGACCATGTTCAAGGGCTACAACATTCTGGAGCTCTGCCGCACCGGTGTCACCGCGCTGGAGCGCGGCGGCAAGCACGAACACATGCAGAAGCTCGCGCAGGAGGTCGGGGAGGCGCAGCTGCCCCTGCCGGGGACGCATTGCCATTGAGCTGCTCGTAAATTTTCAATGCCTGTAGGGGCGGATTCCATATCCGCCGCCGTAGGCTGCACTGCACGGGCGCATATAGAATGCGCCCCTACGGATTTTTATTTTCGTTTCCCATTTAAAATTTAAAAATATAAACTTAAAGCAACAAAAGGAGACACCACCATGGCTATCAACAAGTACTATGATTCCGACTGCAACCTCGGCGTGCTCGACGGCAAGACCGTTGCCGTTATCGGCTTCGGCTCCCAGGGCCACGCTCATTCCGAGAACCTGGCCGAGAGCGGCGTCAATGTCGTTGTCGGTCTGCGCAAGGGCTCTGCCACTGGGAGAAGGCCTCCGAGTTCGCTGCCACCCATGAGAACTTCAAGGTCATGGAGGTCGAGGAGGCCGCCAAGGCCGGTGACGTTGTCATGATGCTGGTTCCCGACGAGCTGTGCGCCGACATCTACAACACGCAGGTTGCCCCTACATGACCGAGGCAAGGCACTGGCCTTTGCCCACGGCTTCAACATCCACTTCAAGACCATCACCCCGCCGAAGAACGTTGACGTCATCATGATCGCTCCCAAGGGCCCCGGCCACATCGTCCGCCGCCTGTACACCGAGGGCGAGGGCTGCCCGTCCCTGATCTGCGTGGAGCAGGACTACACCGGCAAGGCCAAGGAGATCGCCCTTGCCTACGCCTCCGGCATCGGTGCCGGCCGCGCGGGCATCCTCGAGACGACCTTCAAGGAGGAGACCGAGACCGACCTGTTCGGTGAGCAGGCAGTGCTCTGCGGCGGCGTCTGCGAGCTGATCCAGGCTGGCTTCGACACGCTGGTCGAGGCCGGCTACGCCCCCGAGATGGCCTACTTTGAGACCTGCCACGAGATGAAGCTGATCGTTGATCTGATCAACGAGGGCGGCTTCTCCAAGATGCGTTACTCCATCTCCAACACCGCCGAGTACGGCGACTACCGCACCGGCAAGCGCCTCATCACCGAGGACACCCGCAAGGAGATGAAGCAGGTCCTGAAGGAGATCCAGGACGGCACCTTCGCCTCCGAGTTCCTGACCGAGATGAGCCCGAAGGCGGCCGCAAGACCCACTTCCTCGCACAGCGCCGCATCGCCGCCAACCATCCCATCGAGAAGGTCGGTGCCGAGCTCCGCAAGATGATGAGCTGGCTGAAGAAGTAATTATAAGATAACGCTCTAAGCCTTCCCCCGAGGGGGAAGGTGGCCCTGCAGGGCCGGATGAGGCAGAGCTCCCGCAGCATCCCGTTTACGGGCGGCGGGCGTAAGGCCGCCCCTCATCCGCCGCTTCGCGGCATCTCCCCCGCAGGGGGAAGGCATTTTATTTGAAAACGGAGAAAACCTATGAACAGCGATAACGTCAAAAAAGGCCCGGAGCGGGCACCAAACCGCAGCCTGTTTTATGCGCTGGCTACACGCCGAAGGAGCTGGACCGTCCGCTGATCGGCGTCGTTTCCGCCTACAGCGAGATCGTCCCCGGCCACGCCCATCTGGATAAGATCGCCGATGCCGTCAAGGCTGGTGTGCGCATGGCAGGCGGCACCCCCATCCTCATCCCCGCCATCGGTGTCTGCGACGGCATCGCTATGGGCCATGTGGGCATGAAATACTCCCTCGCCAGCCGTGAACTGATCTGCGACAGCGTTGAAACGATGTTCATGGCCCACCAGCTGGACGGTCTGGTACTGGTCCCCAACTGCGACAAGATCGTGCCCGGCATGGTCATGGCCGCCGTCCGCATGGACGTGCCCGCTGTGGTCTGCTCCGGCGGCCCGATGCTGGCAGGCCGCTACGGCGGCGAGGAGGTCAGCCTTTCCAAAATGTTCGAGGCTGTCGGCGCGTACAAGGCCGGTATGATCGACGACGCTCAGCTTGAGGACTGCACCTGCAACTGCTGCCCGGCTGCGGCTCCTGCTCCGGCATGTACACGGCCAACAGCATGAACTGCCTGTGCGAGGCCATCGGCATCGCACTGCCCGGCAACGGCACGATTCCCGCCGTCTACGCCAAGCGCCTGCAGCTGGCCAAGCACGCCGGTATGGCCATCATGGACCTGGTCAGCCGCGGCGTGACCGCGCGCCAGATCATCAACGAGCGCTCCATCCGCAACGCCCTGACCTGCGACATGGCGCTGGGCTGCTCCACCAACACGGTGCTGCACCTGCTGGCGATTGCGCAGGAGGCGGGCTGCCCGATTGACCTGAAGCTCTTTAACGAGATTTCCGCCAGAACGCCGAATCTCTGCCATCTGGCCCCCGCCGGCCCCACCCACATGCCCGACCTGTATGAGGCGGGCGGCATCCCGGCGGTGCAGGCTGAGCTGGCGAAGAAGAACCTGCTCGACCTCGATGTTCCCACCGTCACCGGCAAAACGCTGGGAGAGAACATCCGCGGTGCGAAGATTCTCAACGACAAGGCGATCCGCTCCATCGACAACCCGTACAGTCAGACCGGCGGTCTGCAGATTCTGTGGGGCAACATTGCGCCGGACGGCTGTGTCGTCAAGCGCAGCGCCGTTGCGCCCGAAATGCAGGTCCACAGCGGCCCCGCGCGCGTCTTTGACAGCGAGGACACCGCCATTGCGGCTATCTACGCAGGTGACATCCACCCCGGCGACGTAGTGGTCATCCGCTACGAGGGCCCCAAGGGCGGCCCCGGTATGCGCGAGATGCTCAACCCCACCAGCGCACTGGCGGGCATGAAGCTGGATACCACCGTGGCACTCATCACGGATGGCCGCTTCTCCGGTGCGTCCCGCGGCGCGGCCATCGGCCACGTCAGCCCCGAGGCAGCCTCCGGCGGCCCCATCGGTCTGGTCAGGGAAGGGGACACCATCGAGATCGACATTCCGAATGCGTCCATCCACCTGGCCGTCAGCGGCGACGAGCTTGCCGCCCGCAAGGCCGCCTACGTCCAGCCCGAGCCGAACATCAAGACCGGCTGGCTGGCACGGTACGCAAGGTTGGTCACCAGCGCCAATCTGGGCGCGGTGCTGAAGTAAATTCCATAAAAAACAGGATGCCGTTTTGCAAGACAGCATCCTGTTTTTTATTGCTCTGTAGGGGCCGACGGCAGCTTTGCCGTTGACACCCCTTTAACGGTTGATTTGTAGGGAGGGGTCTTGACCCCTCCGCGGCGGCCAGAGGGCTGGCCGCCCTACAAGCTCCCGTTTCCGGTATTCGTAGGGGCCTCCCGGGACACGTGCGCCGCCTGCGGGGCGTCGAGGACGCCGCCCCCTACAACCATCCGGGGAACAGGCAATGACGGCAAGCCCCGCGGCGGCCAGAGGGCACCCCGCCCTACGTCTCCGGCAAAAGCGCATACCGCGGTTATTTTGCCTCTGCGTGCGCCCTCGCCAATTCCAAATATTCTTCTTCGTTGGCCTTGATGGCGTCAGCCTGTGCCGCGCTGACGGGCCGCACGACCTTGCCGGGTATGCCGATGACAAGCTCCCCGCGGGCACCTGCATATTCTCCGGCACAAGCGCCCCCGCGGCAATCAGGCAGCCGTCCCCGATGACCGCGCCGTTCAAAATCGTCGCGTGCATCCCAATCAGGCAGCCGTCGCCCACCGTGCAGCCGTGCACAACGGCCCCGTGTCCGACGGACGTTCCGCGCCCCACCGTCACATCCAGCCCGGGGCCGGTGTGCAGCACGGCGTTGTCCTGCACGTTGGAGTTTTCCCCAATGGCGATGCGCCCGGTGTCCGCCCGCAGCACCGCGCCGTACCAGACGCTGCTGTTTTTCTCAAGCCGCACGCTGCCCGCCAGTGTGGCGTTTTCGGCCACAAACGCCGCGCCGTTGTCGGCAGGGACATGGTGGTTTATTGTGATGAAAGCCATACTATTGCATCTCCGTTCTTTTCGCACATTTCCGCACGTTGTAGGGGTCTGTGTCCTCGACGACCCGGGCCGTTCACGGCCACCGTCAGGTTTTGCGGGCGAGCACTGCTCGCCCCTACAAAACTAAGACAACACCGCATAATTCCCGCCTTACGGCTTAAGCACCGCTCCGGCGGCTGCGGCACGGCATCTGCGTTGCAAAATGCTCGATAAGACATCCAGTATTATCTGCGCTTTTGGCTTAGCATCTGCCGCACCTCGCTCGCCGTATCGGCACTTAGAATTATGCGGTACTGCCTTAAGTGTTACTCAGCATCCGCACAGAAAGCCCGGAAGGTGCGGTAAGCCATGTAAACATCGGCCTTGGAAACGACCTCGAACGGAGAGTGCATGGCCAGAACGGGCACACCGATATCAATGGTATCAATATCGCGGTTGGCCACATATTTGGCGATAGTGCCGCCGCCGCCAAGGTCCAGGCGGCCCATTTCGCCGATCTGCAAACCACGCCGTTCTTGTTCATCAGGCGGGTCAGGTAGCTGACCAGTTCGGCGTTGGCATCGCTGGTAGAGCTCTTTCCGCCTGCACCGGTGTATTTGTAAATTGCAACGCCGCGGCCCGCATAGGTGCCGTTATCCGGCTCGAATGCTTCGGAGAAGCTGGGATCATAAGCAGCGGTAACATCGGCAGACAGGCACTTGGATGCCTGGAACGCAGCAATGGAATCCACACCGGTGGCGGCACAGAGCTGCTGCAGGAAGTGGTAGGCATACATGCTATTCATACCGGTCACGCCGTCAGAGCCGACCTCCTCTTTATCGGTCAGGATGCAGACAGTGGTGTGGCCGGGCGCTGTCACTTCAATTCAGCCATCAGGCCGGGTAAGCGTCCACGCGGTCATCATGGCCGTAAGCGCCGATCATGGAGCGGTCCAGACCAACATCGCGGGCCTTGAATGCGGGCACAATCTCAATTTCAGCGGTGACAAAATCACGCTCGGTAATGCCGTACATCTCGTTCAGCAGACCGAGAATGCTCAGCTTGATGCGGTTTTCGGCATCAGCGTCCGCAATGGGCAGGGAGCCAAGCACGACATTCAGGTTTTCGGCGGTGATGGCATCGGGCAGCTTTTTCTGGTTCTGTTCGCGGCCAGATGGGGCAGCAGGTCAGTGATGGTAAAGACGGGATCCTCGTCGTTTTCACCGATGGTAATGGTTACGGTGGTGCCGTCCTCACGGCAGACAACACCATGCAGCGCCAGCGGGATGGTAGGCCACTGATACTTGCGGATACCGCCGTAATAGTGGGTGCGGAAGTAAGCCAGGCCATCCTTTTCAAACAGCGGCACCGGGCGCAGGTCCAGGCGCGGGGAATCAATATGGGCAATGTTCAGGTGGAAGCCCTCGGCCATGCTGCGCTCGCCGATGGTAGCTGCCAGCACGCACTTGCTGCGATTGATCAGGTAGACTTTATCCCCTGCGTTCAGTGCCATGCCGGGCACAAAGGGCTTGTAGCCAGCCTGCTTGAGCAGCTGCTCGCTATAAGCGGCGGCTTCGCGCTCGGTTTTGGCAGCGTTCAGGAAAGCCTTGTAACCTTCGCAGAAAGCATTGGCTTCTGCAATGGCATCAGGCTGCTGGTCAGCGACTGTTTTGTTTTTATACAACAGTTCTTTCAGTTCCTGTGTTGTTTTCATGATGGTATCCTTTCTTCTTACAAATTCGGGCAGGGGTATCAGCCGGAGCTGTCCGCCGTGCCGTATATTTCACTGTACTGCGCGTATGCGTCCGTTACTTTTTGCACATAGCGGCGCATTTGCGGGTACGGGAAAGCATCCAGTACCTTGCCATCCTGCGAATACTGGCTGTCCGCCAGCAGGGTATCCACGGTGCCAAGCCCGCTGTGGTAGGCGGCTGCGGCGGTGGCCAGGTCATCGTCATACCGCTGCAGGCAGTAGCTGATAAAATAGCTGCCAAAGCGGATGTTTACCTCCGGGTCATAGAGATCATCGAATGTAAGGGGTTCATCCGGCGCAATCTTGGTTTTGATCCAGTCGAATGTTATCTCGGTGATCTGCATCAGCGCGTGCGCCAACGTTGGATTCAGCCTGCGGGTTAAAATTGCTTTCGGTGCGGATAATGGAATACAGGATGTAAGGGTCAATTTGATATTTGCCCGCGTAATAGGTTACATACTCGTCATATTTGCGGGGGTATGCGGTGTTCATTACGGTATCGCTGCCGCGGTTCAACAGGGTGATAGCCGCCAGCAGCAGGGCCAGCAGCACCATACACACCCGCAAAATAACCATTTGCGGCGGGGATGGTGCCAGCACAGAGCGTTTGCGCTTATTTTTCGTCTGACGTTTCGCCATAAGCCTCCTTCCGCAGGGCAGTCAACAGCGCATTGCAGCGCTGCTGCATCTGTTGCAAAGTTCCATCGTTTTCAATCACAAAGTCTGCGGCGGCACGCAAGACATTTTCGGGCAGCTGAGCGTCCAGGCGGCGGCGCGCCATTTCCGGCGCAATGCCATCCCGCGCACAGATGCGCTGCACGCTGGTTTCATATGGCGCGGCAACCAAAACGAGATGGCTGCACCGCTTTTGGAACGGGGTACCCACGATCACCGCGCCGTCCACAAAGAAGATCTTTTCCCCCGCCTGCCGCTTCCGCCATGGCAAGATCCAACCGATGGTAGATTTCCGGCTGGGTGATGGCGGTCAGCCGAGCGGTGCCCTGCGGTGTGGCAAAGGCACGGTCCGCCAGCAGGCGGCGGCGCACCTGACCGGCTTCATCCACAATATCGGCACCGAATTCCTGCTGGAGCTGCACAATGCAGGGCGAACCCGGCAGCAGAACTTCCCGCGCCACCTGGTCGGCATCCACACAGCGGAACCCCGCGGCACGGATGCTGTCCGTCAGGGTGGATTTGCCGCAGCCGGAACGCCCGGTAATGCCAATGATCTGCATATCAGACCTCCACCACGCGGAACGCCGCGGCACGGATCAGGCGGTTATACACGGCCATGGAAACGCCATCGCTGAGCGGGCAGCGGGCATAAACGGTTTTGGCACCCTTGCGGTCCAGTTCCCGCAGCACGGTGAACAGGTTGTGCGCTTCGCTGATGCCGTCCCCCTCTTTGCCGTAAGAGATGGCCGGAACGGGGAGCTGAGCTTCCTCGCCGTCAAAGCAGAGCGCCCAGACGCCATCCCCAGCGTGGGCGGCAATATAATCGCGGTAGGCATCAAAGCTGCCTTTCAGGATGGTCACATCCGCCTTGGGGGCGTAATGCTTATACTTCATTCCGGGGGAACGCGCAACTTCGCCGTCTTTCAGCTTTTCCAGAATGGCGTGGTTGACAAGAACTTCCTCGCCCAGAACGGCTTCCATCTGTTCTTTTGTCACATAGCCGGGGCGCAGGATCATCGGGTGTTCCCCTGTCACGGCCACGACGGTGGATTCCACGCCGACAGCACTTTCGCCGCCATCCAGAATCAGCGGCAGGCGGCCATCCATATCCACAAAGGTATCCTGTGCGTTGGTGGGGCTGGGCTTGCCGGAAAGGTTAGCAGACGGGGCGGCAAACGCCACGCCGCTGGCTTTGATGACCGCCTGTACCACCGGATGGGACGGCATGCGCACGCCGACCGTATCCAGCCCGGCACAGGTCACTTCGGACACTTCCGGTCCGCGGGGCATGACCATGGTGAGCGGGCCGGGCCAGAATGCGGCGGCCAGCTTTTTGGCGCGTTCCGGCACTTCAGACACAATGCCGTGCAGCATTTCCATGCCGCAGATATGCACGATCAGCGGGTTATCCTGCGGGCGGCCTTTGGCTTCAAAAATTTTTTTGACAGCCTCACCGTTGCGGGCATCGGCGGCAATGCCGTACACCGTTTCGGTCGGCAGAGCTACCAGTTCCCCCTGCTGCAGCAGTTTGGCGGCAAGGGCAATGCTTTCCTCATTAACAGGCAAAACCTGAGTATTCATAGATCTTGATTCCTTCTTTTACGATGTGGGGTTACTGGATGGGGCTATTTTTGAGCTTTTCTTCCTGATCGGCCAGAATCAACGGCTCAATCACCCGGTCAAGGTTGCCGTCCAGTATATCCTGTAAATTGCGCAGTGTCAAGCCGATGCGGTGGTCGGTCACGCGGTCCTGCGGGAAGTTGTAGGTGCGGATCTTCTCGCTGCGGTCGCCGCTGCCACCTGGCTTTGGCGCTTGGCGTTATATTCCTGGTCGTATGCTTCCTGCTTTTGCTGCAGCAGGCGGCTGCGCAGGACTTTCAATGCCTGCTCTTTGTTTTCGCGCTGGCTGCGCTGGTCCTGGCACTCCACCACCATACCGGTGGGCAGGTGGGTCACCCGGATGGCGGACGACGTTTTGTTGATGTGCTGGCCGCCTGCGCCGGAGGAACGGAAGGTATCAATGCGCAGGTCCTTGGGGTTCAGTTCCAGCTCCACTTCCTCGGCTTCCGGCATGACGGCAACGGTGGCGGTGGAAGTGTGGATGCGGCCCTGGGTCTCGGTTTCTGGCACGCGCTGCACGCGGTGAACGCCGCTTTCAAACTTTAAGCGGCTGTAAACGCCGGGCCCTTCGATCGAGAACGTGATCTCCTTTACACCGCCCAGCTCGGTCTCGTTCAGGCTGATGACGGAGCAGGCCCAGTTCTGGCGTGCGGCGTACATGGTGTACATACGGTGCAGGCTGTGGGCAAACAGGGCGGCTTCCTCGCCGCCGGCACCCGCACGGATTTCCATGATGATGCTTTTTTCATCGTTGGCATCTTTTGGCAAAAGCAGCAGGCGGATTTTTTGTTCCAGGTCTTCCAGTTTTTGCCAGTTTTCGCGTAATTCCTGCTGTACCATATCGTTAAAGGCAGCATCCTCCGTGGGGGCATCCAGCAGCGCTTTTTCTTCGTCCACTTCTTTTTGCAGGGCGGTATAGCTGCAGTATGCTTCCACCAGAGGGGTCAGTTCCTTATACTCCCGCATCATGGCTGCATAGGCCGCGGGGTCATTCATTGCTTCGGGGGTGGTCATGCGGTAGGCAAGCTCCTCATAGCGGCGCTTTACCTGGCTTAAATCGTCAAACATAGGGGCAAATCTCCTTACATTAGGGGCACAAAATTGTGCCGGATGGTTAAAGAGCTTTTGCCGCTACTCTTCCCCGCTGCGCAGGATTTTTTTGATGTTCTTTTCAATCTTTACGCGCGGCAGCATAATCTCATGGCCGCATTTTTGGCAGCGGATCTTAAAATCCATGCCCACGCGCAGTACGTCAAACCGGTTGGCCCACAGGGGTGCGGCTTTTTGGTTATGATCACATCACCAACCTGAACGTCCATTCTTCCACCGCCTTTCTTTGATCTGGTCCGCAGGGCTACAGGCTGTGCCTGTGAGCAATGCGATACAGATATTATTATATACCATCCCGGCAGTTTTGAAAATAGCCTGCCGGGAAAAGCTGCCCCCGCCAGGAGAATCTTTTTGTGAACTTTTGGCGGCAGCGGCAGCTATGATCGTTGTTCTTTTATTTTATATATAAGAAAAGAGGAAAACAAATGCTTGAATACCGTGCTGAAGGACTTTGCCGCAACGCTTCCCACCTGCGGCGGGAAGAGCTGGATCATTGTATTGCCGCCGGGGAGGTGCTGCAAAGCACAGCCCTTGCCTTTGATACCAACCGCCGCCTGCGCTTTGAGCTGTGCGGGCACCATGCGTATATGCCGTTTGAAGAATGTCTGGACACTGCCCCCGGTGAGACAGTCAAAGAGATCGCTGTGCTGACCCGCGTGGGGCGGCCGACCTGTTTTGTGGTCCAGGGTACGACGCAGGATGAAAACGGCGAGGCCGTTTATCTGCTTTCCCGCGCGGCGGCGCAGCGGGCCTGCCGGGAGCAGTACCTGGACCAGCTGGAAAACGGCAGCGTGATTCCCTGCACGGTAACACACATTGAAAACTTTGGCGCGTTCTGCGATGTCGGGTGCGGCATTTCAGCACTGCTGCCAATCGACTGCCTTTCAGTTTCGCGGATTGCTTCCCCGGCAGACCGTGTAACGGTGGGCCAGCAGCTGCTGTGCGCCATCAAGAACCGGGATGAGCAGGACCGCATTGTGCTGACCCTGCGGGAGCTGCTTGGAACCTGGAGTGAGAACGCCGCCTGCTTTGCCGCCGGGGAGACCGTGGTGGGTATTGTGCGCAGTGTGGAAGATTACGGTGTGTTCATTGAGATTGCCCCCAACCTGGCCGGGCTGGCGGAGCCGGATACGGCACTGCACCCCGGTCAGACGGTGAGCGTGTATATTAAAAGCATTCTGCCGGATAAAATGAAGATCAAGCTGGTGGTGGTGAACAAGAACCTGAACCAGAAAATGCGGTTTGAGCCACACTATTTTGTGACCCGTGGGCGGCTGGACCGGTGGATCTACTCCACCCCGCAAAGCCGCAAGCAGATCGAAACGGTGTTTTGAAGCCGGCTTAAGCGGGCAAGAATTTTGCGCTTGTAAGTTTTTTGAAACTCCTGTATAATAATTACAAAGTAAAGTTTGAGGGCACGGTGCTGCCTGTGCCCCCTGTTCAGGAAGTGAGACCATGGCAGAAGCATTTACCGCCGGTGTAAAGATGGGCGGCTTGACCAATGATACCGAGATTCGTATTTTGCTGTGCTACCTGATTAAAAGCGTGGGGCCTGTGACCCGTGAAGCCATGGAGGCTGCGCTTTTGCAGGAAGAGCTGGTCAATTATTTTGAATTTGTTGGCGCGCTGAACGACCTTGTGGCCCAGGGGCTGGCCATTGAGGGAGCCAACGGCTACACCATTACCGAAAAAGGTACACAGTGGCTCAGACTCTCTCGGAAGATTTGCCCCGCAGCGTGCGGGAAAGTGCGATTCTGGCAGTTATCCGCATCCAGAGCTGGGTGCACAAGGCGGCCCAGAACCATGCCGACATTGAAAAAGACGGTGACCGTTACCGCGTAACCTGCACCATTCAGGATAAAAACCAGCAGCACGGCGCATTCACCCTGCAGGTGACGATGCCGGACGCCATGACCGCTGAACAGGTGCGCGACCATTTTGTAGCCTGCGGGAGCGAAATTTACAACAAAGTGCTGAATCTGTTGACCCAGCCACTGAGCGATGAACAGCGCCCGCCGGAGGGAGTACGGTAAAATTATATCGGCACTCCCCTGCCGTATATGATAATGGCAGTACGGATAGCCAAGTTACCATCTTATCATCATTGCATACCATCAAATAAACAAAACAGCCCCGGCTTTCGCCTGATTGCATTCAGGAAAAAGCGGGGCTGTTTTGTCAGTTTCTGTTCATTGCAGGGGCGTATCTTATGCTATGGCAATACCGCATAATTCTAAGTGCCGATACGGCGAGCGAGGTGCGGCAGCTGCTAAGCCAAAAGCGCAGATAATACTGGATGCTGCAAAGGTGAGCGCCGCCAGTGGCGGAAACAGCGAACCGAAGCAGGGGCAGCGGTCGCAGAGTGCGAGGGGCTTTTGCCCCCGAAG
>ENA-OQCF01000619-OQCF01000619.1-human-gut-metagenome-genome-assembly--contig:-NODE-619-length-13479-cov-4.781830_pt1 | contig 13479 bp, 15 predicted proteins | sample MGYA00242756_ERZ504573 | MGnify/ENA primary metagenome ERZ504573 (study PRJEB26092, sample SAMD00036240) | human gut metagenome | host: Homo sapiens | study: EMG produced TPA metagenomics assembly of... | reverse complement strand
CTACGATGTGGACTTCAAGACCAGTCCGGCCAAGCTGGAAAAGAACAGCGAGGGCCGCATTACCGGCATCATCGCCCAGAACACCGAAGATGACCACTTTATCCGCTACAACGCCAACAAGGGCGTGCTGCTGGCCTGCGGCGGTTTCCCCGGCAACCCCTACATGATGGAGCAGCTGGACCCGCTTGGCACCAGCGTGACCACCGCCTGCTCCTACTCCCCCGCCGACAAGGGCTACGGCATCCGCGCTGCTGTATGGGCCGGTGCCAATCTGGACAAGGAAGCCGCTCCCATGCTGTTTGACCGCGGCGTTGTTGCCCCCGGCGTGGATGGCGGCTATGTGGATAGCGACTCCGCCTTTGGCGGCAAGGCCTTCCCCGGCAAGATCCGCCAGTACAACCCCGGTACCCAGCCCTTCCTGAAGGTGAACCGCAACGGCGAGCGCTTTGCCAACGAGAGCTGCCCCTACAACGATATCGTCTACGCTGCTGCCCACCAGCCGGGCCGCGTCTACGCACAGATCTGCGATGCCAACATTCTGGAGGACGCAAAACGTTTCCACACCATCGGCTGCTCTGCCCAGACCCGCAACGGCGGCGAGAAGTACATTCAGGGTAAGATGGACGAGGCTATTGAGGCCGGTGCATTGTTCAAGTGCGATACGCTGGACGAGCTGGCTGACAAGATGGGCTTTACCGGTGCTACCAAGGACACCTTCCTTGCTACCGTGGAGCGTTACAATGAGCTGTACGACAAGCAGAACGATGAGGATTTCGGCAAGCCCGCTTACCGCCTGAGTGCCATCCGCACCGCGCCCTTCTATGGCTGCTGGCTGGGTGCCTCTCTGCTGACCACCGAGCAGGGCATTGCCATCAACGAAAAGGGTCAGGCGCTGGACAACAACAACCAGCCCATGGAGGGCCTGTATATCACCGGTGATATGTCCGGCAGCTTCTTTGCCAACAACTACCCCTGCCTGATGGCTGGTGTGGCCATGGGCCGCACCCTGACCTTCGCCATGAAGGCCGTCAAGCAGATGGCTGGCCTGGATAACGCCTGATCCAGCGCGGTTTTCCAGCACAACTTAAGCGTTTTTCCATTTCTTCTTTCTTCATGAAGAGAGGCGGTCCCTGTTTGGGGCCGCCTCTCTTTGCCATTTTTTCGCCACGTGCCCCCTACACAAATCCCCACGATTGTGCTATGATAAAGCTGAACAGCCGGTTTGTGCCAGACAACCGGCAAAATCGAGGTGTTTGTACAAATGTCTGATCTCCTTGAAACTCTGCAGCAGGAAGGGGTAGACCCCGCTCTGCTGGAAGCAGTCCAACAGTACCGCGCTGCCCATGCCCTGCCGGACGCACTGCGCCCGCGCATTCCTTCCCCTGCCTTTACCTACTACGGCAAACAGGTGTGGGAGCAGGCGCTGGCGGCGCTGCTCTGCGGCGAAAACCTGCTGCTGGCAGGCGGAAAAGCCACCGGCAAAAACGTGCTGGCCGAAAACCTTGCTGCCGCCTTTGGCCGTCCCGCATGGGACATCTCCTTCCATGTGAACATGGACGCAGCATCCCTCATCGGCATGGACACTTTTGCGGACGGTCAGGTGGTGTTCCGGCCCGGCCCGGTATACCGCTGCGCCCAGTGCGGCGGCTTTGGTGTGCTGGATGAGATCAACATGGCCAAAAACGAAGCGCTGGCCGTGCTGCACGCGGTGCTGGACTTCCGCCGCGCCATCGATGTACCCGGCTACGACCGCATCCCGCTGGCGGAGGAGACCCGCTTTATTGCCACCATGAACTACGGTTATGCCGGCACCCGTGAGCTGAACGAGGCCCTCACCTCCCGTTTCGTGGTCATCCAGATGCCCACCATTACGCAGGACGATCTGGAAAAGCTGCTGCGGACGCAGTTCCCCGATCTTGCTTCCAAGTATGTGCGCCAGTTTGCACTGCTGTTCCTTGACCTGCAGAAAAAGTGCGACAGTGCGGAAATTTCCACCAAGGCGCTGGATCTGCGCGGTATGCTGGATTCCCTGCGGCTGATCCGGCGCGGCATCCCGGCAGGCGCGGCACTGGATATGGGCATCACCAACAAGGCCTTTGACTCCTACGAGCAGGACCTGATCCGTGATGTGATCGCGGCGCGCATTCCGGCCAAGCTGGATGCCGCCAAGCTCTTTGGCTGATGGACGCCCAGAGCTACACCGCGCAGGAGCGGCGTGCGGCCAATCAGGTCTGGGCTGCTGCAGGAGCCTATGGCTTTGAGCCGCTGTTTCTGGCCCGCTATACCGACGGCACCACCGATTTTTACATGAACACGGTCGTGGGCCTCATCCACAAATATTACGGTGACACGCTGATCCGCAGCGTCTTTGACGCATGGGACGGTGATCTGCGGCAGACCATGCTGGACGACATGACATGGCTGTATCTGGAAAACGCCGCCTATCGGCTGGAGCTGCCCCGCCGCCCGGTGCTGGAAGCACTGCGCCATGCCCATGCAGATTACTTTTTTGCGATTCAATACAAGCTCTCCCGTCAGGAGTGGATGGCAAAATCAGCTGGTGTACACCATGCAGGCTGCACGCTGGCGGCGTGTGCTGGGCCGTGCCGACCCGGTGATGACCCCTTATGAGTCCGGCCTTGCTGCGGCTCTTTCCCCGGAAAAAGCGCCGGCAGCGGAACAGCTGAAAGCCGAAATTTTATCGATCTACGCAAAATTCAACCTGTTCGACGGCACTGTGCACCAGAGAGCAGCTTTGCATCTGCATCTGGACGGCCTGCTGGCAAAGCTTGCCACCAAAGCCATGCCCACCCAGATGATCAAGACCGACCGCGTGACCGTGGAGCACTCAAGCTCCGTGGATGCCGTGGGCGGCGGACTGGCGGTGGACAAGCGCCGGGCCCACATCACCCTGAAGCAGAATGCCGCGCAGGACAGAGCCTACATCGAAAGCTGCTTCGGCCGCTCCCTCTACCCGCCGGAACGGCTGCGCAAGGCTGAGCAGGAGCTTTGTGTGGGCGACCATCTGGGGTGCCATTTGTGGTTCAGTGCCGGTGTGCCAAGCCCGGAGCAGGCCCCCACCCCGGAGGCAAAACATCTGGCTGAACAGGCTGAGCTGCAGGCTGACCGCAACCGCGCTTATTACGCCAAAAATCGGGAACTGCACCGCAGTGTGGTGCTGCGGCTTACCGAGCAGATCCGCAACTGCATCCTTGTGCACCAGCAGCCCAACGCCCGTGTTGCCCGCAGTGGCAACCTGAACGCTGGGCGCATCTGGCGCGCACCACTTTTGAACGATGACCGGGTGTTTTTGTGTGCCGAGGAAGAGAACCAGCCCTCTTTTACGGTAGACCTTTTATTGGACGCATCCGCTTCCCGCCTGCACTGTCAGGAAGTGATCGCGGCTCAAGGATCCATTTTGGCCCAGAGCCTTGCGGCCTGCGGGATCCCGGTGCGGGTGTCCAGCTTCAGCAGCCTGCGGGGCTACACCGTACTGCGGGTGCTCAAAGGCTTTGCAGACAAAACCTGCAAAACATCAACCGATATTTTGCTTCCGGCTGGAACCGTGACGGCCTTGCTCTGCGGGCGCAGGCGACCTTTTGCAGTATGCGCCCGGTCCTGCGCCGCGGCATCTGCTCATCGTGCTGACGGACGCTTCGCCCAACGACAGCCGCCGCATCCCGCCCAGTGCAGAAAACCCGCTGGGCTGCGGTTACGAGGACGCTGCCGGTGTGGCTGACACTGCCGCGCAGGTGCGTGCGCTGCAGCGCATGGGCATCCGGGTGTCGGCTGTGTTCATGGGTGAGGACAGCTCTGCCGGTGCCGCTGCACAGATCTACGGCAAAAACATGGCCCGTATCCGCGGCATGGACCAACTGGCCCGCGCGGCCGGGCGGCTGATTCAGAACGAGATCCGTGAACTGGGCGATTGAACCATATTTTACCAGAACAGCCCACAGATGGGAGGCTTTGGCCTTGCCGTCTGTGGGCTGTTTTTGATACATAACACAACTGATTCACTCTTGCAACAACCATGTTTCGGGTCACTGTTGCAGGATGCGCGGAAATATTTTGTTTTTCTGCAAACTTATAGTTGTTTTTTGCCGTGAAGTATGCTATACTATGTTCAGTCAATAAAACATTCCTGCGTAAGCCGCCTGCTGTGCACCGGGTCGTTTGGCGCAGTGCCCATCCGTTATACAACGAACTGCTGTGTTATAGTTTCAGGAGGGAACCGATCATGGATGCCAACCGTTATTTTGATGCCATGCACAACGCTATGTCAGCTCAGCACCCCGGTGCGCAGCTGCTTTTAACGGTAAAGCTGCAGGACACCTGCGGCAACGATGCCTGCCTGGAGCTGAAGCAGCTGCCCGGTGAGAGCACTTCCATTCTGTGCTACTCCACCATGGGTCGCCGCTACCTGAACTTTCAGCTGTTCCGCAAGGCTGGCAGCTGTGCCACAACGCCGATGGCCAACTGGTGGGCCGCTTTCCTTCCAGCGCCGACGGCTGATCGACGAGACCGATTTCCGCGCCTACTGCCGGGAAGACCGGCTGGATCTGGCCCGCACCCAGCGCATCACCGCCGAGCTTCGCCAGTGCGCCGGTATCGATTATCAGGGCAGCATCCCGCAGACGCCCGCACCGGTGCCGTTATTACCGTGGAGAGTTTTGTAGGGGCCGGTGCCCGCTGGACCTACTGGAGTCAGGATGTTCTGCCCAGCCTGCCGCTGGGTGCCATCCTCTACTGGCTGGCGGATCATCTGGCCGGTGCCGAGCGCCGCACCCTGCAGGCCGACCCGCAGGCAGCCCGCCTTGCCGCCCAGTGGCTGGCCGGTGATACAGCCGTGTTCTTTCATCCGTCGGTGCCGATGACCGCCATGAATACGGTCTCTTCCGGCTCTGCGCCCGCACGCCGCCGCACCACTGTGCCCGCTGCCCGCAACAAGAGCTGGCAAAGCATCATGGCCGTGATGGCAGGCATGTGAACGAAAAAGCAAGGAAAGACCGATCGTCTCTCCTTGCTTTTTCAGTATTATTCGAGGTACGGGTCCAGCAGGGCATCCACCGTTTTGTTCCGCTTGGGGTTCGGCTTTTTGATCACATGGCCGCGGCAGACCACCAGTTCCAGATGCTGCAGCGCACGCAGGTCTTCCAGCGGGTTGTGCTTCGTCACAATAAAGTCTGCGCTCTTGCCTGGCTCAATGGAACCGGTCACGTCTCCTACTCCGGCCAGCTGAGCATTGCGCAGGGTGGCCGTGTACAGGGCGAACTGGTTACTTACACCGCAGTATTTGTGGAAGTAGCACAGCTCCCGCCAGAAATCGTACTGGGTGATGTACGGGCAGCCTACATCGTTGCCCAAGGCCACCGGGATGCCGTTGGCAAGGGCGGTCTTTGCGCTTTCCACCACACCGTCAAACACGATCTTGCCGTTATACTGGTCCTTTTCCGATGCACCGGAAACCGCCGTATCAAACAGTGCGTAGGGCAGCGCCGGGGAGATGGTGGTGCACACAAAGGCTCCCCGCTCCTTGTAAAGCCGGATGGTCTCATCGTCCATCTTTGCTCCGTGCTCAATAGAATCCACGCCGTTTTCCAGCGCCACCTTTACGCCCTCTGGCGACTCGGTGTGTGCCGCCACGGTATAGCCCAGCTTGTGGGCCTCGTCGCAGACGGCTTTGACCATTTCCGGCTTCATCTTCAGCTCGCCGGGGGTTCCCTTTTCCGTGGCATCCAGCACGCCGCCGGTGATCATCAGCTTGACAAGATCCACCTTCTGTCCGCTGGCCTTTTTGAGCTGAGCAAGTGCTTCGGCATTGTTATGGGCCGCAACTGCCACCGAGCCTGCCATATGTCCGCCCGGCACCGAAATGCCTTCGTTGGCAGCAAGGATGCGCGGTGCCAGCAGCTTGCCAGCTGCAGCATCATCACGGCAGCGGGTGTCAAAATCTGCAATGCCGCCCACGGTGCGGATGGTAGTCACGCCACCCAGCAGTTCCAGCTTCGCGTAGCTGCATACCAGCCTGTAGGCCACCACACGGGTCAGGCCATTGCTCAGAATTTTGCGCACCAGCGCAGCATTATCCCGCGGCTTTGCGCTGGGCTTGCCGTTGCCTGCCAGATGCACATGCAGGTTGATCAGGCCCGGGCACAGATAGCCTCCGTGCAGATCGATCACCTCATAACCGTCCAGATCCACGCCCTCATCGACAATGGCAATGATCTTATCATCCTCGGTCAGCAGGATCTTGTGCGCTTCCGGCTGCATCTGCTTGGTGCCATCCAGCAGGATCCCGTTCGTATAGGCACGTTTCATTGGGAACATCCCCTCTTTTTCAGGTTTTTTCAGACAGGAGTTGTTTTGTTCCAGTATAGCACGTTCCGGCAGATGGTGCAATGCAAAAACGGGCAGGAAAGGTTCAGCCCTCTCCTGCCCGCTCGGTGTTTTTATTTACTGTGCGGCTGCGCTGGAAGCTACTTCGGAAGCAGCAGCCTCAGAAGATGCGGCTTCCGAAGAAGCAGCTTCGCTGGATGCGGCATCTGCGCCGCCGGTCACGCCGCCCTCAACGACCAGCTCATCCTCATAGTCAAGGCCGTAGGTATCCACCAGAGTCTCCTCATAGTCCTTGTGGAAGAAGTTCTCCTCGCCCAGAGCCTTGATCTCCTCGTTCAGCCAATCCAGAACGGTGGTGTTTCCCTGGCTCACAGCGGGAGCAATGGTGTCCTGACTGCCCAGAGAGGGAATGCCGACCGTGTAGCCGGTGTTCTGCTTTGCAAATGCAATGACCTCGGTGTTATCGTTGGCCCATGCCACGCCGTTGCCGTTCTCCAGTGCATTCTTGGCCGTTGCATAGGAATCGTACTTCTGCAGCGGAATGTCGGGGTACTCCTTGGTCAGGTAGGTCTCGGCGGTGGTGCCGGAAATGACGATCATCTGATCGTCAGCGTTCCAGTTGTCCAGAGTGGTAATAACGTTGCTGTCCGGAGAAATGACACCCAGAGCCACGTTCATGTAAGGCAGAGCAAAGTCCACTTCCTCTGCGCGCTCCGGGGTCACGGTGAAGTTTGCCAGGATCACATCCGCCTTGCCGGTCTGCAGGTACTCGATGCGGTTTGCAGCCTCGGTAGAAACGAAGTTGATCTCTACGCCCAGATCCTCGCCCAGACGGCGTGCAAAGTAGACATCATAGCCCTGATATTCGCCGTTCTCGTCCACATAGCCGAACGGGTTCTTATCGGAGAACACGCCGATGTTGATGGTGCCGGACTCCTTGATCTGATCCAGCGTGCGGTAGACCACGCTGCTGCCGGATGCTGCGCTGCCAGATGCTGCAGTGGAAGCAGAAGAAGAGCCGCCGCATGCGGTCAGAACAGCGGCAGCGGAAACTGCGCCCAGACCCAGCAAGAAGGAACGACGAGAGATCTTAGACTGTTTCATAATGATTACTCCTTTACAAAATCTTTCCCATTTGGCTGCGGAACACCCGCAGTCTTTATCTTGATCTGTGACTCATTTCACAGCATCAAACGTGAAGGTGCGCAGGAAGCGTTGCGCGCGCTCAGTCTTGGGCCGGTCAAAGAACTCGGCCGGTGCAGCTTCTTCCACGATCTTGCCGCCATCCAGAAAGATGACGCGGTTGGCAATGGCGCGGGCAAACTGCATTTCGTGGGTGACAATGATCATGGTCTTGCCCTGCTTGGCAAGGTCCAGCATAACGTCCAGCACCTCGCGCACCATTTCCGGATCAAGGGCAGCGGTCACTTCGTCAAACAGAAGGATCTCCGGGTGCATACACAGTGCGCGCACGATGGCAACGCGCTGCTTCTGTCCGCCGGAAAGCTCCCGCGGGTAGCTGTTTTTCTTGGCAAGCAGGCCCACACGGTCCAGCAGAGCTTCGGCCTCCTGCTGCACTTCCGCTTTGGGGCGCTTCTGCACCTTGGTGGGTGCCAGAAGCACATTGTCCAGCACCGTCATGTGCGGGAACAGCTCATAGCTCTGGAACACCATGCCGATGCGCTGGCGCAGCTGAGTCAGATTTTTACCGCCGTAGGCAACGGTCTCATTGCCCAGCCGCACCCGGCCGCTCTGGGTGGGCTCCAGACCATTCAGACAGCGCAGCAGGGTGCTTTTGCCGCAGCCCGAAGGGCCGACCACCACGATGACCTCGCCGGGCTTGACAGCAAAGCTGATATCGTCCAGCACGGGGGTTTCGCCATAGGCCTTGATCAGATGTTCAACAGTCAAAATAGGTTCTGCCATGTACGGTCACTTCCATTTCTTTTCGAGATAGGATGCCAGCAGACTGATGGGCCAGCATACGAAGAAATATAACACGAAAACCGTGAGATAAATGCCAAACGCTGCGTTGGGGCTGGCGGTGCGGTTGGCCTCGATGATCTGCTGTGCTACCTTGATCACTTCCACCACACCGATCATCAGCACAAGGCTGGTGGTCTTGATCATGCGGGTAATCAGGTTGATGGACAGCGGGATCAGGCGGCGCACCGTCTGCGGAATGATGATGTACCAGTAGGTCTGCGCACGGCTCATGCCAAGGGCCTCGGCGCTCTCATACTGGTGCTTCGGAATGGCGATCAGCGCACCGCGCACAAGATCGCTCATTTCTGCGGTGCCCCACAGCACAAACACGATGATGGATGCCGTCTCGCCGGAAAGGTTCCACCCAAAGGCACGGGTGGTGCCGAAGTAAACGAGGAACAGCAGCACCATCTGCGGCATGATGCGGACGAACTCCAGATAAAGCCGCAGAACCGCCTTGATAACGGGGTTGCGGGAGGTCATGAGCACGCCCAGCAGGATGCCCAGCGGCAGGCTGATGATCACCGAGACGGCACTGATTTTGAGTGCAACGCCAAGGCCGCCCAGCAGGCGGGCCATGTTTTTGCCCTTGAACAGGACATCAAGACCCAAATCCAGCATAGCGCAGCCTCCTTTCGATCAGGCTGCCCACAATGGACACCGGCAGCAGAATGATAAGGTAGAACACCACCAGCAGAAACAGACATTCGATGGTTTTGGAGTACATGCCGATCAGGTCCTTTGCCGTGAACATCAGGTCCATCAGGCTGATGGCGCTGAACACGCTGGTCTCCTTGAGCAGGAAGATCACATTTGCCATGAAAGCCGGCATACTGGTGGACATGGCCTGCGGCAGAATGATGTAGCGCATGGTCTGCCAGCGGTTCATGCCAAGCTGTAGGCACTCTCGGTCTGGATGGCTCAATGGCTTCCAGACCGCTGCGGAACGCTTCGGCCATGTAACTGCCGCCCAGAAACGCCAGACCGGCAATGCCGCAGATCTCGGCATTGGTGCGGATGCCCACCTTGGGCAGGCCATAATAAATGAAGAACAGCTGCACCAGCAGCGGTGTGTTGCGGGACAGCTGGATGTAAACACCCACGATCTGCCGCAGAACGGGCACCTTATCATACTGGATCACTGCGCAGGCAAGGCCAATGATGATGGCAAAAATGATGCCTGCAACGCCCAGCCGCACGGTAAGTACAGCGGCCTTCTGGTAGAGCGGCAAATATTGCTGGATCGCATTCCAGTCCATTGCCGGATTCCTCCTTGTATCCTGATTTGCGGGTCAAAACAAAACGCCCGGAAGCTCCCTCTTCAAGTAAGCTCCCAGGCGGTCAGCGACAGATCCTTCTGCGTGTTCCCACACAGAATATGCAGATATGCTCACACGGCATACCATACTGCAGGGCGGCCGGTCCGGGAAGCGTTTGCGGTACAACAACACATTGCGCAACAACACATCATAGCCGTTTCCTCCCTGAATGATCTCAATTTTCGGATTTGCTCGACCCGATGCACGTAGTTTACACCCTATTACCCATTATGTCAATATGATTATGGGACTTCTTTCGATTCTTTGCTCATTCAGCCTAAAATCATATCATTCTATATGTAAATTTTATTCATTTTTCAACTTGACCGTATGCGTCGTGCGGACAGCAAAAAGCCCTCCCGTCGGGGGAGGGCCGGGCCGGATAAAGATTTTTTAGGAAAGTTTAGGAAACAGCCGGTTTTGCTTTCTGCTGCCATATGCTCCCCTCCTGCCTTTTCTTTTATAAATAAAAAAAAATGATTTCCCGGGAAAAGTGCAACCAAAAGGCACCGGCTTGTGCAAAAAAGCCGGTGCCTTGGGGCAGGAATATTTTACAGGTTCAGCAGCACATTAGCCCGGAAAACGTTGCCGCTCGTTTCCACCGTCAGATTGCCGTGATATCTGTGCACGGCAGTTTCGACGGAAACAAGGCCGATGCCCTGTCCGTCATGCTTGGTGGAGTGCAGAACGCCGCCCTGCTTTTTCAGCACGCCATCGTAGCGGTTCTCCACCATCAGGCCCATCATGGCCGGGCTGAGCATCCGGGCCAGCACCTTGATCTGCCGTTCTTCCGGCGGCAGCTTCTGGCTGGCATGGAGCGCATTTTCCAGCAGGTTGCCAAGAATGGTGCACAGGTCGGCCTCCGGCAGGGGCAGGAGCTTGGGCAGTTCCAGCTTCCATTCGATCTGGATGCCCTGTCTCCGGGCCTCGTAGTCGTAGTGGCCGGCAAGCGCATCCACCGCAGCGTTGACGCACAGGGTGGGTCTGGCATCGCTGAGTTCGCTCTCGTACTGGTTCAGGTAGCTTTTCAGTTCATCCAGCCGCCCGGCCTCGGTCAGGCCGGAGATCACATGCAGGTGCTGGCGGAAATCGTGCCGCAGGTGGCGGGTCTGTTCCAGATAGCTGCGCAGCTCCATATAGCGGCGGGACTCCACGGCCAGCAGCTGGTTTTCGCGGTCCAGCTGGGAGCTGCGGGCATACTCCTTTGCCACGCGGTACATCTCGTACAGCAGCAGAAAGATGCCCAGCAGCGAGATGCTCACTGCCAGCACCGCGATGATGCGGATGCGGTTCATCAGGATGACGCCGATCTCCTTCGGCATACAGAACACCAGAAACGCCGCGTACAGTGCCGGCAGCGGCCATGCCGACTCCCAGAAAGCTTCGCCGTGGTACTCCTGCAGCAGCCACCGGCTCCAGCGCACTGCCGTAAAGCGGAAGATGGCGCTGAGTATCACCGAGAGGGTCAGGCAGATGACCGAGGTGCTGGGCAGAAACACCGGCTGTGCATTGTCCAGCTCAGCTTCCGCGTTCAGCACAACGGCAAGCAGTGTGCACACAGACATCATCACTGCCGACACCGAGAACAGAAACATGGTCTGGCTGATCGATACTTCCCGGTCGGTGCGCCAGCGCAGCAGCCAGAAGCAGATGATGAGCAGCGGGATGAGCAGGAAGTTCGTTTCCATGTCCAGCATGCAGCACACCGCTGCGCCAGCCAGACCCATCAGTGTGATCGCCGACGCACCGATTGCATAGGTTTTACGCGGTGCACGCAAGTGCTCCTGCAGCGAGGCAAGGCAGAGGTATTCTGCCGGATACATCATTGCAAATTCCAGAAAAAACGTCCAAACAATGCAAAATTCACAAGCGCTCTCCTTTCCGGGTCAGAATTCCCGCTGCATACCACGGAACTGGTACTGCGTAAATTGGGCAAGCAGGCTGTTTTTGTCCTTCTGCCGCACCGGCAGATGGGTCCCATCCAGCATTTCAATGCAGTCGCCCTCAAACCGCAGCACCTTGGACATGTTGATGATCACGCCGCGGTTGCACACCAGAAATTCCGGCTGGGTCTGAAGCTGTTCCTGCACCTGTGCAAAATTTGCCGTGGCCCGGCACTCGCCGTCATCCGTGACCACACGCACATAATGGTTCTGTGCCGTAGCATAGTAGATCTTGGTCAGCGGCAGCCGCACGATCTGCCGGGCAATGCGCACCTCCAGCTCCGGCTGCTGGCGGCACAGCACCCGCCGCAGCTCCCCTGCCAGCTGCTCAAACTTTTCTTCCTTATAAGGCTTGAGCAGATAATCGAATGGATGTACCGGAAAGGCATCCCACACGTACTCCGGCGAGGATGTCACAAACACGATCAGCAGGTCCGGGTCGGCCGCACGCAGCCGCTGCGCCGTCTCAATGCCATTGGTGCCCTCCATGCAGATGTCCAGAAACACCACCTGATACCCTTCGCGCCAGCCGGCCCGCAAAAATTCATCTCCGCTGGCAAAACAGCTGCAGGATATGTTCTCATTTTCAAATGCCTTTTTCAGCAGCTGTTTCAACCGTTCGGCATCCGGCTTGCTGTCTTCCACGATCGCCGTCCGCAGGTTCATAGCTGCACCCCCTGTTCCTTCTGCTTCCCTGTTTTTTATATTATAGCACAAGTTCCGCCTTCCGTGGTCTGCCATTCGCGCACAAAACAGCCCGTTTCGCGCAGGTTGCGGCAAATTTTTGTGTGTTTTCGTGGCTGCTATGATTGTAATGCTGGCAAAGTGGTGGAACCGGAGAACGAAGTGACAGCTGTTCGCATTGACTTCGTTGCACAATATGGATATAATATAATTAGAATTTTACTATTATAGATCGTTCAGGAGCAGGAGGTGCTTTTATGAATATCCGTCCATCTGCAGCGATTCGTCAGAACTACAACGAGATCGCCGATCTGTGCAGAGAAACCGCTGAGCCGATTTTTCTCACCAAGAACGGCGAGGGTGACTTGGTCGTCATGGACATCGAAACCTACAACCGCCGTGAAAAAATGCTGAAGCTCCGTGAAGAGCTGCTTTCCGTGGAAGAGGACCGGATGCGTGGAAGCGAGGGCTATTCGATTGACGAGGTCACTTCCATGATGCGCAGTGCGATCAAGGAGGCCGCCGGACATGGAGCAGCAAAATAAATACCGCGTGATCGTGTCAGCACGGGCTGCTCAGATGCTGGTGTCCCACGCCGCATTTCTGGCACAGGTCAGCCCTGCAGCAGCAGAGCGGCTTACAGTGGAATTTGAAAAGGCTGCAAAATCTCTGGAGCAGATGCCGCAGCGCTGCCCATGGCTCAAAGGCGAATACATTCCTAAAAATGCTTACCGATTTATCTTGTTTGAAAAACGCTATATGCTTATCTTCCAGATCGTAGATCATACGGTTTATGCAGATCATGTGGTAGATTGCAGACAGGATTACGGCTGGCTCATCCGATGATCAACAAAGGCGGTGGCTTTCCCTTTTGTGGGAAGCTCCCGCCTTTTTCTGCGTCTGTATAAAAAGAAAAGCACCACACGTTTCCGTGCGGTGCTTTTCCTTCTGGTGGAGAATACCGGGCCGACTCTGATCACGGTGACCCTCTTGCAGTCCATGCACGGCGCTCCCCTGGGTGAGCTAAGCCCTCACTCGTTTGGCAACAACAAAAAAGCACCACACGTTTCCGTGTAGTGCTTTCATTCTGGTGGAGATTACCGGGATCGAACCGGTGACCTCTTGCATGCCATGCAAGCGCTCTCCCAGCTGAGCTAAACCCCAGATGTCTTGCTTTGTGCCTGACGACGTGTGTAATTATACCAGCG
>ENA-OQCF01000618-OQCF01000618.1-human-gut-metagenome-genome-assembly--contig:-NODE-618-length-13491-cov-7.209967_pt1 | contig 13491 bp, 10 predicted proteins | sample MGYA00242756_ERZ504573 | MGnify/ENA primary metagenome ERZ504573 (study PRJEB26092, sample SAMD00036240) | human gut metagenome | host: Homo sapiens | study: EMG produced TPA metagenomics assembly of... | reverse complement strand
ATGAGGCAGAGCTTGTGATCTTTTGAGGCGGCGCGGAGTACACTTCTTGCTATGCAGGGCGATGAAAAAACTGCCGAGCTTGAAGACGCTGCAAGCGGAGCAAGCGCAGCTCTTTGAAGAACAGGAACGGCTATATGCTGAACGGAACAGGTTCAAAAAAGAAGCAAAGCAAATAGAGACGATCAAGTCTAATGTTGATACGTTCCTCTCTCCTTCTGCTGACCATGACCGTGATCATCGGCGCAGCACACAGCGCGAATAATCTCTTCAAAAGCAGGGCATCTCCTGTTGACCGGAGATGCCCTTCATCCTTGAGAGAAGGTTCGAGAAGTTGAAACTTTTTCTTTAATTTCTGCATCAACGGATTGCTTTTGAGAATGAAATCCAGTATAATATTATAAGCGATGTTGAATGCAAGCAAGCGAAAGGATGGTTGCCGTGCGCATAAGCTATAAGAAACTATGGATGCTTCTTCTGGAACGCGACATAAAGAAGGCTTCTCTACGACATGAAGTAGGGCTGTCTGCCGGAACATGGACAAAACTGAATAAGGGGGAAGAAGTGTCCCTCTCTATTTTGCTGCGCATTTGTGATTACTTGAACTGTGACATCGGAGATATATGTGAGGCTGTGCGAACGGACAAGAACTGAGTCCGGTTTTTCGTACAGCTCTTTTTGTAAAATAGGTTAGATAAATACACAGGGAGGATTTTGATATGGCACGAGCCGCATCGGCACCGAAGAAGGAGATTTCTATGGAGGAAGCTCTGTGGAAGTCCGCAGATAAACTCCGTGGTTCTGTTGAGCCAGCAGAATACAAACACGTCGTTCTCAGTCTCTTCTTCTTGAAGTTTGCCAGCGATAAGTTTGAGGCACAAAGGAAAGCTATTTCTGAAAAATACGGTGAGAAGTTTGTTGACAATGTTGCCTTCTATACGAAGGACAACGTGTTCTTCCTGCCTGAGATCAGCCGTTGGTCTTTCATCATGGAGAATGCGAAACAGGATGACATTGCGCTGAAAATCGACACCGCCCTCTATACGATTGAGAAAGCGAATCCCGCACTGAAAGGCGCACTGCCGGACAACTACTACTCACGTCTTCACATCGACACAGCAAAGCTGGCATCACTGCTGGACGAGATTGATAAGATCAACACGGGCGATAAAGAGAATGACATTATCGGGCGGGTTTACGAATACTTCCTGAGCAAGTTTGCACTTGCGGAAGGCAAAGGCAAGGGCGAGTTCTATACGCCGAAGTGCATTGTCAATTTGATTGCAGAAATGATTGAACCGTATGATGGCATTCTCTACGACCCATGCTGCGGTTCTGGCGGTATGTTCGTGCAGTCAATGAAGTTCGTGGAGGCACATCATGGCAACAAGAAGAAGGTCTCTATCTATGGTCAGGAATATACAAACACGACGTACAAGCTGTGCAAAATGAATCTGGCTATTCGCGGCATCTCTGCAAACCTCGGAGAAATGGCAGCGAACACATTCACCAATGACCAGCACAAGGACCTCAAGGCAGATTACATTATGGCAAACCCGCCATTTAATCAGAAAGAATGGCGTGGTGATAATGAGCTGATTGATGATCCGCGCTGGGACGGCTATGAAGTTCCGCCCACGAGTAACGCAAACTATGGCTGGATTCTGAACATTGTTTCAAAGCTCTCTCAGAACGGTGTTGCCGGTTTCCTGCTTGCAAACGGCGCACTATCTGACGATGGTACAGAGTTAAAAATCCGACGTCAGCTCATCGAGAACAATCTCGTCGAAGCAATCATCATCCTTCCCCGAAACCTCTTCTACACCACGGACATCAGCGTTACGCTTTGGATTCTGAACAAGAATAAAAAGGCTCGTGTGGTTGAAGAAAACGGTGAAGTAAAACGCTTCCGTAACCGTGAGCGCGAGATCCTTTTCATGGACTTGCGGCAAATGGGAAGCCCTTATGAAAAGAAGTATATTGAACTGACAGAAGAAGACCGTGCAAAAGTCACGGGCGTCTATCACGCATGGCAGCAGGAAGGCTATGAAGAAACTTATCAGAATGTGCCTGAATTTTGTTACAGCGCATCCTTCGATGAGGTTGCTGAAAAGGGCTTTACCCTTGTTCCGAGCCGTTACATTGAGTTTGTAAACCGCGATGAGAACATCGACTTTGATACGAAAATGAAGACGCTGCAAAGTGAGCTTCGTGATCTGCTTGTTGCAGAAGAGAAGTCGAAGGCTGACCTGTTGACTGTGTTTAAGGAGCTGGGCTATGAAATCGAATTATGAACCCCTTGGTAAACATATTCAGCTTGTTGATTATCGGAACTCCGAGGAAGTCACCAGCACTGTTCTTGGCATAAGCATCGACAAAGAGTTTATGCCTTCCGTCGCAAATGTAATTGGCACAGATTTGAGCCGGTATAAGCTAATCAGCAAGGGATTGTTTGCCTGTAACCCAATGCACGTTGGGCGCGATGAACGTCTTCCGATTGCGCTCTATGAGAAAGACAGCCCCGCAATAGTTTCTCCGGCGTATTTCATGTTTGAGATTATTGACCGCGATGTCTTAAATGAAGAGTATTTGATGATGTGGTTTCGTAGACCGGAGTTTGACCGTGAGTGCTGGTTCATGACGGACGGGAGTGTTCGAGGCGGAATTACATGGGACGATCTTTGCCGTATAAAGCTCCCTGTTCCCTCCTATGCGAGACAATGTGAGATCGTCGAGTCCTACCGTGCAATTACCGACCGCATTGCTTTGAAGAGAGCGGAAAATGATAATTTAGAAGCGACTATCCAAGCGGCTTTTGATAAGGCATTTCATGATGCCGGAGTTAGCCTCCCGGAGACAATTATTAAGCAAAACAAAGTCCCTCAAGGTTGGATAGACGCGACGGTTGGTGACTTTGCATCTGTTCAAACGGGACCATTTGGTAGCCAGCTTCACAACGAAGACTATGTAGAATCAGGTACACCAATTATTACGGTCGAACACATGGATGGGAAATACATCGCCCACAGGAACCTTCCGCTTGTCTCGCAAAATGATGTTGATCGTCTACGGAAATATGATCTTCACACCGGAGATATTGTTTTTAGTCGCGTTGGTTCCGTGGATCGAGCAGTTATGGTTTCACAACACGAAGATGGTTGGTTATTTTCAGGGCGGTGTCTTCGTGTTAGACCATACGATCCTAATACCGGCAGCTACTTTTTGTGGTGGTTCAACCAACCTGTAATCCGTCAGCTTGTCACTGCTTCCGCAGTAGGTGCAACCATGCCATCAATAAACACAAGCATTCTAAATAGTATTAGGATTGTTTTCCCGCAGAAGGACATTGTGACGCAATTCTGCAAAATGGCGGATGGCTTGATTGAGATTATTGCAACCAATCTTGAGGAAATCCGTAAACTCAACGATGCCCGCGAATATATTCAACTGTCCCTAAGCCGCTAAATTATCATTTACCGTCCATTACTCTCACCAGTGGCGAGAGTTTTACCCTAAGAACTGCCACTGTAAAGTCGTTCTCTGAGAATATTCAAAGGAGATACGACAATGAAAGAACAACTAATTCGAGAAGTGCAGCGTCAGATGCTTCCGTATCTGAACAACGCACAATTAAAACAGCTTCAAGGCGTCCTTGAAGGGGTGTTGAGTGGCGTAGAGTTGAGCCGCAGCGCAGGTATGGTAGACAGTGCAAAGGTTGATACGGTTGCCTGTTTCATCAACGCAAAACGCATTGAAGGCTGCTCAGAAAAAACCTTGAGCTATTACCGTCAGACCATTGTGTCAATGCTATCCGGCATTGACAAAGAACCACAAGAGATCGTAACTGAGGACTTGCGAAAGTACCTAACAGAGTATCAGGCAAACCGTAAGTCAAGCAAGGTCACAATAGATAATATCCGCCGCATTTTGTCCAGCTACTTTTCGTGGCTTGAAGACGAGGACTACATCGTGAAAAGTCCGGTGCGCCGGATTCACAAGGTAAAAACAGCAAAAGTGATCAAGGAAACCTACACCGACGAGGCATTGGAAATCATGCGGGACAACTGCTGCAATGTCCGCGATCTTGCGATGATAGACCTTCTTGCGTCCTCTGGAATGCGTGTTGGTGAGATGGTTGCCTTAACCGCGATGACATCAACTTCAATGAACGGGAATGCGTTGTTTTCGGAAAAGGAAGTAAGGAACGGATCGTTTATTTCGATGCCAGGACAAAAATCCATCTCCAAAACTATCTTGAGAGTCGCACAGACACCTGTTCAGCGTTGTTTGTCTCGCTGACCGCACCGCATGACCGTTTGCAGATCGGCGGTGTTGAAAGACGGCTTCGAGAACTTGGGAAAAGACTGAATCTGCCTCATGTCCACCCGCATAAATTCCGAAGGCACTGGCAACATCTGCCATAGACAAAGGAATGCCCATAGAGCAAGTCCAGCAGCTCTTAGGGCATCAGAAAATCGACACGACCATGCACTATGCTATGGTCAAACAGCAGAACGTCAAGCTGGCACACAGAAAATACATAGGGTGAGGTGTCACGATGAAAGAAGGATATAGGCTGCTTGGAGACTTCATTCGCCAAGTCGATGTCAGGAACACAGACGGAAAAGAGGAAAACCTTATAGGTGTTTCCGTCCAAAAGTTATTCATTCCATCCATTGCAAACACGGTTGGTACCGACTTTACGAAATACAAGGTAGTCAAACGGGGGCAGTTTACCTACATTCCAGATACTTCTCGGCGTGGAGACAAAATTGGTATTGCTCTTCTAACGGATTATGATGAGGGGCTTGTCAGCAATATCTATACCGTTTTTGAAGTGAAAGATGAAAACGAGCTACTGCCCGAATACCTAATGCTCTGGTTCAGCAGACCGGAGTTTGATCGGTATGCGCGATTTAAGTCTCACGGTAGCGTCCGGGAAATTATGGACTGGGATGAGATGTGCAAGGTAGAGTTACCCGTCCCCTCCATTGACAAGCAACGTAGCATTGTGAAGGCATATCAAGCCATTACGGAGCGCATTGAGCTAAAGCGGCGGATAAATGATAATTTAGCGGCTTGATAACATCTTCACCATTGTATCTTTGACCTCGTGGAGCTTTGATATTTCCGTTTCATTAGACTCGATAACTCCGAGAAACGAGGAAATCTTTGTGTTGAACTCTGGCAGACTTTGCTTATTAGGAATAGAAAGCTCAAATTCCCCTAAAAGCGGAGGATTTGCTTGCGGTTGAGCTGAACCCCCAGCGTTCGTTTGAACAAAATTAAGGAACTCGGCAGATGTAATTGCAAGTCCAAAGTAGTATCTGTATTCGTCATCAATGGGTCTTATTCTAACAAGGAACGATGCAAATACAGAATCGGGAATATTTCTGCCGACCATTTTAGCGTACCCCACGGTTGCTCCTGTCCGAGCTACAACGACATCGCCTTCCGAGAGAACATATTTTTCATGATTTTCCTCGCTGATTGGACAATATGGTACACCATTCCAATCAATATAATTTTGAGCGATGTCTGTTATACGCAAGAACTTCGGTCCAACTGGTTCGGTGGTAGCTGTTTCAGTGTAACCGTACTGCATAACTGAGTAATCTTTGAGTTTGCCTGTTATTGAAGCGTTATTTGCTGTATATTCCTTGAAATATGCTCGCATTTGAGCCGCTAAATTATCATTTTCCTACGAAGGGAGGGATGAAAATGGACAAGGAAAATTGATCAAAATTGCCGAAGAACTTCACCAAGGAGCTTTCGACGCAAAAGCCTACTACCTGATCATGCAGCAGTATCGGAAGAACCAACGTGATTATGCCGAAGAGATGAAGGTCTCGCCAGCGTTCTACCATACAGTCTATGATGCTCTGATGAAAGCCTGTTTCATGGAGATTGCCAAACTGTATGATAGCTCAAATGGTGTCGTGTCCATTGGAACCCTCCTTGCTAAATGCGAGGAAAATCAAGACATTTTCCCGAAGTACAGAGAAACTTTGACGGTGGATCATGACAGAACAACCCTTTCCTACCCGATCCCATATCAGCACCAACTCAAGCCACAAGAGGAATGCTTCTTCAAGGACCGGGTTGAGGCTGATAGAAAACTCTTTGCAGCGTTTGATATTCCTGATGCGGACAATGTTCCTGTTCGGGTGGATCTGACTTTCCCAGAGTTTTTGGAACTATATCAGAAACGTTTCAACGGACTGAGCAAAAAGAGAGATAACATCCGAATACAGAGAAACAAACTTTATGCCCACAACGATGAGCAACGCATCGTGAACAGTGAGAACCTTCCGGATCGTTACCCTATTTCCTATCCAGATGTTCAGGAAATGATAGACTTTGCGCTTGATTGTACGGGCTTGATTATTGGTATTCTCACAGATGTAAACCGCGCAAAGCAATACTCAAATATGGATGACTGGGAAGGAACACTCATGCTGACACGCTTAGGATTGAAGTATCAGGAATACGACTTCCAGCAAAGCGAAAAAGCATTTGAAGAAGAAATGCGAAGACAGTTAGGGGGAAATGATAATGGCAAACTTCAATGAACATTCTCTTGAAATGTCCATCATGGAGCTTTTTCAGGATGAAGGTTATATTTACCTGAATGGAGAGCAGATCCACCGCGAACGTTCTGAGGTTCTGCTTATTGATGATTTGCGGAAGTACCTCTTGAACAGATACGCCGCAGAGGGTCTTACCGCAAGCGAGGTTGATAGCATTATCCTTCGCCTGAGGTCTATTTCCGGCACGATCTACGAAGCAAACAAAGCAGTCTGCAAAATGGTTTGTGACGGCTTCATCTTCAACCGCGAAGATCACACAAAGAAAGACCTTTACATTGAGTTGATTGACTTTGATGAGCCAGAGAAAAACGTGTTCAAGATCGTCAACCAATTTGAAATTGAAGGCATCAACAACCAGCTACGCATACCGGACGGGATTGTATTCATCAACGGCATTCCAGTTGTTGTGCTTGAGTTCAAGAGCGCAGTCAAAGAAAACACAACGATCATGGACGCCTATACTCAGCTTACCGTGCGTTATCGCCGTGATATTCCTGAACTCTTCAAGTATAACGCCTTCATCGTCATAAGCGATGGTGCAAATAATAAATACGGTTCCTTCTTCTCCCCGTATGACTTCTTCTATGCGTGGAGAAAGATTGAAGCTGACGATAAGGAATTGGACGGCATCAATTCCCTTGTAACTATGGTGAGCGGACTGTTCCGCAAAGAACGGCTTTTGGCAGTCATCAAGGATTTTGTCTATTTCCCTGATAGCTCGGACAAAGACCTCAAAATCGTCTGCCGCTATCCTCAGTATTTTGCTGCGGTCAAGCTGTTTGAGAATATCAAGGCACATCTCAGACCGGAGGGGGACGGCAAGGGCGGCACATACTTCGGCACGACAGGCTGTGGAAAAAGCTATACTATGCTCTTCCTCACAAGAATGCTTATGAAGAGTACCTTCTTCCATAGCCCTACAATCCTGATTATTACCGACCGAACGGATTTGGATGACCAGCTCTCAAAGCAGTTTGTAGCATCCAAGAAGTACATTGGTGACGAAACCGTTGTGAGCATTGATTCCCGCGAAAAGCTGCGTCAGGAACTTCAAGGCAGGACAAGCGGTGGGGTGTACATGACCACCATCCAAAAGTTCACCGAGGACTTGGAGCTTCTGACGGATAGAGCGAATGTGATCTGCATATCCGATGAAGCACACCGTAGTCAGATAAACCTCGATCAGAAAGTCAAGGTCACTGCCGAAGGTGTAGAGCGAAGCTATGGATTCGCAAAGTACCTACACGATTCTCTCCCCAATGCTACCTATGTCGGTTTCACCGGCACGCCCGTAGATGGCACGATTGAAGTCTTCGGTCCGGTTGTCGATGCCTACACAATGACAGAGGCGGTTAAAGACGGTATCACAGTCAACCTTGTCTACGACGGACGCGCTGCACGGGTCACTCTTGATCAGGCAAAGGTTCGGGAAATTGAAGATTATTATGACCGCTGTGCTGTTGAAGGTGCAAATGAGCATCAGATTGAGGAAAGCCAGAAGGCGGTTGCTCATATTGATGCGATCATCGGTGATCCCGACCGACTTCACGCAGTTGCGGAGGACTTCATTAACCACTATGAGACCCGCGTTGCCGAAGGAGCTACCGTTGCAGGAAAAGCAATGTTTGTCTGCTCTAATCGCAAGATTGCATACGCTTTTTATCAGATTATAGTTGGAATGAGACCGGAATGGGCAGAGAAAAAGGTTTGCCCTGACGGGGTTCAACTGACGGAAAAAGAGAAAAAGGAACTCAAACCCATCGAGAAGATCAAGCTCATCATGACGCGAAATAAAGATGATGAGCCTGAGCTTTATGAAATGCTGGGAACGAAAGATGATCGCAAGGAGTTTGACCGTCAGTTTAAGAACGTTAAATCAAACTTCAAAATTGCCATCGTTGTTGATATGTGGCTTACCGGCTTCGACGTACCGGCACTCGACACAATCTACATCGACAAGCCCATCCAGCAGCACAGCCTTATCCAGACGATTTCCCGCGTCAACCGCGTCTATACCGGCAAGGACAAGGGCTTGATCGTGGACTACATCGGCATTAAGAAAAACATGAATCTCGCCCTCAAGAAATACACCAACTTTGAGAGCGATGAGTTTGAAGGCGTCGAGCAGTCTATCACGATTGTTAAAGACCAGCTCGATGTCTTGGCTCAGATGTTCCACAACTTCAATAGCACGGATTACTTCAACGGCTCACCGAAAGAGCAGCTTGCTTGCCTCAATCGGGCTGTTGAGTATGTACAGCTCACGGAAGATTTGGAAACTCGCTTTATGGCGGCAGTCAAACGCATGAAACAAGCGTTCAACCTATGCAGTTCAAGTGAGGCTATCTCTGATAAAGAAAAGGACTATCTGCACTTCTACTGTGCTGTGCGCTCTATTCTTTTCAAACTCACAAAGGGTGATGCCCCTGACATTTCACAAATGAATGCCCGTGTCCGTGAACTTCTTGAAGGTGCAATTCAATCTGATGGTATAGAGGAACTGTTTGAGACGGGAAAGCACATCACTGTTGATATTTTCAGTGACGAGTATCTGGATAAGATCAATGCAATCCAACTTCCAAACACAAAGATAAAGGTGTTGCAGAGGCTTCTTTCTCAAGCGATTGATGAGTATAAAAAAGTCAACCGCATTATGGGCATGGAGTTCTCAGACCGCCTCAAGCGGGTTGTTGATGAGTACAACAATCGCCGTCGTGATGAGGCTTTTGCTAATGAAGTTCTTGACGATGTGGCGGAGCAGCTTGCGAAGCTCCTTGAAGAACTCAAAAAGGAAAAAGACTCCTTCAAGGGCATGGGAATTGACTACGAGGAAAAAGCCTTCTATGACATCCTCAAAGCGGTTGCCAGGAAGTACGAGTTCGAGTACCCGGACGATAAGATGATTGAATTGTCAAAGCGGATTAAGATCATTGTCGATGACAAAGCTAAATACACCGACTGGTCTACCCGTGATGACATTAAGGCAAATCTGCAAGTTGACCTCATACTGCTACTGGATGAATTTGACTATCCCCCCGTAACTATTGATGATGTCTACAAGGAGGTTCTGGAACAAGCTGAAAACTTCAAAAAGTACGCTCAATAACCCGCGTTCCATCGAAAGGAGTAGATCATGGGCAATTCAGTCATGTTGAATGGCGTCGAATATGCCGGAGAACAGATTGCCTACAAAGACAGCACCTATGAACTTGTGTCAAAGGTAGCATATCTGATCGGCGTCCCGCTCCGTATTTTTCAAAATGAACACGAGCCGCCGAAGATAGAGATATACGACCGGCTTGAACAGGATAAAAATGCCCGTATCATTCGCAATCTCTGTATCATCCGCACCGCCATTGAGCGCAACTACCGGAAAATAAATGACATCATGCGGATGGAGTATCGAGGGCTGCTTTCAATGCCAGAGATCATCCCGGCTTCCAGTATGCAGCAGCTTTCAAACGACGGAATCAGCTTTATCAAAAAGTCGAGTACAAAGCTCTGCCACCACATTATCGAGATTAACCGGCTGATTTCAGATCGCATTAACAACTGCAAAAGCCTCTTTCCAATCTGGATTAACTGGGCGTACATAAAAGAGCTGTTCATCATGCCAAACGGTTTGACAGAGGACGGAACGAAAGATGCTGCGGACATCTATTACGCAAGTCTCTCCTACTACCCCTATCAAATGTATATCAACTGGGTACCGATGGACGAGGGTAATGTCCTCTATAATGACAAGAAGTTTGCTACCCTGCTTTATCAATGGCATTGCGACGCCTTCACGGAATACAGTAAAGTCTCCGATGCAGGGTCTTTTGTAAAAAATAATATCTACGACTTCATAGATGACAGTGAGAAGACCGTATTGGTAGTGGACTGCGAAAACTCTGACCCGTACAAGCTGTGCGCCACGCTCAAAAACCTTGATTATGAGGTCATACAGAAGATTACGGCGATCATTCTCTTTGATGACGTACATACCGCTACGGCATGGCGGATTCTTGAAAACTACACCCGCATCCCCGTTGAACATATCATGATTGAGCGGATTAAGCAGAACAAATCACTGGTAGACATCAAGCTCACCGCAAGAGCCTGTCAGGAACACTACCAGAAGCAGGTGGATTCCTTCGTCATTGTCTCAAGCGATTCCGACTACTGGGGCTGATCTCTTCCTTACCGGACGCCAGATTTCTTGTCATGATTGAGCGGGAAAAATGCGGACCGGATATGAAGGCAGCACTTGCAGAATCCGGGATATTCTACTGCTATCTGGATGACTTCTACTCCGGCAACAGCGAGGACATCAAGAAAAACGCACTGTTCAAGGAGATGTACCGCTGGATTGACAACTCCGTTCACCTGAACGTCAACGATATGTTTGATGCAGCTCTGCGAAACACGAGGATCGAAATGTCTCCCGCAGAGCGGCGGCAGTTCTATGAGAAGCACATCAGGCACATGACGCTGACTATCGACGAGAACGGAAACGTCAGCATTGAACTGAAACGCGGATAGCCTTGGTTTCTATTCCGGGAGGAATGTGGATGGACAACAGATTCTATTTTGGATTCAATACATCGGAGGAACGGAAAAAGCGCAGAAAAGCAGAGCTGTACTCCATGAGTGAGCAAGTCAGCACCTTCTTTTGGGATGAAGCCCCGCAGCATGGCTTGGAAATGCGTGAGGGGCAGCAGGATATGTCTTTTGAGATTGTGGACGCCCTCATAAACGATCAGCACTTTGCGATTGAAGCTGGCGTGGGCATTGGAAAATCCTTTGGCTATCTTGTGCCGGTGCTGCTGTACAGCAAACGCATGAACAAGCCGGTTATCATCGCAACCTCGACCATCGCGCTTCAAGAACAGCTCTGGCGCGATGTCCACACGGTAATGCCCCTTCTTGGGCTGAACAGAGATGTCATCCTCGCTAAAGGACAGACCCATTATCTCTGCAACAAACGCGCAGATGAATATATGTGTGACCCGAAAGCAGACCCACCGGACGCGCTCAAAGAAGGGATCAAGCAAGGATATGAGGAACGCAAGGTTTTCCCGGAGGTTTTGCCGCAAGGCGTCTGGGATAAGGTAAACGTGCAGCGGTTCAGCATGAAGAATTGCGGCTCCTGTGAAAAGAAGTGCAAATATTACAAAGTCCGCGCAGCATTAAAGTTTACGGATGGAGTGGTACTGTGCAATCAGGATTTTCTAACCCAACATCTCATGAAACTCCGGCGCGGTCAGGACGGGCTGATTAACGCCGCCGCTGATCTGCTTGTCGTGGATGAAGCGCACAACTTAGATGATAAGGTGCGTAGTGCTACAACGGAACGTTTCGGACAGGGTATGCTCTTTGGGATGATCAAGAGTGCATTCTATGAGCTGCGGTCCTCTGACCAGAGCAGTATGTCCGGTGAAAAGCGAGAGGCAGAGAGCGCGATCATCGCCTTCTATAACTGCCTGAAAGCGCAAGTCCAAAAGCAGATCAACGAGGCAGAACAGGATATGCGCTATGCTGACCGCTTTTTCTTCGACCAAAACGGCAGTGCGGTTGAGCTGCTTACCGAGATGAACGCCGCCATACATAACCTTTCGTCCAGCATTCAGATTTATTCCAGCATGGATTTCAGAAACAACCGTTCCTTTGCTGCCTCTGACGATCTGGATGCGGTCAGCGAGTCCCTTTCGGAGCTTCTTGACCGGATAGATGATATGTTGATCTGGATTGAGCAGCGCGGTAGTAACACGGAGCTTGTCTATTGCCCTAAAAACACAAGGGAAATTGTTAGCCGCCTATACTTCAATGGTGATGAAAGAACCATCTTGACCTCTGCCACGCTGACGAACGCCACGAGCGGGTCTCTGGAAGAACAGTATTCCTACTTTATCAGCAATACCGGCTTTCCGGTTGGTGAACGCGGCTGCTTATCCGAACCGAAGCCTTCCCCATATCCATACGATGAACACGCCATGATCTACTACTGCGACGATCTCCCGCATCCGACCAAGGAACACGAAACCTTCATTGAAAAGGGCGTGGAGCGGCTGCTTGAGATCCTGAACATTTCCAACGGGAAGGCACTCGTGCTGTTTACGGCGAAGACCGACATGGAAGAGGTCTACTCCATTCTCAGTGAGAAAAATCTTCCGTACAAAATCCTGATGCAACAGCCGGGATCGTCGCAGGACAAGGTGCTGAATGAGTTTAAGGAAGATACGAACTCCGTGCTTCTGGGGACGGGCGCATATTGGAAGGTATCAGCATTGAAGGAAAAAGCCTTTCCAATGTGATCATTTTCCGGCTTCCGTTCCCTGTCCCCGATCCAATTATCGAGTATAAGTGTTCCGTCGCAAAGGACGCTCTGATGGATGTCCGCGTCCCCGAAATGATTATCAAGCTCAAGCAGGGCATCGGGCGATTGATCCGCAATTTCACAGACACCGGCATTGTCTGCATTATCGACCGAAGACTGCGGGACGAGCCGCCGGAACGCTATCATGACATTACATGGGACTCCCTGCCTATCAAAAATCGGACAAGCAGTTTGGAGGAACTGAGGAAGTTTTACGAAGGTCTGCCCTCAGCCAAGGAATGATGATAGAAACGGCATTCTCTTCGGAAACATAGAACAGCCCCCAAAAAACGACAATCAGAAAACGGAGGTGTATCATGATGTACAATGAAAATCTGCACGAAGAAGAACAACATCTGATCCAGCAGATTGCCGAGCAAACAGAGAGAGGAAAAATCGAATGGGAACTGACGGAGTATAATCCGCTGTCCTTTCTGAATGAGGACAAGATAGACAAGAACCCAGCAGTAATCTGTCAGTCCTTCTCCTTTGAAGCGATCATCGGCGGATCCCGTTACGAGCTTGATGTCATGGAGAATATTGATG
>ENA-OQCF01000617-OQCF01000617.1-human-gut-metagenome-genome-assembly--contig:-NODE-617-length-13493-cov-2.650456_pt1 | contig 13493 bp, 15 predicted proteins | sample MGYA00242756_ERZ504573 | MGnify/ENA primary metagenome ERZ504573 (study PRJEB26092, sample SAMD00036240) | human gut metagenome | host: Homo sapiens | study: EMG produced TPA metagenomics assembly of... | reverse complement strand
GGCTAAAATGTTATTCCGTTACTGTTCACACACCATTGTCCCGCGAGGTGTTTGGCATGAATATGCCAAAATCCCGAGACATACAAGCCAAAATTCCATTGCCGCAGGCAATCTGGAATGAATTTTGGCTACGTTACTGAGAACGGAGTGAACAGTAACATTATTCCAGAAGGTAACAGCTCGTATAAGCAATCGTACAATCCCCATAATAATACTGTAGCTCATTGGCCTGGCAAACCTGTGTTACCAGCATCCCGTAAGCCTCCATCGATGAGAAAGCCTGTTTCGGAAACCTGCATGGAGCATCCGGATAAGTACAGACCTTACATTTCGTACAGCATCCCGCACCAATCGCCAGCATATCCGGATAAATCTCCCGAAGTTTCTTCTCAAATTCCACAAAATACTCCTTATGTCTGGCTTCCGTTTCCATCATTCCCTCGCCATCAAAAACATCCTCCAATTCACCAACTGTCTGAACAATAATCCCATACTTATACTGCCGGACTTTCGCTTCACATTCCTCAAGAGAGCCACATCCCGGAGGACAGCTCCAGCACTTATCATACTTATGACAGGTATCTGCTGCACACATCTGTCGAACCTCCGGCTTCAGCTCAATCGTATCACAATCCAGCAACACCACATGCGAAAACCCCTGCTCCATTCCCATTTGCTCTATTTTTTTTTATATCCATAATCTAACCCCTTACTCTCTTGTATAATCTATAGCAACCTCATCAGGCAGATAAAATTATCCTCTTCGCGCCTCAGTTCTGCACCGAATAACTGCTCCGCAGTTTATCAGAAGAAATCTGCACTTCTCAATAATTCAATCAGGCGGATAAAATCATTCACCTGTCTCAAATCCCAGTTCATCAATAAAATGATCCTGAAAATCAGCCGAAGCAGCCAGCTCAACGAATTCAATCTTTCTCACCAGCTCATCCATCTCCAGCATTTCCTTCTCATTCACAAGTGCGATCTTCGCACCCTCACCAGCAGCGTTTCCCACTGGTTTCACTTTCTTCACAAGCGTCGCCGGAAGCAAGCCAATCTTCCCGGCACTGACCGGATCCATATAGTTGCCAAAAGCACCTGCAATATATACCGAACAGATATCATCTTCTGTAATCCCAAGCCGCTCCATAAGCATCTGAATTCCCGCTGCAATCGCAGCTTTCGCAAGCTGAACCTCTCCGAGATCCTTCTGCGTCAGATAAACCCCTCTCTCATTACCGCCCCGCTCTGGCGGTACCAGAATAAACACACCTTGCTTCTCCTGTCCGCTTCTCAGCACACCATTCTCATCCAGCATTCCAGCATCCAGAAGACCCGCCACCAGATCGATCAATCCCGAACCACACAAACCAACCGCCGGCTTATTCCCAACAGTTGTATAGTTCCACTTCCCATCCTCATACTTCACATGATCCACAGCCCCGGCCGCGCCACGCATTCCACACTCAATCTTCGCACCCTCAAAAGCAGGCCCGGCCGCAGTAGAACAGGTCACCATCCGCTCCCTGTTTCCCAGAACCATCTCACCATTCGTTCCAATATCGATCATCAGAGAAATCTCTTCCTGCTGATCCTGCCTGATAGCCAGCAGACATCCACAGGTATCCGCTCCCACATATCCTGCAATATCCGAAAGCATGATCAACTCTGCACGCTTCTGCACAGCCAGACCATAATCCCCCGCATTCAGCACCAGCCTCTCACTCACAGCCGGAGTATAGGGCGCATGTACCAGCGAAGCCGGAGAAATCCCCAGAAACAGATGATGCATACAGGTATTTCCCACAACACACACCTGAAAAACATCCTCTCTCCTTATCCCTGCATCCTCTGCCAGACTTCCCAACATCTCATTAACCGCTTTCCGAACACACATACTTAACGCTTCTGTTCCATGCTCCAGCGCATAATTCGCCCGCATGATCACATCCGCACCATACTGCACCTGCGGATTCATCCTGCTCTCAACTGCCAGAGTCCTCCCATCCGCACCATCCAGCAAATACCCCGCAATGGTAGTCGTCCCAATATCAAACGCTGCCAGACACCTCCGACCAGCTTCCTTCCTCATTTCCAGAATCCGCCGTCTACTGTAAATCACATACCATTCATCAGAATCCCTGCGCATCCCATACAATTCACCCGCCAACTTCAGATTCACCTCCATCTGCCCCGGCTCAACCTCACCATCTGTCTCCGCCAGCGTATCCAGCAGCCTCTGCCAGTCCGACCGCTTCTCCCCTGTTTTCGCCTTCTCCAGCTCAACCTGAGCCATCCGTAGTCCCGGTTCAAACACAACTTCTCTGTTAAATCCATCCGTCAAAATCTTTTCATTGCCAGCCCTGTCCAATGTCTCCACTACACAAGTCTCACCTTCACCAATCCGAATCTGACACGCCTTAACAACTTCACCATTAATCTTAACCAGACACTTCCCACATTTCCCCAGCCCGCCACAAGGCGCATCCGGCCTCAGTCCCGCCTGAATCTCCGCCTCCAGTACCGATATACCATCCTCCACCTCTATCTCAACATCCTCGCGCACAAACTTAACCCAAGCCATAAAAACCTCCCACATATCCAATCCAAACACTACAACAACCAACGAACAGCTCAGAAAAATATTTTATTTCATGTGCATTTGCAGGGGTCTTAGATATTCTTAGCTCTCAGAAATCTGCGTTATGAGCAGACTGTATCACTGTCTGAGCGAAGTTTGCAACGGAGCGAGTTTGAGAAGGCTGCTCATGCCTTTAGCAGATCTGAGAGGTTAGAATATCTTAGACCCCGAAACCGCACATGAAATAAAATATTTTTCTGAGCGTTCCCTTTTTTCCATTATAACACACTCCCAAAAATCCCAAAATACACGAAAGGACCACTCCCCAGAGCAGTCCCCTCATAATATTTTCATGCTATACTAAACCCGCACAAGCAATCAGATCATGCTGCCAACTTCTTAGCCAGTGACGCCGCACTAGCCGCATCATCAGAATATCCGTCAGCACCAATTTCCTCAGCAAAAGCTTCTGTAATCGGCGCTCCGCCAACCATAACCTTAATATTACCTCTGAAATCCGCCGCATTCAACGCCTCAACAGTCTCCTTCAGAGCCGGCATAGTAGTAGTCAGTAGCGCAGAAAGAGCAATGATCTTAACATCCGGATTCTCTTTATAGCACTCAATAATCTTAGCCGCCGGAACATCGACTCCAAGATCGATCACCTCAAATCCGGCACTCTCGATCATCATGCAACCAGATTCTTACCAATATCATGAAGGTCACCGGAAACCGTAGCAATGATAACCTTACCAAGTGCACCTGTAGAACCAGATGCCAGATGCGGTTTCAGAACCTCAACACCTTTCTTCATAGCACGAGCTGCAACCAGCATCTCCGGAACAAAGATCTCACCATTTTTGAATTTCTCACCAACTACAGACATCGCACTGATCATACCATCATTCAGAATCGCAACCGGATCATCACCCTCATCAATGGCTTCCTGTACAGCCGGTCCTACTAATTTCGCTTTCCCTTTTTCAACTAATTCCGCAACTTCATTTATCTTAGACATAATCAAATCCTCCTGTTATTTCTCAATTTCAGATTCCAACCACTTAATTCATTTACACAGTTTCTGCAGATTCAACCTACTTCTTCTTTGTTGTACCAATTAAGCCTTCTCTGTAAGCCCCTATATATTCCATACAATAATCATCCAGACCAAGTAATGCTTCTGTTGCATAAACCAGTCCAAGCATATCCTTATTTGTCGGATCCATAATTCCACTGTCCAGTCCTGCATTCATTGCCAGTACCAGGAACCCGTAATTAATCAGCTTACGAACCGGCAGATTAAAGGAAATATTACTGATCGCTGCCGTAATATGAATGGTCGGATACTGCTCACGTACACTTGTGATCGTCTCAATATTCGTTGCAATACCATCCTCAGAAGTACAAAGCATCTCAACCAGCGGATCAATGTGAATCCTGTCCGGAGCAATTCCGTACTCTTTCGCTTTCGCCATGATCTTGTCAAAAACTTTCAGACGATCTGCTGCACATTTCGGAATACCTGTATTGTCACTCAGCAGCGCAATTACCTGCCATCCCTCATTTCCCGGCTCAGCATGATCGGGAAAATCGTATCAATCTTATGTCCCTCTCCTGATACAGAGTTAAAAATTCCAGGTTTCTTACAGACTTATAAGCCTGTGCCAGAACATCCGGACTCGGGCTGTCAATTGAGATCGGAAGATCTGTAACCTCCTGAATACAGTCGATCATCCATTTCAATGTTTCCACTTCTTCCGCTTCCGGAACAGAAGCGCAACAGTCAATATAAGTAGCTCCGCTTTCCGCCTGAAGCTTTGCTCTTGCTTTAATAAATTCAGAGTCTCTTTTCGCGATCGCTTCTGCAACGATCGGGATAGAACCATTAATTTTCTCACCAATAATAATCATTTTCAAACACCTCCATAGCATCATCCTCTGCAACACCTGAAATTTCATCTAAATGTCGGACAGATATTTGTATTCCGTTTTGCCACTGACAAATACCTGAGATCAGAACATAATCTGCCATGGAAGCCTTGTAGATTCAGATGCCTTAATGCCAAATTTCTCTTCATTCAGCTTGTCAATGGAATCACAGAGAGATTTATAAACACCCGGATAAACAGAACCAGGGCCACCCTGAGCGATACATGGAATAAAGTATTTGTTTCCACATTCTTCGCAGACACGACGTACCACTGCATCACAATTCTCATCTGTCCAGCCCTCAAAATCAACTGCACGATTTTCGATACCGCCCATGAAGCTGATCTTTCCGCCATATTTCCTGATCAGTTCCGGAAGATTATTGGTTTCCATACATCCCTGCCATACATCGATCCCCATCTCAATCATAGAAGGAACCAGTGTTGCTGCGTAACTGTCTGAATGATGGATAACCAGCTCAACGCCATGACTGTGATAATATCCGTAAATTTCTTTATATGGCTCAAGTAAAAATTCATCAAACATTGCAGGACTCATAAATGTACTGTCCAGTCCACCCCAGTCATCATGATGGAATAATGCATCAGGATGAAGGTTGGAACAGATACCTTCAGCAAGTTCCAGTTCCCACTCTGTCAGATATTTGATCAGATCATGCATTTCATCCGGATTAGTAATATAATAAACCAACGCATTACTGATCTCACACAGATGATGAGTCTGCTCAAATAATCCCGGTGCAACGAAAGCTGCTTTAAATGCCTGTTCTCCGTCAACTGCATCATACTGAGCCTTCACCATATCCCACTGATCCTGGGTAAATTTCAAAGAAGGTGCATGTACATAGTCTTTCCAGTCTTCAATATCCTTTACCACGATCTTGTCAGGAGTATGTACAGGAAAAGAACCCGGAACTCCTTTCGGGAAAGTATTGGTTACCCCCCATGCATTCACTACATTTTCCTGACCCGGCTGAAGCAGCGGGTTTGCAAACATAAACGGATGAAAAAGAAGCTGTACTGCTTCATACTGATTAACAAATCTGTCAGGATTTCCGCCTTTTATAACTTCCAGCATATTCTGTTTCGGTGTTAACATATAATCTACCTCCTCATGCAATATGAAAATGCCCCCACATTCCCACATTTATTTGTTTAATTTGTCGTCCTTTGTCTCGTTTCTGATGATTTTATTGTAGCATTTATACAATCCAAAATATATAATCAGATATGCGGATTTTTCACGCCCGTATTCCTACAAATTGTATGAATGCATCTCAAGTATTGTGCCAACAGTAACCGGCAGCCATATAATAAATTTTAAAATCAACCGTAAATACACTTGTAACACAACTCTAAACACTGTATAATTTTGTACATACAGATATCAGATTTTAAAATCATTTGTGCACAATAAGACTTTTAAACCTGATTTATCTAAACATGAAGAAATACGATTTATATAACAGATCAACAGATTCCGAATGTTTTACAGTAAATATTTAACAGGTGGTGAACACAATGTTTTCAAAAAAATTATTAATACCTCTGCTATCGCTCAGCCTTCTTGTTACTCCTGCATACAGCAGTCATGCTGCTGAAAATGCAGAGGCCGCGGAAACATCCGTAGAAGGTCAGGGAATGCTTTCCCCTTCTTCATCTTCAGAGAGTTCTGAAAGCGTCTTTAACGGTTCCGGGGCAGGCACATCTTCAGAACCGGTCACAGATGAGAAACTGGAGACAATTTTAAAACAGGTTCAGAGTCAGCTTCCCACTGAAAACGGAACCTGGGCTGTTTTCATATCCGATCTTATAAATGGAACCGAGGGCAGTCTTAATGATCAGAAAATGCAGGCTGCAAGCCTGATCAAGCTCTATATCATGGGAGCTGTCTACGAGAATTATGATCAGATAACCGGACAATACGGCAGGGATTCTGTAGACTCCAATCTGTACTCCATGATCACAGTCAGCGATAATGATGCAGCCAATACCCTGACAACTTATCTTGGCGGCGGCGATTCCGCAGCAGGTATGCAGGCTGTCAACAGCTTCTGCCAGGCACATGGCTATGACCAGACTCACATGGGACGTATGCTCCTTGCCAGCAATGAGAATGATGATAACTACACATCTGTAGGAGACTGTGGTCATCTCCTGCAGGAGATTTATAAACAGGATACATCCGGCTACACCCATGCCGCTGATATGTTTAATCTGCTCAAGGCACAGACACGCTGTAACAAAATTCCCGCACAGCTTCCGGAAGGAGTCAAAACCGCAAATAAAACCGGAGAACTTGACAACGTGGAAAATGATGCCGGAATCATCTATGATTCCAAAAATGACGTAGTAATCGTATTTATGTCCCAGAATCTCTCAAGTGCCGGTTCCGCACAGAATACGATCGCTACCTTAAGCAGAACGATTTACGATTACTATAATTAAATAATGTACTCTCAGAGTACATAACAACCCAAAGGAGGGGTTCACTATGAAAAAAAGAAAAAATATTGCAATTCCCATGATTCTTGCAGCTACGATTGCTGCTGTATCTGTACCCTGCAGCTCACAGATCGTTATGGCATCTGACACTTATCAGGTAGGTGTAAGTAAAGGGTATCTGGCTCTGCGCTCTGCCATGGCTTATGATTCCTCCAACGAGATCGGCGAGCTGTATTCCGGTGATACTGTTGAAGTTACAGAATATACCACCAGTGATTACTGGTACGTCTATTCTCCAAAACTGAACTTATCCGGATACGTAAATAACGATTACCTGTATTTCCTCTCATCACAGCCGACAAGTTCGTCCGGTTCTTATACTGTCAGTGTTGCCAAGGGTTATCTGGCTTTGCGTTCTGCAAAGGCTTATGACTCTTCCAACGAGATCGGACAGTTATACTCCGGTGATACTGTAACAGTTTCTGACAGCAGTGATCCTCAGTACTGGTATGTCTATTCTCCGAAACTGAACTTATCCGGCTATGTAAATAAAGATTACTTATATTACAGTGGCGATACTGCTGCCAGTGCACAGAGTTCTTCCGGAGATTCAAGGACTGTCAGTGTTGCCAAGGGTTATCTGGCTCTGCGTTCCGCAAAAGCTTATGATTCCTCCAATGAGATCGGACAGCTGTATTCCGGCGATACAGTTCAGCTTATCGACACCAGCGATTCCCAGTACTGGTACGTTTACTCTCAGAAGTTAGGAAAAAACGGATATGTAAATAAAGATTATCTGATTGGCGGAACAACCACATATGCCACCAGAACAGTCAGTGTTGCTACCGGTTATCTGGCTCTGCGCTCTGCGAAGGCTTACGACTCTTCCAACGAGATCGGACAGTTATATTCCGGCGATACAGTTCAGCTTGTGGATACAACTGATGCACAGTACTGGTATATTTACTCCCAGAAACTCTGCAAATATGGTTATGTAAATAAAGATTATTTATATTAATCTTTTTCGTAACACTATAAACAGTTACACTTCTTTACATTCACCATATACAACAAAACAGAAAGGACTCACAGTTATGAGCCCCAAACGACAGGTTAACCATAACATTCGTAAACACTTTAACACAATCATTTACAATATTTCACGCTACGCGGAAATTGCTCTTTCTATGGTAATTCTGCTGGTGATCGCACTGGCAGGCTTCCGGCTGATCATGGAGGTTGCAGATACTTCTGTTATGTCCATGGATACAGAATTTTTCAGCACTTTCCTTTCCCAGGCTTTGTCTCTGGTAGTAGGCGTGGAATTTGTAAAAATGCTCTGCCAGCATTCCGCACAGACAGTTGTTGAGGTTCTGATGTTTGCCACAGCACGTCAGATGGTAGTCGAACACCTCGGGCCAGCAGAAACTCTTCTTGGCGTACTCAGTATCGCAGTTCTGTTTGCGATCCGCAAATATCTTATGACAGACAACGATGACATGAATGCTCATAACTGTTCGAAGAATACTGAAAGAAAATTAAAGAAAACAAAAAACTGCATATCAGATACGATCTGTAAATTCTACCGGTCGTATCTGATTATGCAGTTTCTTTTTATTTCCACATGCTGATAAAACGGGGCGTCTCAAAAAAAAGTAATTTTATATGATATATTCTATAGTTATGGTTATCAGCATGATGGGCGCTTATTTAATAATTACCACTAAAAGAACTTACTGTCCTTCGGCAGTTCATAGCCCTTGAAGTAAGAGCCAAAATCAACCTTCAAATAATTGCAGAGGTTGGCAAGCTCAACCATTGTGTTGTCATTTACAGGAATGCCATTCTCTCTGCGCTCTTTTTCTGCAAATACTTCCTTCTCACCATGAGTATAAATCTGCTCTGCGCCTTCTGCCTTTGGACTCTGACGAAGAGTTTCCAGATATTCGGAAAAATGTGCCCTGATATCATCTGCATTTCCGAAGATTGCGGGATCAATGGCAGCAAATCCATGACAGATACCTGTCTTGTCTTTAAATGTACAGCATTTATCAGAAGTAACACCCATGGAAAAGATGGAGCTGAAAATCTCGCAGAGCATTCCATAACCGTAACCCTTATGACTTCCGTTTACCTCTTTATTACCACCAAGTGGCATGATTCCGCCGCCCTTCTTGGCAACAATATTGGCAAGTACATCCGGGGCATCTGTGCTTTCCTGACCATTTGCTCCCAGAGCCCAGCCCTGTGGAAGTGGTTTTCCCATCTTATTATACATTTCCAGTTTTCCTCTGGTAACTACTGTTGTGGAGCAGTCAAAAAGGAATGGATAAGGTTCTGCCGGCATTGCCACTGCAATGGGATTGGAACCAAGCATTGCTTTTCGTCCAAAGGTAGGTACCATGATTGCTTCCGAGTTGGTACATGCCATACCAAGTAAGCCCTGTTTGGAAGCCATTTCCGCATAATATCCTGCAATACCGAAATGATTGGAGTTTCTTACAGATACAAATCCAACACCTGTTTTCTTCGCCTTCTCAATAGCTTTCTCCATTGCAAAATGGGAAATCAGCTGTCCCATACCGTCATGTCCGTCGATCACTGCTGATACAGGTGTCTCAAATACGACCTCAGGTTTCGCATCCGGATGGATGGTTCCCTTCTCAATTCCTTTATCATATCTTACCATTCTCTGCATTCCATGGCTTTCAATCCCATACAGATCTGCGGTAAGCAAAACATCCTTGATGATATTCGTCTCTTCTTCATTAAAACCAAATTTACGAAATACGTCGTGGCAAAAAGTATTTAATGTGTCATAACTCCATTTTACATATCCCATAACTGCAAAGCCCCTCCTTATAGTATTACCTCTTCTTATATTGGTTATACCAATCGATTTGTTAAAATGATTATATTACCATCGCTTTTAAAAATCAACTGTTTTTTCTGATTTTATTTTTCTTTTTTTCTATAACATAAACAGGGCGAGTAATTCTAAATGAATTGCTCACCCTGCTCTAGAACTGCCTGCTTCACAGCAGCTCCCCTTCATTATTTTTTTTAATTTGCTTCTTTTAAAATTGCAACATCATATGGTTTTAATTCAACAACATTCTCCACTGTTTCATGTGTGATCATATTCTCATATGACTGCTCCATTGAAACTATAACTGAATGGTCATTATAGTTCAAAATAAACAATGCATCATTTGTTCCATCTGTAGCATCTACAACTTCTACACCATCAACTTTATATAAATCCATATCAATCCCTGCTTTTCTTCCCAGATAAACAGCCAACATTTTCATGGCTTTTTCATCCAGATCGCAGCCAAGGTAATATACCTCACCTTTTCCTGTCTGATTTACAGTCATGCATGCTTCACCTGCATAGAAATCAGAAGTATATCTGCCAAGTATTTTGCAGTAACCGGTTTCACTATATCACACCACATATGTGCAGTTCCGTTGCCAAATACACCCGGATGCAGCTGTTGTTTTCTCAAGAAGCGGATCATAATCTTCAACTTCTACACCTGCCAGGTCTGCAAATACACCTGGTACAGTTTCTGTAAGCATGTTATTGTACATATCTTTGATTCCACTTCTGAATGAGAACAGAATTTTTCCACCTGCCTGTGCATAAGACTCAATGTTCTTCTTTCCTTCATCTGATACCATCATCAGCATTGGTGCAAGAACAAGATCATATCCATCTAATTCTTCTTCTGCTGTCACGAAATCTACCGGAATTCCCATATTCCAGAATGGGCGGTAATAATCAAGCAATAAGGAATCATAGTATAATCCTTCTACCTGACGATGGATGGACTGGCTCCATTCACTGTCAAAGGATTTAATGATCGCAACACGTGCTCTCGGCATCAGTGCCTGATAGCTCTTACTTAATTCTTCCATTTCTGCTCCCACCTGGGAAATCTCAGCATATCTTCTGTTTGGTTTTCCATCATGATTCAAAATACCATGCCAGAGCTCTTCTGTTCCAAACGGACATGCTCTCCAGCGGAAGTATACAACTGTATCAGCTCCATTTGCTACAGACTGATATGTCCACAGACGGAGTTTTCCAGGTGTTGGTGTCGGACCCATCTTGCTCCATCCACAGGGACCGGACTGCTGTTCCATAACCCAGAATGGTTTCTTTTTATAACTTCTTAGTAATGCATGGTCTCTTGATACTGTTTCCGGTTTTGCTTTTCCCCACTGGAATTCAATGTAATTATCCCATGTTACGAAGTCAAATTCTTTGGATAACTTAAAGTAGTCGATTCCTGTTCCTGAATTAATTGCAGCATCCAGAAGATTACTGGTTATCGGAAGATCAGAATATTCTCTGATCGTCTTTACAGATTCTTTTGTAAAATCAATTACGGAATCGCTGCAGAAACGATAATAATCTAACAACAGTGCAGGATTCTGTCCCTGTGTGTCATGGCAGGTATCATAGCAGGCTCCTGCCTTCGGGATGATCAGTTCATCGAAGCTTCTGTATATCTGACTCCAGAAAGTAGTTCCATATGTTTTATTCAGATTATCAATGGTACCATATTTCTCTTTCAGCCAGTTACGAAAACGATTTTCGCAGGATTTACAGTAACATCTGGTTGTATTTGACCATCCCAGTTCATTATCTACCTGCATGCTTCAATTGCAGGATGTTTTGCATATCTCTTTGCAATAAGGTATTTAATTTTTTGTTTTTTCTCTGTATGTCTCACTGTTAAAGCAATAATGTTTTCTTGTTCCGAAGAGCTTCGGATTTCCATGAATATCATTCTGAAGAATATCTGGATACTTATCTATCATCCATTTAGGAGGGGTAGCTGAAGGTGTACACATTACTACCTTGATTCCGTACTTTCCAAAAAAATCCAGTGCCTCATCCATCCAGTCAAATTCGTATTTTCCTTCTTCAGGCTCATAAAGGCTCCATGCAAATTCACCAATCTGATTACTTTGATATTTGCTTTGACCATCATCTCTGCATCTGTTTTCCAACGCTCTTTTTCCCAATGTTCTGGATAATAATCCGCACCAATTCTCATAGTATTTTCTCCCTGTTATTTTCCAAATTCAAATTTCACGGATTTTAATGCTTCTTTACAGCTGCAATCACCTGTATATGCAATATATGTAATATCCTCTTCTACAAAATCATCTTTTTCTTCTGAATAATAAGCCATATCCTTCGAACTTACCTGAAGAGAAACTTTCTTTTCTTCTCCCGGCATTAATTCTACTCTCGCGAATCTTTCAAGATTTTAACCGGACGATCTACAGCACTTCCCTCACATCCGATATAAAGCTGTACAACTTCTGCGCCTTTTACATCTCCTGTATTCTTTACATTAACAGAAATCTTTGCTGTTTTATCAAATACTTCAACTGTCGGCTCGCTGATGTCAAATGTTGTATAGGATAAACCATAGCCAAACGGATACAAAACAGGAATGTTTTCTTTATCCATCTTGCAGTAGCCATGATAGTATTCATACTCTGCATATGTGCAGTCAGGATCAAAATCAGGATAACTGTCTTCGGAAAGTGCTACTGTATATGGAAGTTTACCGCTTGGGCAAACATCACCGAACAGAATATCTGCCAGTACATTCCCGCCTTCCATTCCACTGTAGAAGGAGAAGATAATTGCAGGAACATCTTTTTCCCACTCATCGATCAGGATCGCACTACTTCCGATAATGGAAACGACAGTATTCGGATTCACACCCTTTACACCATGAATCAGATCGATATCTCTCTGATGAAGTCTCATGCTTGCTCTGTCTCCGCCCATTCCGGCAATATCACTTCTATCAGCCAGATATTCTCCTTCATCGCTATGGATATAACCGGCAACGATCACTACTGCATCAGCATCTGCTGCAAGTTCTTTTGCACGTTCCAGATCACTTCCGTCATTATAAAGGATCTGTGCTTTCGGCATTTTTTTCATCAGGCCTTTAAATGGCGTAACTGTATAATATGGATGAACCTTACTGGAACCATGGTCGCCGATATTTTCTGTATCTCCCAGTACTCCAAGAACTACGATCTTCTCTGTTTTCTCTTTATCAAGCGGAAGTACATGATTTTCATTCTTCAGAAGTACCATCGATTCTTCTGCTGCTCTCTTTGCTACTGCTATATGTTCCGGGCATGCAAGAATATCTTCTGTATATTCCTGCGGATCTTTTCTTGTCTCATAATAGAGTACAGTACGAAGAATGTAACCAACTGCTTCATCTACATCTTCCATAGCAAGAGTTCCGTCTTCAATTGCTTTAGGGATCTGTTCTGCATAATGACAGATACATGGCATTTCAACATTCATTCCACTCTTTACTGCCTTTGGACCATCTTTTACAGCCCAGAGGAAATCAGATAAAGTAAATCCCTCGAATCCCCATTTATCTCTGAGGATATCTTTTAACAAATATTTACTCTCAGATGCCTGTTCTCCATAAACTTATTGTATGCTCCCATTACAGAAGCCG
>ENA-OQCF01000616-OQCF01000616.1-human-gut-metagenome-genome-assembly--contig:-NODE-616-length-13493-cov-2.759315_pt1 | contig 13493 bp, 18 predicted proteins | sample MGYA00242756_ERZ504573 | MGnify/ENA primary metagenome ERZ504573 (study PRJEB26092, sample SAMD00036240) | human gut metagenome | host: Homo sapiens | study: EMG produced TPA metagenomics assembly of... | reverse complement strand
TTGGCATCCTGGACCCCAGTATCAGCCGCTGGTCCTGAATGAATACATCGGGCAACGGCCAGCCGTGGGACCTTGACCGCCTGCATGGCGGCGTCCATGTGCTGCCGCCCCTACCAGCAGGCCACTGGCTCTGACTGGTACAAGGGCACTGCCAACGCAATTTACCAGAACATTTCCTTCATTGACCGTTATGACCCGCAGTACGTCATCATCCTGTCCGGCGACCAGATCTGCAAGCAGGATTACGCTGATTTCCTGCGCTTCCACAAAGAGAAGAACGCCGAGTTCTCGGTTGCCGTTATGGAAGTGCCTTGGAGCGAAGCCCCGCGCTTTGGTCTGATGGTTACGGACGAGAATGACCGCATCAGCGAATTCCAGGAAAAGCCGAAGAACCCCAAGAGCAACCTGGCTTCCATGGGCATTTATATCTTCAACTGGGATATCCTGAAAAAGTACCTCACCGAGGACGAAAACGATCCCAACAGTGAGAACGACTTCGGCAAGAATGTCATTCCCGCACTGTTGCGTGATAACCGCCGCATGTACGCTTACCGTTTCAGCGGCTATTGGAAGGATGTCGGAACCATCTCCAGCCTGTGGCAGGCCAACATGGAGGTTCTGGATCCGACCCATTCCGGCATCAACCTGTTTGATGAAAACTGGAAGATCTACTCCCGCAACTCCGGCCGCCCCTGCCAGCGCATTGGTACGGACGCTGACATCGTGAACTCGATGATCACCGAAGGCTGCCAGGTTGACGGCACCGTTAAAAACTCCATCCTGTTCCCCGGCGTTGTGGTCGAAAAGGGCGCCACTGTTGAAGCAGCCGTTGTTATGGGCGGCACTGTCATCAAGGCTGGCGCAAAGGTCGAACACTGCATCGTGGCCGAAAATGTCACCATCGAAGAGGGTGCTACCGTGGGCAAAATGCCGGAAAGCGGCCTGAATATTACCGAACCCGGCGATGTTGCAACGGTTGGCTCCGGTGTCAAGATCGGCAAGGCGCAACGGTTGGCCCCAAGGCAATGATTTCCAATGATGTAAAGGATGGTGAGGAACAATGGTAAGCAGCAACGCAAACGCACTGGGCGTCATTTTTGCAAACTCTTATGATAACCTTGTCCCCGAACTGGTAGCGGAGCGCACAATGGCCTCCATCCCGTTCGCAGGGCGTTACCGCATGATCGACTTTGTTCTGTCCAACATGGCAAACGCTGGTGTGGATAATGTTTCGGTCATCGTCCGTAAAAACTATCATTCCCTGATGGACCACCTGGGCGCAGGCCGTGAATGGGACCTGACCCGCAAGCGCGGAGGCCTGAACATTGTTCCGCCTTTTGCAGAGCGCAGCATCAAGCTGTACAGCGGCCGTGTGGATGCACTGGCCAGCGTTCTGAACTGGCTGATAGACCAGAAAGAGCGCTATGTGATCCTGTCTGACAGCAACATTGCCATGAACTTCGACTTTAACAAGCTGATCGAAGCTCATGTCAAGTCCGGCGCAGACGTTACCATGGTATACAACCGCGGCGAAATCCCCGATGGCGCCCGCACCGATAACTACACCATCCGCATTGATAATGGCCGTGTGGCTGAGCTGCTTTCCAACGATTATCGTCCCGGCGTCCAGAATCTGTCCATGAACCTGTACATCATCGAGCGCGAAAGCCTGATCCAGCTTGTCCGCGATGCATCTGTGCGCGGTCTGGTCTATTTTGAGCGCGATATCCTGGCCCGCAACCTGAACCTGCTGAATATTCAGGCTTATGAGTTTGACGGCTATGTGGCCCGCATCAGCGATATGAAGAGCTACTTTGACGAGAACATGCGCCTGCTGCAGGCTGGCAATGTCGATAAGCTCTTTAACGAAGGCAACCCCATCTACACCAAGATTCGTGATGACAACCCCACCCGTTACCTGGAAGGCAGCAAGGTCAAGAACAGCCTGCTGGCTGACGGCTGTGTGGTGGAAGGCACCGTTGAAAACAGCGTGCTGTTCCGTGGCTGCCAGATCAAGAAGGTGCTGTTGTGCGCAACTGTGTGCTGATGCAGGATACCGTTGTGGAGGAGAACAGCTCCGTTGAGTATGTGGTTACCGACAAGAATGTCCACATCACGGCAGATAAAAAGCTGATCGGCACGGATTCTTTCCCGGTGTTTGTTGCCAAAAGGCACACGGTGTAACCTGATTACGCCTGAACTTTCCCGCCAACTCTCCCCGGCGGGTAGTTTGCAGGAAAGGGCGGGGGAGTGAACACGCTTCTCCGCTCTTTCCTTATTTTATCATAACAGCCTGCCCGGCAGGCGTTGCAAACAGCCGCTCCAGCGGCTCTGCAAGGAGGTACCCATGAAAATTCTCTATGCAGCCAGCGAGGCTGCACCGTATGCAAAATCCGGTGGTCTGGCCGATGTTGCCGGTGCATTGCCCAAGGCTCTGGTTCATGACGGCATTGACTGCCGCGTTATCATGCCCCTGTACGGCGATCTCAAGTTCAAGGATACGCTGACCTATGTTACCAATTTCAGCGTGCCCGTGGGCTGGCGCAGCCAGTACTGCGGCCTGTTTAAGGCCGAGCATGACGGCGTGACGTACTACTTTATCGACAACGAATATTACTTTAAGCGCAGCGGCCTGTATGGCTTCTATGATGACGGCGAGCGTTTTGCTTTCTTCTCCCGCGCATTCTGGAAACCCTGTTCTATACCGACTTTGAGCCGGATATCATCAACTGCAACGACTGGCAGACCGCTCTTACCCCGGTTTACCTCAACCTGTACTACCGACACCTGGACAAGTTCAACCATATCAAGACGGTATTCACCATCCATAACATTGCCTACCAGGGCAAGTATGGCATGGATATCTTGGAGGATACCTGCGGCATTGGCGCACGCGATGCCCACATTGTGGAGTATGATGGTTGCGCCAACTTTATGAAGGGTGCAATCGAGACTGCTGATAAGGTCACCACCGTCAGCCCTACCTATGCACAGGAGATCCTGGACCGTGGTTCAGCCATGGTCTGGATGGCCTGCTGCGCCAGAAGCAGTATAAGCTGTGCGGTATCCTGAACGGTATTGACGTGGATGTTTTCAATCCCGCCACCGACCCGGATATCCCGCAGAACTATGATGCCAACACGCTTCAGCAGGGCAAGCCCGTCTGCAAAGCAGCTTTGCAGGATGAGTTCGGCCTGAACAAGGATGGCAGCTCGGTCATGGCCATGGTTACCCGTCTGGTTGGTCACAAGGGCGTTGACTGGTGCGCAGCATTGCCGAAGGTCTGCTGCAGCAGGGCATTGAGCTGGTGATCCTCGGCTCCGGCGAAGCCCAGTACGAGAACTTCTTCAACGAGCTGTGCGCCCGCAACCCCGGCCGAGTTGGCGTGTACATTGCTTTAACGCCAAGCTGGCCCAGCGCATTTATGCCGGTGCCGATATCTTCCTGATGCGTCCCGCTCCGAACCCTGCGGCCTGGCTCAGATGGTATCCTGCCGTTATGGCACCATCCCCGTTGTGCGTGAGACAGGCGGCCTGCGCGACTCCATCCACGACTCCGGCGATGGCTATGGCAATGGCTTTACCTTTGCCAATTACACGCCCACGAGCTGTACGAAGCCTGCTGGCGTGCCAAGGAAGGCTACTGGAACAAGGAAGGCTGGCCCGTTCTGGTCAAGCGTGCCATGGAATGCGATTTCAGCTGGTCCAACTCCGCCAAGAGCTATGAGGGCCTGTACAATGAGGTCGTGAACCTCTGGTAAGTCTTTGGGAAGCTGCTCCCTAATGAGTTAAAATCAAATCCCGCTGTGTGCAGCCTGAAAAGCCGCATACAGCGGGATTTTTGTTTCATTGGGATTGGTCCGGTGAAAAGGAAAACGGAAAGAATAGATACGCCCGTGCGGCAGCATAGCAGCGTGACAGGGGAGACGAACCGAATGCTTCCAGAACGCAGCACAGGAATTTCGAAAAAGCCAGCCATCCGGAAATAAAGAAATTTCGGATTTTTTGCCACAATTTGCCGAACATGTGTTACAATAGTACCGGAATTTTGGCCGTGGCATTAAGGAGAATCCCATGCCCGCGGTCAATCGGGAAAGGAAACATAACAGCAATCCTATGGGGAAAAGAAAACATTGGTATTTACCATGCATCGCCCCGGCACTGGCCGCGCTTTTGCTGGCGGGCTGCGGCGCAACGGTGGATTTGAATGAACAGGCCACAGCCGAAACCGCCATGGCCGTGCAATGGGTGCCCAATGGCAGCGTTTATACTACTGCGGCGGAAGAGCTGGAATACTGGTCCACAGCCCAAAAGCTGGAATCCGCCCTTGCCGCCACGCGGGAAACAGCCCCCAGCGTAAACTTGAACGAGCTGCTGGATGAATTCTGCGCCGCGCAGCCGGGCAGCTTTTCGCTTTACCTGCAAAATCCGGCAACGGGGGAAAGCTATACTTATAACACGGATGCCCTGTATTACCCCGCCAGCCTGCTCAAGCTGCCCTATGCGTTCTGGCTGTGCGGCCAGGCCGATGCCGGAACACTGGACCTGGAAGATGAACTGCCCAACCAGTTCCGCGGCCGTTTGTCTGATACGGCGCTGCAAGCCTATAACGATGCCGAGACTATCCCGGCCAAAGCCGCCATGCGTGCTATGATCGCCCACAGCGATAACAACGCCGTCACCCTGTTGACCACCCACTGGCCAGCCAATGAATCCAGCGGCTTCCAGCAGTTCCTGGCGGATTACGGCTTTGCCTATGCCGCAACCTGCGGCCTTACCCCGCAAACCGGCATTATCGGTATGGCTTCCACTGGCGAGTTTGCCAACATTGTGTCCGCGGTGTATGATTATCTGGATTCAGGCAGCGCCGCCGCAGCTACCTGAAAACCTGTATGCTGGCCGCCGACCATGATATTTTGTATGTGCCGGATGGCGTGCCTGCCGCCAAAAAGTATGGCAGCTGGGATTACGCATATCACGATGTTGCCATTGTGTATGCCAAGCATCCCTACTGGATTGTTTGCATGACAGACCAGGGAGATGAAAATGTAGACTTTCCCGAAGAACCCACCCAGGCCATGCAGACCCTTGGCCAGCTGGTGTATGAATACTGGAACCCATAAACCACGCCAGCGTCGTTTCAAGAAAGGAGCCGACCTTTGCCAAACAAGAAAACTGCCGCCCAGCGCCAACCCTATGTGGACGCTATGAAAGGCTTTGGCATCCTGTGCGTTGTCATTGGCCATTTTATCGAGTATCACCGTGGTACCGCGCCGGGCATCAACGCGCTGTTTACCTGCATTTACCTGTTCCATATGGCAATTTTTTGCACAGCCAGCGGCTGGTGGCTAAGTTCAGCCTGCGCAAGCTGGTCACGCAGCAGCTATGGCTCTACCTTATCAGCCAGGCGGGCATCACGGCGTTCCGTGCGGCTGCCCTGAAAGATAACATTGTGGATCAGGGCGGCTGGCTGCAAAATGTACTGCTGCCATGGCGGCACATGTGGTATCTGTACGCCCTCATGTTCTGGATGCTCACCGTGCCTTTGCTGCGCGCCATCCAGCGGCGCGGCCTGCTGGCCAGCACCGTAGGGATGGCCGCGGCCATTGCCATAGGCCTGTTGGGCGGCTGTGTCAACTGGCCGTTTGATCTGGGCCGTGTGTTTTCCTTTTTCCCGTTCTTTGCGTTCGGTGTGCTGTTTGCAGAGCCGTTCCGCAGCTGGCAAAAGCGCTGGTATGCCTGGGGCCCGCTGGCAGCGGCCATCGTGGTGTTTTATACCGTAACCGTCCAGCGCATCGTCACCGCCGAAACCCCGGTGTATGAGGGAGCCCGCATCTTCCAGTCCGACGCCTATGCGGTGGGCGGCTACCTGATGCAGGATCGCGCAGTGTTCTACCTGCTGGGCTTTGGCACCGTGCTGGCCATCACCCCCATTCTGGGCTCATCAAGCCGCTTGCCAGCCTGGGCCAGCGAACCCTGCCCATCTACACCCTGCACATGCCGCTGTACGCGCTTCTGGTTCAACTTGGCTGTTACGAAGCCTGTGCTTCCCACGGTCTGCCTGCCGTTATTACCTGGCTGTGCTTTATCATCCCGCGGTGGTGGCCCTGTGCGCCAGCGCCCCGGTGTGTGCCATCCTGAACGGCATTGCAAACATCTGGTACAAAACGCTCCCGGCTCTCTTTTCCCGCCGTGATAAAGCGTTCGCAGATGCGTTTATCCAACTGCAATAAAACAAATAAAAGAGCAAAAAAATAAACCAGGCGTGCCCTGCAAAGCAATCGACTTTGCAAAACACGCCTGGCTTTGTTTTATAAAATCACTTTCAGGGCCAACGTGAAAGAATCAGCTCCGCCAGGAATCACTGCTCGTCCTTGTGATCCAGCATGCTTTTCCATTCGGTGTGCCAGCCCAGCACTGCGCACTTTACGCGGGCCGGCATGTGGGAGATATCCTGCAGCGCACCGGCTTCTTCCAACTTTTCAATGTCGCATCGGTAGCTTCGCCCTTAATCATCTTCAAAAAGGTCTCGGCCAGGTCTTTGGCTTCATCCACGCTGCGGCCAATGATCATGTCCAGCATGATATCTGCCGAAGCCTGGGAGATCGCGCAGCCGTCACCAACAAAGCTGCCGTCCTCAATCTTGCCGTTTTCTACTTTCAGCTGCAAAATAATGTCATCGCCGCAGCTGGGGTTCACACCCTCCAGCGTCATGTTGGCGCCGGGCAGCGGCTTTTTATGGGCGGGGTAGAGGTTGTGGTCGGTCAGCACCTCATTATAAAACGTACTACTCGGCATAACCCATTTCCTTTCTTACGCCGCCCAGCGCCGCCAGAAAGCGGTCAATGTCAGCGGTGGTGTTATAAAATGCAAGGCTGGCGCGTGCGCAGGAACGCACACCCAGATAAGCCAGCAGCGGCTGTGCACAGTGGTGCCCGGCACGCACGTCCACATGGCAGCTGTCCAGAATGGTGGCAATGTCGTGCGGGTGCACACCGTCCACCGTAAAGCTCAAAATGCCGCAGTGCTTGTCCGGGTCATCGCTGCCCAGAATATTCACACCGGGGATCTTCTTCATGCCCTCATAGGCATAGCGGGTCAGGGCCTGCTCCTGGGCGTGGACATTTTCCAGCCCAATGGATTCCAGATAATCAATCGCTGCAGCCAGCGCAACCGCGCCGCCTGCATTCACGGTGCCGGCCTCAAATTTGTGGGGCAGCTCGGCATACACAGCGCCATCGCGGGTAACGGAATCAATCATCTCGCCGCCGGTCAAAAACGGCGGCATGGCATCCAGCAGCTTCTCCTTGCCATACAAAACGCCAATACCCATGGGGGCCATCAGCTTGTGGCCGGAGAATGCGACAAAGTCAGCATCCAGTGCCTGCACATCCACTTTCATGTGGGGGGCACTCTGGGCGGCATCGACCAGCACAACACCGCCGTTGCGGTGTACCAGCTCGATAACTTTCTCTACCGGGTTTACGCAGCCCAGCACGTTGGAAACATGGCCAATGGCGGCCAGCTTTACCTTGGGGCCGATGACGGCTTCCAGCTTTTCATCCGGCAGGCTGCCGTCTTTTTCACATTCCAGGTAAACCAGCTTGGCACCGGTCTGGCGGGCAACCATCTGCCACGGCAGCATGTTGCTGTGGTGCTCCATGATGGTGATGACAATCTCATCCCCGGCATGGATGTTGTTCAGCGCATAGCTGTAAGCAACCAGATTGATGCTTTCGGTGGTGTTGCGGGTAAAGATGATCTCGGCATCACTGCGGGCGTCAGGAACTTGCGTACCGCTCGCGGGCGCCTCGTAACGGTCAGTCGCCTCCACGCCCAGTTCATACAGGCCGCGCAGGGGGTTGGCGTTGGCCTGCTCATAAAATTCTTTCTCTGCCTGCAAAACGCTGGCCGGACGCTGCGCGGTGGCGGCGCTGTCCAGATAGGCGACGTCCTGCTGCATCAGCAGGGGAAAGTCCTTTTTATAATCCACAAAATCAAAGCTCATCGGTGTGCGCCTCCATGAATTTGTGTGCTTCTTCCGCCAGTGCCTCCGGCAGCAGGTCAACTACGGCCTCAATGCGGGCGCGGGCCAGCAGGCTGCGGGCAGCCTCTTCAGGAATGCCGCGGCTGGCGAGGTAGAACAGCATCTTTTCGTCCAGGCGGCCGATGGTTGCGCCGTGGTTGCCTTCCACATCCTCTTCGCCGCACAAAATCAGCGGAATGGTCTGGTTGACTACGCCGTCGCCCAGCAGCAGAACGTTCTCCTGCTCCTGGCCCTTGGCACCGGAACCGCCGGGCAGCAGGTCAATGCTGCCGCGGAACAGCTTGAATGCCTTACCGGCCAGTACGCCGGTGGAATCCATCTCGCAGGTGGTCTTTTTGCCGCGGTGGCGGGCTACATAGTTCATGTCCAGGCGCTGTTCGCCCTGGCCCAGGTAGCCGATCCTGGCGGTAAAGTTGCTGCCTTTGCCGATCAGATCGGCGGCAGCACCGGCATACAGCTTGCCGGAACCCAGTTCCAGCTTGGTCAGCTCAAAGCTTGCGCCGTCTGCGCAGGTGGTGCCGATATCACTCAGGCAGGTAAAGCCATTATCCAGTACCTGCACCATCGAAAGCTTGACCACAGCGCCAGCCTCGGCCTTGATCTTGATCTGCAAAGCGGCCAGGCCCTCGCCAGCGGTCTCATTGCGCAGGATCACAGCCACCTGCATGGTGCTGCCAGCCTTGGCTTCCAGGTACAGCCGGTCCCCGGCGGGGGTGCCGGCTGGTAGGTATAGGTGATAACCGCGGGGGCATCCATCACTTCGTTTTCGCCCAGGGTCAGGTACTCTGCTGGGCTGTTGGCCAGAAAACGGTCAACGTCGGTGCCCATGCCGGTCTCCATGGCCCAGTCCTGTGCAGCGCTGCTGCGGGCCAGCTGTGCGGTCTGCACAAAGCTGGGGGCGGCACCCACGGCGGGGGCGTTTGCTTCCAGCCGGGCTGCGTTCATTTTCAGCCAGTTCCACGTCAGAGCGGGAAGCCGGTTGACGGTCATTGTTTCATTTGCCATACTCCCAACTCCTTTGCTCACCCAATGCTGCCCTTCATCTCAAGGCGGATCAGGTTGTTCATTTCCATTGCGTATTCCAGCGGCAGCTCCTTGGAAACATTATCCGCAAAGCCGCTCACGATCATGGCGCGGGCTTCCTCTTCGGGGATGCCGCGGCTCATCAGGTAGAACACGGCGTCATCACTGATGCGGCCAATGCGGGCTTCGTGGCCCACGTCAGCATCGGGGGTGCGCACGTCCATTGCGGGGATCGTGTCCGAACGGGAGATGGTGTCCAGCATCAAAGACTGGCAGGAAACCGCAGCCTTGCTGTTCTTGGCATCCTTGTTAATGACCACCGCGCTGCGGAAGGTGCTGATGCCGCCGTCCTTGGAGATGGACTTGGTGTTGATATAGCTGGAAGTATCCGCGCCGGTGTGAACAACCTTGGCGCCGGTATCCAGGTTCTGGCCATGACCGGCGAAGGTTATGCCGGTGAACTCCATGCGGGAGCTTGCCCTTCAGGATGGTCATGGGGTACAGGTAAGAGGTGTGGGAGCCAAAAGAACCGGAAACCCATTCCATCACGCCGCCCTCTTCCACAATGGCGCGCTTGGTGTTTAGGTTGTACATGTTCTTGGACCAGTTCTCAATGGTGGAATACCGCAGCTTGGCGTTCTTGCCCACAAACAGCTCCACGCAGCCGGCGTGCAGGTTGGCCACATTGTACTTGGGGGCAGAGCAGCCCTCGATGAAATGCAGCGAAGCACCCTCGTCCACAATAATCAGCGTGTGCTCAAACTGGCCAGCGCCGGGGGCGTTCAGACGGAAATAGGACTGCAGGGGAATCTCCACATGCACATGCGGCGGAACATACACAAAAGAACCGCCAGACCATACCGCGCCGTGCAGGGCGGCAAATTTGTGATCCGTGGGGGGAACCAGGTGCATGAAATGGGTGCGGATCATCTCGCATAAGGGCCGTGCATGGCGCTTTCCAGGTCGGTGTAAATAACACCCTGCTCCGCAACCTCTTTTTTCACGTTGTGATATACCAGCTCGGAGTCATACTGTGCGCCGACACCGGCCAGGCTGTCGCGCTCGGCCTGGGGGATACCCAGCTTTTCAAAGGTATCCTTGATGTCGGTGGGCACTTCGCTCCACTTGGCGCTCATTTTGGTGTTGGGGCGCACGTAGGTGATGATATCATCCATGTTCAGCTCATCAATCGGCGGGCCCCACTCCGGGATACCGGTCTTATTATAGATCTCCAGCGATTTCAAGCGCAGCTCCAACATCCAGTCGGGGTCGTTCTTCTCACGGGAAATCTGCTCTACAATGGCGGGGGTCAGGCCAGCGTCTACCTTGTAGGCGTCTTTTTCCTCATAGCGGAAATCATACAGCTGCGGTTAATGTCCTCAACCTGCGATTTTTCGCGTTTTGCTTCGTTTACTTCTGCCATATAATTCTCAGGCCTCCGCCATCTTTTCAAAGCGCTCGTAGCCGTTCACATTGATCTCTTCCACCAGGCTGCCATCGCCGTTTGCAGCAATCTTGCCGTTGACCAGCACGTGGGTGTAATCAACAGACAGTGCATCCAGAATGCGGGTGCTGTGGGTGATGATCAGCAAAGCGCCGTTGTGGTCTTTCTGGTATTCTTCCACACCTTTGGAAACCAGGCGCACGGCGTCAACGTCCAGGCCGGAGTCCGTCTCGTCCAGAATGGCGAGGGAGGGCTTGAGCATCATCAGCTGCAAAATCTCGGCCTTTTTCTTTTCGCCGCCGGAAAAACCAACGTTCAGGCTGCGCTCTGCGTAAGAAGCATCCATCTGCAAAATGTCCATGCAGCGGGCCAGCTCTTTCTTGAAGTCATAGTAACGCACATGGCCGACCTTCTGCTGCAATGCGCTGCGGATAAAGCCTTCCAGCGTCAGGCCGGGAACTTCCAGCGGCTCCTGGAAAGAAAGGAACATGCCGGCCTTGGCGCGCTTATCGGTGGATTCATGGGTGATATCCTCGCCCTTGAACAGGATCTGGCCGCCGGTCACGGTATATTTGGGGGCACCCATCAAAACATAGCCCAGGGTGGATTTGCCTGCGCCGTTGGGACCCATCAGCACATGGGTTTCGCCCTTGTTGATGGTAAGATCCACGCCGTGCAACAGCTGTTTGTCTTCCACGCGTGCGGCCAGACCGGTTACGTTCAAAACTTGCTCTGCCATAAAAACTGCCTCCTGCTCGCTTTATAATAAGGTGAGCGTTTGTATTTCAAAAAGCCGCAGGCAAACCCGCAGCTTGGTTCGGCGTCCGGTGCAGCCATCCGTTTGCAGCGCAAAGCAGGCAGGCGGCGGTGTGCCGGGCACCTTTGTTATTTTCATATCCTATAAAAACTCTAGGATTAACGGTGCTTATTATATTCCAACAATTTCTTTGCGTCAAGGGCAAACCGCAAAAACTGGTACAAACCCTGCAATTTTGCACCAAAAATGGACGAATCGGGCGATTTTTGGTGTCCGGTGACCACAGAAATGGCGGTTAGGCATAACAAATGCGAGCCGGCCCCGCCCACCGCTTTCCAATCAGTGTTGGCCGTGGCTGCAGCGGTTATGCAAAGGGGAATCCCACAAAAAAAGAAGAGCCTTACCGGAAAATCCGGTAAGGCTCAGCCAGTGCCGCCGACCGGGATCGAACCGGTACGATGTTTCCACCGAGGGATTTTAAGTCCCTTGCGTCTGCCAGTTCCGCCACGGCGGCTAACTGTATGGTATTGTAGCGCAAAACGGGGGAATTGTCAATCCGCAAAGCCCTGCCGCCCAGAGTGTAAAAAAGCGAATGGTTTATTTGCGGCGAACGGCAAAGCAGCTCACTTCATGTGGCAGTGTATCCGTTATTTTATATGTGATGTGTTTTTTGTATCCGCCCACATCACGCATCTTTCATATCGTGCGGTGCGCCGCCGCCGACACGGGGAATCGTGCAATGCCGCAGGTAATGCAGGAACAGCAGAGAAGAGATGCTCCAGGTCAGAGGGTATGCCCAGAAGATGACCCCGATATCATGGATAAAGTGCAGCGTTACCGTAATGTAAGTAATGCGCAATGCGCACCAGACCGCCAGCATAACGGCCATGGGCACAATGGGGCGGCCCAATCCGCGCAGGATGCCGGCGCAGCAGTGGCTGAACGCAAGCAAAAAGTAGAACAGCGCAATGGTGTGTGCCTGCCGCACGCCAAAGGCGACCACATCGGCCTCGCTGCTGAACGCACCAATCAGCCAAGGCGCCAGCAGGTAAACCGCAACGCCGACGCACTCGGCCAGCGTAATCGAACAAATCACGCCAAAACGCATACCCTTGTGCACGCGGTCAGGCTTGCCCGCACCCACATTCTGGCTGACAAAAGTGGCCAGCGCCATCGAAAAGCAGGTGACCGGCAGGAAAGCAAAACCTTCCACCTTGCTGTAAGAGCCGCACCCGGCCATGGCCAGTGCGCCAAACGAGTTGATGTTTGCCTGCACAATAACATTTGCCAGCGAGATGACCGAGTTCTGGATGCCGGAGGGCAGGCCCTGCAAAATAACGCCATGCAGCATGGGGCCGTCAAACCGAACCTTGCGCCAGCTCACAGCCCAGGCTTCCTTGCTGCGCATCAGCTTGGAAAATGCCAGAATGGCACTGACTGACTGGGAGATAATCGTGGCAAATGCGGCCGCAGCCACGCCGTACCCCAGTACGCCGATAAACAGTAGGTCCAGCACAATGTTAATGAGCGATGCTGTAATCAGGTACTTCATAGGGCTGCGGCTGTTGCCGACCGATTGCAGAATGCTGGCACCCACATTGTACATGACCACTGCAATGGAACCCAAAAAGTAGGTGCGGAAGTAGGCGACCGAGTTGCCGATAACATCCTCCGGCGTGCCCATCCAGTGCAGGATCTGCGGGGTCAAAATCACGCCCACAACCGTCAGCACCGCCCCGGCGGCCAGGCCCAGCGCCACCGTGGTGTGGATGGCTTTTTCCAGGCTCTCCCAGTCCTTTGCGCCAAAGTAGCGGGCAATCAGCACACCGGCACCCAGCGCTACGCCGTTCACAAAGCCGGTCAAGAGGAAAATCAGGCTGCCGGAAGAACCAACTGCCGCCAGCGCCTCGCCGCCCAAAAAGTTGCCCACAATCAGCGAGTCTGCCGCGTTGTACAGCTGCTGGAACAAATTGCTGATAAAAATAGGGATCGCAAACAGCAGCATGCCGCGCGCTACACTGCCTTCGGTCAGGGAATTGCTCTTGTTTTGTTGTGCCATCTTGTTTTGTTACGCTCCTAAATCTATGTTTTCTTATGGCAACACCGCACAATTCCCGCCTTGCGGCTTAAGCACCGCTCCGGCGGCTGCGGCACGGCATCTGCGTTGCCAAAATGCTCGATAATGTCGGGTTGCGGTACCCGCATCGTGCTTCGGGGGCAAAA
>ENA-OQCF01000615-OQCF01000615.1-human-gut-metagenome-genome-assembly--contig:-NODE-615-length-13521-cov-12.639689_pt1 | contig 13521 bp, 9 predicted proteins | sample MGYA00242756_ERZ504573 | MGnify/ENA primary metagenome ERZ504573 (study PRJEB26092, sample SAMD00036240) | human gut metagenome | host: Homo sapiens | study: EMG produced TPA metagenomics assembly of... | reverse complement strand
CTCACGGGTCTTGGCATAATTTACGATGTGAGTAGCAGAACAGCGATCTCTGCCATGCGCTTTTCAGCCGCTTTGATCTGCGCTGAAAGATCATTGTGATGTGCCGTGCAGCCGCAGCCTTTTCTTCCAAAACCGCATACTCCAGCAGATTGTTCTCTGACAGGTAATTCATGGTCTGCGCCATTTGTTTCAGATTAAAAACTTTAGCCATCGCGTATAGCCAGCACCTTTTCCAGCCTGCAATTTTGCCTGAATGTCCACCAGCAGATTGACCTTCGGCGGCTCTGCCTGTGTGACTGTTTTCTTTCGCGGAGTATGTGCTTTCTTCCCGGAGAGAACTGCCCGCAAATCTTCCAATCCATATCCTTCGCCCAGACTGTCCATGCGGGCGGCTTTCTCCCAACCAGAGAGCTTCAGTCGATACGATTTTCCGCGCTTTGAAACTTCACAACCATACTTTTGCAACAGCTTCAGCAGTTCTTCAAAGTCAGCAGGACTTTGTGATAATGCGTTGTCAATCGCCACACGAAGCAGCTCTCGGTGAGAGGGCTTTGCCTGATCGCCCAGCCATTTGTTATAGCTCTTTCCGTGAGGTTTCGGATTCTCTACAATGGACAGTCCATTCTCAATACAGATGGTGTCACTTAGCCGACGAACCGCCTTGGTGCTGCCCCAAAAGTTTCGGAACTTCCGGTCATATTCTAAGCTGACTGATGACCAGATAATGTGATTATGAATGTGCGACTTGTCTATGTGAGTGCAGACCACAAAAGCATGATTCTCTTTTGTGAATCTCCTGGCAAATTCCACTCCCAGCCGGTTGGCTTCTTCCGGGGTAATCTCACCGGGTCTGAAGGACTGGCGCACATGATAGGCAATCACATCATCCGCACCGCGCACTCGTCCGGTAGCGGCAATGTACTGCCGCTTTGCCAGAAGGAATTCTGCATCCGCAATCCGGCTGTCACACGCATAACCGGTAATAAGTTTGCCGTTATCTGTTTTCTGTGGATTTGCTACATAGTCGATGATGTCACTGATCGCCCGACTCTCTGTGCGGCCTTTGCCGACATGAAGTGGCATGATTCTTGTAGTTGCCATAAAAAGCCCTCCTCTCAAAATATTTTCTCTGAACTCTTTGTGCCTATCGTTGAAATAAACTCTCCTTATGGGTATAATATAAAGAAACTACCAATACCTCAAAGGAGGGATTTTATGATAGAACAGCTCATTGTTGAAGCAACCGAATGTGATTTCAAAATTGCTCTCGAAATAAAAAAGCCAAAAAGCTGGTTAAAAAGTGTCAGTGCCTTTTCCAATGGAATTGGCGGCACTCTGTTTTTCGGAGTCTCCGATGACCGGGAGCCTATCGGCTTGTCCGATGTTCAAAAGGATGCTGAAGCGATCAGCCGCTTAATCAAAGAACGTATCACACCATTACCGCAGTTTATCTTAAAGCCATTGCAGGAAGATGGTAAAAACCTGTTGGCTCTGGAGGTTTCTCCTGGCCGCAGCACCCCATACTATTACAAGGCAGACGGAGTAATGGAAGCATACATCCGTGTTGGAAATGAAAGCGTAATTGCACCGGATTACATTGTGAATGAACTGATCTTAAAGGGAACCAATCAGTCCTTTGATACCCTAACAACAGACGCGGTAAAAAAGGATTACAGCTTTACACTTCTGGAAGCAACCTATCTGGAACGGACTGGTCTCCGCTTTGAGCCATCCGATTATGTCTCCTTCGGTTTGGCTGACAAAAATGGGTTCTTGACCAATGCCGGAAAGCTCATGACCGATCAGCACACAGTTTATAACTCCCGTATGTTCTGTACCCGGTGGAATGGCTTGGAAAAAGGCTCTATCTTTGATGATGCGCTGGACGATAAAGAATACGAAGGGAATCTGATTTATCTACTGAAAAGCGGCAGTGAATTTATTCGCAATAATTCCAAAGTCCGTTTTGTCAAAGAGGCACAGTATCGTGTAGACAAGCCGGATTATGCTGAACGAGCTGTGACAGAGGCTCTTGTCAATGCGCTTATCCATCGTGATTATATTGTGCTTGGCAGCGAAATCCATATTGATATGTTTGATGATCGGGTGGAAATCACATCTCCTGGCGGTATGTTTGGCGGCGGCTCAATTCAGGAATACGATATTTACAGTATCCGTTCCATGCGGCGAAACCCTGTGATTGCTGACCTGTTCCACCGCATGAAGTACATGGAACGCCGTGGAAGTGGCCTACGCAAAATCGTCAGTGAAACCGAAAAGCTACCTGGATATACAGCGGCATATAAGCCTGAATTTTCCTCAACAGCAACAGATTTCAGGGTCATCTTGAAAAATGTAAACTACAACTTAGAGGATGACACCCACCAAGTTATCCACCAAGTTACCCACCAAGATATTGAACTATCAACGGTGTCCAAACAGATTTTGGCTTTTTGCACAACACCAAAATCCAAGAAAGAGCTTGCAGTATTTTGCGGCTTCAAAGATTTAAGAAACTTCACTTTGAAGCATATCAATCCGCTTTTAGAATCCGGGCAATTAGAAATGACTATTCCCGATAAACCTAAAAGTCGCAATCAAAAATATATTACAGTTCGTTCCGAATAAACAGAGAAGCAGGGCAGTGGGTCTCATCTCCCATTGTCCTGCTTCTTTTCATTCCAAATTATATTCACATCATTTACCCATACACCCAATCCTGGATCGCAAATTTCAAACTCTGCACCTTGCTGAGCAGCCAGATCGCAGCCAGCGGCAGCCCCATCGGGCTAATCAAAAATGCCATAACCAGCAAAATCACACCATTCTGCGGGGAATAGGTAATCAGCACAGCCACGCCAAGCAGAGCAATTACCGTGCTGAGTAGACCAAGCACCAGACCGGATATGTAGATCAGCCCCGTGCAGAGCCAGACAAAAAGCGTCAACACCAAAATGACCGGTGCAGTTACGATCATCAGCAGACATTTCAAAATCTTCATTTCTGTTCCTCCTTCCAACGCTCCAGATACTGTTTGCATAGGGCATCCGCTTCTCTCTCATCATCTTCCGTCACTTCCCGTTTTCCTTTGGTCAGTTCAATCTCCAGATAAGTCCGGTAATCATCGGCTAAGAGGTCGAACAGTTCCTTGGGAGTATGGCACACCTCGCCAGAGCAATAGTGAAAATCTTGGTCAAATTCAACTCTTACACATCCATGGCGGCTGATATAAACTTCTATGGTCTCGTCTGCGGTTAGGTAATCCGCAAAAATCTCCAGCACCTTTTCAAAGGTCAGCATCTGTTTTCACTCCTTTGCTACGCTTCTTATTCTACTCATATTATCCGGTACGGACAGGCAAAAGACAAGGATACAGACAAAAAGAAAAAGCGGAGGAAGGTGCGGCGAAGAAACGCCGTTCCTCCCTCCGCAAATGGAGTATCTATCCCTGTTATGAAAGTTTGGAGAGTTGGGTAAGGATTTCCTTCACACCCTCCCACAGTTGTTCCTGCCGCTGGGATATATCCTCCAAGTCAGCATTATAAACCCGCCCGGTCTCATGCACTTTGCGGGTCAGCTGGTTCAAGTTGTTGCTGCTCCGGCGCAGCAGGGATACCAGCTCCTTCAGCTCTGGCAGTTCCAGCTTGACCACATAACCATCCAGCGCCATTTTCCGCAGATAAGCGCTCAAATTCTCTGTCCCGTATTGCTGCATCTTTTGATGGATCAGTTCCAGTTCTTCTGCGGACACCCAAAACAAAACCGGCACATCCCGCTTGCGCTTTGCCATGGTTATCGCTCCGGCTCCCGTTTTTTCGGGGTGGCAGGCTTGCGGGCAGGCGGTTCCTGCTTGAGCTTTTGCAGGACAGAGCTTTTCTGCTGTTCTTGAGCGACTTTTCGGAACTGTCTGGTGAACAGGTCGGTCAAACCGGGATTGACCTGATCTACCACCAGATAGGCACAGTGGCGGGAAGCGCCGCTGTCCTCCAGCGTAGGAATGGTTTTTGCCCATGCTTTATTGTCCTGAGAGATACGCCCGTCATAGTTCTTGCGCTGGATGGTGTTGGCAAGAATAAACTGTACCCGTTCCGTCCCGAACTTTTTCAGCACATCTTTGACCGCAGCCTCCGTATCCAGCCGATTCTCTGCATAGTGGGCGCTGATGGTCTGCTCAATGGCTTCTTTGCAGGCGCTGTTCGCCTGATATGAGAGGTTGTACTGTGCCATTTCCCCATGCTCGGACGCATAGGCAGCAGAATATGGATAGACCGGTGTTGTTCGCAGTTCCTCTTTGGCTCTGCACACATCGTCGGCACGGCTTTCAATGCTGTCCCGGATCACACCCATATAGCCGGTCTCCAGCTTTTCAAAATAGCGGTACACATCCGTCAATGGAGAGGGAGATTCCAAAAGTGCCTGAGCCTGGGTGTCGGTCAACTCCAGTTCCTCCATTGCCATCACGATGTCCTCGCGGATGGTGTACTCATAGGCATGGTTTAAGACTTCTTCCGGGGGCTGGCTTTTCAGCCAGTCCCGGAACTTGTCCTGTTCGGCAGCCATCTTTTCATAAAGAGCTGAATTCAGATCGTTAGTATTCATATTACCGCACCTCCTCATGCTGTTTTGGTTTCTTGTCTGTACTGCGGGGTTGCACCGGGCGTTTTAGGTTATCCAGCACCGAAGGCCGTGTGCTTTTGGCAACAACAGACTCGGTGTGTGCCTGCCCCTTTCCGTCGATGTTGAGCAGGGTATCCAACTCCACCAGACGGGCGTTTTTGCTTGTCAGTTCTTCTTCATAAAGGAATGGCTTTCCGACTTCCTCCTTTGCCGCAGCCTGCTGCTGATAGAGGTTATCCAGCTGGGCCTTTGCCGCCTCCAGACGCTGGGGCATCTGGGCGAGGGCATTGTCGATACGGGTAAGATTTCCGCGAGGGTCTGTACCAAGGGTTGCCCGGTGGGTCATCTGTCCTTTCAGCAGGAGCGTATACTCCTGTTTCCAAGCGGAAAATTCCACGGACATGGCATAACCCCGGTAGTTGCCGATCTGCACCGGATCGGAGGTTTTGACCTCCTTGCAGGCATCCAAAAGGGCTGCACCGGCGTTCTCCTTATCGGTCAGCAGGTCTCCACGAATCTCCATACCAGCAAAACCGTCCTCCGGGTGCGGGTGAGCTGTCAAAACCTCCAGATCGGATTCAAAGCCCTTGATAAAACCTTTGTGCTTTTCAATCTCCTCCGGGAAGTATTTGAGCAGCTGGTCCTCCAGACGATATTGCTTGCTCTGGTGGTCGGCTTTCATCAGCTTCAGGCGGGATACCTCCACATCCAAATCCATACGCTCCTTGATGCGGGGATCTCCGGCACACAGAGCCTTGATCTCGGCAAAACTGAGGGCTGTTTCATCCACATCATCGCAGGAGCGCACCGGCGATTTAGAAGTCATGATCTGACTGATGAATTTCTGCTTGTTCTCCACCGTCTGCCAGAGGTATGCGTCAAAAGTTCCTTCTGTCACATAGCGGTACACATGGACAAGGGGGTTCTGGTTGCCCTGGCGCTCGATACGGCCCTTGCGCTGGGCAAGGTCTCCCGGTCTCCACGGACAGTCCAGGTCATGAAGTGCCACCAGACGGTCCTGCACATTGGTGCCTGCGCCCATCTTGGCGGTGCTGCCCAAAAGGACACGAACCTGACCGGTACGGACTTTAGAGAACAGCTCCTTTTTCCGCACTTCGGTATTGGCTTCATGGATAAAAGCGATCTGGTCGGCAGGCATCCCCTGGGCAATGAGTTTCTGACGAATATCGTCATATACCGTAAAGACCGGTTCCTGCTCCGGCAGAGGCACAGCGCCTTCCAGTGCGTGAAGCAGTGGATTATCCAGCGTTTTCGCCGCCTTGCTTACAGGAGCTTTTGCCTGCGGGGTAGAAATGTCGCAGAACACCAGCTGGGTCAGCTTGTCAGCTTTGCCGTCCCGCCAGATCTGCATGATGTTGTCCACGCACTGATTGACCTTTGTTCCGGGTTCATCCGGCAGCATCTGGTTGACGATCCTCTGGTCAAGCCCCAGCTTGCGGCCATCCGAGGTAATCTTGAGCATATTATCCTGGGACGGGTCAACGGTTCCGCTGTGTACCAGCGATGCGCGCTCCGAAAGAGCCTTGACCATTTCCTGCTGATGTTCGGTGGGTTGCGCCACGATGTTGTGGTACTCCACTTCCGGGGTAGGGAGATTTAACTGATCGGCAGTCTTAATGTCGGCCGCTTCTTTGAACAGGTTCATCAGCTCAGGCAAGTTAAAGAACTTGCTGAATCTCGTTCTTGCCCGGTATCCGGTGCCCTCCGGTGCCAGCTCCAATGCTGTGACGGTCTCCCCAAATCGGGAAGCCCAGCAGTCGAAGTGGGTCATGTTCAGTTCCTGCAGGCGGTCATACTGGAGATACCGCTGCATGGTGTAAAGCTCGGTCATGGAGTTGCTGACCGGGGTACCGGTGGCAAAAATCACGCCACGGTTTCCGGTGATCTCATCCATATAGCGGCACTTGGCAAACATATCGGAGGATTTCTGTGCATCCGATGTGGAAAGACCAGCCACATTCCGCATTTTTGTGTATAGAAACAGGTTTTTATAGTTGTGGGCCTCGTCCACAAACAAACGGTCCACACCCAGCTGCTCAAAAGTCACCACATCGTCTTTTCGTCCCTCGGCTTGCAGCTTTTCCAGTCTGGCTTCCAGAGACTTTCTGGTACGCTCCAGCTGCTTGACGGTAAAACGCTCGCCGCCACTGGCCTGTACCTCTGCAATCCCCTCAGTGATCTCGTCGATCTGTTCATAGAGAAGCCGTTCCTGACGCTCCCGGCTGATGGGGATACGCTCAAACTGGCTATGGCCCATGATGATGGCATCATAATCACCCGTCGCAATACGAGCGCAGAACTTCTTTCGGTTATGGGTCTCAAAGTCCTTTTTGGTGGTGACTAAGATATTGGCGGAAGGATAGAGACGCAGAAACTCCGACGCCCACTGCTCGGTCAGATGGTTTGGAACCACAAAGAGAGATTTCTGGCACAGTCCCAGGCGTTTGGCTTCCATCGAAGCAGCTACCATCTCAAAAGTTTTGCCTGCGCCTACTTCATGTGCCAACAGGGTATTTCCTCCATACAGCACATGGGCGATGGCGCTTTTCTGGTGTTCCCGCAGGGTAATGGCCGGGTTCATTCCCCCAAAAGTGATATGGCTGCCATCATATTCACGGGGACGGGTAGAGTTCATTTCCTCGTTGTACTGGCGCACCAAAGTCTGGCGGCGTTCCGGGTCTCTCCAGATCCAGTCCCTAAAGGCTTCCCGGATCGCTTGCTGTTTTTGGGCCGCCAGGGTGGTCTCCTTGGCGTTCAGCACGCGGCGCTCTTTTCCGTCTGCGTCCTCTATGGTGTCATAGATACGGACATCTCGCAGGTTCAGGCTGTCCTCCAAAATCTTGTAGGCATTGGCACGGCTGGTTCCGTAGGTGGTGTAGGCTGCCACATCGTTGTAGGATACGGAAGATTTCCCCTTGATCTGCCATTCAGCAGTAAAGGAAGAATAGTTGACCTCGATACTGCGCTGGAGATAAAACGGGGTGTTGAAGGTCTCGTACATAAACTGCTGGATGTACTCCTTGTCAATCCAGGTAGCGCCCAGACGCACCTCGATCTCCGACGCATCCAGGTCTTTGGGCTGCGCGGCGGTAAGAGCTTCCACATTGACTGCATAAACCGGGTCCTGCTGTGCCGCCCGCTGCGCCTGACGCAGTTTGCGGCGTACATTGCCGGAAAGGTATTCATCGGCGGTCACATAATGGGGCGATCCGTCCTGCTCCAGCTGTCCCGGTACACAGAAGATCACGCCTTGCAGTTCTCCGGCCAGTTCTTCTTTTGTTTTTCCGGTAAGCTGGCTCATATAGTCCATATCCACGCAGGCTTTTTCCGAGATGGACACCGCCAGTGCTTCACTTGCCGTATCCACCACAGCCACCGCCTGATGGGGCTTGATGGTCCGCTTGGTGAACATATCTGCCTTACGTTCCAGTTTCCCGTCCTCGTCGATGACTTCCAGCGCACAGAGCAGGTAATAGGAAGAATCATCTGCATAGGCCAGTCGGTTTGCACGGTCATTGATAAGGCCATATTTTTCAGAAAAGCTGTCATATAGGCTGTTCAGTTCCGCCTGCTTTTGGGTAATGGTGCTGTCTGGAACCGCTGCATCCATCTGAAGGTCGATCAGTTCCTGCACACAATCACGCAGTCCCACAAGACCTTTTACGCGGGCTTCTGCGGTGGTGTTGAGATCCGGGCGCACCATGCGGCTGTTTTCCCGGTAGTACACCTGCCCGTCTACAATGGCATAAGAATAGTTCTTCACATTAGGATCGGCAGGAATGGAGGTGCCAATGGCTTCGCCTTCGCCCAGCTCCGGCAGCTCTGCCTCCTGATAAGTGCCATGAATATACTTCACCGCATCATGCAGCTGGTCGGAAAGCTCCAGTCCCTCGATAGGGTTCACGGTGTAGTCCATACCATGAGCAGTGCTTACCGGCTCCTGTCTGCCCAGCACCATTTCCGGGTGGTCGATAAAATACCGGTTGATGGCAAATCCGTCCTCCGTCTGTCCGGTTTGAGTCCATTCCGGCACGATGTCCAGCGGGCGATCCCGCTTTTGGAAAAAGATGATGTCCGATACAACCTCGGCACCGGCATTCTTTTTGAACGCGTCATTAGGCAGACGGATCGCTCCCAGCAGCTCAGCACGCTGGGCAAGATAACGGCGCACGGTTGAATCCTTGGCGTCCATGGTATAGCGGGAGGTCACAAAAGCTACCACACCGCCGGGACGCACCTGATCCAGTGCTTTGGCGAAAAAGTAGTTGTGAATACTAAAGTTTAACTTGTTGTAAGTTTTGTCGTTGACCTGATACTGACCGAAAGGCACATTGCCGATGGCAAGGTCAAAGAAGTCCCGGCGGTCAGTGGTCTCAAAGCCGCCTACTGTGATGTCCGCCTTGGGATAGAGCTGCTTTGCGATGCGCCCGGAAATCGGGTCCAGCTCCACACCGTATAGACGGCTGTTTCTCATTTCCTCCGGCAGCATACCGAAGAAGTTGCCCACACCCATAGATGGCTCCAAAATATTTCCGGTCTCAAAGCCCATGCGCCCCACCGCTTCATAGATTGCCTGGATAACCGTAGGGCTGGTGTAATGGGCATTGAGGGTGGAGCTTCTGGCGGCGGCATATTCCTCCGGGGTCAGCAGCTCTTTCAGCTGAGCATACTCTAAAGCCCATGCCGGTTTCTCTGGGTCAAAGGCATCTGAAAGACCGCCCCAGCCCACATAACGGGAAAGAATCTCCTGTTGTTCGGGGCTTGCCTGCTGTCCGGCAGATTCCAGCTCTTTCAGCAAACGAATGGCATTGACATTTGCCTGGAACTTGGCTTTTGGACCGCCTTCACCCAAATGCTCATCGGTAATGCGGAAGTTTTTTGCATTGCGGCGCAGGTTAGCCTTGTATTCCTCATAAGATGCTTCCTCGGCAGCTTTGGCATTGGGGAAGGTCTGCCACTGGCCATTGACCTGAATGGAAACCGGGTGTTCATCCAACACTTCCTCAAAGGTTTTCTCCGACTCAGTCACAGGGCTGGTGGCTCCGGCTCCTCGATATGCAGTCGTTCCACCACCACATCATAAGGCAGATTGTTCTTATCGCCGGATAGACGGCCATGGTCTCGGAATGGAAGGTCGGGGATTCGGCAGCCGGTTGGGGCTGTTCCTGTCCAAAACCGTCCTGCTGACGGGCATACATCCCGCGCAGCAAAGACGCAACCTCATCCCAGCGGAAATACAGCATAGCCAGACGCTTTTCCTCTGCATCCATGACTTCCAGTTCTATGCCCTGTGCCGTGGTACGGTAATCGGCAATATCGCCGGTCTCCAGATTCAGTGTCTCGATCTCACCGGAATAGGCTCTGCTCAGCCAGTAGGCAATCTCGCTGTTGCTCCTGCCGGATTGCAGCAGCGTGGGAATCTGCTTTTTATCCGCTTCATACATCAGTCCATGAGCCAATACATCCCGCAAGTCCTGATCTGCCTTGTCCGGGTCAATAGGAAGAAACTCGGTATAGTAAGCATTGCGGCGGTCTGCCCGAAGCAGCTGCTCAAACTGTTCTTTGCGCTCTGCCCGGTAGATGGGATATACCATCCCGGTGGGCAGAAGCTGTACGGTGTCCTCCCGCAGCTCGGTGATCTGATAGGCGTCATCCTCGATATACACGGTATCGCCCACGGCATAGACCGGGGCGGCTGGGTCATAGGAGGTTCTTTGCGGAATTGGGCGGCGAACTGCGTCATATTCCTCATCGGAAATGGAAACTTTGGAAGTCTGCTCTGTCTCGGCATCTGCGATCTGCTCGGCATCTGACATCACCTGTTGGATAAACGGGGCATTGTCCAGTTTTTCCGTGTCTGCCACCTGGCCGTTGACGATCCCTCTTTCCTCCAGGGCTTCCCGGATGGCGATGGGGTCGATGTCGTCAAAACGGTCCTGTTCTTCTTCGGTATAGAACCGGTCCTCCTGAATGAGCTGGGCAATCCGGCGCTGTACCTTCGGCCAGGGCAGCTGCGTTTCCTCCGGGCTGCCGGCACGGACAACGAACAGGCTGTTGCTGTTACTGCCGCCGTATTCCTGAGCCAGCCATGCGGCGGTATCTTTTTCTCTTGCATGGTCTTTCATATAGCGGACAACAGCGTGTTTACTCTCGATATTGCCGTTCCATGCACAAAGGGCAGTATCAATATCTTCCTGAGAAAGAGGGCGCAGAAGCTCATGGAGCTTTGGATAGGTCTCGTCGATCACTTCCCGGTGTAAACGCTGACGGAACTCCGGCACATCCGAATAGAGTCGGATCAGCTCCATATCCTTAGAACCAAGGACTGCACGGCGCACAGCGGCATTACCCTCGATGACAGCATTTTCACGGTCAGAATGACCGCAGGCATTGCGATATGCGGTATCCTCGGAAATGGCGGCAGTCACCACAGGCTTATACTGCTCAAACTGCTCCCCAAGGGTAGGCTTTGGCGTTTCTTTCTCCACCTCCGGCTGCTGTGCTTGAATGGCATCTTCTTCTGCCAGTTCCTTTTCAGCCTGGATTTTGTCATACTGCGCCTGTTCCTGTTCGGTAAGATAGCGGTCTTTCTGGACAAGTGAGGTAATGCGCTTGGCAACCTTTTCCCAGTTCAAGTGAACATCCGGGCAGTCCTGCTTTTTATAGTGCAGTCCTTTCCCATCGTGATCTTCGCCGCTGTGTGTTGCACCGGACAAGGCATGAGAGCGTCCGCCAATGCCATACTCGTCTTTGAGGAATCTCACTTTCTCCTTATCCGTATGGTTTGCCATGAAGAACGTATAGATACGGCCTTTTCCTCCGGCGAAACTGCTTCCGCCGGTCATGGCGGCGTCGATCTCATCCTCGGTAATAAAGTGCTGGACGATTGGCACTTTGGAAAGCTCTGAAGAAAAGGTCCTGCGGGGCAGGTCAAGGTCCTTCAGGTTCTCCCAGATCTCCCTCGGTCTATGATAGTGAAAACGCAACAGGTCACGGTCCTGCTGATAGGCAGTCCAGAAGGCAGCGTATTCTTCCTTGAGGGTCTTACGAAACTCCGGGCTGTTCAGCTGCTCGGCAAGCCATTCTGTTTCTGTCGGAAACCCATTGCGCTGGATACTCGACAGGCAGGACAAATATCCGGCTTCTCTGGCTTCCTCGCTGAAATCGTGGTACAGATACCAGAGCTTTTCTGAAAGGAGGGAGCGTTCATAGCCTGCCGCTTCCGCAAGCTCCACATTGGAGGCAAACTGGCCGCTCTCCAAAAGCTCCCCGATACGCTCTGCGGCGCTCTCCCAGGAAATGACCTGGGCAGACCTGTCATAACGGACAGACTTCCCGTGGGAAAGATGGATACCATCCTCGGCATACCATGCGCTCACACTGCCAAGGCCATTGCCGCCGTAGTACAGCGTTTTCAGTATCTCGCAATCTCAGCGGTGGTTTTCTGCTTTTCAAAGGCTGCAACCACACGCTCCCTTTGACGGTCTGTATTGCCGCCCAAACGCAGCACATGGTCGATGTCATTTTGGGCAAAAGAAAAAGCAGAGGATGTATGCGCTACATTCTCTGCTTCATCTATGGATTGGATCTGTTCCGCTTCGGAGAGGAACAGGTTTAGAGTCAGCTGTTGATAAGCTCCGCCATCAGGATTTCCTCGGCCTGAGCTTTGCAGGTGTTCATCAGCCCCACCCACTTCATGGGATCGCTGGCTTTCAGTTCCTCGGTGGCTCCCGCTTCCTTCGCCAGCTGGGGCATCATCTGCTCCAGTCTGCTCTGGGCGGTCTCGTCGATCTCCAGAAGGTGCGGGTACAGCTTCTCGCTCAGCAACATCTGGTTGTAGAGGATGGGACGATGTTCCTTCAGGTAGGTTTTCCTCATCCTGCCGTACTTGCCCAGGGGTTTCTCCGGCTGCTGGCTCAGCTTCAGGTCGGGAATCTGATAGTCTCCGTTCTGGATGTAGGTCATGGGATTGTTCATCTTGCTTGCTCCTTTCTTGGTTGGCTTCGCGCTCTGCATTTCGGACGGTAACGCCGATCTGCCGCAGCACCTGCTGGTTGATCTGGCTGACCGCTGTTCCCAGCGCCCCGATGGTGGACGGGGTGTTGAAATCAAAGATCGCCATGAAATCTTCGTGGTCGAAGTAGCGTTCCGGCTCCAGTCCACAGCGGGACATCAAAGCGTAAGTGATGCTGACGGTGGCGGCCGCCTTGAACTGCACTCCGATGTTATACTCATCATATTCCTCCAAAAAGGAACCGTCAACGATATAGAAGAAGTCCTGCTGATGCTCCGTCCAGTATTCCTCGGCCAGTTTTCCAGCTACCTCCGTGAGCTGTCCGGCAAGATCATCACCGGAAACATCATAGGTGCGCTCCAGCATGGCCTGCACGGAATCCAGATGGCGCTCCTCCAACTGCCACAGCCAGGGAGTGCGGGAATGTTCACGGGTTCCGGTGTCGGAAATGTCAAAGACATAACGCAGGCGAGGTCTGTCCCCGGAATCATCCACCAGAGCGATTCCCTTGGAACCGCGCCTTACATAACGGCCCATCTTTTCATTCCATAAATCGTACTCTGCACAGGCGGTAGCGTCCGGTCGCTGGGCATAGATCATCAGCTGCTCATGGAACGGGTACTTGTAAAGGCGGGAAGCAGTGGTGAGAAACCCTGCCCATTCCTGCCAGCTCCCCGTGAGCTGCGTTGCCACCTTGTCCGCCATCTGTGCATATAGTTCAGCTTTGGTTGGCATAGTGTTCTGTCCTCCTTTCAGTTTTGGGGTAAAAAGGCGGGGTGGCAGATCGCCACCCCATCCCTGCGGTTATGTTGTTTACTGGTCAAAATCCGGGTACAATTCCAATTCCGCAAATTCATCATCCGTCATGG
>ENA-OQCF01000614-OQCF01000614.1-human-gut-metagenome-genome-assembly--contig:-NODE-614-length-13536-cov-1.850026_pt1 | contig 13536 bp, 20 predicted proteins | sample MGYA00242756_ERZ504573 | MGnify/ENA primary metagenome ERZ504573 (study PRJEB26092, sample SAMD00036240) | human gut metagenome | host: Homo sapiens | study: EMG produced TPA metagenomics assembly of... | reverse complement strand
CAAAACAAATGTTTCAAAAAGTTTAGAAATCTATTTCAAGTCCATCGTAGGCAAAGTGTACATGGGGTGGCAGCCGCTTTTCGATGTCAGTATGAAGCCCTGCATGATGGCTCATATGGATAAAATAGGTCTCTTTGGCACCAATACGTCCGGCAGCCTCCAACGCCTCCGAAATACTCTGGTGCGTAGGATGCGGCTTTGGCCGTAAAGCATTCATTACCAAAACGTCCAAGCCTTTCAATTGTTCATAAGATTCCTCAGGCATTGTGTGCATATCCGTGATATATCCCAAGCGGCCGCCAATGCGGTAGCCCAGGATGGGAAGCCTGCCGTGCATCACCCGTAAAGGCAGCACCTCCGTCCTGTTGATGTGAAACACTTGCCCCGCCTCCACTTCCTGCAGATAAATACGCGGAACTCCCGGATATACTTTATCGACAAAACAGTAAGGCATCCTTGTCCGCAGATGGGCAGCAGTGTAGGCATCGGAGTAGATAGGAATATCGGCAAAACGACCGAACGGGCGCAAATCATCCAGACCGCCCACATGGTCATAATGTTCGTGTGTCACCAGTACGCCGTCTATCTTCTCAAAAGAAGAGGCGCACAGCATCTGTTCCCTGAAGTCAGGACCACAATCTATCAATATCACCGCATCATCCGTATGCAGCAGGGATGACGCACGCAAGCGGTTGTCCCGCGGGTCAGTGGAAGTACAGACCGGACAAGTACAGCCTATCTCAGGCACACCGGTCGAAGTCCCGCTTCCTAATATTCTGAGTTTCCCCATTGACTAAATCAAATAAATTTCTAAAATCAGGTTATATACAACGATGTTTGGGTGTGTCAAAACTCTCTTACTATTTTATCAAACAAACTTCCGGGTGAATATCAATGCCGAATTTCTCGCGGACAGAAGCGCGCACGGCATCCGAAAGAGCGACAATATCCGCTCCCGTGGCACCACCCGAATTCACCAATACCAACGCCTGCCGATCGTGCACCGCAGCAGGCCCCAGCGCTTTACCTTTCCAGCCACACCGGTCTATCATCCAGCAGCCGGTATCTTTACCCGGCCGGCATCCACATCATAGTGGGGCATGTCCGGATATTCCCGTTGCAAGGACTCCAACTGCCGACGCGGCACAATGGGGTTCATAAAAAAACTACCCGCATTGCCCAGCACCTTCGGATCGGGCAATTTGCTTTGACGGATGTCTATAATCACCCGGCGCAAAGTTTCCAAATTCAGCACCGGATATTTCTCCAGCTCCTGCCGGATAGTACCGTAACCCAATGTATAATGTTCCCGTTTACCCAGGCAGAAGTTCACATAAGTCACAAACACGGTCTTCATCTCCGGTTGCTTAAACAAGCTCTTTCTGTAAGAGTAGCCGCACTCGTCCACTCCGTAGATACGCTTCTCCCCTGCCATGTTTATGGTTTCCACGGATGTTATCAGGTCCTTTACTTCCACACCATAGGCACCGATATTCTGTACTGCACTCGCCCCTACCTCACCCGGTATCAGCGAAAGGTTCTCGGCACCATACCAACGCCGCTCCACACAGTAGGCCACAAAAATCGTCCCATATCACACCGGCGCCCACACGCACCGACACGTGCTCCTCATCCTCTGACGTCACCTCCAGGCCACCGATGCGTGAATGCAGCACCGTGCTTCATAATCCTTGATAAAGAGCAGGTTGCTCCCTCCACCGATATGTAGCCAAGGTGCAACAACATGTCCTGCCGCAATCAATTCCCGCAGTTCATCCTCCGAACCGTATTCCAGAAATCTTGCAGCAGTAACGTCAATTCCAAATGTATTGGGTATTTTCCTCAAACCTTTCCTCCTCTATTTTAAATGCTCGTGTCTTCATATTTGTACAGCTCCCATCCCTTACCGCGTTTGCGGAAATAGAAGATATTGGAGTACCCGTTGCCTATACCATTTACCTTCAGTATCTTGGTATCCGACAAGTCCTCATTCTTCTGTCCGTAATTGATATTAGACAATCTGTCGGTAGGCATTACCGGACGGAAGGCATACCACTGGTCCACATCCAAAGTAGTTTCCAGGATAGAAAACTCGTCATCAGGGTCTATGGTGATGAATTGTAGCGGATGGCTGATATGCTTGCTTTGATAGACACTGTCCCTCACAAAACGGGTATAGAATTCCACGAAGTCCTCATTTTCACCTTTCTCCATCTCGCGCAGGTTGATGGCCTCGAGCATCCACATTCCCCGCTTCCGCTCAAAATAATAACGCTTCACCATACGCGTTTTCAAGAAAATCCACTCCACTTGTACCGATGTCAGCGTAGTATCACCCACCATGTCCATATCCTCTTCCTTATCAAAAAGCAAGGTGTAACAGTTCTCCTTGGTAAACAGATAATCGTGCTTCCAGAAGTCCGCCTCTATCTTCAGCGGAGTATCACGGTCATAATAGGGCAAAGGAAATACCGTCCTCTGCCTTTGCAGGGCATCATCCGAAGCATAATTGAAGATAAAATCATCAAACAGCTCGTCTGCCACCATCGGCTTCGGTTCTTCCTTCACTTCTGCTTCCTGCAGCGTATCGGCCTTGTAACCGGCCGAATCCACCATTTCCGCAATGGTAGCAAAGGGATCCATTTTCGCCTTTTTGTTTCCACACGAAATCAAAGCGAGTAACAAAAATCCCAATAAAAGTTTTTTCATTCTTTGCGGACCGCTTACGGTCACCTATTTAATTTAGCCTTCAATTTCTCAAGCATGTCTACGGTCATGGACTCCAAGTCATACTGCGGCATCCAGTCCCATTCCTCGCGTGCACAAGAGTCATCCAGAGAGTCGGGCCAGCTATCAGCAATGGCCTGCTTCAGCGGATCAATCTCGTATACCATCTCAAAATCAGGCACATGCTTCTTGATTTCCTGATAAATCTGTTCAGGGTCAAAACTCATGGAGGCGATGTTGAAGGCGTTGCGGTGCTTCAGCCTTGCCGGTGCCGCTTCCATCAGTGAGATGGCCGCATTCAGTGCATCAGGCATATACATCATATCCATATACGTACCGGCCTTCACCGGACATACGAATTTTTCTCCCTTCACGGCAGAGTAGAAAATATCTACCGCATAGTCCGTAGTGCCGCCACCCGGAGGGGTCACGTTCGAAATGATTCCCGGAAAACGTACCGAGCGTGTATCCACACCATATTTTGTATAGTAATAGTCACTCAACAATTCAGTCGTCACTTTAGTCACGCCATACATGGTACGCGGACGCTGGATAGTGTCCTGTGGTGTCTTCACGTGAGGCGTAGCTTCGCCGAAGAACCGATGGAACTCGGGGTAAACACGGCACAATTGTACTCGCGCGCCACTTCAAGTACATTCCACAACCCGTCGATACCGATTTTCCAAGCCATGGCCGGACGGCTTTCGGCAACTACCGAGAGCAAGGCAGCCAGGTTGTAGATTGTATCAATCTTGAACTGACGCGCCACCACCTCGATGGACTGACGGTCTGTCACATCGGCAATAGCCGAAGGACCGGATGCTTTCAATTCTCCCTTGGGCATAGCACTCGGAATGTATCCTGCCACAACATGGTCATCGCCATAACGTTTGCGCAACTCCAGTGTGAGTTCCGATCCAATCTGTCCGGTAGCTCCAATTACCAAAATATTCTTCATACGAGTTATTTATAAGGTTTCGTTATTATATATGGTGCAAATATACACACTTTTTTTTTCATATTTCTGCCATATTGTTATTGTTTATTCCAAGAAAAATGATGTTCTTTGTGGGAAATGTAACGACAACGTATTACCTAAAAAATAAAAATGCTATGTACGGTAAAATGAAAGACCATCTCGCAAGACTATTGCTGAAATAAAAAGAAGCCGGACTCTACAAGGAAGAGCGACTGATTGAGAGTGCACAACAAGCTGCCATCACCGTAAAAGGCAAAGAGGTACTGAACTTCTGTGCCAACAACTACCTGGACTGTCCAACCACCCGCGGCTGATTGCCGCCGCCCAGCAGATTATGGAACACCGCGGATACGGCATGTCGTCCGTACGTTTCATCTGCGGAACGCAGGACATCCACAAGGAGCTTGAAGCAGCCATCTCCGACTACTTCAAGACTGAAGACACCATTCTCTATGCCGCTTGCTTCGACGCCAATGGCGGGGTATTTGAACCCCTCTTCACCGAAGAAGACGCTATCATCTCGGACTCCCTGAACCATGCTTCCATCATTGACGGCGTACGCCTCTGCAAAGCCAAACGCTATCGCTACGCCAATGCCGACATGGCCGACCTGGAAAAATGCCTGCAGGAAGCCCAAGCACAGCGTTTCCGTATCATTGTTACGGACGGGGTATTCTCCATGGACGCAACGTTGCCCCGATGGACCGAATTTGCGACCTTGCCGAGAAATACGACGCGCTAGTCATGGTGGACGAATCACACTCTGCCGGTGTGGTAGGCCCCACGGGACACGGCGTAAGCGAACAATATGGCACCTACGGACGCGTAGACATCTACACTGGAACTTTGGGCAAAGCCTTTGGCGGCGCTTTGGGAGGATTCACTACCGGACGTAAGGAAATCATTGACCTGCTGCGCCAACGCAGCCGTCCGTACCTCTTTTCCAATTCATTGGCGCCAGGTATCATCGGCGCCAGTCTCGAGGTATTCAAGATGCTTAAAGAGAGTAATACCCTGCATGACAAACTGCTGGAAAACGTGAATTACTTCCGCGACAAAATGACTGCCGCTGGCTTCGACATCAAGCCGACACAGAGCGCCATCTGCGCCGTCATGCTGTATGATGCCAAACTTTCCCAGATTTATGCCGCCCGCATGCAAGAAGAAGGTATCTACGTTACCGGCTTCTACTACCCCGTAGTGCCCAAAGACCAGGCACGCATCCGCGTACAAATTTCTGCCGGACACGAAAAGGAACATCTGGACAAATGTATTGCCGCATTTATTAAGGTGGGGAAAGAGCTTGGAGTGCTGAAGTGAATTATAAGTTATAACCAAACAAAATCCCACGACTGATTAGCCGCGGGATTTTTTGTTGTTTCTTATTTGCGTTCTCCCAACTTTGCATCAACAAAGAAGATTCCGGTAGTACCAGCTTTCTTCACCATATCCACAATGCCAGCAGCAGTAGCTTCTTCTTCTACCTGCTCACGTACAAATCCCCAAAGGAAATCTTGTGTAGCCTTATCTTTTTCTGCAGCAGCAACATCCACCAATGCATCAATCATCTTTGAAACACGGCATTCGTGTTCATAAACCTGCTCGAATACTTCCAACGGAGTACCAAAATCATTGGGAACAACATCAATCTTATCCAATTTAGCCTTACCGCCACGCTTGATGATATAAGAAGCCATTTCGCAAGCATGAGCTTTTTCTTCAGAAGCCTGCTTCTTCAACCAAGCAGCTATACCGTTATAACCTTCTTTCTCCATATAGAAAGACATCGCTAAATAAAGATTGGAAGACCACATCTCAGCCGTAATCTGCTCATTAATTGCATTCTGTAATTTTTCTGTAATCATAATCGTATTTATTAAAATTGAAATCATTACAAAAGTAACAAGAAACCTTAAAAGTTGTTCACACAATAACATTTTTTATACAAAAGCAAAGGTCTTGGAATGCTTCGTCATCCATGCAACACGTCTCCAGCCGCTCTATACCAGCTCGTCCGATGTATATCCTTGAGGAAGCTCACGGCAGTTATAGCCCGAAGCCATAATTTCACCATAAGCCCCTGCCGAACGGAGGGCGATAAGGTCACCACGCTTCACGCCATTCAAATCAATAGCCTTACCAAATACATCGGAAGACTCGCAGATGGGTCCTACTACATCATAAGCCTGAACCGGCGCATCCGAAGTGATATTCTCTATTTTATGGAACGCTTGGTAGAGTGCCGGACGAATCAAATCCGTCATGCCAGCATCCAAGATGGCAAACTGCTTGTTGGTACCCTGCTTCACATAAAGTACCTGCGAAATCAATGAACCACATTGTCCCACTACCGCACGTCCCAGCTCAAAGTGAAGCGTCTGATGGGGACGAAGTTTCAAATGGCTGCTGTAAGTCTCGAAGTAGCTTTTAAAGTCAGGTATCGGCTGACGGTTGGGGTGACCATAGTCAATTCCGAGCCCCCCCCCCACATTGACGTGCTCAATGCGGATATGACGGGCTTCCAACTTATCTTGTAATTCGTTGACACGGTTACACAAAGCCACGAAATCACCCATATCCAATATCTGGGAACCGATATGGAAATGCAGTCCGATGAGTCTCAGATTCTTCATATTCTGCGCAATGTCTATCACACGGTCCATATCCTGCATACTGATACCGAACTTATTTTCGGCCAGCCCAGTGGTAATATTGGCATGGGTATGGGCACCTACATTGGGATTGATACGGAAAGCCACATTGGCTACCTTACCTTTAGCGGCAGCCAGCTCATTGATAATTTCCAGCTCAGGGACAGACATCCACATTAAAGCAGAAAATATCATAATCCAGCCCCAGATTAATTTCCCAATCAGCCTTACCCACCCCGGCAAAAACAATCTTGCCAGTGGGAAAACCGGCTTTGATGGCAGCACGGATCTCACCGCCACTTACACAGTCGGCACCCAAACCATTCTCGCGGATAATGGCAAGCACTTTGGGATTGGCGTTGGCCTTCACGGCATAATGCACTGAATAATTACCATACTTCGCCGCCTCCGTACGAATGCAGTCAAGCGTATCACGCAAAACCTTTGTATCGTAGTAATAGAAGGGAGTACGCAATTCGCGGAATTTATTGATGGGAAATGTTCCTTTCATATAATAGCTGTAATCTTTGTTTAGTTTTAAAAAAGGAAATGAAAGAAGTGTTTGCAACTCTTTTTAGGCACGGATTACGCGGATTGCACGGATTCTTTTTGTTTTTTATCTGTACAATCCGCGTAATCTACACCCTAAAAAATATTTATTCGCCGTTAAACAGCGCATTGCTGAGTGACTGCAACGCCACTTTCTTGTCACACTCTCGGATGAGGAAAGAAATATTATAGTTGCTACCACCGAAAGAAATCATACGTACCGGTATGTCGCGCATGGCATCCAATGCCTTGGCTTCGAAACCGACGTTCTCCCATTCGAGATCGCCCACCACACAGATGATACACATGTCCTTGTCCACCGTCACTGTACCATACTTCTTCAAGTCATCCAGAATTTCATTAAGATGCTTCACATTGTCGATAGATACGGACACACCCACTTCTGAGGTACAAATCATATCAATGGAAGTCTGGTAGCTCTCGAATATCTCGAAAACCTTACGCAAGAATCCGTGAGCAAGCAACATGCGGCTGGACTTTATCTTGATAGCCGTAATGTTGTCCTTGGCAGCCACCGCCTTAATCTTACCCTTCTCCGTATCGTTAGAAATCAGTGTACCCGGAGCAGTGGGGTCCATCGTATTGAGCAGACGGACGGGAATATTGGCATACTTGGCAGGCTGAATGCAGGTGGGGTGCAGAATCTTGGCACCAAAATATGCCAGCTCTGCGGCCTCTTCGAAGTGCAGATGACGCACCGGCGCAGTTTTGTCCACAATACGGGGATCATTGTTGTGCATGCCGTCGATATCCGTCCAAATCTGAATTTCAGAAGCGTTGATGGCAGCACCGATCAGCGAAGCCGTATAGTCGCTTCCGCCACGCTGCAGATTGTCTATCTCTCCGTAGGCGTTACGGCAGATATACCCCTGAGTAATATAAATCTCAGCATCCGGATGTAATTCCAGCTGAATCTGAAGCTTATCCTTGATATAGACCGGATCGGGTTCGGCATTCTTATCCGTACGCATGTATTCTAAAGCCGGAAGCAACACAGACTTCACACCGCATTCCTGCAGATAGTAATTCATCATGCGGTGGAAATCAACTCGCCCTGAGCCAACACCACCTTCTCCTCAAACAGAGTGAAGAGGTCTTTGGTATAAGAACGGATATAGTCAAAATGAGATTTGATGAGCTCCAAGCCTTTCTGTTTATACTCCGGAGTAGCAAAAAGTTCATCAATGTGCTGGCGATATTTACTTTCCAGCTTGTTGATAATCTCGTTGGCACCTTCCGGATTCTTCTTGTACAGATAGTCCGAAATCTCAACCAATGTGTTTGTGGTACCCGACATGGCAGAGAGAACCACAATCTTACGTTCACCATCGGTAATCAATTTGGCCACTTCCTTCATTCGCTGAGCCGAACCTACTGAAGTACCTCCAAACTTTAAAACTTTCATTTTCGTTTCTGTATTAATTAGTTTATAGTTACAAGCTACGAGCTACAAGTAGGCAGCTACGGAGCTCTATCGTTAATTTCTGTTCTTTATAAGAATCAGTAGTCAGAGATAACTACTAATCATTGGTTATTGTAGGGGCGTATTCTGCCGTAACATCAGTCATCAGGTGGTCTGCGCACCGGTACACCTTACCGGGAACTCTCGCACACTGCAAGTTGTGCGTGGTCATCACCACCAGTGCACCGGCTTCACTGATGCCGTGCAGAAGCTCTGCAATAACATGTCCGGTTTCCGAATCCAGGTTTCCGGTAGGTTCATCCGCAAGGATTATCTCCGGAGAGTTGAGAACTGCACGCGCAATCACAATGCGCTGCTGCTCACCGCCCGACAGTTCATTGGGCAACTTATACCCTTTGTTGCTCATCCCCACCAGGTTCAGCACCTCTTCTATTTTGTCCTTAATCTCCCCTTTGCTCTTCCAACCGGTAGCACGGAGAACAAATTCAAGATTGTCGTACACCGTACGGTCTGTCAGCAACTGGAAGTCCTGGAATACGATTCCCAGTTTGCGGCGCAACTGTGGGATGTGCTTACGCTTAATATGGAGCATGTCATACCCCAATACCTCAGCCTTGCCCGATGCAATATCCAGTTCACCATAGAAAGTCTTGAGCAGCTCGTCTTGCCAGAACCCACTTTACCTACCAAGTACACGAACTCCCCTTTGTGAAGTTCCAAATTCACACCGTTCAGTACGCACAACTCCTGCTGGTGTATCTCTACGTCCGTATATCTTATCATGCGCCTCGTCCCACCCCTATTTTAATTTTTAATTGTTAATTTTTTAAATTGTTTTAGTGTTTTCTTCCACGTCGCACTGTGACGTTCCTCCAATTCACGCGCAAGGTCTTCAATGCGGTATCCTTTGGATGTGAGTAGCACGATGAGGTGATACAACAAATCAGCTCCTTCATAAATCAGGCGTTCGTCCGTACCGTTGCAAGCTCAATGACAGTTTCCACAGCCTCTTCGCCTACCTTCTGTGCCATTTTGTTGACACCGGACTGGAAAAGACTAGTCGTATAGGAACCTTCGGGCATCTCATCATAACGCTTACAGATAAAATCCTGAAGAAGCTTCAAGAACATAACAGGTTGTTCGTTCTTCTCACCCCAGCAAGTATCTGCACCGGTATGGCAAACCGAGCCTACGGGATGTACCTGCACCAGTAACGTATCCCGGTCACAGTCTTCCTTCATGGAAACCACATTCAGGAAGTTACCACTCTCCTCGCCTTTCGTCCAAAGACGGTTCTTGGTACGACTGAAGAAAGTCACCTTTCCGGTTTCCACCGTCTTGTCATAAGCCTCCTTATTCATAAAGCCAAGCATCAGCACCTTAGCGGTATCTGCATCTTGTATAATCGCCGGAACAAGTCCGTTCATCTTGTCAAAATCCATTTTATTTACGATTTAGCTATTTACTATTTACGATTGAATTATTTTAAGTGACTGGAGACTTATGATTTGCTTGAGTAATCCCAATCGTAAATCGTAAATCGTCCAATCGTAAACTCACCTTCATCCTCTCATCGCAATTCCTTGGGCACAAAGGTACGATTTTAATTCGGGAATTTTGATTTCTCCGAAATGAAAAACACTGGCTGCCAGAGCAGCATCTGCTTTTCCCTGCAAAAAGACATCACGAAAATGCTCTTTGACACCTGCTCCCCCGATGCAATGATAGGATGGACAAATTGTCGGCAAGGCTGGAAAGCGCTTCATTGGCATAACCAGTCTTGACACCGTCGTGATTCATGCTAGTGAACAATATCTCGCCCGCACCACGTTCCTGGGCTTCTTTTGTCCACGCAAACAGTTCCTTATCCGTTTCCACACGGCCACCGTTCAAGTAACACCACCATCCCTTCTCAGTCTGTTTGGCATCAACTGCCAGTACACAAACCTGCGAACCGAAGTTCTTCGCAATCTCGTCTATCAATCCGGGACGGCGGATAGCAGAGGAATTGATGGAGATTTTATCGGCACCTGCATTCAGTAGCCTATCCACGTCACCCAGTTCATGAATGCCTCCACCTACAGTAAAAGGAATACTGATATTCGCAGCTATGCGTTTCACCATTTCTGTGAAAGTCTTACGACCTTCAAAACTGGCTGTGATGTCGAGAAAAACCAGTTCGTCGGCACCCTGCTCACTATAAGCACGCGCCAGTTCTACCGGGTCACCTGCCTGGCGGAGGTTCACAAAATTGACACCTTTCACGGTCTGCCCATCTTTTATGTCGAGGCAAGGAATGATTCTTTTTGCTAACACGGCGGTTTGAGTTATGAGTTATAAGTTATAAGTGATTAATTTTTAATTTTCAATTTTCACCTTTCAACCAACAAAGTTTTCCAGTTCTTTGAAGGTAATGCGACCTTCGTACAGAGCCTTACCGAAAATAACGGCAGGTATACCGGCAGTTTCCAGCTGGCGGATATCATCAGCACAACTTACTCCTCCACTGGCTATCAAATAGAGTTCAGGGCGGTGCTCCAATATCTCCTTATACAGCGCTATCGATGGTCCTTGCAGCATTCCATCACAACTGATATCAGTACAGATAACCTTATGAACCCCCTTCTCCACATAGTCTTTCAAGAACGGAAACAGTTCGCAACCACTCTCATCCTTCCAACCATTGACGGCTATTTTATGCTCTTTCACATCAGCGCCAAGAATAATTTTCTCAGAGCCATACATTTGAAGCCATTTGCAGAACAATTCGGGATTCTTCACAGCAATGCTGCCGCCAGTCACCATCTGCGCACCGTTCTCAAAAGCTATCACCAAATCTTCATCACTCTTTACCCCACCTCCAAAATCTATAATAAGAGACGTACGCACAGCTATCTGTTCCAACGTGCGATAGTTACCACATGATGGGAAACCGCACCGTCCAAATCGACCACATGAAGTCTGCGGATACCATGAGCCTCCAGTTCCAAGGCCACTTCCACGGGATTTTCATTGTACACCTTCTTGCTGTCATAATTGCCTTGGGAAAGGCGTACACATTTTCCGTCAATAATGTCAATAGCGGGAATCAGTTCTATCATTTCATTTACGATTTGGCGATTTACAGTTCCAGGAAATTCCGCAAAATACGCTCTCCCACACTTCCACTCTTTTCCGGATGGAACTGTGTGGCGTAGTAATTGTCTTTATGCAAAGCGGCACTGAACGGATGAATATAATCCGTCACGGCTGCCGTACAATCACTGACAGGCACATAGAAACTATGTACGAAATAGACAAACTCTTCTTTAGTAAAGCCTTTAAAAAGGCCACTATTTATCCGAGCAATGGTATTCCATCCCATATGAGGCACTTTATCCTCGTGCCTCTGAGAAATGAAACGTTTCACATCAGTATCAAAAATACCCAGACAATCCACATCCCCCTCTTCAGAATGACGGCACATCAACTGCATGCCCAGACAAATGCCCAATACCGGCTGGCGTAATTCCTTTATCAACCTATCCATACCACTGGCACGCAAAAAGTCCATAGTGGTTTCCGCCTCTCCCACACCGGGAAAGATAACCTTATCGGCAGCACGTAGCACAGCCTCATCCGCTGTAATCACTGCCTCTACTCCCAGGCGTTTCAAAGCATAATCCACCGAACGGATATTGCCTGCATTATATTTGATAACTGCAACCTTCATTTTTTATTGAGAATTGACAATTGAAAGGTGATAATTGAAAGGTAATGACTGGTTCCACACCATCAATTATCAACTAATTAAATATTACTGTTTTATTCCTATATGCCAACACCTTGCGTTCAATATGCTTCTGAACAGCACGGGAAAGTACAATCTTTTCCAAGTCCTTGCCCTTGTTCACCAAATCTTGCACAGTGTCCTTGTGTGTAATACGCACCACATCCTGCTCTATGATAGGACCGGCATCCAACTCTGTGGTAACATAGTGGCTGGTGGCTCCAATAATCTTCACTCCACGTTCAAACGCAGCATGATAGGGCTTCGCTCCTACAAATGCCGGAAGGAAAGAATGATGGATATTGATTATCCTATTAGGATAAGCATTTATCATTTGCTCGGAAATGACCTGCATGTAGCGTGCCAGCACTATGAAAGTTATCTTATGTTCTGCCAGTAGCTCCATTTCCTTCTTCTCTTGTTCTTCCTTTGTCTCTTTGGTGATGGGGAAAAGATGGAAAGGAATACCGAAACGCTCTGCCACATGCTGCAAATCAGGATGATTGCTTATGATAAGAGGTATCTCTACGTTCCACTCACCGGCAGTATAACGCGCCAGCAAGTCGAACAAGCAATGGGACATCTTCGAGACAAAGATAGCCATGCGCGGTTTTGTATCGGAGAAATAGAGACGAAAATTCATCTCATACTTCTGTGCATACAAGGTGGCAAAATAATCTTCAATCTTTTCTTGAGGTACCAGAAAATCCTTCAATTCCCATTCTATACGCATGAAAAAGATATTCTCTACATGGTCTACATACTGATCTAGATAGATAATATTACCTTTGTTCACCGTTATAAAGTCTGTTACTTCTGCCAATATGCCAGGTTTGTCAGGGCAGTGCAGCAACAGTTTGGCTGTTTTCATCATCCTAAAATGTTTTTTATCATTTTTCAAATTACAACATTCTCGTTTTGAGTTCGCAAAAATAACGATTTATTGCAAAACAAAGAACTTTTCGAGCAAGAAGTTTAAAACAAGCTCCGAAATGTTTCGTTTTCTCCAGGAGAGATTTTCATATCAAGAACAAAACAGTGCATAAACAAATTTCTAAACAGTTGTTAAATTTACTTTTCTCTCATTTTTACAATCCTCTCAATATGAGGATATAAAGCAAATACAGCACAAAACGCTTGAAAAAAAATTCGTCATAGCTATTGCAGATATCAAAGAAATGCCTACCTTTGCAACCGCAATCGAGAGAGATAGCAACGAAAGAAATGAAATAATGGTGCGTTAGTTCAGTTGGTTAGAATACATGCCTGTCACGCATGGGGTCACGGGTTCGAGTCCCGTACGCACCGCAATAAACATTGAAAATCAATAGTTTGCAAGAATTACACCCAGTTTTACACCCTACAATGTAAAATTGGGTGTTTTTAGTTTATTTAAGTTCTCTGTATTGTTTCTGTC